>Ga0268360_1003438_pt1 | contig 10017 bp, 5 predicted proteins | sample BioMet11_FD_192465 | JGI IMG/M metagenome (GOLD analysis project Ga0268360, IMG submission 192465) | Sewage microbial communities from Oakland, California, United States - Biofuel 11 (Illumina Assembly) | ecosystem: Engineered > Wastewater > Sewage > Unclassified | place: USA: California... | reverse complement strand
ACCGTGATCTTCTTTTGCGGACTCGGATGCTGGAACTGGCAAAAATGACCGGTGGCGTTTCGGTTCTCCGCGCTTGCATGAATTACTGCGCCGGGAAGAACTGGTGCAGAATCACAAGCGGACAGAAAGGATTTACCAAGAAGAAAACCTTTCACTGCGCACCCGCAAGCGAGTGAAGCGTCCAAGCCATGCCCGTATTGTCCAGGCTGGCCCTGCTGGCCAAGATGAACAATGGGCGATGGATTTTGTAAGCGACTCCCTCATGGGTGGGCGACGCATCCGGATTTTGACAATTGCCGATCTGTGGGATCGTTGGTAGTGTCCAGAATTTTTCGCGACCATCTCATACCATGGCCGGGGGGGGGGCTACATACAAAAAACCCTGCCCCTCTCATGAGAAGGGCAGGGTTCCAAATGCCTTTACCTCAAGCACCTACCCGAAGGCAGATACTCGCCTCCGAACGAGATTAAGCGAACGTGAAGTTGGCAGCAGCGACTTGGTCGGTCATGTAGTTACCAACCAACAGAACCACCGAGTCAGTCGCCGCATCCCAATTACCGTCAGCATTCGCATCAATAAAGGCGAAGGTCTGCGTAGTCGTTTCGTGCAGAGCCACGCCGATCTTGGCGCCAGAGTTCACGAAGAAATTTGCAGCATCAGCTGCTGCAATGGTCGGAGTGGCAGAGGCACCCGTATTCGTCACCGTAACTTTACCGGAAGCCAAAGTAAACACGCCGGCTTGCGCACCGGTGAAGCCAAACACCGACAGATCCAGCTTGTCAGCATTTGCAGGCTTCGTCGTGGCAGCAGCAAAGTTGCTGACGATATCAAAGCCTGTCAGCGTGGAGTCGGAATGCCCCGTCAACTTGAGCACATCACCCTTGTTGTTGGCCGCAGTTGAACCCAGCGTAATGGTGTCAGCACCTTTGCCACCGACAATGGTAGAAACGGCATCAGCCACGTCACTAGCTACGATAACGTCCTGGGCATCGCCACCCTTGATGGTCATCGCCTTGGTCGCATTCGTTGCCGTGATCTTCAGGGCACCGGTCGCACTGGAACCGTCGACCAGCGTCAAAGCCGAAGCAGCATCAGTCGTCAGCTCGGCGGCTTGCGCACCGGTGATCTTGATATTGGTGAGCTGAGCCAGCGAACTGGAAGCACCCGTCAGATCGATCTTGTTCACCGAACCGGTCACCACCGTGCCGTTGGAGGCAAAGTTCAGCACGTGTGCGTTGGTATCGATCAGCGTCGAAATACCACTCTGCGCGACTCCACTGGCAGCGGTTACCGCAGCACTGTTATCCAAACTGACGTTCACGGCACTAGTCGCATCGGAGTTGTCAGCGAGCGTCAATATCTGCGCAGCCGTAGAAGAAGCAGAGATCTTCACGGTCGTTGCGCTTGCCAGCTTGGTGATAGTTGCGCTGCTAGCCGCAGCCGAAGCGATTTCATAGCCGGTAATACCCGCGATCGACCCAACGGCGTAGCTGGATGCATCAACGAGTTTGATGTTTTCGAAACCGGTAAACATCTTGCCGCTGGTGGCGTCAATAGCCGTTTTGGTGGTATCAAGCACCAAGGTGTCGGTACCCGAACCCGCATTGAAAGTAGACCCCGAGATCAGAGCGGTAGCACCCTGCTTAATGCTCAGTGTGTCATCGCCGTTGCCCAGATCAACAGTAGCTTTTGTAGTCAACTGATCCGTAAAGACGATACTGTCATTACCCGTGCCGCCAGTAACCTTGACATCGTTGGCCCCAAACTGCGTAGCGGTCATGGTCAGATTAACGCCACCGCTGTTAGCGGACGCATCAACCGACTTTAGCACCGAGGTGCCGGGGGCGAGCTTAGCAGTGACAGAACCCGCGCCGGAAACGGTAACGGTCTGCGCAGCGGCAGCTACGAGATCGCCAATGCTATTCGCACCGACTGCAGTAATGTTCAAGGATTCAATGCCCGCCATGGTAACTGAACCCTTACCCGTTCCCGTGCTGGACAGTTTCGCACTGCTCAGTGCAAGGGTTGCTGTGTCTGCAGTTCCAGCTGCATCGGTATACGTGAAGGTAACCGCAGTATTGCCTTTAGAACTATTAACCACTGTGGTACCGGTAATACCAGCAGTCTGCGCCTTGGCCAGAGTGACCGTCACAGCACCAGTTGCGTCGTCGGACACGTCAGCACGGGAAATCCAGGCTTCCTTGACGCCTGAATTAAGTGACACGTCCAGAGCGGCACCTGACGCACTAGCTTGAGCCTTGACGATTTCAACGTTGACAACATTTGCCGTCGCAAACGGAGCCATGTTGGCGTTCCCGTAGAGTTCAATAGTGTCGGTCCCCGTGCTACCGTTGATACTGTCGCCCGCAGTCAGCGTAGCAGCTGTACCCTTCAGACCAGCGATGATAGTGTCATTACCAGAAGTACCAGTGATGGTATCTGTACTATCAGTGAGCGTAAATGTCTGTCCGGTCGTGCCACCAACCTGCTTGTCAGCAGGCACCGCAACGCTTGTGGTGAGGGGCACTTCACCATTTTTACCAGCAAACTGCATATAGTGCTGAAGAACCGTCATTCCGGCCCCAACAATAGCAGCCTTAACCTCAGCAGCCGGTTTGCCAACAAGTGCAGCCTTCGCTGCCAAATAGACATCTTCACTGAAGGCATTGGAAGGATTGATATCTTCAGTTGCATTGAACTTCTGATAGTGATCCCAAGCAGACATGCCAAGCTGAGCAAACGCCGAGGCCACCAAGCCTACATTGTAGTCGCTAGCAGATCCAAGAGCTGCAACAGCTTTGGCCTGCATGTACTGTGTAGCATTAAAATATGCGTTCGGAGAAACGCCTTCAGCATCACCGAACAACTGAAAATGCTTGTAAGCACCGGCCTCACCTGCGAAACCAGCCTTCTCAAAGGCAACCATAAGCTGAGGCAAAGTAGTAATGCCAGAAGAAGAAGGCAGGGTTGCCAGTTTGTTCGTCAAATAAGCCTCAGCAGAAAACCAACTAGGAGTAGCCATATATCCTCCGGAGGATATTAAATCGCGCACCTTGCGCATTCCCAATACGGCCCTATGCCATACCGGACAAAGGGGCTGCATACAATGACAAGAAGGCATTGTAGCATCAAGCGGTACCATTTGCTAACACGCAGGTACCCTTGTCATGCAAGCAAACTTATCGATTACCGCTCGCTTTGACTTGCCCCATTTCCAGTGCCTTCGCATTATGCAGCTGGCTGGAAATATTGAAATACTGAAATACTGATTGCCCTTAAAGACAACAATTGTCAATTTATTTTGGACAACCCGTAAAATCTTTTCTTGAAAAAAGAATATTCGCAGCATGAGACTTCGTCAAGTTTTTTATACCATATTTATAAATTAACATCGTTAGTTCAGTCAACTGACAATTAGAACAAAAAATTTCAGCACGATATACTACATTCAAATGTTGACAGGCGGCTGATTGCAGCGCACTTCAGCTTTGGAAGCCCCCCCCCTCATAAACATGACACTGCTACCGCAAGCTCGGATTTTTTTGCCCTATATAATAGAAAAACTTTGAACGAGCAGTTTGATAGTCATTTAAAGCCTGACTTTCATCATTTTGCGCTTGGGTTAATCGCAGCTGTGCATCAAGGAGTTCAGTAATAGTCCCAGTATTCGTTGTATAGCGTTTATTTGCCATGTCATAACTTTCTTTTGCCGCGGTCAAACCAACATGAGTAGACTTGATAAGTTCATCTGCGGCTTTCATATCGAGCACTGAACGTATAATGTCTGTTCTGGCCGAAGAGACTGAATCTTCATATTCTTTTTGTAGAGATTGTGCTTTTTTACGCTGCGAAAGAGTGTCAAAAGTTGTGGCACCACCAGAAAAAATTTCCCAGGAAAACTGTAAACCAGCTGACCAGTAGTGCCTACCATAATCTTCATATCTAGGATCATCATAATCTATACTAAACTGCGAGTTACTATATGTGAGGTCTATTTTGGGAAGATACTGCGACATGCTTATTTGCATATCCTTAAAGGCGACCTCAATCGACTTTTGTGCGATGATCAAATCCGGTCGACTCTTAATGGCTGTATTTATAGCTGCCTCTTCAGTATAGCTAATTCCTCTAGCGTAATCTTTAAGATTACCACGATAAATAACCTGCGCATCCGGGGGAAAATTTAAATATTTATTTAACTGCACTTCTGAATTTCGAATATCATTTTTTACTTTGATAACTTGCTGTTTTGCCTTAGAAAGCTCGACTTGGTTCTGGAGAATATTTAAATAGGGCGCCATGCCAACTTTTACAAAAGCCTCTGATGAAGAAAGTTGTTTATTTATACGCGCCACCGCTTCTTCAGAACTTTTTAAATTTTCTCGGAGCTTTAAAAGATTCAAAAATTGCAATTGAACGTTACAGCCCAACTCCAATTCCGCCTGAACCTGATTGGCTGAGGCTATCTCTTTTGCAAGTAGGGATTTTTGAAGATTGCTTAAGTGCGCAAATCCTGAAAACAGGGAAAGATTAGCCTGAAGACCTTTAGTCCAGGTCCGCTGACTGAGACTATCACTGCTATATACAGGAATTGGCTCATAGTTCTTTGTTCTGGTGTTAGCTGCCACCAATGATATTCTTGGCCAAAAATAGCTTTGAGCAACCCCAATATTCATCTTTGCTTGCTCAAGCAGCAATATTTTGGACTCAACACCAGGATTTACTCTAACCGCATGCTCTACTGCTTGCTCGAGAGTGAACATTTGTGCAGCATTTGCATCTACAATTGAAAAAACAAAAAGGAAAACCATGCAGCAGAAAATTTTATTCATATATTCTCTCACATAACCTACAATCGGTTAACTACTCTTTATTCTTACAGAGCAGAATTGTTCCACCGGATTGTGTATTAAGAATCAGAATTGGGCCTTCAATTCGCCATTCAACAGGGCCTTGAGTTAAGGCCAACCACCCATCTTCATTAGTACTTTCTAAAAGTTTTTTGTCATTCGCATTTACAAGGAAATTTAAACCTTGCTTCTTTACAATATATCTTAGCTCAACACGCAAACCTCGTCCAGCAACCTCTAAGACACCACCTGCAGAACTGTGGCGGTAAAAAAAACAAGTAGCTTCTGCCCCCCCCTTACTTGGCGTGGTTACCCAAACATAGGGCTCGACAGCTTCTGAAAAACTTTGCTTTTTTTGGCGAACAGAGGAAGGAAATTTTTCTGATTCACTGAATATCCTTAAAATATTTGTCTTTCCTTTTGAAAAGGATACCTCAGCTTCAACAAATTTTGCTATTGCAGGCGTTTTTATGCCATCCCCCAGACTTACTGGCGAAAAAGACAACTCAGCTGCGCTATCAGTAAAAATAATATCCTCCCGTCGAGGCTCAAGAACTCCGGCTACCCTAAAAACTTCCGATTGATATGGTACTTTACGCAACAAAAGATTTTTAATGGTGAAAGAATTGCTATCTTGCAGATTTCCATATAGCCCACCTTCACTCCCAACATCTAAATTCATTTCAAGCCCAAACACGTTTGTTAGCTGGATGTGTGCCCCATCACCAACTTGCCTCCACCTCCCTGTCAATTGGCTAACAAGTTGAGCCTTTCCGTTCTCAAATTTCATTTTTTTTAGGACAAAGTAATTCTCCTGAAAAAAAAACAAACGGATTTGACTCATCTGTGATGGAACATCTGCTATGTACAAGGAGGGAGTAACCACCGGAGGAAACGTTACACTTTGGTAACCGAAAGCCATATCCGAAGTGGTTACAACCCAACACATACACAAGACCAACAATAACCTATACATAGCTCCGCCCTATTCTCTCAAAGCTCTATCCCAATTTTTGAGCAACGGCTCCATGATATAAAACAGAATACTACGTTTTTTTGTTGTTATAAAAACAGTAGCAGGCATACCAGGGGATAAATATACGCCTTCATCTTGCATTTTTTTTGCATCTACTTCAACGTAACACAAGTAGTATGGCATAGAACCCATATTAGTACGATCTTCTAACCTATCCGCTGAAATATATGTAACCTTCCCTGGTATATGAGGAACAATTCGCGCATCAAATGCATCGAGTTGCACACTTGCGTCTTGCCCAAGAAAAACTTCTGTAATTTTATTTACTGGCACATGCGTCTCAACAACAAGCGGCTTATCAAGAGGCACAATATCCATTAAAGGCTCACCAGCACGGATCACCCCGCCTTTTGAATGCACCTTTAAATCAACAACACGACCCGCCACCGGAGCAAGAATTTTAAGACGGTTTTTTACATCCAACGTTGAGCGAAGTTTCTCTTCAAGCTGAGCAACCTCATTTTGTAACCGGCTCGTGCCATTACTCGCTTCTTCAATGAACCGATTCTTCGCATCCTCTATTCGCAAGGCCAATTCGACTCGCCGCTGCCTTGCCTCAGCAACAGCCTGTTTTCGACTTCCCCTGTTGCCTTCATGAGAGGCAAGGTTTCTCTCTAACTCCAATATCTGTGATTTTTCAAGATATCGTTCATTAAAAAGCTGCCGCTTAGCCTTCAGTTCTTCCTGCAAAGTAGCAATTATCCTGCTTTCTGCCGTGATTTGATCTTCAGACCCAACAATCTGTGCATCAATTTGTGATATTTGTGACTCTAACAGAGAAATTTGTCCTTCTAGGGCGTTGTGCCGCGCAACAAAAAACTTTCCTTCTGTTTCCAAGATATCACTACAATCAGCTGATTTTGCCATCTGCACCAAATCTTCAGGCCAGACAATACTACTCTGCAATTTTTTTTCGGCCATATTCCTCAACATTGCAGCCTTATAGCCAACAACCTGCTTCAGTAAAAGATTAGCTGAGGCATCGACCTGCACAGATTCAAGAAGAATTAGAGGCTGACCTTCAATGACCTCTTCACCCTCATGAATCAAGATGGAATCAACGATCCCCCCTTCAAGATGTTGAACTGTCTTTCTTTCACTCTCGAGCTTTATTCTACCCGGGGCCACTATTGCCCCATTGATGTGACCCAAGACGCCCCACACTAGCAGCCCACCAAAAAATAGAACGACAACCAACATCCCTTGACGAATGATCTCCTGAGGATTTTCGATCTCGCCATCATGGTGTTTTTTATCCAGTAAGCGCACTAACGGCTTAACTACCCAAAGATCAACAGCCTTGGTTACTTGTTCTATATTTTTATGCATTGCTATCAGCCTCATGTTCTATATCAGAGATATCCTCGGCACTTGCTTGATTTAGACCTTCTTGTTGGGCTCGTGCTAATTCTGCCTGACGTATCTGCTCCATTCGCAAAGACTCCATCTTGCGCAGGACATCATCTCTACTTCCCATAAGGGCAATCTGACCATCTTGCATTAAAATAATATTATCAACGATGGAGAGGATATTAGGCTTATGCGTCACGAGAATGACAGTTGAGCCCAACCGCTTAAGATTTAGAACGGCCTGAACCAAGCACGCATCGCCAGCCTCATCCAAATTAGAATTGGGCTCATCCAGTACTACAATTTTTGGATCTCCATAAAGTGCCCTAGCTAGACCAATTCGTTGCCTTTGCCCCCCGGAAAGGGCCATTCCCATTACACCAATAGGAGTGTCATAGCCCTTGGGCAAGGCCAAAATCATTGCGTGCACACCAGCAATCTGGGCCGCACGGATAACTCTTTGCGAATCGACCTCGCCAAGGCGAGCAATATTCTCAGCCACTGTGCCTGAAAAGAGTTCCACATCCTGCGGAAGATAGCCAATATATGGACCTAATTTCTCTGGATCCCAGGACATTATGTCCGCGCCATCAATCCTGGCCTTACCTGCACTTGGAGTCCAGATATTGAGCAAGAGCTTGCATAATGTCGACTTTCCTGCTGCGCTGGGTCCTATAAGCCCTAAAGAGGCTCCAGCAGGCAAGTTGAAAGAAATATTTTTAATAATCTGGCTGTTACCAACAACAAAGTAGAGATTTTCAGCGGAAATATTACCCGTGGGAGCAGGCAGGTCCATGGATTCTGTTGCGGGCTTAAGGGAAAGAAGTTTATCTAGCCGCTTATACGCAGCCTTTGCCTCAAGCGACTGCTTATACGTTGCCATTGCTTGGTCAATTGGGGCCAATGAGCGGCCCATAATAATTGACGCAGCAATCATAACCCCTGCCGTTGACTCGTGCATAACTGTCAGATACGCACCAACAGCGTATATGGCGACCTGAAGCCCAACTCTCAAAGCTTTACTTACCGAATGAATGAGGCCTGCATTCTTACTGGCTTGAGTTTGAAGCTTGATAATCACATCATTCATTTTTCGCCAGCGAGACGTGATATTCCCTACCATACCCATGGACCGGACAATGCTGGCATTTCGCATGGCCGCCCCGGTAAAGTTACCTGCATGAATATTAAGTTGTGTTGCAGCATCAAGGCGCTTACGGGTGAGGCGTTCTGTAACGAGTCCCAAAATAAATACGAGAACACCACCAATAACAGCGACAAGCCCCAAAGATGGGTGCAATATGAAAATAAAGATTAGATAAATCGGCATCCAAGGAAGATCAAAAAATGCAAATACAGCATTACCTCCCAGAAAATTTCTCAGCATTTGCACATCTTTAAGGGTTCCATAAGCTTCTTGCAACTGTCCCACCGGCTGTGTTGCACTGCTAAGATTATGGTGAAGAACTGTCTCTCCCAGCATATTATCGAATTCAATCCCGGCCCTAACCAGTAGACGTGAGCGAATCCACTCTAGCAGAGCCATCACGACAAGACAGATAATTGCACCTACCGTTATAACCGTCAGGGTAGATAAATTATAACTGGTCAAGACCTTATCATAAACTTGCAGCATATATATAGAAAACGTCAACTGCAGAATATTTACAAAAAAGCTGAATACGAAGGCGTACCCAAAATAATATCTGCATGCCTGCAAAAACTGTTTCATAAAAAAACACCTATTTTACTCGCCGTTCAGAAACACATTGAGCCCTAGACCTTTCCGCTCTCACTAGTCCGGGGCTAATATATAGTCAAAATCAGGCTTGTCCAGCTTCAGAAAAAAAGTTCAGTTTTTTATACAAATTCCATTTTGACACACACACCCTATCCAACCAATTTTTTTCAACTTTTTTTGAAAAATCATTTTTTTCTGACATTTTCACGTACGAGTGAGGGGAGTCAAGGGGGGCGAGGCCCTCCTTGCTGCCTTTAACTTCGCGAAGCACTCAAGGCAAAAGATTATTTAGAGAATTGAATACCCCCAAAGCCTTGGGGATTGTGGGACTGTCCTACTAGTTTGTATATTTTGAAAAAGCCATATCTACACTTTCTTCTGTAGAAGAAAGTGTAGGAGACTTTCAAAAACATCACTTTTAATATTAAATATCAGCATGTTACAAAAACACGGCGTTACGAAAAACTCCCACAAACGTTACGAAAAAGTCCCACTTTTTCTTTAACTCACTAAAATAATTCATAATAATTATTCATGAAACAAGAAAACATGGCAGGATTTTAAAAAATATTTAATCTTTTCAGATAATAAAGGAAAAGAGGTTTCCATTCATAGCGAAGTGTCCGTGCCCGTTGAAGGAGTATACATCCCAAGCTGATGGGATAAGGAGGTAGGCACCATGCCTCAAATTTGCCCCCAAATCGGTTATGCGGCCTTATAATCCCGAATAGATAGATCGCCCTGCGTTGGGCAGCCTGAATGACCACAGGGGATTTTCGAGCGTTTTTCTCACAGACCACAGGGGATGCCTCCCAGAAGGGAGCCATCCCCTGCGTGCTCCGCGAAGATAAAGGCACAAGGGAGGCTCTGCCCCCCTTGACCTCCCAAACGGACCGAGTTTTTTTGACTAGCCCAATAAAAAAGGCTCTTCCGGGTTTTCCGTGGGTAGCTGATCTGCTAATGTCCTTCCCGGAGGGCACCAATGAAGGATACGGACCTATATTTTCGGATTCTCGGGCTGACCGAGCCCTGGGTTGTT
>Ga0268360_1003431_pt1 | contig 10042 bp, 9 predicted proteins | sample BioMet11_FD_192465 | JGI IMG/M metagenome (GOLD analysis project Ga0268360, IMG submission 192465) | Sewage microbial communities from Oakland, California, United States - Biofuel 11 (Illumina Assembly) | ecosystem: Engineered > Wastewater > Sewage > Unclassified | place: USA: California... | reverse complement strand
CTATGAGGTTTACCTGTTCAGCACCGGTGATATCTTTCTGAATGTGCTGCGCATGCCGACGAACGCAAACTATCTTGGTACCAGTCAGCTTGTCTGCACGGGCGGCACAAAAGCTCTTATTGTGACAGCCGGTCAGGCATTGCAGGAAACCTTTACACACGCAAACGAGGACGGCTCCGATTTCACGGCAGCCGCAGGGCTCATTGACATCAAGGCGCCTTACGACAGGAAATATCTTGTATCAGACAAAAGTGGCAAATATTATACCGTCGACGCAGGTGCTTTGAAAGAAGTCACTGCCGAGGAAACCTATATCTCAGTGTCCGGGATCACCTTGCAAACCGCGCTCTGGGTAAAGCCAAGTTACAATCTTGTGCTCCGGGATACTGGAAACGCGAGGGCCTATGTGTTTCCGCTTCAAAGCGGCGGGCATTACCGGATTACACTTACCGAGATCGGTGACCGGGAGCGTATCGCTACTACAGCCAGTGATCCGACCGTAATTGAGGCAGGCGGCTCCGTCAGTACTGTCCGAATCATTAAAAACGCAGATCCGGTGCTTGGCGATGTGGTCGAATTCACAGCGGCCAGTAATGAAGCATGGTGCGTCGTGCATGTCAGCTCTGACAGGGCAGAACCTAAAACCGCTATTGAAAAGCATATCTCCGCACTGGTCAACCTTTTCAAGACCAGCGGCGTGGAAGAACGTCCATCCGGCAGTCTGCTGCTTCCGCTTACCGATCCGGTGCTGCTTTTCTGGCAGGATTCGCTTGACCCACTTCCCGTATTGGAAGCAGATGTAACCGCGATGCCATTTCCACAGACGGTACTGACAGAAAATGTGGACATGATGGATTCCACAATTCTCGGCATCGAGAAAGTAACAGCTGATGCCGATGACAATACGCTTTTTGCGGTTTCCTTCGATGGCGGCACGACGTGGTGGAACTATGTGGACAATGCATGGGCACAGCTTTCTGAAGCACAGTCCGGCATGACGAAGACCGCTCTCGCTGACATTGGCACAGACGCATGGGCCTTAAAAGCTACCACCGGGCATTACATGTTCCGCTTCATTCTTTTTGAAGGAAGCTACGTGAACAGCATAGTTGTTGATTACCTGAATTAGGAGGTCTGAGAAATGAAATTAAAAGGAACCACAAAAATAGAGCTGACCGATGTGTATACCGGGAAGAAGGAAATCTACCGCGACACCAACATGGTCACTAAGGCCGTGCAGCAGGTATTCGGAACCAATATAGAGGGAGCACTGTTCAATATCAACGGTACTTCTACAGTAAACTGGAGCGATCATTTCCTGCCGATCTGCCCGCATACCATCGGCGGAGTCTTACTATTTCAGGACGCAATTGCTGAGGACGAAAACACAATCTACGCGCCTTCTGCCAATCAGTGCATCGGTTACGCATCCAACGATGTCAACGCAACGGCTGATGTTCTGCGCGGCAGCATGAACCTGACAGAATCCAAGACAACGGACAAGGGTTATAAATTCGTGTGGGACTTTACGACGAGCCAAGGCAACGGCACCATTTCGGCAGTTTGTCTCACGCACAAATACGGCGGCGTCGGCTACTTTGGCGATACTTTTGATGCAGGAAAACGCCTACTCCGCATGAAAGATAACGCCTATTCGCTCGATGGCATTAAGGCCAACCGCTACATTGACTGTGTTGAGGTTAATTTTGAAGGCAACTACTTCATCAGCATATCGATGGACACTTCCGGCGCGATTCTCATAAACAAAGTTCGGAAATGCTTCTGCGAGATCGGATTGAATTTTCCGCTGAAGGAGCTGGGCGATGAACTTCTGGAGACACACACACTCAATCCTACAGTATTTATTAACCGCTATGCTTCCAGTAACTATGGCTACTATGATTTTCACGATGGTGAGGACGGTTACTGGTACGGCTTCATGGGAGAGAGTAATTCATCCGGCAACGCAACCGTAAAGTGGATCAAAATCAAGAAATCCGACTTCATCTTCACGGAAGGGACATGGACGCTGAACGATGTACAGCTTTACCAGCTTGGCTCTCATGGCAGTTATGGTAGTCAACCATATCGAAGCGTGCAGTCTGTCCTGCGGAACGGTTATCTTTACATGATGAAGTACGACCGCACCGGAATGTATAAGGTGAACGCCAATAACGTGGCGGATATAACATGGGTGCCATTTGGCTTTACAACCAATTTCAGCACAGGTTACTACGGCGGCACACAGATTTTTAAACTCGGCGACCGTATCCTCGGTTCCGATTTCAATATCTGCGCGGACGATACTGTAATCCATACGATCAACTATGGAGACTACAACTACATCTGCACGCCATTCTTCCGATATGGGCCGTATGCGATTACCTTTGGCAGATATAACTACAGCGGCATGACAGTCTATAAAACACTCTGGCTTGTCAGCCCATACATCGCAAGCATCAACAATCTGTCGACCTCCGTGATCAAGACGGCGGACAAGACAATGAAAATCACCTATACGGTGGAAGAAGCATAACAATTTTAGATGGAAGGCGGCTGCCCAATTCGGGTAGCTGCTTTTTTCATGCAAAAAACAAGGAGGATCAAAGGATATGAAAGATTTCTGGTATTCCATTCAAGCGGTGTTTATGGCCATTGGCGGCTGGCTGGGCTGGTATCTGGGCGGGTGTGACGGCCTGCTGTACGCGCTGCTCGGTTTTGTGGTCATGGACTATATCACCGGCGTTATGTGCGCCATCGCCGACAAGAAGCTCTCCAGCGAGGTCGGCTTCAAGGGCCTGTGCCGAAAGGTCCTGATTTTCATTCTGGTGGGCGCGGCAAACATCATCGACGTCCAGATCATTGGTACCGGCTCGGTACTGCGGACGGCGGTGATCTTTTTCTACATCTCGAACGAGGGCCTTTCCCTGATTGAGAACGCAGGGCATCTGGGCCTGCCCATCCCGGAGAAGCTGAAGGCCGTTCTGGAGCAGCTTCATGACCGGGCCGAAAAGGAGGACAAATAATATGAGTAACAGCAAACTGGTAAATTACACGCAGCTCAGTCCGAACTGCAGCAAGCCGAGAAACCACTCAATCGACAAGCTCACCATCCACCACATGGCCGGCAACCTGACCGTGGAACAGTGCGGTTCCGTATTCGCGCCCTCCAGCCGGAAGGCCAGCGCCAACTACGGCATCGGCACGGACGGCCGGGTCGGGCTGTATGTGGATGAAGCAAACCGAAGCTGGTGCAGTTCCAACAGCGCCAACGACAACCGCGCCGTCACCATCGAGGTCGCAAATGACGAGGTCGGTGGGAACTGGCACGTCAGTGATACGACGCTTGCGAAGCTGATCGACCTGTGCGTGGACATCTGTCAGCGCAACGGAATCTCTCATATCAATTACACAGGTGACAAATCCGGCAATCTCACCATGCATAAGTGGTTCGCCGCGACCGCCTGTCCCGGCCCTTATCTGGAGAGCAAGTTTCCCGCTATCGCCGAGCAGATTAACGCCCGGCTCGGAAACACGCAGAGGCCATCAGCCCCAACGCCCTCGGATGCGACGCCATATCGCGTCAGGGTCGTCATTCCGGACCTTAACATCCGGAAAGGCCCCGGCATCAATTACGGAACCGTAGGTAAGTATACGGGCAAGGGCGTATTCACGATTGTCGAGGAAGCCAGCGGCACAGGAGCAACCCGCTGGGGCTTGCTCAAAGCCTATCAGGCTGGCCGGAACGGCTGGATTTCGCTCGACTATGCGGCAAAGCTCTAAGACATCATTTTAAGGCTCGACGGGAAAAAATCCTGCCGGGCCTTATTTTTTTGTTCAAATGCAACCTTTCTGTCCTGTGGAGGGTGGAGGCGGATGTTATGAACAATTTTTTCTCTAACTTTTCGGCCAAGCGGCACTTTGACCTCCATTGGGTAGTGAGGATAGAGGTCCTCAGACTGGAGGACAAACGATGACGACCGAACAGAAACAACGGATAACTGCCATGCGGCAAAATGGTTGTGGCTACGCGACAATCGCCAAGGCGGTCGGTTTGACAAAAGATAATGTAAAGGCTTACTGCCGCGCGCATGACCTTGGAGGCATAAAAGCGGAAAGCAATGCCCGCGTCGCGCCGGAGCAAGGCTTCTGCCTGTGCTGCGGAAAGCCGCTGCAGCAGGCTCCGGGCAAGAAGAAGGTAAAGTTCTGCTCCGCTGACTGCCGCCAGCACTGGTGGAACGCCCACCCGGAGTTGGTCAGCCGAAAAGCTGTCTATACCTTTACCTGCGCGCGCTGCGGGGAAACCTTCACAGCCTATGGCAATGCCGGACGGAAATATTGCTCCCACGCCTGCTATATTGCAGACCGCTTCAAAGGTGGTGAGCCGATATGAGCGAGGAACAGTTCGAGGCTGAGAAGGATTATCAGGCTTCTATCCATCTGGCAAAAACGCTCCGGCAAAAGGGCCTCCTGACCGAGGAGGAATACGCCATAATTGATACAAAACTGCGGGAGCAATACCAGCCACTATTCGGCACATTATTATCTGAAAACAGCTTGCTATAAACCCTTTTCAGAGTGATGTATATGTACTGGAAAGGAGTGATTTCTCTTGAAAACAGTAACGAAAATCGAGTCCGCTGTACCGCAGATGCCGGAGCGCAAGAAAGTCGCTGCCTACGCCAGAGTTTCTATGGAAACCGAGCGACTGCAGCATTCCTTATCGGCCCAGATAAGCTATTACAGCGATCTGATACAGAAGCACGCTGACTGGCAATATGCTGGTGTTTATGCCGACGATGGCATCAGCGGTACCGGCACCAGCAAACGCGATGAGTTCCGGCGCATGGTCGAGGATTGCGAAGCCGGAAAAATCGACATTATCCTCACGAAGTCGATTTCCCGCTTTGCCAGAAATACAGTAGACCTGCTGAACACGGTCCGACATCTCAAGGAGCTCAGCATTTCCGTTCGCTTTGAAAAGGAGCATATCGATTCGCTCTCCGAGGACGGTGAACTGATGCTTACGCTGCTCGCGTCCTTCGCGCAGGAGGAAAGCCGCAGCATTTCGGATAACGTCAAATGGGGTACGATCAAGCGCTTCCAGCAGGGTATCCCCAACGGGCAGATGCGTGTGTTCGGTTATGAATGGGTTGACGGGCGGCTCACAATTCTCCCAGAGGAAGCCGAAATTGTCCGGTACATGTACCAAGAATACATGAACGGCGCATCGCGGATCGAGATTGGCCGGTCGCTTAACGAAAAAGGCATTTACACACGTCAAGGCAAAGAATGGGTGGATTCCAACGTCAAGGTTGTCCTCACCAACGTCACCTATACCGGGAATATGCTTTTCCAGAAGGAATATGTTGCAGACCCGATTGCCAAGCATCGTAAAAAGAATCACGGTGAGCTTCCCCAGTATTTTGTTGAGGACACGCACGAAGCCATCATCCCGATGGATGAATTTCAGGCTGTCCAAGGCGAATTCAAGCGCAGGCGTGACCTTGGGCCTTTCGGAAATAAGTCCCTGCATCTGACGGCTTTTTCCACGAAGATCACCTGCGGCATCTGCGGCAAACATTATCGCCGGAGCGGAAAGCGGAATACAGCCGGTGAGGTTTACTACATCTGGACCTGCCAGACAAAAAGCCAAAAAGGCGCTGGTGCCTGCGGCTCTAAGAATATCCCTGAAAAGACGCTCCAGAATGTTGCCGCCGAGGTTATGGGCCTTGAGGAATTTGATGAAGCGGCCTTTGCCGAGCAGGTCGAAGAAATACTTGTAGTTTCCGAGGACACGCTGCGCTTCCAGTTTTACGATGGACGCGAGGTCGCAACTACATGGGAATCCACTGCCAAGACGGACTGGTGGACACCGGAGCGCAGACGCCTTTGGGGCGAGCGCCACAAGCGGAAGGATACCAACCCAAACAAGTCCACGTACTACGAATTCACAGGCTTCATCAAATGTGGCTGCTGCGGTGCCAACTACCGCTGCCAGTCCAACGTTCGTAAGGATGGCACACGCACACGTTCCTGGTATTGCACCGGGCCAAAGGACAAGTGCCAGAATACAGCAATTCGGGATGAAACCGTGAAGGCGCTGGTCACCGAGGTACTTGGCCTCCCGGCTTTCGATGAGGCGGTGATGGACGCGCAGATTGAGTACGCCAGCATCCTTGACGGTACCGTAACCTTTCATTTTCGGGATGGGCATGAGATTTTAAATACATATCAGGACAAGCGGCGCGGCGTCAAATGGTCTGCGGAGCGACGCGAAAAGCAATGCCAGGCCATAAAGGATAGCTGGACAGATGAGCGCCGGGCAGCCATGAGCGAGAGGATGCGCCAGATAAGAGGTGAAAAGAAATGGCCAAAACAGTAACCACAATTCCGGCGACGCTGACACGTTTTACTGCGACGCCGCTGAACGAGCAGAAAAAGCAACGCACAGCCGCTTACGCCCGTGTCTCCACCGACAGCGACGAGCAGTTCACCAGCTATGAGGCGCAGATCGACTATTACACCAACTATATCAAGAGCCGCGACGATTGGGAGTTCGTCGGTGTTTATACCGATGAGGGTATTACAGGCACGAACACCAAAAAGCGCGAGGGCTTCAAAAGCATGGTCACAGATGCCCTTGGCGGCAAGATTGACCTTATCGTCACCAAATCGGTCAGCCGCTTTGCCCGAAATACGGTCGACAGCCTGACCACCGTCCGGCAACTCAAGGAAAAGGGCGTGGAGATCTACTTCGAAAAGGAGAACATCTGGACGCTTGATTCTAAGGGGGAGCTGCTGATTACCATTATGAGTTCCCTCGCACAGGAAGAATCCCGATCCATCTCGGAAAACTGCGTCTGGGGCCAGCGGAAACGTTTTGCAGATGGAAAGGTCACCGTTCCGTTTGGCCATTTTCTCGGCTACGACAGAGGCCCGGACGGAAACCTCGTGCTGAACAAAGCCGAAGCCGCCATTGTGAAGCGTATCTTCAGCATGTTTCTACAAGGCATGACGCCTTACGGCATTGCCAGCCAGCTCACCGCTGATGGCATTCCGACGCCTGGCCATAAGGAAAAGTGGAACGCCGGGACCGTTCGGCACATGCTCGAAAACGAAAAGTACAAGGGCGACGCGCTCCTGCAGAAAAGCTATACCGTCGATTTTCTCACAAAAAAGAAGAAGCGGAACGACGGCGAAATTCCTCAGTATTATGTGGAAGGAAACCATGAGGCCATCATTGCGCCTGCCGCTTTTGAGGCGGTCCAGCGCGAGCTTGAGCGGCGCGGCAAGGGCCGAAACCGGCACAGCGGAGTCCATCTTTTCTCCGGAAAAATCAAGTGCGGCCAGTGCGGAAGCTGGTATGGCTCAAAGGTCTGGCACTCCACTGATAAATACCGTCAGGTTATCTGGCAATGCAATCACAAGTTCGATAACGATGAGCGCTGCTCCACACCACACCTTACCGACGATGAAATCAAAGCCCACTTCATTTTGGCGGTCAATAAGCTCCTGCCGGAGAAAGGCCGCATCATCGAAACCTTCGACGACATCAAATCAACCGTTTTAGACATCAGCGGCCTTGAGACCGAAAAAACCGAGCTGGAACAGGAACTGGTGGTGGTTTCCGATCTGATGCAGCAAAGCATCTACGAAAACGCCCGCGTCGCCCTTGACCAGACCGAATACCAGAAACGCTACGACGGTCTGACGGAGCGTTTTGGAAAAGCAAAGGCCCGTCTTGAGGAAGTGACCGCTGCCATAAGCGACAAGACCACCCGGCAAGCGACAATCGAGGATTTTCTCCTGGAACTGCGGTCGCTGGACGGTTTAGTCACAGAGTTCGACCCGATGCTCTGGGTTAGCCTTGTGGATTTTGTCACTGTCTACAGCAAGGGCGACGTGCGGGTCACATTTAAGGACGGAACCGAGATACAAGCATAAGGCCAGAAAAGAACGAGACACACTCGATCACTGTTTCCCATTCTCTTGTTCCAAATCTATTCCTTAATTGCTGACATCTTTAATAAAAGCGCTCTTCTGAACTGCAAAAGTCTTTCAGAAGAGCGCTGATTAATGGTTATTCTACTGTGATAACAGAGACGGGACAGTTATCCCGCGCTTCTGCCGCCGCGTCTTCCGCAGAATCAGGAACAGGATCCGCGCAAACCTCCGCGCGTCCGTCATCTGCCATCCGGAATACCTCCGGACAGGTTGAAGCGCACAGTCCGCAGGAAATACAGCCTTCCCGGTCAATAGTTGCTTTCATATGCCAGGACTCCTTCTTAAATCAGGCATTCATGAACAGTTTGATGTCATCGTCAACTGTTCCGACACCCGCGATACCGAATTTTTCAACCAACACCTTGGCCACATTGGGGGACAGGAAGCCCGGCAGCGTGGGGCCGAGGTGGATGTTCTTCACGCCCAAGTACAGCAAAGCCAAGAGAACGATGACGGCCTTCTGCTCGTACCAGGCGATATTGAAAGCAATCGGCAGCTTGTTAATATCGTCGAGTCCAAACACCTCTTTGAGTTTCAGGGCAATGACCGCCAGAGAATAGGAGTCGTTGCACTGTCCGGCGTCCAGAACTCTCGGAATACCGCCGATATCGCCCAGCTTCAGTTTATTATAGCGATACTTCGCACAGCCCGCCGTAAGAATTACCGTGTCCTTCGGGAGCTTCTCCGCAAACTCGGTGTAGTATTCCCTGGACTTCATACGTCCGTCACAGCCGGCCATAACAAAGAACTTTTTGATCGCACCGGATTTGACGGCATCGACGATCTTGTCTGCCAGAGCCATCACCTGATTATGGGCAAAGCCGCCGACAATGCTGCCAGTCTCAATTTCATCAGGTGCCGGAAGAGTCTTGGCAAGCGCGATGATCTCGGAAAAGTCCTTTTTGCCGTTCTCATCAGCTTCAATATGCTTGCAGCCGGGATAGCCGGTGGAACCCGTGGTAAAGATTCTGCCCCGGACCTCCTCGCTTCTGGGCGGGACGATGCAGTTGGTAGTAAAGAGGATGGGGCCATGGAAGGAGACAAATTCCTCAAGCTGCTTCCACCATGCATTGCCGTAGTTCCCGGCAAAGTTGTCGTATTTTTTGAAAGCCGGGTAATAATGGGCGGGCAGCATCTCGCTGTGGGTATACACATCCACGCCGGTACCTTTGGTCTGCTCCAAAAGCTGCTCCAGATCGGTCAGGTCGTGGCCGGAAATCAAAATCGCGGGATTTTTTCTGACGCCGATATTGACCTCGGTGATTTCAGGATTGCCAAACCTCGATGTGTTGGCTTCATCCAAAAGAGCCATAACCTTCACGCCGTATTCTCCTGTCTTCAGCGTCAGCGCCACCAGATCATCGGCGGAGATGGAATCGTCCAGCGTTGCCGCCAGCGCCTCATAGATGAAGACGTTGACTGCCGGATCTTCTTTTCCAATGTTTTTCGCGTGCTCGGCGTAGGCCGCTATGCCCTTAAGACCGTATATGATCATCTCGCGGAGAGACCGCACGTCCTCGTCTGCGGTTGACAGCACGCCGACTTTAGCGGCCTTTTCCAGCATGGATTCTCTTGAACTAACCGTGAAGGTTGCCGCGTCGTGTAAACCCTCAGAAGCAACAGAATTTCCGAGCTTGTCTCTTACGGCAATCATTTTCATAATCTGCTTTTCAATAGAGCCGTCGTCGAAATTCGCGTTGGTGATGGTCATAAACAGGCTGCTGAGCACCTCATAATTTGTTTCACCGAGTGTTTTGACGTCCAGCTTTCCTTTGACTACAATTTCCGAAATGCCCTTGAGCGTGTAAATCAGAAGATCCTGAAGCTTTGCTACTTCTTCGGTTTTTCCGCACACGCCGCGCACCGCGCAGCCCTTTCCTCCGGCAGTTTCCTGACACTGATAACAAAACATACTCATTTTTGCTTCCTCCTTTAAAATTCAGTCTTCAACAGGTTCAAATTCATCTTTACCGACAAAACAAATGGGGCACTGCCAATCATCGGGTAAATCTTCAAATGCCGTACCGGGCGCGAT
>Ga0268360_1003430_pt1 | contig 10044 bp, 10 predicted proteins | sample BioMet11_FD_192465 | JGI IMG/M metagenome (GOLD analysis project Ga0268360, IMG submission 192465) | Sewage microbial communities from Oakland, California, United States - Biofuel 11 (Illumina Assembly) | ecosystem: Engineered > Wastewater > Sewage > Unclassified | place: USA: California... | reverse complement strand
AGCTTTTGCCTATGCACGGGTCTTTGATGTATTCAAAAATCTGAGCTTCTTTATAGGAAACTGCGTATTCGTAATGGGACCTTCCGGCCGGACTGGTATAGCTGACCTTTACTGAAAGGCTAATGGGTTCGCGATCGGGTTGGACTGCAGAAGTGGCCAGCAACTCAGCCTCAATCTTCCTATAATTTTTAAAGGAAACATGGGCCTTTTTTGCATCTTCAGGTCGAGCTCTGAGTTGTCGTACTGCTATTTTCTTAGCTTTCTCGTAAGCCTCATACGAAACTTCGTTTTGGCGGTGAAGAAGGAAAGCCGTAACCAAAGCTTCACGGTCCATAGCCACCGCTTTTTTAAAGGCTACGTCAAAATCAAATGATTTCGCGGAACGCAAAGAATTGACAAAAAAGACAGCCGGAATCTGATGCTTGTAATTTCGTTTGATATTGGCGGTTTCTTTGGCTCGCACGCACCATAAGTAAAGTCGGGAATGCGTGATGACATTTTGACGATGGACAGATTTCACTGTCTTGACAACGATGATTGAAAGGGCAATGGCCAAAACAGCACAACCGAATATCATCCACGTCAGTTGGTTCGAATCCATTAATTGGTATTATAAAAGCATTTAACTTCAAATAGTAAAGACTATTTGGGGCTTTAAATCAGATGCGGATACAAAGATTGCCGATTTTTCTTGATCGATCTTGAATAGTCCGCTATAACTATCTATAGTTAATGGCAGGAAAACCTATGGATAAAACTGTTGTTGAACTCTTCGCCGGCGTTGGCGGCTTTCACGTCGGCTTGAATAACGTAAAAACATTCGATGAAAAGGGGCGTGCCATTGAAAACGGCCCGTTTGATTTTGTCTGGGCAAACCAGTGGGAACCGGGGGCAAAAGTTCAAGAAGCCTTTGGCTGCTATGCTCTTCGCTTTGGAAAAGACAACGCTTCCAATGAAGACATTGGAACGGTCGATAAAAAGAAAATCCCAAATCACACTCTTCTTGTTGGTGGATTCCCGTGCCAAGACTATTCTGTGGCCCGTTCGCTTTCGATGGAAAAAGGAATTGAAGGTAAAAAAGGTGTCTTGTGGTGGCAGATTAAGGATATCCTTTCGGCTAAACATCCGAAGTTTGTCCTCCTCGAAAATGTTGACCGCTTATTAAAGTCCCCCTCAAAACAAAGAGGACGTGATTTTGGCATTATGCTTCGCTGCTTCGCCGAAGAGGGATATGCGGTGGAATGGCGCGTAATTAACGCTGGGGAATTCGGACATCCGCAGCGCCGCCGTCGCACCTTCATTTTTGCTTGCTACAAAACAACAAAGTGCTATAAAGCTCTCACGAAAGCTTTGAAAAGCAAGACTCCGGAAGAAGTACTGAAGTCGTCCACGATTTTTACCGAGGACTTCCCGATTACTTTGGGGACAAAGGTAAGACAAGGCGATGTTTTAGGAACAGACTACCCGACCTTGGTTGAAATCTCAGATCACTTTGCCTTCAAATTCGAAGGAGCTGGCGTAATGAGCGCCGGTAAAATCATTACTGCGAAACCAGTTTCCGCATTCAAAGGGCCTAAGAAGACTCTCGGTTCCGTCCTTGATCCCGATAATGTTTTAGAGAAATGCTATCACGTTAATGTTGAAAAGTTCCGTTATTTAAAGGGAGCCAAGCACATTCTCCGCACGGCTAAAAACGGCCATCAATACTATTATTCGGAAGGGCCGATTCCTTTTCCCGATAAATTGAACGAACCTTCTCGTACGATGCTCACCAGCGAAGGCAGCACCAACCGTTCTACCCATTTCATTTTGGATCCGAAGTCGAAAAAATATCGGATTCTCACTCCGGTTGAATGCGAAAGACTTGATGAATTTCCAGATAACTGGACCAACACGGGTATGAGCCCGAAATGGCGTTACTTCATTGCGGGAAACGCTCTCGTTTGCGGCATTATCTCGAGTTTAGGAAAAAGAATCAGCGATTTAATCGACGCCGAGAATCAGCATTAATAACGTTTCTTTAACCAGGCGGCAAGGCTATCCTTGCTTTCAATATCGAGAGCGCCACGTATAAATTCGACGATGTTTTTACCTGTGATTAGAATGATGGGGTGCTTATCGTGAATGAGCTCTTCGTAAGCTTGCCTCCCGATGTAGGAAGTGGTGAACATAATTCCAAACTGGCGGTCCCGAATTCTTGAGATTAAACGGGCCATATCGCTCACACCGACCGCATCATTGACTCCGTAGCACTTTGCTTGGAGAAAGAAGTCGACGAAGACGTCATTTTCAGCGTTCGAGAATAGACGATAAGTTCCGATTCCGTCAACTCCTCCGTCTTGATAAGGACGGGTGGTGATAAGGGAAGCAATTCGACTGTTCATCGATCGGGTAAAGTCGTTGGCGAAAGGTTCGAAGGAATAGCCATGATCTTTGCCGTTAAAGTAATCGTGAATAGTTTGAAGCATCGCGATTCCTTCCGGGTCGGAAGGGAGCTGTTCTTCCCGTGTTTTCGCAACTTGAGGCCCGGTGCAAATGAGGGCTTTGTAATTTCGGTCATCGATATAGTTTTTCCACTCGTTTGGGGCGTATCCGCTTTCGTAGGCCTTGCCATCTTCAATGTCGTTTAGCCAAGCTAAATTGATATCGGCGCCTGGCTGGAGAGAGCTGCCCTCTGATGTATCCAAAACAGTAAATAGGGCCCGATAATTCTGGAAACGGTCACCACTTTTCGTGACGCCCCAGACCGCAGTGAGCCATTCTTTCTTGTCTTTCCGCTGAATTCCAGGAACGGCCAAGCCTAAAAATTTGACGTCGCGTCCTTCCACTTTCTTGAAGATGAAAATGGGCGGGATCTTCTTCCGAATTTCAAGCTTCTCCGAATAGGCAAAGCCGAAAATGGTCTCAAGAATTTGGTTTCCTTGCTTTTTGGTATCCGTCAAACTTCGACCTGGCGTTTTGTTGTCGCCATAATAAAGGAAAATTCCGAGAGCGTTATCGATTTGATCACGCCAGTAGATGTCTTCACCCGAAGTAAAAATCATGATGAACTTCGGCTGGGCAACCGGCCCGCAAATACGGAAACCTCCAGCGTTTCCAACACCAAGAAGTTTCGACATGACCTCGCCTTTTAATGTTTTTGCTTGGTCTTTATCGGCACAGTAAACCGCATCGATGGTCAGAGCGTGCTCATGACGTTCTGCTCGGGTGATTTTGTGGTTGATCAGAATCTTCTTGTTGTCGATATCCATGGTTATTTGATGGCGAATCGGACGTAATCCCGATCCAACCAAAATCCTTGTTTTGTTGTCCGGTCGAGCCCGGTTGCTTTGTCAATCACCGGCAGCATCGAAGTATCACTTCCGTCCCTTCCGTGAGGTCTAACGTGGCAAACGCCATTTGAACCTGGTTTAGGAAAATGGTTTCTGACGCGATGCTTCTCGTCATAATAAAGTGCGGTGCCTTCTGAAAGCATTTTGGCTGTCTCTTCATACATCTTTTTGCACGGGCCCATCAAATCAGTGTAAGCCATCTTCCAGAACTTCAGGCCTTTAAATATTTCTTCCTGCTTTTTGCCCTTCGCTTCTTTCTGCCATAAGACAAAAAGGAAAGTGTGGTTGGACCAGAGTTCGTAAATCCTTGATTCTTCAAAAGGAGTGGAGACCAAATCGACAAAGTCAAAATAGGGGAACGACATGTGCTCCTGCGGCGTTCCGTCGGGCTCGAGAGTGACGGTTTTAATGATGATGTCAGAGGCACTGATTTCGTTAGTACTATCGGCTTTTCCTGTGATTCCGAGCATCTTGTTCAAAAGGGAACGGTTTAGCTGTTTTTGATTGGCCTCAATCCCAAAGCGGGCCACCAAGTCAGAACGTTTCATTCCAATATACTCATCGGTTTTATTCATGATTGCCCCCTCCAAGGAATAACGGCTGATTTGAGCCGGATCAGAAATGATGCTTTCTGGTTTCTGGTCGCCAAACCATTCGTTGACCTTCCGGCTCATAAAGCTGGGCTTGTAACTCCAAGCCCGTCTCTTCGCTTGCTCTTCTCCAAATGGCTGCTCAGTCCAACTGGTATTGGCGGTAGCACCTTTGGTACAGGCGGCGAGGTAGTTAGTGTCGCCTTCTGAAATAGTGTCGGCAACACCTTGCCGGATTTTATTGATGATTTTGTTATAGTCTTCCTTGATGACTTCGATGTCTTCATCGCTGAAAGAAAGAAGTCTGGCGTCGATTATCCTAAAGCGGCCTACATCTTCTTTGTTACTATCGTTGTACTGATAGAAGATGGCAAAAATCTTTTTGCTCTTCTCCCACATTGGGCTTTGCTCAAACGCGAACTGATAGTCGTTTAAATAGTTAATCATGCAAAGAACCAGACGTTCCTTAGCAATCCAAATATCTTTTTCGTTCTTAAAACGGCACCCCGTGACCTTCAGCTCGATCCCGGCATCCTTAAAGTCGGCTTCATGAGCGGAGTTCTTGGCGTAACCATAGACGCACTCTTCAACGAACTCTCCAAGTGAGCCTTTTCCACCGGAATTGTTGGCTGCCCAAGCTTGATATCCGAGCTCGTTAAAGGTTTTGCCAATGGTGGCTTTGCCTAAAGCAACAATTTCAGATTCAGTTAATTTACGGCCGTCCATACCAGAAATAATGTTAAGTCAAACGCAGCAAAAGATAAACAAAGGGCGACTATTTCAGATGCTGCGGGTTTAGTAAATTGAACGACGGTTAACGGTTCAAAAGCCGTTTTCAAGATGGGATTCAATCGCTGAGGCAAGGTCATGACTAATCTCGTATTTTTCCCCGTTGATCAGATAGAAGTAATATTTCCCGTCTTTTTCCTTTGTCATTTTAAGCATCGCGTGAAGGGGAAGCCAAACTAGGTTTCCATCCTTATCATTAACGACGATTCGATCCGTTCGGCTCATGTTAACAAACCTCCACAAACCATTATCCAAGGAAACTCGAGATATGATTACAATTTTTCGACAAGGGCTTTTCGCTTGGCTTCGTATTCCTTGTCCGTCAGGATCCCTTCATCATGAAGGCTCTTTAGCTTTTCCAATTGGGATTTGGGATCGCTCTTGGTGGGGGCGGGAATTTCCCTAGTTTCTGAAATCTTCAAGGCTTGGGCATCAAGGTTAGATATCTCGGACAAAATCTGCTTTCGCTGGGCTTCAGCGGCCATGTCTTTTGGAATGGGGCGCTGGGAGTATAGGACGCTACGGACGATCGCGGCAACGAAGAGACCCGCACCCGGCACGGCCGCGAGAAAACCAAACACAATCAAGGGGGTGATTTCATTGACAAATCCAATCACGAGGAACATCACCCCGATGGTAAGAAGAATGGCACCCCAGACTCCCATGTGGTCGATCTCTTTGCTGCTTTTCTTTTTAGCCACCTTTGCTCGCTGCTCCCCTTGGAAGGTGGCTTGATATCTTTCCCAAGCGCTCACCCGTTGCCGCTCCAATTCCGCTAACGCCTGACTCTTGGGAGTACCAAGATCCCGCTCCAGCAAGAACGAGATGTAGTTAACCACTTCCTCGTGGGTATAGACCGTTCCGCCGCCCACCCAGCCATTTGAAAAAGAACTGCTGCCATCAAAGACCTCATGCGAATCAAAAACTTCCTGACGGTGTGCTATTTTCCAGCCATACGTTTGTAAGAGGGTGACGCAACGTTCCTCTTCCGCAGGCTGACAACAAAATCGTCGATTTTCTTTGGCCATAAATCGCTCCTTTGATTAAGGATAAAGAGAGGGGCGATCAGATTTTGAACGCGGGGGCCTTCGGAGAGGGGAATAGGGTCACAGCCTTGATGAGATTCCCCTCTACCTCAGGCTAAAGAAACGCTAAAGAACTCTTTTAGATACTTTAATATTCTCTTTATTGTCAGGGGGCCTTTTGAGATAATACCCCCATTATGATGAACAAAAGAACATTTACAGGGTATGTCTTTGCTATTGGCTTATCGATCGGTTTGGTGATTACCAGTGTGGCCTTGGGGAATAGCAACTTAGCCTTCAGGGCTGCGATGACGAGCGGAGAGTCTTTCTCTTATACCGTCGATCGGAGCCAAGTCGCAACTGGAGCTTCCAAAAGGGTCTTCACCAATGGCAGTGGGGTCACGACGGGAACCTTGGACTTTACGGCGGCTCAGACGGGCAAAGGATTTAGTCTCGCCAAGCGCATTAACCTGAACTTTCTTACCACCAGCGACGCCAATTACTCCTTAGCCCGTATTTCTTTCTCCGGTGTGAACTTTGGGGGAAAGGCCTGGGGTATCACTTGGTATGATGGGTCTGACTGGACGACGGCCCAAAGCTTCACCCCCGTTACGGGTACATTAGCCGATAAGACCGACTACAGTGCCGACGGAGCTGGTTTCGATGCTCTATCGTTTAGCTTCGCCGTTACTGATGCTGATCTTACTTTCGATGCGATCACCATCACCTTCGTCTGCAATTAACCTTATCTTATTATTCCTTATAGGATCTTAGGAACGCGGAGGGAGACTTCCGCGTTTTCTTTTTGTTTGCGTTTCGTCTTTTTCGTTCGTTCTCACGCTAGAAATCACCCCTATGGGTGAAATGGAAACGCTTTCATGAGTTCTCACCCAATAATTCGCTTGAAGTGGGGGTCAATCGGACTACGATTGCACCCGTAGGTTTGAAGAGATATTCCCTTTTGAGTCATCAGTACCAAAAGAAAGTTCCATCTCTCTGACCTACGGGTGCACTCTGTTGCATCCTTATTTCAAAAAAGGGAGATAACACATCTATGAAGACAAAGATTATGGCTGGGGTTGCCATTGCGGCAATTGCAGCGACGGGAGTGGTTGGAGGATTTGCGATTGCCAATGGTGGTCTCAATAGTGGGATTGCCGCGGCCGCGAGCGATCATAGCTTAACCATCAAAGCTTCCGATTTCGCCGCTTATAGCGCAACCGATTCGACTACCACTTATTACGGCTGGACCATTTCGATGTTCATGGCGGGCCGCAATGAGGGTGGCAATGGCGTCATCATCGATGCCAATGGTTCGGCTACACCTGCGGGGTTGACTTTCCCGACCGTGAATCGCACCAGCTATGCCGGCGCTTATTACAAGAGCGTTACCATTTCGGGCATTGTCTATACTGATTCTCCGGATTTTCGGGTCTATGGTTACACCTCGGCCGGAGCTCAAAGCGAATTAACGATTAGTGGTGTTACCAGCAAAACCATCGATTTTATCAGTGATATCGTTTCTTTCAAACTTGTGAATTTTGTTAATTCCGGTGTCGGAAAAGTTGGCTTCACTTCGATTGCTGTTACCTATTACTGCTAACTTCGATTCGTTGATTCACCCCAAGGGAGCCAAGGCTGGCCCTCTTGGGGTTTTCTTTTTCTTGGAATTCCTTGACTAATTCCTTCATTTCTTTTTAGATAGTGAGATTGATTCGAAGGGAGAATCATGAAGAATTCAAAGAGACTGCTTTGCTTAGGGGTCGGGACGATGCTCGGAGTCGTGACGTTATTAGGGGTGATCGCTTTTGGCCAGCAGTGGGCCTTAAAGGCCACGCCAACTTCAAAGAGTTATGTCTTTGACCAAAGCCATGCCCCGAGGATCGATGACTTTTTAGCGGATGCGAATGATGCGATTTTATCTTATCGGGCCAGCACCGATGCCTCAGCCAAAACCTATATTGCGGTCGAAGGCAGTGGACTCGGGACCGATTATCAAACGATCAGCCTCGGGGGATCGAATTATCTTTCGGGGGCTTCTGTCGAGTCGGGCCTCACCCAATTCGAGGTGAACTTCGCGATCCAAGGGATCAGTTCCATCACTTATAGCGTGAGCGGGACTCCCGGGGATGAAAAGACCTGGGGAACTCCTTGTTTCTATCTGCAGGCGACCTCGAGCGATGGCACTGTCTTAGCGACCACCTCGACGCTAGGGAGTAACATCACTCTCGCCGTGAGTGGGGGCACCTCAAGTTCCGCCAAGATCTATTTCTACAATTACACCTCCTTTGCGATGACGAGCCTCGCCTTTACCTATACCTGCTAAAAAGACGCCCGAAGAAGAATCTAGCGTTCCCTCTTCGGGCTTTTCTTTTTGAGGGGCCCAGAAACTCCAGCGAGACTCTCTCGATGCTTTCTTTCGTGACCATGAACGGATAAAGCCTCTCTTTATTTTCTTTGTGATGTCCTTACGGAGGCCGTATAATCTAACAATAGTTTTGATTTTTGAACTTTAAAAGGGAGGTTCAAGACCATGAAGACGAAGATTTTGGCTGGGATTGTTACTGCCGCGGTGGCTTTAACGGGGGTTATGGGTGGCTTCGCCTTAACCCAGGGTGGCACCAAAGATGGCTTTGCCGCGGAACACTGAACGCTTCCACTTGCGAAGCCTATAGCGATAGCACGACCCCTATCTCCTTTGCTTACTATGGCTGGACGATTTATCTTCGGCACGCTGGCTTTAATTCGGAAACCCAACGGATCGAAATCAAGAGCTTTTCGGATGAACTCACACCCGCGATCACGAATACCGGCGTGATTCAATTCCCGACTTGCTCCCTGAGCGGAGCTTATTATTCCGGGATTACTTTCACCGATCTCGTCCGCGGCGATGGCCGAGTTTTTGTCTTAGAAAAATTTACTTCGGGCCTTTCGCAAGAAATTGATGTGGCGTCCGATGGTGACTGCAACGTCGCCCTCGATTCTAGCGTGACCCTCATCGTCCTTGAGAGTTATTCCACGGTGACCTCATTCCTGAATATGACGGTTCGCTATTTCTGCTGATCCGATCCTACGCCCGAAGAAGAATCTAGCGTTCCCTCTTCGGGCTTTTCTTATTCCCCGTAGAAAGAGGCCAAGAGGAGCTTTAACGCTTAAAAGAGGAGCTGATATCTTGACTTTAGCGAAGTACTAAAGGAAATTAAAAGTAATAAAGAGTAATAAAGAGTAATAAAGAGTAATAAAGGATTGCGAAAGTAATAAAGAGTAATAAAATAAAATCAGTTTAGGAGGATACTATGGCTAACCCATTTACTTTGACTTTCGGCAAAAAACCGATCCATTACATCGATCGGCTTAAGGATACTCAGACGATCATTGAAAGCTTCACTCAGGAACCCTCTTCGGAGCAGGTTTATATCATTACGGGTCTCCGGGGGAGTGGTAAGACGGTTTTGCTTTCGTCCGTCACCAAAAAGTTCCTTGAAAAGGACGATTGGGTCGTCGCCGACCTCAATTCGGAGAAAGACCTTTTGGAAGGATTGGCTTCGGAACTTTATCAGAATGGAAAAGTGAAATCTTTATTTCTCAAAGCCGAATTCAGTTTCAGCTTCCACGGGTTGTCCTTTTCGCTCGAAGGTGACGAACCGGTTTTAACCTCGGAAGCTCTGATTAAAAAGATGCTGGATCGGATCAAAGCCAAAGGAAAGAAAGTTCTCATCACCATCGATGATGTGGTGAGCAACGAGTACATGAAAGTTTTCGCCAAAACTTTCCAATCGTTGATTCGTTTTGATTACCCCGTTTGTCTTCTTATGACCGGCCTTTTCGAGAATATTTCGAAACTGCAAGATGATAAATCTCTAACTTTCCTTTACCGGGCTCCCAAAATCTATCTTAGCCCCCTTGATCTGGTCGCGGTGAGCGAGTCCTACCAGAAGGCGTTTGAACTCTCCTTCGACGAAGCCAGCAAATTGGCGGCTTTGACGAATGGATATGCCTATGCCTATCAGGTCTTAGGCTTTCTTCTTTTCCAAGCGGGGAAAAAGGAAGCGGACCCCGCCATTGTTTCCCAATACGACCAGTACCTCCGGGAATTCGTCTATGACAAGCTTTGGAGCGAGCTTTCGATGAATGAACAAAAGATCCTGAAAAGCATCCCTTCATCCGCAGCGATACGAACCAGGGACTTGCTCAGTATCCTCGGCTTCGACAATTCGTACTTTAGCGTGTACCGGGATTCCCTCACCAAAAAAGGACTTCTCTATTCGCCTTCTTATGGCTACGTTCGATTTGTTCTCCCTCGCTTTT
>Ga0268360_1003429_pt1 | contig 10044 bp, 8 predicted proteins | sample BioMet11_FD_192465 | JGI IMG/M metagenome (GOLD analysis project Ga0268360, IMG submission 192465) | Sewage microbial communities from Oakland, California, United States - Biofuel 11 (Illumina Assembly) | ecosystem: Engineered > Wastewater > Sewage > Unclassified | place: USA: California... | reverse complement strand
TATCCTCTTTTGAAAATTCATAACAACCTCCTAGTACACGACATAACGTTCGAAAAACGCTATCGACAGGCCTCTCCATACAAAATACACGCCAGTCCCTATGCAAACAATTCTTGTCAGCAAAAGTACTATTTTGCTGTTTAACTTTATCGCCGCTAAGGACACAGGGACAACATAGATGGAGGTAGCCAAAAAAAAGATTACAAAAAACAAGATACCACGCCACGGACTGCCGTTTTCCATGGCCAGGCTGATTGCCAACAGGAGTGGCGGGCAAAGCGTGACGCCCGTCAGCATGCCGGCGGTAAAAATTGTTTTGCGCGTCCCGAAAAGCATCCTTTTGCCCGGGCACTGTTTGTGCGCACCGTTGTAAAATGCCTGGGCGATGAGCATTGCGCCAAGCGCGATCTGGGTCAGGGCAAGGAACAGCAGACTGTAGGGCAAAGCGTCGCCCATGCTCCCGACGCCCCCGGCCAAAAAACCCAGCAAACAATAGGCGACGAGTCGGCCGCCAAGAAAAATACCAACCAGTCCCAATCCGGCCCGGAGCCCCTTGTGGGGGGAAAGCAGCAACAACGGGGCCAGGGTGGGCACGCACCGGGCCATGCAGAACAATCCTGCCGAAAGCCCCAGGGAAAATGCTTGGAGGATCATTCTTGGGGCCCGAAGAATTGTTTTTTCGCTTGCTCGGACATCAGGGAAGGGTCCCAGCGCGTTTTCATATCGACAATGACTTGCGTGGCATGCTCTGGAGAAACACTTGTGGATGCAGCTTTTATAGCGGAAACCAGCTCCTTGACATAGGGACAGAACGGTGACGTCAAGATAATGGTGACGGTATTCGCCTTCTTGCGCTCGTCACAGGTGATTGCGCGAACAATTCCCAATTCAATGATGTTTATTTTTAATTCAGGATCTTGCAAGCTATGCAATTGTTGCAAAATCTGTTTTTCACATTGCGAACCTGAAGTCAGAAGACTTGCATATTTTTCCTGATAGTTATCAGCTCCATCAATACTTTCCGCCTGTACTACAGAAACTATACCCTGAAACTCCAAAATAAGACAAACGAAAACCACAAAAAAATTGCGCAGTGCAAAACATAACACGGCGCAACGAGTGTCCTGAAGCGACCTTTTTTTCACGACTTTAGGCCATCCTTGGACTTTACATTTTTTTGCAGCGTCACCCGGAAGGATGCGAGCGAACAACCACGCAACAAAAAGCAGAGAATCGTCAAAAAATCGTAACGAAAGAAAAATAGATCAGACCATTAAGAGGGTATCCTCACACTTTCCCTCTTGAGAAACAGCTCCTGGCAACAGGCCAGAAATCCAGCACCTGCCTCTCCTGTGTATTCTGACCAAGGAGTTGTTTGAAAAATTCCCCGGTACAAAAAGCTCCATCCAGCATGGCAATTGACCATCTGTAGCGAACGCAATAAAGATGCTTCGCTTCCTTCGAAAGAAAGAATGCTCGCCGCAATTACTGCACCTTGGTATCCAGTCTGCGCGATCTGGATCGAGCATTGGACATGCATAGCAGAAATTTTACATCCCGCAAGATGTTCAAAAATCGAACAGTTTTTCAAAACAGCACGCTTCAATACAAAAAATGGGCATTGGGTAAATTTTCTCAAAAGGACGTACCAGTCCACGGCATTTTGACACCGTGTTCCGAGCGTGTCGCAGGCGCGCAAGGAGGCTCTCCAACAGCGACCAATATCTGAAAGGCACTTGTTTTTTGCAAGCGATGTTCACCGGTTAGCGAGTGGCCTCACGGATGGCGAAAGAGGAGGGAGCCGGGGGGATTCCGACTGAAACAGTCGTTTTTACCAGGCGATGTCAAAACGGGCCCCGTCCGCGCGCGGAGAATTTCACCGAAAAAGAAAAAAGGCTAGACTTGGCGAGGCCACTCGCAGGCTCTCTGGCCCTCTCCACGCCGCCCAATGCAGGCTTGAAATCCCCCTGGGGGGCTCCAACGGCCAAACCGGCCACAACACCGGCTCCCTCACCCCTGACCAGCATGCCCGACGCGCAGCTTTTGGCGTTGAAGGGCCAGGCGGATCGAGCACAGGTGATGACCTCCCCGACTTCCCCGGCGTCGGTCGCGTTGTCTGACCCGAGCAATCCCCGCAATGGGCTTTTCGGGGACCAGGAGCGCACCCCAACGACGGCCCCGGCGCCTTCACCCGCCGTCCCCGCCATGTTGCCTCCCGCGAACCCTCGAGCTGCGGTTACAAGCGGACCGTCCTCATTCGATCGTGTCACTTCCGCCCTGACCCCGCTGTCGGATTCCGCCGGCATGGCGGCCGTGCGGGATATCGGGAGCGGTCTGAGTGCCGCCGGGAACGCCTTGGGGGTAAACCGGAATTGGGGGCAGGGCTTCAAATCCCTGTTTGGAGGCGAGACGCCGGAACAGGTCCGGGCCCGGCGGGCGGCCGCGGCTGGGCAATGATCCGCCAGAAAGCGAGCGTGACAAGGGCCGGGGAAACCTCGGCCCTTTCTTTTGCCGAGGAAATTTCGGGGGCTGTCGGGTGGCCGGCGCACTCCAGGAGGGCTTGCCGCATCGTTACGGGCATGCGAGGCTTCGCCAGGAGAAAGGAGAAACGACCATGTGTGGCAGATTCGCCCTGGCCGTGCCCCGGCGGCTCGTTGCCGAGGCTGTTGGGCTGCCCGGACTCCCCGCAGCCCCGGACCGGTACAACATCGCGCCCACCCAGCTTGTGGAGGCGGTGTATGCGGACCGTCACGTCACCCGGCGGGTGGCGGGTCTTTTCCGGTGGGGGTTGGTGCCCGCCTGGGCCAAGGACCCGAAGATCGGCGCCAAGTGCATCAACGCGCGGGTCGAAACCGTCTTCGAGAAACCAGCCTTTCGTGGGGCCATACGCTACCGGCGCTGTCTGGTCCCCGCCCAGGGCTTTTACGAATGGCGGCACGACGGGGGACCCAAGGCACCGTACTTTCTGACCCCGGTGGGCAGGAGCGTCCTGGTCCTGGCCGGTATCTTCGAGCACTGGACGAGCCCGGCAGGCGAAGCCATCGACTCCTTGGCCATCCTCACCCGCGAATCCCTGGGCGTAACCCGGCTGCTCCATGACCGCATGCCTGTGATCCTGCCCAGGGAAACGCAGGCCGCCTGGATCGACCCACTCCGGACCACCCTGGCGGACATCCGAGACCTCTTGAATGTCCAGCCCCCACCCCTGGCCGCAACGCCGGTCGGCACGCTGGTGAACAACCCGCAGAACGAGGGACCGGAACTTGTCACGCCTGCCGGGCCGCCACTCGGCTGAAATCATTTATAAAAATAAACTTTTGTTTATAATTATGGACAGGTGCCCATCTTTGCTTCTATGAACAGGGCATGCGCGCGCTCTCTTTTTTCCCCCTGGCCGACAGGCCCCGTCTGGCTCTGCCGCTGTACCTGTCGCCGGTTGCGGCCGGTTTTCCCTCTCCTGCCGAGGACTACATCGAGAAAAAGCTCGACCTGAACGAGCATCTGATCCGCAACCCGGCCGCCACGTTTTTCGTGCGCGTGGACGGCGAATCCATGCGCGACGCCGGCATTGCCTCGGGGGACATCCTGGTGGTGGACCGGTCCCAGGAGGTTCGCAACAATGCCATTGTCATCGCCGCGGTCAACGGCGAGCTGACCGTCAAGCGCCTGAAAAAGGCGCGCTCGCGGCTGTGGCTCGTGCCCGAGAACCCGGATTTCCCCGTGCTGGAAATCGGCCCGGAAACGCAGTTCGACGTCTGGGGCGTGGTCACCTACATCATCCACAAGGCGGGCTGACCATGGCGCGGATTTTCGCCCTGGTGGACTGCAACAGCTTCTACGCCTCCTGCGAAAAGGTGTTCGCACCGGCCCTGGCTGAGCGCCCGGTGGTGGTGCTGTCCAACAACGACGGCTGCGTCATCGCCCGGTCGGCCGAGGCCAAGGCCGTGGGCATCCCCATGGGCAAGCCGGCCTATCAATGTCGGGAGCTTTTCCAGCGCCATGGCGTGGCCGTGTTCTCGTCGAACTACGCCCTCTATGGGGACCTGTCGGCGCGCGTCATGAAGACCCTGGCCCGGTTCACCCCCTCCCTGGAAGTGTACTCCATCGACGAGGCCTTCCTCGACCTGACCGGCCTGCCGCAGGAGGCCAGCAGCTACGGCCGGCATATCCGGGAAACGGTGGCGTGCTGGATCGGCCTCCCGGTTTCCATCGGCATCGGCCCCACCAAGACCCTGGCCAAGGTCGCCAACCGCGCGGCCAAGAAGGACCCGGCCCTGGAAGGTGTACTTGATTTTTCGGCCTGCCCCGATCCGGACGGCCTGCTGGAGCGTTTCCCGGTGGAGGACGTGTGGGGCATCGGCCGGCGCTACGCGGCCATGCTGGCCCGGCACGGCGTGGTCAACGCCCGCCAGTTCCGGGACCTGCCCCGGGATTGGGTGAAGCGAAAGATGACCGTGGGCGGTTTGCATACCTTGCTGGAGTTGCGCGGCACGCCCTGCCTCGACCTGGAGGATGTCGCCTCGGCCAGGAAGTCCGTGGTCGCATCGCGGTCGTTCGGCCAGGCGGTCACCACCATCGAGGATATGCGGGAAGCCCTGGCCAGCCATGCCAGCCGGGCGGCCCAGCGACTTCGAGCCGAGCGCTTGGTGGCGAGCGGGGTGACGGTCTGGGTGCAGACGAATACGTTCATTGCCGGGGAGCCCCAGTACACCAATTCCGCTTTCGGGGCCTTGCCCGTGGCGACCTCGAATACCAGTGCCATCGTGCGAACAGCGTTCAAGGTCCTGGGCGGCATTTTCCGTCCCGGGTTTCGCTACAAGAAGGTTGGGGTGATGCTCTCGGGCTTGGAGAGAATAGGCAACCACCAGCTTTCCTTGCTGGCCTCTCCGCAGGAGAAAGACGCCAGGGCCGAGCGTCTCATGGGCACCCTGGATGCGATCAATTGCCGCTTTGGCCGGGATGTCCTGCGTCTGGCCGCCTGCGGCACCGAACAGCCCTGGCAAATGAAACGAGCCGCCAAGTCCCCGAGCTACACCACCTCGTGGGCGGAATTGCCGGTGGCCAAGGCGCGGTAACGCGAAGGTCGGGCAACTCGGCAGTTCCTTTTGCCAGGGAATTCCGCTTCAGGCCGGCCCCAGGGGCGCCGGAAACGCTGAACAGGCCCATTGACTCGGCAGGACGAGAAAACGTCCGTGTGGCCGTCCTGAGAGGTTTTTCTACTGCCCCGTATTCGGGATGAACTGCCCGGTTCGGGTGTTCACGTACCCGTTCGGACCGGCCGGGGCGTAGACGGTGCCTGTCTGTGGATCCGTGATCGGGGCTTGCGGCACTGGGGCGCCCGTGTAGGTGTGGCCGTAGTTGTCCACCATGCCCCCGCCACCGTTTGGAATGAACACGGTTCCGGGCTGGTTTTCTTGGGCGAAGGCCAACGCCGACAGGGACAGAAAAGCCAGGGCAAGGACAAGCCGCTTCATGATAGCCCCCTACGGGTTAGAGCTTATGTGACAACCTATCGCCACCCGTCTGGCCTGTCCATCACTTCGGTCCATCCTCTTGACCCTGCCGGGCCTCATAGTATGCAGATTTTGCGGACCGGCCTGAGAGTCCCGCAAGGGATTCCGACATGCCAGAGGCCTTCCCTCCCGGGAACTGCACTGGGGACACGACAGGCCAGGGTTCGTATCGCACCTGAAGGTGTCGCGAGGCACCTCGACGTACCAGAGGCCCTCCCCTTGAAGGACGTGCGCTGGGGATACGACAGGGGCGATTCCTGCATAGCGCCTTAACATCGGGGCAATGACCCGGCTAGGCCGGACACGATGTTGTGACAAGTGGGGGGCCACTATCTCCCAGGGAACCTTTCATCTGCCCTCATTTTGAGGATTGACTTGTTTCCCAGGCTTTTTCCAGCCTGGGCCTGGTAACGGCGCGAAGACGCTGCAATCCCATGGTCCGCGCCATGACCATTATCGGATCTTCATCCGGGGTGAGACTTGACGAGACTTCACGGGCCAGCGCGGCTAATTCGCTCAGGCTTATCTCGTCCGCCGAACGTGTTTCACCGTTTAGGTCTGCGCGGAAGTGGTCCCACTGGCCGGGTATGGCGTCGGTAGGCCAAAAAAACACGCCACCGTCTTCCTTGATCCCTTGGAATACCGTTGTGGCCAATCGGACCACTTTTTCTCGAATTCTACTGCCGGCCTTTGAGAGCCCGCACCGTTTGGCTATGCGCCTGGCGAGAACATCAGACCGGATGGGGCCTTCCGCAGCCACGATCTCTCGAATGGCAGCGGCCAAGGCGTCTTCCTGCCCTGGCGCCAGAAGATCGGTACAGGCTGTGGGTGCGTCCGTCGTGGCGGAGACATCGCCCTCCGGGGCCGAAAGCCCAGGCTGGGCATAGCTTGCCGGGCGGAGCTCTTCGGCTTGTGGAAGCGTCTGTTTGGCCGCGGCAGGAGATATTTCCATGGTTGAGGACGGTTGGTCGTTCGCCATGATCTCCGGCTCGATCACTGGAAAGGTCTCTTCCTCGGTCTGGCAGGTGGCTGCCTGTCGTTCTGCCTCCAAGCGGGCCTGCTGCTCCCGTGCCTGCGTGTGGAGGTCATGCAGCCGAGCATCCAACTTATCCGCCGTCGATGGCGCGTCGTACCACCAATCGGTGGACCAGGTGCGCACAATCTCCCAACCCAGGCCGCGCAAGACCTGCTCCCGCAGCCGGTCACGATCTCGGGCCGTGGCTGCCCGATGGTAGGTTGCCCCGTCGCACTCAACACCAGCTAAGTAGCGTCCGGGCCGGTCGGGATCGACTACGCCCAGGTCTATGCGAAAAGCTGAGACCCCCACCTGCGGGTGGACCGTCCATCCCCGACGTGACAAAGCCGCGGCCACGATCTCCTCAAAGGGGGAATCGAAGTCACCGCGAGGGGCGCTTGCTTCCTCGGCCAGGGCCCCTATGCCCCGCTGCGCATATTCGAGGAAAAGCTTCAGATCAGCCACGCCCTTGGCCTTGGTACGCGCCAAGACTATTTGTTCCGGTTGAAAGCTCGAAAAGATACGCAACGCGCACTTGGCCCGGGTGACGGCCACATTGAGCCGCCGCTCGCCGCCATCCTTGTTGAGCGGGCCGAAGTTCATGGAATTGAGGGGGCCACCGGCTACGTCAGGGCCATAGGTGATGGAGAAGTACATCACATCCCGCTCGTCGCCTTGGACATTCTCCAGGTTCTTGACGAATACCGGTTCGGTGATGTCGTCGGTAAAAAAGTGGTCCAAGCTGACGTCTCGGCGACGTTCCTCATCCAGCAGGTCCTCGATCAGTTTTTGCTGCTGCGAGTTGAAGGTGACCACACCGATGGAACGACCGGTTTCCACGAAGACGGGATCGTTGAGGTGACGGACAATGTCGGCAACCAAGGCCTTGGCTTCAACCGGATTCGTGCGGTTGCCTCCCCTTCCGTAACAGCCACCATCCACCAGATGCAGGGAAACCGCGCGGTCGTCGGTCACCGGGGAAGGGAAGGTCACGAGTCCTCCCGCATAATAGCGGGTATTCGAGAAGGCGATAAGGCTTTCATGGCGGCTGCGGTAATGCCAGTTGAGACGCTGACTGGGGAGTCCCGCGCCGAGGCATTCGTCCAGGATGCTTTCCATATCGCCGCCGGTCTCCACATCGTCGTCAGCGTCTTCGTCCTCGGCCCGGTTGAAGAAGTTGGTGGGCGGCAACTGTTTGGGGTCACCCACGACCACGACCCGCTGCCCGCGGGCCATGGCACCGATGGCATCCCAGACAGGTATCTGGCTGGCCTCGTCGAACACCACCAGATCGAAAGGCTTTCGGTCGGGCGGCAGATATTGGGCGATGGAAAGGGGACTCATCAACAAACAAGGCGTGAGGCTGGGGAGCGCAGTCGGCAGTTTCTCCAGAAGCTGGCGCAAGGGTATATGCCGGCGCTTTTTCCCCATTTCCCGACGCAAGATCCCCCATTCCGAGGCGTTGGTCACATCGTCTACTCCGGGAACGCCGCGGCGCACATTGGCTCGGATGCAATCTCGGGCCAGATCGGCCAGTTTCTGGTCCAGTTGCCGGAAGTCCGCAATGGCCTGCTCATGCTCGGCCGAAGCGAAACGCCGCAAGAGCGGCTCCGTATCGACTGCCGCGCAAAGCCACCAGCGGCAATAATTCACGGCAAAGGTCTCCTTGACCTGGGCGCCGGATACGCCCCCCGTGGCCACTGCTTTGACCAGGGGGCCAAGCCCCAGGCCCAGGGCTTCACCGGCTACTCGGTTCCAGGCGCACCAGGGACGGAGCAACCGGGATTGGGCCAGCAAGGCGCCGCACCACGAAACGAGTTGGTCCGGCGGCATGGCCGCCACGTGACGCTTGGCGGTCTCTTCACCGCCGAGCCGGTCAAGCAGCATGGTCAGCGCCGCCAGGAAATGCGAAAGCTGCGTCGAGACTTCGCCACAGGCCCGGGTTGCCGCGCCATGGGCTGCAAGCAGCAGGTTGTTTTCCCCGATCAGACGCCCGAGCGCCTCCAGGCCGGTCTTCAAGGTTTCGGGGCGATCATAGAGCCCGGCGAGAGCGTCGGCGAACTGTTCCCCCAGTTTCGTAGCCAGGTCGATATCCTCGGCCTTGGTGGTGAGGCCGGACCATAATCCCGCGGTCAGCGGACCGAGGTCCGCATAAGGTGCCAGTTTTGCCTCCAACTCCTGGAGCTTGGCCAGTCGATTGAAGTCTTGCACCACCCGCTCCAGCGTTTCTTTCAGACGTTGGAAGTTGGTCAGGGCGGAAGTTTCTAGGGCCACCCAATCCCACCCGTCGGCTTCCCGGCCCCGTAAATCTTCGTAAGCGGAAAGCTGGCCGTCGCGATCCCGGATAGCGAGCAAGAGCTCCAAATCCTGGGCGTCATTGCCCACTTTTGCGCGAGGCGTCTTGGCCACAGCCAACAGGGCCTTGCGCACCGCACGCTGGCCGGCATTCCTTTTAAGCCACCAGGATGACCCCGCTTGTTGCCAGTCCTGCCGCAGTCGCTCCAAGTCCAAGCTCGTGGCCTCGGGGAGATACTCGCGGGAAAGCCGCCCCCAAAGCTGCCGCCGATCCTCATCGAGGGACTTGCCTGCGTGCACCCGGTCCAGATAGGCGTGGGAGATTTCCTTGACCCCGGCCGCGACCGTCGCGATCCGCTGGCGCAGCGTTTGCCGACGATCGGCGAGCACGGCTCCGGCAGGAATGCCGCCTGGAAGGCGCAGTTCCTCCTCGGCCTGCGCAAGGCCATGCCGGACCTCGGCCGCGAGATCAAAGACCCGGGTTTCGAGGTCGGGCCAGAGGCTCTCCGTCGCCTCCCGAGTCTCACAAGGCGGGGAAGCGCCATCCGGCTGTCCACGCAATTGAGCCAGGAATTGCTGGCCGAATGCCGCCAGCGCTTGTCCCTCTCGCAGGCGGCCCAGGCAACTTGGGGCATCCGGGCGCAGGAGAAAGCTCCAGTCGCGTCCGTAGGCTTGCGGCAGGCTGTGCGACAGGGCTCCCAAGGCTCGGCACGCGGTCGCCGACAGGATGCTCGCCGGCAAACCGGTAACCTCGAAAAAGGCGGTCGCGGCCTGCACCAACGCCTCGCACGGCGCGATCATATCCCGCAGTGCCCCTGTCAGGTCAGCTTCCCAGCCCGGGGCCCATTCCGTGGCCGTGACCAAGGCCCATTGCTCGGTCGGTATGCCGGCGACCTGGGTCGCGTGAATGCCCAGACGCATGGCCGTGTCGAGCAACCGGTCCAGGGCGGCCTTGTCGTGGCAGTCCGGCCCGGGGAACTGGAGCGACACGTGCGGCAGGTCCCGGCCAGCCAGGGTCCGGCTGATCGCCGTGAACACGGAAAGGCCGTTCGGCCATCGGTGGTGCAGCCGTTGCACCAACGCGTTGAGCTGGTTACGCAGGAGATCCATGCGGGCGCATTCCTGCTCCCAGGTCGTTTGGTCGCCAGCCTTGCGGGTGTCCCAGGAGGTCGAAAGCTGTTTGAGCACCTCGAGCTTGTTCGCCTTGTGGGAGTGAAGCTC
>Ga0268360_1003428_pt1 | contig 10045 bp, 12 predicted proteins | sample BioMet11_FD_192465 | JGI IMG/M metagenome (GOLD analysis project Ga0268360, IMG submission 192465) | Sewage microbial communities from Oakland, California, United States - Biofuel 11 (Illumina Assembly) | ecosystem: Engineered > Wastewater > Sewage > Unclassified | place: USA: California... | reverse complement strand
CGCTGGCCTTCAGGCGTACGGAATAGCGGCCGCCGCGGCGGACGATCTCGGGTTCCTGCAGCGCCAGCTCGTCGACGGTGGGCATGACGACGCCGTATCCGTTTTCCTCCACATCCTTCAGCGCTCCGGCCACCCGGTCGTACCGGGCTTTGACGGTGGAGAGCTCCGTCAGCAGCGACATGAGATCGCCGTCGTCCGCGATGGAAAATCCGGACATCTCTCCGATCGTCGAATAGAACAGCGCGCGCGGGAGCGCCACGGCGGCCGTAACGGCTCCGCTTCCCAGATCGATGGAGCTCACGGAGGCGCTCTCGACCTGGCCGCAGGCGGAGACGGAGGCCATGCAGGCGTCCAGATCCCGCATATGCACCGTTCCTTCCGCGCCGGTGCGGATCGCCGCGAACAGCGCGGATTTGATCGGGTGCTCCAGCGGCAGCGCGTCGACCCAGGAAGGCAGGAACACGCCCATTTCGGAGACCGGGAATTCGAAGAGGACGGAACGCAGGATCCCGACGATGTCCTCCTCCTCCAGCGTCATGCAGTTTGCGCTGATACAGGTCACGCCGTACTTTTCCGCGATGGACGTCCGCAGCTCCTGCGTGGCGGAATCGTTGGGATGAGCGGAGTTGAGCAGGACGACGAAGGGCTTCCCGATCGCCTGCAGCTCGCCGATGACCCGGGCTTCGGCGTCGGTATAGGACTCCCGCGGGATCTCGGTGACGGAGCCGTCGGTGGTGACCACGATGCCGATGGTGGAGTGCTCGGCGATGACCTTGCGCGTTCCGAGCTCGGCGGCTTCCTTCATGGTCACCTCCTTGTCGAACCAGGGCGTCGTGACCATTCGTTCCGCGCCGCCCTCCTGCTGGCCGATGGCGCCGTCCACCATGTAGCCCACGCAGTCGATGAGGCGCACGGAGATGTCGGCTCCGCCGCCCACGGAGATATTGACCGCTTCCTCCGGGACGAATTTCGGTTCCGCCGTCATGATCGTTTTGCCGGAGCCGCTCTGAGGAAGCTCATCCTTCGCTCGCTCCTTCATGTACACGTTTTCGATCCTTGGGATAACGAGAACGTCCATGAACCGCTTGATGAAAGTTGATTTCCCGGTGCGCACCGGCCCGACGACGCCCAGATAGATGTCGCCGTCGGTGCGGAGCGCGATATCCTCATATATTTTATTGTTTTCCACGCCGCTGCCCCCTTATCGCAAATATCCTAATAATGTTTATGGGGATAAGCCCGCGGATATGACGCGGAGAACAAATTTGGAGCTGCGGCGCACGACAAGGCCGGGCGGATCGACGATCCGCCCGGCCCGAAGATACGAAGGTTCAGTCGGCGTGCTCCCTGCGCCCGTTCTTTTCATAGATCACCGCAAGGCCGTAAAGCAGCAGGTCGTCGTTCAGGACGACGCTGTGGCGGCAGTACGGGACGATGGACGACGCGATGCCGCCGGTTGCCACGGCGGTGACTTTCATCCCCAGCTCGTCCTCGATCCGGTCCAGCATGCCGTCCAGCATGGACGCCGCACCCAGGACGCTTCCGCTCTTCATGGAATCGACGGTGTTCGTCCCGATGCAGCGCTCGGGCGCCTCCAGCGGGATCTTTGGCAGGAGCGAGGTCCTTGCGGTCAGCGCGTCCAGCGAAAGCTGGACGCCGGGGACGATCGGCCCGCCGCGGAAGGAGCCGTTTTTGTCGAGCACGGAGATCGTCGTGGCGGTCCCCATGTCGATCAGCGCCAGCGGCGGCTTATAGAGCCTCAGCGCCGCCGCGGCCGCCACGATGAGATCGCTGCCGGCCTCGGCCGGGTCGTCGAGCAGGATATTGACGCCGGTTTTTACGCCGGCGCCGACGATGAGCGGGCGTACGCCCGTCGCTTTCGCCACGGCGCGGGAAAGGACGTTCGTCAGCGGCGGGACGACGGACGAGAGGATCGCGCCGGAAAAGTTCTTCGGGTCGACGCCGCAGAAGCGGAGCTGGCTGTCGAAAGCCACGGCGTATTCGTATTCCGTGCGCAGGCGGTCTGTGGCGACGCGGAAGGTCTGCCGGATCTCCGTTCCCTCCATGCAGCCGAGGACGATATTTGTGTTGCCGACATCAAGTGCAAGTATCATATCAGTTTTCCCCGTTCAGGCTCTTTCGGCCTGCGTCGATGAGCCTCAGGATGACGTGGCTGATGACCACATCGGCCGCAAGCTCGAAAACGAAGTTCCAGCCGACCAGGCCCAGGATCATGTACCGGCCCACATTGCCGCCGAAGCCCATCGCAGACGCCCATGCCGTGATCGTGGGCATAAAGAAAACAAGGCAGCCGAGCAGGAAAACGCCCGTGTTCACCACCGGACACACGATCGCGGAAGCGAGCGCCGCAAGGCTCCGGCTTTTTTTCTCCAGCAGGCGGAAGACGGCCCCGGAGGCGTATCCGGCGCAGATGCCCTTGAGCATGACGACGACGATGGTGCCGATGGGACTGACGGTCAGGAACGCAGAGGCGTCGCCGGAAATGAGGACGACCGCGCCGAAGACCGCGCCCAGGTATGCCCCGGCGGCCAGGCCGTATATGGCCGCGCCGACGACGATGGGGACCAGGACCAGGGAGATCGAGAACATCCCGAATTTGATAAAGCTGCCGACGAACTGGAGAACGACGATGATCGCCGTGAAGATCGCCAGACCGGTCAGCTTTTTCGTGTTGGACGATGCGTTTGCAGTGTTCAATTTTAACCCTCCTGCTGTCGCTCCGCCAAAGCGGATGCGGCGCAAATTTCACGGGGTATTATATGCGCTGGCGAAGATTTTTTCAAGCCCCGGGCTCAGATGAAACGCTCCGGCTGGACGTGCAGCGCCGAAACGCGCACATCAAGCTGCGGAAAATGCGCCCTGATATATTCCGCCAGCACGGGAACGACGACGTTCTCCGTGGGAAAATGGCCCGCGTCGATGAGGTTCAGGCCCAGGGACGCGGCGTCCAGGAACACATTGTATTTGACGTCCGCCGTGACGTAGGTGTCGCAGCCCAGCGCCGCGACCGCAGCCAGCTCGTCGCCGCCCGCGCCGCCGCAGACGGCCACCTTCCGCACGGGCTTTCCGGCGTCCAGATAGCGCAGCCCGTTGGCGCCGAGGGCGCTTTTCACAAACGGGAGGAAATCCGAAAGCGGGGTTTCCCGCCGGATCAGGCCGAAACGGCCGATCCCGTATTCCCTGCCATCCGCTCCCACGCCGTCCGCCGTGATGCACCCCGGTTCAGCGATGCCCACGGCCTTTGCCAGCGCGTCGTTCACGCCGCCGGCGGAAACGTCCAGGTTCGTATGCATGCAGATCGCGGAAATACCGCTGCGGACCAGCGCGATAATGCGCATCCCCGTGGGATCGGTGTCCAGTACGGCCTTCATCCCCTCGCCGAAAATGACGGGATGGTGAGAGACGACGAGCTCGGCGCCCAGCCCGGCGGCTTCGCCGATGACGTCCTCCGTGACGTCCAGCGCCGCGAGCACACGGTGCACGGTCCTGCCCGGCTCGCCGACCAGCAGACCGGGGTTGTCGTAGCTCATCTTCCGTTCCAGCGGAGCCAGAACGCAGAGCGAATCGAAAATATCCTTTACGGTTGCCATTTTTCGGCCTCCTCCATCAGTTCCCTGACGCCGCGCAGCAGAGCCTCCGTATCCGCATAGTCCTCCGGAAGCGCCGCGCCCCGCGCCATTCCTGCGGCCGCCAGCGCGAATTTCTTTTCCAGCGACGCAAGATAGCGCGGCAGCAGCGGATCCCGCCGCGCGAACAGCGCCTCCGGCGCGAAGAGATCCGCCTCCCGCCGGGGAGGCGCCGCCTTTCCGCCGGATGCGGCTAGGACAAGGCACAGCCTGCTCCCCTCCTCGGCCAGCGCGGCGTCCGCGATGGCATAGCCGTTTCCGGACAGCCAGCGCGTGAGGTGCTCCGTCTTCGACTGCGGCTGCAGGACAAGGCGCGCGCCGTCCTTCGTCCAGGGCGAAGCCGCAAGGATCGAGGCAATGGTGTCGCCGCCCATTCCGGCGATGACCACGGTGTCGAAGTCCCGGCCAAGCCCGGCCAGCCCGTCGGCCTGCGCAAAGGAGATGCGGTCCGAGACGCCGTATTCCTCCGCGGAACGCATCGCATTGGAAAGAGGCCCCGCCCTCAGGTCGGAAGCGACGATGCGCTCCGCCTTTCCGAGCTGGGCCAGATAGACCGGCAGATATCCGTGATCCGTGCCGATGTCGGCGACGGATTTCCCGCCGGAAGCGAAGGCGGCGGCCGCGGCCAGCCGGGGTGAAAGTCTGATCATTGAAGCTCCGGTTATGAATGTGCGGGGCGGACGAATGTCCGCCCCGCAAGGTGTTGCGGTCCGATTACTTTGCTGCTTTCTTTGAGACAAAGTCGTTGAGCGAGGCAAGGAACGCATCCGGGTCGACGCCGTGAACTTCGCAGGCCTGCTCGATCGTCTCGCCGCTGGCCATTGCGCAGCCCAAGCAGTGCATCCCGATGGAGAGGAAAGCCGGCGCAGCGTCCGGGGCAACCTCAAGCACGTCGGAAATGACGGTGTCTTTCGTGAATTCAGCCATTGATATGACCTCCAATTCTTGAATTCTGCCGATATTATACCCGCGCAGACGACAAAATTCAATAGGGATTCGACAAAACGGCGTCAGCGATGTTTTGCCAGCTCGGCGACAAGCGCACATTTTTCTGTGACGGCGTCGTAGTTTTCCCGTCTGTGCGGAAAAAGACAGCCGCTGCAATCCTTGACGCCCCGATCCGTATAGGTGAAGCTGCCTCCGCACCCGGCTCCCAGCGCATACAGCGGACAGTAGCAGAAAAGGCAGCTGAAATCATCGCGCTGCGCGCCTTCGTGACAGGGGAAAAATTCGCAGTCCGTATTTTGAAAGTAGCGGCTGCTTCCCTGCCGGCGCTGATCCGGATTGTTGCTCATGGCGCACCTCCGCGCATAAAAACAGGCGGACGGCTTTCGCCGTCCGCCTGTAGTCGGCATTGTCTGGGCGCTGAAAAATACGCTCGGGCTGCCTACTTCCCGCGATGGGAATTACTGCTGCTTGTTCTCTTCCTTCATCTTGGCAAAGCACTCGCTGCAATAGACGGGCCTGTCAGACTTGGGCTCGAACGGGACTCTGGCTTCTTTGCCGCAGGCGGCGCAGACGGCCGTGAAATACTCGCGGGGGCCGCGGGCGGCGTTCTTGCGAGCGTCGCGGCAAGCCTTGCAGCGCTGGGGCTCGTTCTGGAAGCCGCGCTCTGCATAGAACTCCTGCTCGCCGGCGGTGAACACGAACTGATTACCGCACTCTTTGCATACCAACGTTTTGTCTTCGAACATATTGGACCTCACTTTTGACATTTGCCCTTTGGGCTGTATTTGCGTCAGCTTGCGCTGAAATCGCCTGATTGAATGAACTGCGCCAGCTTTTTCCTGATTCGCTGTACGGCGTTGTCCACAGACTTGACCGGGCGGCCCGTCCTCGCAGCGATGTCGCCGTAGGAAAGGCCCTCCAGGTAGTACCCCAAAATCTCTTTTTCGAATTTTGAAAGAGACCCGCTGAGATTTGAAGTAATCTCGTCCGTGAGTTCTCTGATAATGATTAGCTCCTCAGGATCACGCAAACTGCTGGATGGCAATGTCCGCGCCTCATCGAACTGAGGTGACTCAAGTGAGATGGAATTATTGAGCGGACTGTGCTTGAACCGGGATGCGGATTTGATGGCGGTAAAAAGCCTGTTCCTGATACAAAGCTCTGCGAATGTCTTAAAAGACGTGTCATGATTGGGGTCATAACGGCGAATCGCCGACAGGAGCCCCAACATCCCTTCCTGGATCAGATCCTCGCCGTCGCCGCCGGCCAGAAAATACGGCCTGGCGCAGGCGCGGACCAGCGCGGAGTACCGCTCGACGAGCTGTTCTTCCGCGGCAACATCGCCGCCGGAAGCCGAGCTCCAAAGGATTTCATCCGGGGTCGGGTCAATAACTTTCATAAAAGAACCATGCCAAAAACCTTAAAGACTATGCATATTATATAAAGTTGATTGCCGCAAGTCAATAGTATTTGTAAAATTTTTTTAACAAACTGTTTACAAACGCGCCGATTTCGGGCATTTTTACCGGGCCTTTTCCGCTCAGATACCGATGGACGTCTGCCCAAGATACTCGAGGCCCAGGTGCTCGTAAGCCAGTTTCGTCGCGCAGCGACCGCGGGGCGTTCTGGTAAGATAACCCTGCTGCATCAAGAACGGCTCGCAGACGTCCTCCACGGTGACGGGCTCCTCGTTGATCGTTGCTGCGATCGTCTCAAGCCCCACAGGTCCCCCGCCGTAGTTTTTGATGATGCTCTCCAGCAGCCGCCTGTCGACGGAATTCAGCCCGTCGTGATCGATCTCCAGGCGCGTCAGCGCGTCGTCCGCGATGGCGCGGGTGATGTCGCCGTCGCCGAAGACTTCGGCGAAATCGCGGACGCGGCGCAGGAGCCTGTTGGCGATCCGCGGCGTCCCGCGGCTCCGGGAGGCGATCTCGTAAGCGCCGTCCTTTTCGATCCTCACATTCAGGATCTGGGCCGAACGCTCGACGATCTGCTGCAGCTCCTTGGGGGTATAAAGCTCAAGCTTGAGATCGATGCCGAAGCGGTCCCGCAGCGGAGAGGACAGCTGCCCGGAGCGCGTGGTAGCGCCCACCAGCGTGAAGCTCTTGAGCTCGAGACAGATGGAGGTCGCCGCCGGTCCCTGCCCGATGATGATGTCGATCTTCCGGTCCTCCATGGCGGGATAGAGAATCTCCTCCACCGAACGGTTCATGCGGTGGATCTCGTCGATGAACAGGATATCGTTCTCGTTCAGGTTCGTCAGGAGCGCGGCCAGGTCCTTCGGCTTTTCAATGGCCGGGCCGGAGGTGCGGCGGAGCGTAACGCCCATTTCGTTGGCGATGATGGCGGCCAGCGTGGTCTTGCCGAGTCCCGGAGGGCCGTGGAGCAGCACATGGTCCAAGGGTTCGTTGCGCTTTTTCGCGCTTTCGATGAAGACCTCCAGGTTTTTTTTGGCCTTTTCCTGGCCGATATACTCCGCCAGCGTGCGGGGACGAAGGCTTCCCTCCGCCTCGTCCTCGCCGATGAGGGAGGTAGTCAGAAGGCCTGTGTCCTCGTCGCGCTTTTCTTCGTCGGAAAAATCGATCATAGTGCGTTACCTCAGTTATTTCGTCTCTTTAACGGAGCCCTTCAGGACCTGGCGGATGATCTCCTCGACCGTCATGGATTCGGTGTCGAGCCCGCGCATGGCGGCGGAGATCTCTCCGCTGCTGTACCCGAGAACAGCCAAAGCGGCGGCGGCTTCCGCGGACTTCTTTCCGGAGGCCGGCATCGACGGCCCCGCCGGCGAGCTGACTGCGATGTTCTCTTTCGATACTTTGTCCTTCAGTTCCAGAATGATGCGCTGTGCAAGGCGCTTGCCGACGCCGGGCGCCGCCGTGAGCGCCTTTTCATCGTCCGAGACGACGGCCATGGCCAGCGACGCCGGCGAATTGACCGAAAGCAGCGCCAGCGCGGCCTTCGGCCCGACTCCGGACACGGTGAGCAGCATTTCGAAGCAGCGGCGTTCGCTGACGTCGTAAAAGCCGAAGATATCGAAGGCGTCTTCCCGGATATTGCAGTAAGTATAGAGCCGCGCCTTCTTCCCTGTCTCAAGGTGCGACATCGTGTTCAGCGTTGTAAAGCAGCGGTACCCGGCGCCGCCGACGTCCACGACGGCCAGCCCCTGTTCAAGAACTGTGACGGTGCCCTCTAGATAGTAGAACATGCGCTTTTACCTCCGTCGATATTCATGAGCGACATTGAGAAACGCGCGTGGCAGATCGCCAGCGCCAGGGCGTCGGAGGCGTCGTCGGGCCTTGCGACCTCTTTCAGATTGAGGAGCCGCCGCACCATTTCCATCATCTGCCGCTTGTCGGCGCGCCCATAGCCGGCGATCGCCTGCTTGACCTGAAGCGGCGTATATTCGAACATGGGGACGCCGCTCTCCGTGCCGGCCAGCAGGATCACGCCCCTGCCGTGGGCGACGGAGATTCCGGTGGTGATGTTGGTGTTGAAAAAAAGCTCCTCCACGGACATGGCTTCGGGGCTGAACGTGCGGATGAGCTCCAGCATATCGTGGTAGATCAGAGAGAGCCTGAGCGAGAGCGCCATGCCTGCGGGAGTCGTGATGGCTCCGCAGCGCACCAGCTCCTGTCGGCTCCCCTCGGCCCGGATAACGCCGAAGCCGACCGTGGCAATCCCGGGATCCACGCCGAGTATGGTCACTGCCCGATCACCGCCTTTCCGCGAGCTTTTGTGTATCCTATGATACCACAACGGCGGGCATGGGAGCAACCTTTCTTCGCAAAAAGCTGTCTGCTCCCAAAAAACGGCTTTATCTGAGGAACGCTCATTTTCACAAACTTCACAGCCCGGCATACACTGTATTGAATCTGAAAACTCCGCAGCGGCGGAGAAAGACAATGCTTTCAAGGAGGAGATCAAATGGCAGCCAAAGTCACACCCGGCCCCGTCAGGGACGATGCCTGCATCAAAGAGGCCGTCTGCATTCATACGAAGAAGATCTACGACTCCTGCAAAGACAAGGACTGCGCGGAGGAAATCCGGGTCTGCCCGGTCATGTGCTCGAAGCCGATCATCGAAAGCGCCGTCAGCGTGCGGCCCAGAAGCGCCGAACTGCTCTTTGCCAAGCCGGACGTGGAGCCGGTATCCTTCAACCGCGGTTATTACACCGTTGACGTCCGGTTCTTCTATAAGGTCAAGGGCGAGGCCTACACGCCGGACGGACGGAACGTGCCGGTAACGGGACTTGCGATCCTCGACAAGCGCGTGATCCTCTTCGGCAGCGAGGGAAACGCAAAGATATTCACGTCCAAAACGGTGGTCGGCGGTGTGGACCGTCATGCCATCGAATCCACGAACCTGCCGACGGCGGTCGTGGAAGCGGTCGATCCCATCGTACTCGACATGAAGCTGGTCGATGTCGCTTCCGCCGCCGGCGGAGAGGTATTCGACGTGCCGGAGGTCGTCACAGCCTGCTTTGAGGACGTGATCGTGCTGGATTGCTCAACGCGCCGCTGGTATGCGACGCTGGGGCAGTTCACCATCATCCGCCTCGAGCGGGACTCCCAGCTTTTGATCCCGGCCTATGATTACTGCATCCCGACCAAGGAATGCGAAAACACCAACGACGATCCCTGCACGCTGTTTTCCCGGATCAATTTCCCCTGCGACGAGTTCTTCCCGCCTGATACGGTCCCCTGCTCAGAGGATTACAGAGACGCGCTCGGGACTCAGTCCCGCTGACTTGCCGCGGAAGGCGCGGGCGGAGCGGAAGCTCACGCCCGCGTCGCGCTTCCCGGCTTTTTATTGACATCCTCTGCCTCCGGGTTTAGAATTAACAAATCAATTCAACTGGGGGCGCAGATATGGCGGTTTTTATTCCGGAGGGCTATCAGCCGGTGCTCGGCGTCTACGATACGCAGAAAGCGATCGGGACGCTGAAGCGTATTTTTGAGGACAACCTCAGCGGAAAGCTGCATCTTCGCCGCGTCTCCGCGCCGCTCTTTGTCGACGGCGCCACCGGCGTGAACGATGATCTGAACGGCGTGGAACGCCCCGTGACCTTCGACATCCCCTTTGCCGGGAAAAGCGGGCAGGTCGTCCATTCGCTTGCCAAATGGAAGCGTCTGGCGCTCCACAACTACAATTTCTATCCCGGAAACGGCCTTTATACCGATATGAACGCCATCCGGCGGGACGAGGAGCTGGACAACATCCACTCGGTGTATGTGGATCAGTGGGACTGGGAAAAGGTCATCACCCGCGAGCAGCGCACCACGGAGTATCTGAAGGCGACGGTCCGGGACATCGTTTCCGCGATGGTCGATACCTGCGATACCATGCGGGCCATGTTCCCCGCTCTGACGACCCGGCTCGACCCGGAGATCTCGTTTGTCACGAGTCAGGAGCTGGAAGACCGGTATCCGGACAAAATGCCGAAGGAGCGC
>Ga0268360_1003426_pt1 | contig 10047 bp, 5 predicted proteins | sample BioMet11_FD_192465 | JGI IMG/M metagenome (GOLD analysis project Ga0268360, IMG submission 192465) | Sewage microbial communities from Oakland, California, United States - Biofuel 11 (Illumina Assembly) | ecosystem: Engineered > Wastewater > Sewage > Unclassified | place: USA: California... | reverse complement strand
CTTACTACCAACTGCTTACTACCAACTGCTTACTACCAACTGCTTACTACCAACTGCTTACTACCAACTGCTTACTACCAACTGCTTACTACCAACTGCTTACTACCTACTCCTTACTGCCTACTCCTTACTACCTACTCCTTACTACCTACTCCTTACTGCCTCCTGCCAACTGCCTCCTGCCTCCTGCTTACTACCTACTCCTTACTACCTACTCCTTACTACCTACTCCTTACTGCCTCCTGCCAACTGCCTCCTGCCTCCTGCTTACTACCTACTCCTTACTACCTACTCCTTACTGCCTCCTGCCTCCTGCTTACCACCTCCTGCTTACCACCTACTCCTTACTACCTACTACCTACTACCTACTGCCTACTGCCTACTGCCTACTCCTTACTACCTAATACGGGACTTCGCTACGCTCCGTCGCCCTGTCGCTCAATCGCCCATTCTTTCCTTCACCCTTTCACCCATTCTTCCATTCGCTAAAATAACCTCGCGTCCTCGCGCCTTTGCGGTGAAAAAGAAATCAAAAATTCGCACATTAACCATTTAACATCCCTTCTATCTCCCTCCTGCTATACAAATATTTAGCCCCGAATTTTGTAAATGAAATGATTTTCTTATCACGATAATTTTTCAATGTCCCTTTACTGATATGCAATAATTTGCACACTTCTCCGCTGCCAATCTTCTGGTCCGGTTGTTCTTTTTTTTCACGAAGTTGACTTAACGCAAGCGAAATATTTTTTAATTGTTTTATTTCCCCTGCCATGGACATCAACATCTCTATAAAATCTTTCTCCGTCAATTCATGCACTTTTTCTTCCCGTCGCATGAGGCTGTTTTTTGTCGGGCACTCGTTTTCTGGTATCTTCTCCGTCAAGGCTTCCGGTGGCAAATAATGATGTTTGAGGGCAGTAATCAACTGTTGAGTTGATTCATCCACTTCGATAGTAGATTTATATATATTTTTCAGATCCGCTTCTTGTATCCGCAAAAAAGCAGGCTCGATGAAGTTACCATATTGTCCGGCGGTTATTGTAAATAATAAAGCAAGGGCAACAAGCGCCCTCAGCAATATCGAACGATCATCTTTATCGTTAATACGTAATGTGATAAGCTGCGTCATTCTTTCGCTGATGGCTTTCATTACCTGCATACAATAATGTTTCTTCAGCATCACTTCCTGGGTTTGTTCCATGTTATTTTGGATAATGGCAAGATAAGACTTCAGGACATTGCCGGTAAGGAGGTAGTAAAAATTAAGACGGGGCTGGTTACTCAGGTACGACAAAAAAAGCTGAACAGTATCTGGATAATGTTTTAAACTTTTTACTTCGGAAAGCTCTTTCCATTCGAGCAGTAGATTCTTTTTCGGGTGGATACCCAGTTCATGGAAGGCGATAATCAGTTGTGCGAAATAGGTTGCCGCATCCGGAGGCTGGTGAAGATGTTGCATCAGCAGCCGGAATTTCTTTTCGTCCCGGTTTTCTTCCAGCCAGGGCATCAGGCTGTCGGAAAGGATACTTTCAAATGTTACAAATCCAAATCCCATATTCGTAACTGTTTATCATTCCATTGTATACATTATAAAAATGGGTATATGCCGGTATGGAGTGATTATTTATTGTTACAAAGGTACTTAAAGTATGGGTAAAATAAGTGTCTATATTAAACTTTTTATGAACATGTTTATATTTTTATGTCAAAGCCTTACCTAAAATGTTTTGTAAAAGCAATTAATATATCTGTTTATTAGAAACTTAGTATTTTAGGGACAATAAAATTTCGTTGATATTTTTTTAGCCACCAGTCCACGAAGGTTTAGTAAATTTTCTTTGAGTTTCTTAGCGCCTTAGTGGCAAAAAGTAAATTATTGCTATTAGCCATTAGCTTTTGGCAGTTAGCTATTAGTCAATCAAATTTCTATAAAATCTTTGCGTCCTCGTGACTTTGCGGTGAAAAAGAAAAGAAAAAAAAATTAACCGCTAAGCCGCCAAGTCGCTAAGATTCGCTATAATAACCTCGCGTCCTTCGCGCCCTCGTGACTTTGCGGTGAAAAAGAAAAGAAAAAAAAAGAAACCGCTAAGCCGCCAAGACATGGAGCCGCCAGGGTTCACCAAGCCTTTTAAGTGTTTCTTAGAGTCTTAGCGACTTAGTGGCAATATTTTTCAAGTTTTTATTTTTTTAGCCGCCAAGACACGAAGCCACCAAGGTTCACTAAATATTCTTTGTGTTTCTTAGAGTTTTAGCGACTTAGTGGCAATAAATTTTAAGTATATATATTTTTTTAGCCGCCAAGACACGAAGGCACCAAGGTTCACTAAATATTCTTTGTGTTTCTTAGAGCCTTAGGGTCTTAGTGGCAATATTTTTCAAGTTTTTATTTTTTTAGCCACCAAGTCACGAAGCCACGAAGGTTCACTAAATATTCTTAGTGTTTCTTAGAGCCTTAGCGTCTTAGTGGCAATATTTTTCAAGTTTTTTATTTTTTTTTAGCCACCAAGTCACGAAGCCACAAAGGTTCACTAAATATTCTTAGTGTTTCTTAGAGCCTTAGCGTCTTAGTGGCAATATTTTTTAAAAATTCTATTCAAAGATACAAAAAAACTAATTTCTGGTAAATATAGTAAAAAAAGGGCTGTCCGGTAAAGAACAGCCCCTTTGGCAACTTCAGTCTTGCTTATGCCATTTTAAGTAATCGTAACACTACCGGCATAGGAGGAGTTGGAAATAGCATTCTTCGTCTGCCCGCTCAATACTGCATTCAAAGCCATAAAACTCAGATAACAATGAACCGTGTCGCCTGAATAGTTAGCCGGAACTGCCACATCCACCGTCCCGGCAGCCCTGTTAACGCTATCCAGAAGATAAACGGCTTCCTGTTTGTCAGGATTGTAAACCACAATCATCGCCCGGTCGCTTTCCAAAGCCAATCCAACACCCGAATTGTTTTCCCAGTTTAGCTTTACAACGGCTGGCTGGGCAGAAATACAGGCAGGATTAACTGCCCCGCTAAGATTACCCCTGCTCACCAATGCCAAAGGATAATCCATGACAAAATCGGGAAACACACCCGAAATAGCATTGTTGTAGTTGTAGGAAAATGCAGCGTTGAATGCCGACATTTTCACTGCATAAGCTTTAAAACCAACACGTATAAACTCAGTCATCGGTTGCAGAAACCTGATCACCGTTGCAAATTTATACCGTTGATTGGCCTGAAGTTCTGTGTTGGGATTGCTTACGCCGGCTGGCAAAATACGAAGGTAATCAATACCTTTCCAGTTGCCTCCAACCACGTTACCGACTTTACCGGATACTCCGCCGAGTATCCCTTTTTTAATTGTACCCATAATTTTAAATTTTAAAGGGTTAAACACTAAATTAATTTTGTCTTCAGTAAATCATTTTACTTCCGACTTCTGGTACACCCTACGCAAATAGTTTGCAAAACACATAAAAATGAACGTTTTATATCGTTTGTCAGGAGTAAGTGTGGAATTATTGTCAGTGTTTAAAATTTGTCATACCAAAACGTTCAGATCGTATCAATTGGTCCGGTCTAAGTTGTCATGTTTTTATACCCTTTCAGCCAATCCTTGCCAAGGGTTTTACAGTTACCATCCCTATACCATCGCTATGTCATCCCTATGCTACGCGTATGTAATGTAGCAATAAATCAGTTATTTAACCTTAATTTACAGCTAAAAACATAGAGAAGACATAGGGAAAGACGAAAAAATTAGTATGGAAACGGGTAGACACTGATCATAATAAGGATATGACACCCTCTCGCCACTTTCCCTCTCGCAAAGCCGTAAAGTCGCTCTCTCGCAAAGACGCCAAGACGCAAAGACACCAATCACCCTGTCGCTAAGTCGCTCCATTGTTCCTTCGCTAAGTCGTTTCTCCAAACTCACCGCTCCGTAATTCGTAATTCGTCATTTCAGAATTACCCATTCTTCCATTCTCCTTCTCGCAAAGACGCAAAGACGCAAAGACACCAATCACCCTGTCGCTAAGTCGCTCCATTGTTCCTTCGCTAAGTCGTTTCTCCAAACTCACCGCTCCGTAATTCGTAATTCGTCATTTCAGAATTACCCATTCTTCCATTCTCCCTCTCGCAAAGACGCAAAGACGCAAAGTCCTCATTCTCCCATCCTAAAACATCCTTCTCATCGTTTGTGGTTTAAATTCGTATAATTCGCGTAATTCGTTGACCAAAAAAAGTCGTTTAATTCGTTGACAAAAACACTTCGCGCCTTCGTGCCTTTGCGGTGAAAAAGAAAAGAAAAAAAACCGCTAAGTCGCAAAGTTCGCTAAGTCGTTTCTCAAAACTCCGTAATTTATAATTCCAGAATTGCTCTATCAATTTTTTAGCCTGGAGCTAGGAGTCGGGGGCTATGCAAATCATCATGGCTGTAATCTATCTTTTTAAACCGAATAATTAATTGACACATCAGCTAATTCTCAAATTTTCAAATTAATTCATTTTCAAATTATTTTTATATTGCATATAGAAAAGAAATGACTAATTTTGTCTTGCATATAAAACAATTCCGTTATGAAAAATCTTATTAAAAAAGTAATTATTGAGAATCAGGAGCGTATATCAAAACTTCAGGTAATTGATAGAAAAATAGCTTTAGAACCTAATGCCAATTATATTATAACCGGACAAAGGCGGACAGGAAAAACCTATTTATTATATTATTACATTAAGCAACTCTTATCTATAGGTACTGATTTAAAAGAAATTTTATATTTAAATTTTGAGGATGAAAGATTATTAGAATTTACGGTACATGATTTTGATAAAATACTTGAAAGCTATAAAGAATTATATAAGGGGGAACCTGTATTATTTTTTGATGAAATACAAAATATAACAGGCTGGCAAAATTTTGCACGCAGACTGGCGGATAGTAATTATAAAATATGGGTTACTGGGAGTAATGCTCAGATGTTAAGCAGTGAAATGGCGACTACGCTGGGAGGTAGATTTCTTGTTAAGGAAATGGATACCCTTTCATTTGAAGAATATCTGTTATTTCAGGATATTTCTATAGAAAAACAAATAGTCTATTCTGAAAAGCGATTTGAAGTTCAACGAATATTTGAAGAATATTTTTATTATGGAGGTTTTCCTGAATTATTCAAATTTATCAACAAACAGGAATATCTGAGTAATGTATTTCAAAAGATTTTTTTGGGTGATATCATTGCCCGTCACCAGATTCGCAATCCTCATGCACTTAAGTTAATGATTAAGAAGCTTGCAGAAAGCACCATGGATGAAGTTAGTTTTCACAGGATTAAAAATATTATTCAATCAACAGGAATTCAGGTAGGAACATCAACGTTAATAGAATATTTTAAATATATAGAAGATGCATTTTTAATCAGAAGCATTACTAATTATCTTTCAAAAATATCTGAACGCGAAACCAAAAAGAAGTATTATTTCAGAGATCATGGATTATTAAATTTATTTTTGTTGAATCCTGAGTCTTTTTCTTTGGAAACAATTGTATTTAATGAATTAAGTAAAAGATACCCCGGTAACTTATATTATTTGAAAGATAATTTTGAAGTTGATTTTTTTGTTCCAGACCGTATGCTTGTCCAGGTTTCTTATAAAATGGATGAAAGCAAAACAAGAGAAAGAGAAATATCATCACTTTTGAAAGCTTCTAAAACATACCAAGTGGAAGAAATGATAATAATTACTCATTCGCAGGAAGAAACTATCAATCAGGAAGGGAAGAAGATAGATATTGTTCCTGTATGGAAATGGCTATTAAATGTTTGAAAATATAAAATTCCTAATCGGCTAATTACCCGAATGAATTAATAACAATTTGTTTAATTCGTGTAATTCGTTGTCTCAAATAATTCGCGTCCCTCGCGTCTTCGCGGTGAAAAGCTAAGCTGCCAAGTTCGCTAAGTCGTTGTTCCAAGCTCTCCGCTCTGTAAATCGTAATTCGTAATTCCCGAATCGCTTCGCTTCCCGATGAAGATTAGCTAAGTCGTTCCTCCTAAGCGACTCTATGTCGGGACTTCGCTCCGCCTTAAAACTTTATAAACTTTACAAACTTTACAAACCTTAAGAACTTTAAGAATCCCGAATCGCTTCGCTTCCCTATGAAGATTCGCTAAGTCTTTCCTCCTAAGCGACTCTATATCGGGACTTCGCTCCGCCTTAAAACTTTATAAACTTTATAAACCTTAAAAACTTTACAAACCTTATAAACTTTACTTTACAAATGAAACTTTTATTACTTTTGTAGAAAGTTTACGATATACAATAAAGAATTTTCTCGTGCATTACATCAATCGTCCAAAATATACAAATAAAATCAGACCATTTATCGGGAAGCAAATCATTAAAGTGATTGTCGGTCAAAGGCGTGTAGGGAAAAGTTATCTCTTCATTAACATCCTGTTTACTATGTACGGGACTTTGCTTTGCGCCTAATCGCTAAGTTGCCAATCATCCATTCTCCGCTTCACCCATTCTTCCACTCGCCCTATCGCTCCATTCCCGTCATTGAATTCTAACTTCGTACCTCGTAAGAAATTTTAATACGGGATTCCGCTTCGCTTCCCGATGAAGAATCGCTCAGTCGCTTCTCCAGGCTCCCCGCTCCAAACTCATTGCTCAGAAATTCGTAAATCGTAAATCGTAATTCACCCCGTCGCCCAGTTGCTCCATCGCACCCTCTCCCAATCGCCCATTCTCAAAACTCACTGCTCACCGCTCGAAAGAATCTTTGGATTTTAAAATATCTGCATTTATATTTGCATCCAACAAATTCAATCTACACTATCCTTTGAACATCCTCACCATTGACCTCGAAGATTGGTTCCACATTCTGGACCATGAAGGAACAGCTACCGAAAACGACTGGGAACGTTATCCTTCCCGCATTCATCAGGGTATGGAAATCCTGCTCGGGATATTAGCAGAAACTCAAACCCCGGCAACCTTCTTTGTTGTAGGCTGGATGGCTCGCCGGCATCCGGATATCATCCACCAGTTGGATGTTCTGGGCTATGAAATTGCCTGCCAGAGCGACCTGCACCGGCTTGTTTACCGTATGGACAAGGATGCTTTCCGTCAGGATACGCTTAAAGCCATCGGTCATATCGAAGATAGTACCGGCAAAAAAGTTACCGCTTACCGAGCCCCTGGTTTTTCCATTACCGAAGCCACTCCCTGGGCATTTGAAATACTGGCAGAAGCAGGCATTACCCACGATAGTTCTGTCTTTCCTGCCCACAGGGCACACGGTGGTTTTCCGTCTTTCCCTTCCCATGTCCCGGCAATCGTCAATTATTCCCGAAAAGATATGGATCAATCAATCCTGAAGAGATCGGAACCAATCAACAATCAACAACCAACAATCGTTCCTCGTCCCTCGTCCCTCGTTTCTTGTCCCTCTTCCCTTGTCTCTCGCCCCTCGTTTCTTGTCCCTCGTAACGGTATTACCATCAAAGAATTCCCCATCACCACGACTAATTTATTAGGCAATGATATTGTCTTTGGCGGTGGCGGTTATTTCCGGCTCTTTCCTTATCCCCTAATCAAACACTGGACACAACAGAAACAGGGATATTTGATGGCTTATATCCATCCCCGTGATGTGGATGCCGGTCAACCCATCCTCCCGGGTTTATCACCCATGCGTCGTTTTAAATCCTATTACGGGATAAAAGGTGCAGAACAAAAACTAAGGCGATGGCTTACCGATTTCCGTTTCACCGATATTGCCACTTTTGATAAACAATACGATTGGAATAATGCACAAGTAATTAATCTATAGTTTAAAAAACCTTTGCGTCCCTTGTGGGGGAAATAAACCGTTAAGACGCCAAGTCGTCCTTTCGCCCTCTCGCAAAGACGCAAAGACGCAAAGGCGCCCTTTCGCCCTCTCGCCCTCTCGCCCTCTCGCAAAGACGCAAAGACGCAAAGACGCAAAGTCATCATTTTCCCATTCTAAAACATACTTCTCATCGTTTGTGGTTTAAATTCGTATAATTCGTTGATAAAAACACTTCGCGTAAATTAGCGTAATTAGCGGACCAAAAAAATTCGTTCAGCCGTCCTCTCGCAAAGACGCAAAGTCCTCATTCTCCCATTCTAAAACATATTTTTCATCGTTTGTAGTTTAAATTCGTATAATTCGTTGATAAAAACACTTCGCGTAAATTTGCGTAATTAGCGGACCAAAATAATTTGTTTAATTCGTGCAATTCGTTGACAAAAACACCTCGCGTCCTTGCGATGAAAGACTAAGCCACTACGTTCGCAAAAATATTGGCTTTGAAAAATGTAAAATTTATAGTATTTTTGCCTTTGAAAAACGGAATAATCTATTAAAAATAGCTTATTAAAAATGTATTTTGAAAGAACCATAGATAAAGAACTGGAGACATGGAGTAAAAATCCGGACAGAAAGCCATTATTGATCCGTGGAGCTCGACAGGTGGGCAAATCAACGGCAGTAAGGGTATTTGGAAAACATTTCAGGTATTTTCTGGAAATAAATTTTGAAGAGCAGAAAGAAGTACACCGTTTGTTCGGTGGTAATTTATCTCCGGCGGAATTGTGCGAAAATCTGTCGGTGATGTATAACATACCAATAACGGCTGGGGAAACACTATTATTTTTCGATGAGATACAGGCATGTTTACCTGCTATTTCATCTTTACGTTTCTTTTATGAAAAATTTCCCGAGTTGCATGTGATAGCTGCGGGTTCATTACTTGAGTTTGTATTTAACGAATTACCCTCTTTTGGTGTAGGACGGGTACGTTCACTGTTTATGTATCCTTTTTCATTTGATGAGTTTCTTTCGGCATGCGACGAGCAGTTGTTGTTAAAAGCTAAACGGAATGCTTCGGCAAAGCATCCGTTGCAGGAAGCTATTCACATTAAATTGCTTGGCTATTTTAAACGTTTTCTTGTCATTGGAGGAATGCCTGAAGGAATTGTAAGATATATAAAAGAGAGAAAACTAAATGCCTGTCAGCAGGCACTCGATGATTTAATTATATCGTTGAAATCAGATTTTACAAAATATAAAAAAAGAGTGGTTCCGCTTCGCATTTCGGAAGTTTTTGAATCGGTAGTACGACAAACCGGAGGTAAATTTGTTTACAGGAAAGCAAGTTCGGAATTAAATCACAAACAGATCAAAGAAGCATTAGAATTGCTGATCATGGCAGGGCTGGTGATTCCTGTTACACATACATCGGCAAATGGAATTCCGTTGGGATCGGGATGTGACATAAAAAAAAGGAAAATGCTTCTCCTTGATACAGGTATTTTTCAACGGTTGTTGGGTTTGAATATATCTGATGTTTTATTTGAGGATGATTTTGATTTGGTAAACAGAGGTTCTATTGCTGAATTATATGTGGGATTAGAAATGCTGAAGTCTTTGTCGTGTTACCAGCAGCAGAGCCTTTATTATTGGCAGCGGGAAGCATTGAATAGCAATGCTGAAGTAGACTATCTTATTCAAAAACAACAGCATATTATTCCGGTAGAAGTAAAGTCAGGCAAAAAAGGTTCAATGCAAAGCTTGCACTTATTTTTAAAAGAGAAAAAGATACCATTTGGTATTCGTTTTTCTCTTGAGAATTATTCTGTTTATGGACAAATCAGGGTTTATCCGCTTTACGCAGTTTCTGATTTTATGAACGACCCATTTCTTTTCATTTGATATTAATTTTCTTTTTTATTGGTCACATAGCCTGCCCCGATATCCCTTGGGATATCCATAAAATATCATTTCGGTTTGTATTGGCATAGCCATTATGAACATTTTAATACATATACTTGCTCGTAATAACATCAGCTCCCAAACCCGGTTCCCCGTCCTCACCCATTCATCCTCTCACCCATTCACTCTTTCTCCCTCTCGCCAAGACGCCAAGACGCAAAGTCGTCATTCTCCCATCCTAAAACATACTTCTCATCGCTATTCAGGCATTAACAATTTGTAATTCGTAATTCCAGCGTCGCCCCGTCGC
>Ga0268360_1003425_pt1 | contig 10049 bp, 11 predicted proteins | sample BioMet11_FD_192465 | JGI IMG/M metagenome (GOLD analysis project Ga0268360, IMG submission 192465) | Sewage microbial communities from Oakland, California, United States - Biofuel 11 (Illumina Assembly) | ecosystem: Engineered > Wastewater > Sewage > Unclassified | place: USA: California... | reverse complement strand
TGAAGTATTTTTGTTGCATCGGCAACAATAGGATATTTTGTTCCATTAACCAGCATATCGTCAATATTTAAAACCAAAATTCTACCCTCAGATAAAACCCGGAATGATTCGTTTGCAAATCTTCGTAAAACACCTAAATATTGATCGTAATTATTAAACAATCCCTGATAATCAAAAGGAGCATTAAAATAAGGAGGGGAGGTAATTATTAAATGAATACTTTCATTTAATAGTTCTTCCATACTCATGCAATTGGCAAAAATTAGTTTATGATGTGTATTCATTTTACATCTGGCATCATTATCCGAGAAAATAGTATAAATTAAGTAGGCACGTTATTTTTTTAAAAAATAATAGATATAAAAAGCAAATTTAACTTATTCTTTAATCCATCTCAGCAAAAATCGCATTATAAATAAAACCGATACTTTCGCCTATACCAAATTCAAGTTGTTTTTTTGTTGCTATAAGTTCATCTTCTGTCAGCGCTCTTCCCATTTTTTCAAGAGCTTCATACTGCACATCTTCTTTGGTAATACAGTACATTATTTCTCCTCTTTCAATGCTATTGATTCCCATAATGCTTTATTTTCCTACAAAAATACAAATTCCTGCTGGATTTTCATACAATTATATTTTTCGTACGTTTTTTTCCGAATCACATTAGGCACATTAGGGCACATAGAACTTATTTTAACTCTTATTTCCGCCCAACTGCTTTCTGCTTTCTGCCCACTGCTTACTGCCTACTCCTTACTGTTTTTTCCGAACCACATTAGGCACATTAGAACACATAGAATTTATCAGCTCACTGCCTACTGCCTACTGCTTTCTGCCTACTCCTTACTGCCTTCTGCCTTTCCCGAACCACAATAGGCACATTAGGGCACATAGAACTTATTTTAACTCTTATTTCCGCCCAACTGCTTTCTGCTTTCTGCCCACTCCTTACTACCTACTCCTTACTACTTACTCCTTACTACCTACTCCTTACTGTTTTTTCCCGAACCACATTAGGCACATTAGGGCACATAGAATTTATCCGCTTTCTGCCTATCCCGATGAAGATTCGCTAAGTCGTTCCTCCTAAGCGACTCTATATCGGGATTTCGCTTCGCTCAACTGCCTTCTCTGCCTACCGCCTTCTGCCTTTTCCGAACCACATTAGGCACATTAGGACACATAGAATTTAATTTAAATCTTATTTTCGCTCAACTGCATACTGCTTTCTGCCTACTGCCTTCTCCTTACCGTCCCTTGCCCTTCGCCTCTCGTTACCCGCCCTTCGCCTCTTTTCTCCTGTTTTTGCGTAAAGCGCTGTTGCGGAAGCTTTTTTAAGTCCTTTTTCCTATCGCAAGTGCGCGGAAAGCTATCGCAAATGCCCTTTTTCCTATCGCAAGTGCGCGGAAAGCTATCACAACTGCCCTTTTTACTGTCGCAGGTGAGCGGAAAGCTATCGCAACCGCCCTTTCCCCTGTCGCTACCCTGCGGAAAGTTATCGCAATGGAGCGGAAAGCTATCGCATTGAAATGGGAATTAACTGCTATTATCCTAAAAATAGTTGCAACCGCCCTTTTTGTTAACACAAAAATGATTTTGAGTATTGCAAAAATTGTTTCCTTCAAAACAAAAAAAGAAAAAATATTTTTAACGCTAGTCGGATAAACTATTATAACAAAAGCGTTTATCTAAATGTAATAAATTGGAATTAAAATTTATTTCTTAAATTTCACAAATTTTTTATACTTTAGTAGCCGGTAACTTAATTATTAACGTTATGAAAAAATCATTTATTGAACCTGTTTTCCGTTTTCCGATCCCCGTGTTGATACAACTTGGTGATAAAACGGTAACTCTGATGATGCGCGATGTTGATGCGCTGGCAGTTTATGGTGTACTGGAATCGGACGGCACTGCCATCCAAAACCAGACCCAGGAGCTGAAAAACCTACCAACCGATGCCGAATACGAGGGCATAGTTATTGAAAAAACCGGCATTAAGGACGGACTTGCCGACCAGATAAAGGTTGACATCCGTTCGAAAATGACACGGGTACGTGATTTTTATGGTGAAACTTCAGGAACATATCATCGCTTTGGCGTTAAAGGCATGGATGCGATGACTGATCTTGAACTGTCGCAATGCGCCAAACGCGTAGTGCGTATGTGTAATCTCTATCTGAACGATTTGGTGGCAAAAGGCTTGACCCAGGCCATGATCGACCATCTTAGCCAACTGATTACCGATTTCGATAAGGCTTTAGGCGAAAAAGAAGATGCCGTGATGGACCGTGAAATTGCAACCAACGACCGCAATGCGCTGGCTAACGATTTGTATGCAAAAATTTCAAGAATTTGTGATTTTGGCAAGGATTACTGGTCGAGCCGTAACGAAGCCAAGTATAACGATTATGTGATCTACGACACGCCCAGCGGAGACAAAGAACCGGAAGTTCCAGAAAATCCACCGGCATAAATGACGGTTTCCTTTCCCAAAAAAACGTCTTTCCTTAGCGGCTGTTAAAAAAACATAGTACCGTTTTTGCCATTCCGGATATCCGGATTCATAAAAAAGAAAAAATGAGATTATGTCTTTTTAACAGCCGTTTTTGCCAAGGACAGTATTTTTAATAAAAATGCAAAATATGCGGGTTCAAATACCTTAGAAAACAATAAAATACCCAGAAATTGCACACACAACGTTTTGTCCGGGGAAAGAGTGTTAATTACAGAAATCTATTTTGAAAAAAAATATTTTGAAAAAAATATCTTTGATAACTAAAAAATAGTAGTTTTGCCAAACTTAACTTATAAGTGAAGAAAGCGTGTAAAATTATTTTATTTGAAGAGCATCCGTCCGTAAACTTTTATACGGTACAATTTGTTAATGAAGAAACGAGTGAGACGGAAAAGTTCTTTAACAATTATCCGGATGGTTGTAAATACGATCAGGATATAGACGTAATCATTTCATGGTTAGATAAAATTGCCGATAAAGGAGCATTAGAACGACATTTTAGGCCTGAAGGAAAAATGCAAGATGGGGTTGGTGCCATACCTATCTATGGAACATCCACCCAATTGCGGCTGTATTGTTTACGAATTTCCGATAACATACTAATTATTGGAAATGGCAGAGTAAAGAAAACGAAAACTTACAATGAAGATGTGCACCTGAATGATTGTGTTTCCTTGTTGTCCGGATTAGACAAATTGATCAAATCGGGCATCAGAAAAGGTAATATTTCAGTTAATGGAAAAAAATTATCAGGAAATTTGACTTTTCAAACAGAACTTTAGAAACAACACCATGCAAAAGAACAGGATTCTTGAAGAAAGAAGAAAAAAGGTAAGGCCGGAGATCAGACAATATGTTAACAAATCGTTCGATGTGGCAGACCGTATCTGCGAAATTTTGAAAGAACAGGGAAAAGACCAGAAAACATTGGCTCGCAGTCTGGGTAAAAGTGAAGCGGAAATAAGCAAATGGATGCGTGGCACCCATAACTTCACACTTAAAACGTTGGCTAAGATTGAAGTCGTTTTAGGTGAGCCTTTAATTGAGGTGAGTAAAAATCGAAACAAAACCATAACACCTCAGTCCGCGACAAGGCATTTTTCCAAACTATCATCAAAATCCACCGTTTACCCTGCGTAAAAACGACAAATAAACCAATTTTTATAATACTTTTGCCTTCGTATTCAACAACGATTTTTCAATAAAAAACTCTTATCATGCTTAAACGTACACTATTCTTTGTTTTTACACTTATTACATTTATGGGATACTCACAGGAACGCGAAGATGAAGAACCGGTAAAAGTGATTGTGCCGGCCAAAAAGTTAGAAGCCGTAAGTAAAGTTGACTTGCAGAAATTTGCCGGTAAATGGTACCAGGTGGCTGCTTACCCGTCACGCTTTCAAAAGGACTGCTATTGCTCCCAGGCCGAATATACCATCACGGAAAAAGGCTACATGAAAATCGTTAATAGTTGCCGTAAAGGCAGTCCCGAAGGCAAAATTAAAATAGCCAACGGAAAAGCATGGCCCGTAAAAGGCAGCAACAACGCCAAGTTAAAAGTTCAATTTTTCTGGCCATTCCGTGGCGATTACTGGATTATCGGATTGGAAACAGAATATCGCGCCGCTATCGTATCCGATTCCAAACGGAAATATCTCTGGATACTCTCGCGTACGCCCAAAATGGAAAGCGATGCTTTTCAGAAAGTATTGGAAGTGGTACGCGCCAAAGGTTTCGACCTTACCAAAATTGAACTCGACAGCCAGGAGTGCAAATAATTGGAAGCTGACTGCTCCCGGAAAACCTGAATTTATTTTTTGGGGTTTATGAAACAGGAAATGAAAAATTTTTTCTTAGAAAAAGTTTCCAGAAGAAAGAAAAGAATTTCTATCTTTACTCCGAAAAATAATTTCCATGACGGCAACGCAATTATACCAGAAAATAAATTACCTGCCTTCCGACCTAAAATCGGAGGTGATTGATTTTATTGATTACTTGCTTTCAAAGCAAACAAAAAAACAACCGAAAAAACAACCGCAATTCGGTTGTGCAAAAGGACAATTTATCATATCTCCAGACTTTGATTCCCCTCTTGACGATTTTAAAGAATACATGGAATGAATGTCCTATTAGATACACATGCCCTACTTTGGTTCTTAAATGGAGATAACGAATTATCAGAAAAATCAAGAAAAGCCATTGAAGAAATCAACAATGATAAATTTATCAGCATTGTAAGCCTATGGGAAATTGCCATTAAAATCAGTTTAAAAAAACTTGAATTTAAAAAAGGATTTAAAAATATTTATCGCTTAATCGAAGAGAACGGTTTCAACATTCTTCCCATTTCCTTTGAACATACTTTAATCGTTTCCAGTCTTGAATTTATTCATAGAGACCCTTTCGATAGACTTCTGGTTGCACAGGCAATTCATGAAAAAATGATAATCATTACCAAAGATTCCAACATTACTAAATATCGTGTTAAAACATTGTGGTAAAAGCTACAATTAATTTAGCACTTACAATTCTATTCTAACCGGATAGAGAACACATATTTCCAAAACTATTTTTCCCTGTAAATGACTTCGAGCATCGTTTGTCCAACCGCCTTCAGGGTGCTTTTATTGATGATGCTGAGATCATCCTTTACGGTATGCCAGTACTGATTAAATCCGGTTTCGGTGGCAGGATCGTGCTGGATAACGTCGATGGTAGGAACTTTCAATAATTTATTAACGTAGGTATGGTCGTCGGTGATGCCGCCGGTTTGCTGCGATGAAAAAGATTCGGAATACCCGGCTTCGCCGGCAATATCCCAGACTTTACGCATGATGTCCGGAGCATAATACATACTGGTAGCTTCCATGGTAAAGACCGCATTGGCAGCGCCCACCATATCGAGCAGAATTCCAAAACGCGGCTTATATCCGCTTACATGAGGATTCGCCGACCAATATTGGGCGCCTAAAGCCCAGGTATCGTCGCTGTTTTCCATCTGAACACCTTCGGGAGCGCCATAATCCTCGGCATCGAACAATACCAGATCAACACCAATATCCGGCTTACTCTGGCTAAGCTGGCGGGCAATTTCGAGCAACACCCCTACCCCACTGGCTCCATCGTTGGCTCCCAGGATGGGTGTTTTGTGATTCTTAGCATCCGGATCGTGATCGGCATAAGGACGCGAATCCCAATGCGCCGAAATGAATATCCGCGGCGCCTTGCCGGGATTGAACGAAGCAATAATATTTTTAAAATTAAGATTTGTTCCGTTCCATGCTTTTACTTTTCCGCTCTGAACAGTAACCGACGGGGTAAATTCTTTGAATTTTGAAATCAGGTAACCGGCACATTTATCATGAGCCTTGGTATTGTTTACCCGCGGTCCAAAATCGCACTGCGCCTTTACATATACATAGGCCGAATCCTCGTTAAACGAAGGAACATTTACCTGGACTTTTTCTTCGGTCTTTGCGGGTTTTTGCCTGCCGCCGCCACAGGAGATCATCACTACTGAAACGGCCGTTATCACGACAAACAATATATTGCTTCTTGTATTCATTTATTTTCTCAATTTTTCATCATTATGCCGCAAAATTAATGTTTTATTCTAAAGCTTGCCGTATTGAAGAGATAATTATTAATTTTGACGCTTCTTATTTTTAACTAAAAACATCAACACAATATGAAGAAAAGCCTTATTATTACTGCATTTGCTTTGCTATTTACAGCTTTTGCCTTTCAATCAAATGCCTGTACCAACTTTATTATTTCCAAGGGAGCCACCGTGGATGGCTCTACGATGATTACTTACGTCGCCGATTCGCACGTACTCTATGGCGAATTATATTACCGTCCGGCAGCCGACTATCCCGAAGGCGCCATGATGGATGTTTACGAATGGGATACCGGCAAGTACCTTGGCAAAATAAAACAGGTTCGCCACACGTATTCCGTAGTGGGAAACATGAATGAATACCAGGTAGCCATTGGTGAAACCACCTATGGCGGACGCGAAGACCTGCAAAGCCAGCCCGATGCCACCATGGATTATGGCAGCCTGATGTATATCACCCTGCAACGCGCCAAAACGGCACGCGAAGCCATCAAAATCTTCGGTGAATTAGTTGCCGAATATGGTTATGCCAGCGAAGGCGAATCCTTCTCCATCTCCGATCCCAACGAAGTATGGATATTGGAAATGATTGGCAAAGGCAAAACCCCGCTGATGGACGTAAAAGCTAAAAAATCAAAAAAAGCAGTCCCACAGAAAGTGTTAGGTGCCGTATGGGTAGCCCAACGCATCCCCGACGGATATATTTCCGGTCATGCTAACCAATCGCGTATTTCCACCTTTCCGCTCAACGATCCCGAAAACTGCATCTATTCGCCCGACGTCATCTCTTTTGCCCGCGCCAAAGGTTATTTTAAAGGCGAGGATAAAGATTTCAGTTTCTGCGATGCTTACCAACCCATCACCTTCGATGGAGCACGTTTCTGCGAAGCCCGCATTTGGGCAGGATTCCGTAAAGTCAATTCGACCATGGATAAATATACCGACTATGCCATGGGAGCAAACCTTAAAAACCGCATGCCTTTGTGGATTAAACCCGATCATAAATTAAGCGTTCAGGATGTGATGAAAATGATGCGCGACCATTATGAAGGAACGCCCATGGATATGACCCAGGATATTGGTGCCGGACCCTACAACCTCCCCTATCGCTGGCGTCCGATGACATGGTCGGTTGACGGAGGAAATTATGTACACGAACGTGCTACCTCTACCCAGCAAACCGGTTTCTCTTTCATTGCCCAAAGCCGCGGCTGGCTACCCGCTCCCATCGGTGGCATCAACTGGTTTGGTGTGGACGATACCTACAGTACCGTGTATACTCCCATGTATTGTGGCATGACCAAAGTTCCCGAAACCTATGCCGTAGGCAACGGCTCCATGATGGAATTCAGCTTTAACTCCGCCTTCTGGACATTTAATATGGTTAGCAATTGGGCATATACCCGCTACCGCGACATGATACCCGAAATTCAGAGCGTTCAGTCGGAGCTCGAAGGCAAATATATTGCCAACACTTCCGCCGTGGATGCTGCCGCCTTGGAACTGTATACCAAAGATAAAAAACTGGGTATCCAATTTATTACCGATTACTCGGTAAATGCCGGCAACGGAACCGTAAAACGCTGGCAGGAATTGTATGCTTACCTTTTTACCAAATATATGGACGGTAACATCAAAACCAAAGACGGCAACAACATGAACCCGAAAGTTAATCAACCCGGCTATGGCGATGAATGGCTCCGCCGCATCGTTAAGGAAACCGGTGATCGTTATAAAGTAATCGAAAGCAAATAAACTTCGTGTTACTGCGATTTAAAAAGGAATTTCCGTTAGCGGAAGTTCCTTTTTTTATTTTCCGTTTCCCTGAAATTTAATGCCTGCTTGTACATTTAACATCATTAGTGTATATTTGCACTTTAATTATCTTAGTAAAGCAAATCATGGAAGAAAATAAATCAAACACCCTCGTCTACAAGATCATCATAGCCGCACTTCTTATCATCATCATTATACTGAGCTGGCGCCTGGTGGTGAATAAAAACAAACTGGAAGTGAAAACGATTTTTGTGGAAAAGGCTAAAATGAATAATAACCTTCAGTCGGAATTGGATTCCCTGCTTGCCGAACACGAAAAAATTAAAGGAGAATATGGTACTATTTCCAATAACCTGAAGGAAAAGGACGAAATAATCAAGAAGAATGCCGATGAAATACGCCGCCTGATAGCCAAACAGGGCGATTATAACGAAATTAAACATAAACTCGATTTGCTCCGCGGAATTGCCCAGGGTTATATCCGTCAGATTGATTCCCTGTATACGGTAAATCGTGAATTAAAAGAAGAAAACGTTCAGATTAAAACGAATTACACCCAGGAACAGCAAAAAAATGTCGAACTTTCGAAGGATCGCGAGGATCTGAAAGGAAAAGTGAACAAGGCTTCCGTGCTTAAAGCATATAACATCACGGCCAAAGCCGTTATACTCAAAGCCAGCGGCACGAAGGAAAAAGATACCGAAAAAGCACGCCGTGCCGATAAACTCAAAGTTTGTTTCACGCTCAGCGAAAATCTTATTCTTACTCCCGGCATGAAAACCATTTATGTCCGCATCGCCAAACCCGACAACAGCATATTAGTTAAGGGCAAATCGGACGAATATTCCTTTATGTTCAATGGCGAAAAACTCCAGTATTCCATACGCGAAGACGTAAACTACCAGAACCAGGCTATGGATATTTGCACGTATTGGATTAACCGAGAAGGTAAAAAAGCTTTACAGGAAGGCAAATACTTTGTTTCGGTATTCTGCGATAATACAATGATAGGCGAGGGTAGTATTGTGCTGAAATAAACCCCTCCAAACCTCCCCAAAGGGGAGACGCTGTTAGGCGAAAACCCCTCCCAACCTCCCCAAAGGGGAGGCACTGTTAAGCGGAAAAGGTGATGCTATTAGGCAGAAAGGATGATGCTGTTAGGGTGAAAGGGTGATGCCGTTAGTATTTATCCAAATGTTGTTGTGCTGAAAGGGTGATGCTGCTATGCGGAATAGGTGATGCCATTAGTATTTACCAAAATGTTGTTATGCTGAAAGGGTGATGCTGTTATACTGAAAGGGTAATGCTGTTAGTATTTATCAAAATGTTATTGTGCGGAAAGGGTGATGCTGTTAGGCAGAAAGGATGATGCTGCTATGCGGAATAGGTGATGCTGTTAGTATTTATCAAAATGTTGTTAGGCGGAAGAGGTGATACCATTAGTATTTACCAAAATGTTGTTAGGCGGAAACCCCTCCCATCCTCCCCAAAGGGGAGGCCTGTTAGGCGGAAAAGGTGATGCTATTAGGCAGAAAGGGTAATGCTGCTATGCGGAATAGGTGATGCTGTTGGTATTTGCCTAAAAAATAAACATCCCCCTTGTCCGACCGGAAAGGGGGATGTTTGCAATAACAACTTTATTTACCAACAACGGCAATGGCGAAAAGCCGTTGTATTTTTTATTCGCTAACTTCTTTACGCATCGCATAAACCTTTTTTGCGCCGTAGGCAGCGCCTAACAGTAATAAAATGCTTAAGCCGCCATCAATGGGTGCGCCACCGCCGGGAGCGCTGCCGCCTATGGGGCCACCATTTGTATTACCGCCGCCTATTTCACCATTATTGGGTGCCGGTTGACTGAAAAGCATGGGAGCTGTTAGAAGAAATCCTGTAACGAGTAATAATCTGATTGCTTTTTTCATATCGTTTGAATGATTAATGATTAATTTTAAATGCCTAATGATTAATGATTATTTTTTAATGATTAATGATTAATTTCTGCTTTGAGCCGTTTTGCGAGATGCAACAAAGATGGCTGTCAACTCTAAAGACTCTTTGAGTAATGGCTGAATTAATTCCATTTTTAATAGATTTTCTTCAACCAAAAACTCAAGCCAAAAACAACTCTCATCT
>Ga0268360_1003422_pt1 | contig 10055 bp, 9 predicted proteins | sample BioMet11_FD_192465 | JGI IMG/M metagenome (GOLD analysis project Ga0268360, IMG submission 192465) | Sewage microbial communities from Oakland, California, United States - Biofuel 11 (Illumina Assembly) | ecosystem: Engineered > Wastewater > Sewage > Unclassified | place: USA: California... | reverse complement strand
CTTCGGGACCATGCTCGTCACGGCGGCCTTCAGGATGGATTCCTGCGCGCCCATGCCCACGCCCCAGAGGGCGATGCCGACGAGCAGCAGCGGCACGGAATGGAACGCGAAGATGAAAATCGCGAACGGCGCGGAGACGACCGTGGACCAGACGAGCGCCCGGACGCCCTTTTTGTCGTACAGCAGGCCGAAGAAGAGCGCCGCGGCCGCGTCCACGAGCATCGCGCCCGCGTAGAGCAGCGGCAGCGACCCGCTGCTCACGAGCGAGGTCGTCTGCGCGAGACCGGACGCGACGGACGAGAACGTGCGGGCGACGTGCATGACGACGATCGAGTAGTCGATGAAGCCGAAGGCGAACAGGCTGATGCCCGCGATGTAGAAGACGAATTCCTTTTTCATCCGGAAGGGCACATACTCCTTGGGCTCCGGCTCGAAGTGCTCGGGGTTCGGGAATTTGCGCCGCGTCACGAGCAGCAGGATGATCGTAATCGCGCCGGGGATTGCCAGCACCGCGAAGCAGAGCGAGTAGATCTGAAACGTCGTGCCGGTCGTTTTGAAGAGCATCACGAGGTATAAAAGGACCGGCCCCAGGAACGCGCCGATCTGGTCGAGCACCTCCTGGATGCCGAAGCTCTTGCCGACGCCCTCCTGCGAGGCGGCGAACGACATAATCGTGTCCTTGGCGGGCTTTTTGATCGCCTTGCCCATGCGCTCGACGACGAGCAGCGCGCAGGCGGCGATCCAGCCGTGCTCGCCCACGAGCGCGAGCGCGGGCACGGCCAGCACGTCGAGCACGTAGCCCGCGATGGTCATGGGCCAGTACTGCTTCGTCCTGTCGGTCAGCCGGCCGAACACATAGCGCATCGAATAGCCGATCAGCTCGCCGAGGCCCGAGACAAAGCCGATCGTCCCGGCGGACGCGCCCAAAAGCGCCAGATACGCGCCCCGGATGCTGGACGCGCCCTCGTGCGTCATATCGGAAAACAGGCTGACAATGCCGAACAGAAGGATGAACAGCATGGCCTGCGAATATTGCTTTTTCGGTTTTTTCTCCATGAAATCCGCCGCCTTTCCCTGCCATGATAGCGCCTGCGCCGCATTTGTCAAGACCCGCTCGCAAAATGTGCGGCACTGTGGTATGATTATCCTATTATTATATATCACCGGAAAACGGAGGCGCGCCATGATTCTCAGAACAGAGCGGCTGGAGCTGACGGTGCTGGACGCGGAGATGCTCCGGCTTTGGACAAGGGACCTGCCGGGGCTGGAGCGCGCGCTGCGCTGCTCGTACCGGGCCGAGCCGATGGAGGGCCGGATGCTGGCCATCGCGGAGGGGCAGCTCCCGGCCGTTGAAAAGGACCCGGAGCTGGCGCCCTGGCGCAGCTTCTGGCTGCTCATCCGCGCGGAGGACCGCGCCGTCGTGGGCTCCGCGGATTTCAAGAATTTCCCCGATCAAAACGGCGAGACGGAGCTCGGCTACGGGCTCGGCGAGCCGTTCCTGCACCGCGGCTACATGACCGAGGCCGTCCGCGGCATGTGCCGGTGGGCCTTCGGGCAGCCGGGCGTCCTGGCCGTGACCGCGGAAACGGAAAAGGACAACCTGCCCTCGCAGCGCGTGCTCCTGCGCTGCGGCTTCGCCCCCTTCCGGCGCGGGGAGGCGCTCTGGTGGCGGCTGCCCGCGCCGCGGGGAAGCGGGCATAGTGTACAAAATTCTGCGGATAATTTTGACCGTGATCTGCGGTAAAATTGCACGCTCCCGGTGGAATTATTCTGAAAATTAAGGTATAATGTTACAAATAGGCTGCCGCGGCGGCGGCGGACAAAGGAGTGATGAATTTGGCGGAACCCGATTATGTCATTGAGATGCTGCACATCACCAAGGAATTCCCCGGCATCAAGGCCAATGACGACATTACGCTCCAGCTCCGCAAAGGCGAGATCCACGCGCTGTTGGGAGAAAACGGCGCTGGCAAATCCACGCTGATGAGCGTGCTGTTCGGCCTCTATCAGCCGGAGAGCGGCGTCATCAAGAAGAACGGCGAGGTCGTGCACATCAGCGACCCGAACGACGCGAACGACCTGCACATCGGCATGGTGCACCAGCATTTCAAGCTGGTCGAGTGCTTCACGGTGCTCGACAACATCATCCTCGGCGTGGAGCCGACCCACGCGGGCTTTCTGCAGAAGAAGGAGGCGCGGGAAAAGGTCGTGGCGCTGTCTGAAAAATACGGCCTGCGCGTCGACCCGGACGCCCGTGTCGAGGACATCTCCGTCGGCATGCAGCAGCGCACCGAGATCCTCAAGATGCTCTACCGCGACAACGAGATCCTGATCTTCGACGAGCCCACCGCCGTCCTGACCCCGCAGGAGATCGACGAGCTCATGCAGATCATGCGCAATCTCGCGGCCGAGGGCAAATCCATCCTGTTCATCTCCCACAAGCTGGCCGAGATCATGGCGGTCGCCGACCGCTGCACCGTCCTGCGCAAGGGCAAGTGCATCGGCACCGTCAACACGAAGGACACCACCATGGAGGAGCTGTCGTCCATGATGGTCGGCCGGCCGGTCAGCTTCGTCGTCGAGAAGTCCGACATCGCCCCGGGCGAGGTCGTGCTGGACGTGAAGGACCTCACCGTGCCGTCCAGAGTCCATCGGAACAACGCCGTCAAGAACGTGTCGTTCCAGGTGCGCCGGGGCGAGATCGTCTGCCTCGCCGGCATCGAGGGCAACGGCCAGACCGAGTTTATCTACGCGATCACGGGCCTGGAGAAGCAGTCCGCCGGCACGCTCACGCTCTGCGGCAAGGACATCTCCCACGCCTCCATCCGCCAGCGCTCGAAGGACGGCATGAGCCACATCCCGGAGGACCGGCACAAGCACGGCCTCGTGCTCGACTTCACCCTCGAGCAGAACATCGTGCTCCAGCGCTACTGGCAGCCGGAATTCCAGACCCGCGGCTTCATCAACTTCCCCGCCGTGCGCGCGTATTCCGACAAGCTCATCGAGCAGTACGACGTGCGCTCCGGCCAGGGCTCCGCCACCGTCGCGCGCAGCATGTCCGGCGGCAACCAGCAGAAGGCCATCGTCGCCCGCGAGATCGACAAGAACCCCGAGCTGCTCGTGGCCGTCCAGCCGACGCGCGGCCTCGACGTGGGCGCGATCGAATACATCCACAAGCAGCTCGTCGCCGAGCGCGACGCCGGCAAGGGCGTGCTGCTCGTGTCGCTCGAGCTCGACGAGGTCATGAACGTCTCCGACCGCATCCTCGTCATGTACGAGGGCGAGATCGTGGGCGAGTTCGATCCCAAGAAGGTCACGGTTGAGGAGCTCGGCCTGTACATGGCGGGCGCGAAGAGAATGGAAGGAGGCGGCAGACATGAATAAAAAGAAATTTACCGTGTCGCCCGGCTTCATTTCGCTTTTGTCGTCGCTCATCTGCATCGTCATCGGCATGGCGGTCGGCTTTCTCGTGCTGCTGCTGCTCGGCGGGAGCAAGGCCTATACCGACGGCTTCAGGCAGATCCTGCTCGGCGGGTTCTACATGATGCCCTCCGGCATCGGCAAGGAGATCGTCACGGCGGGCCCGCTCATCATGTGCGGCCTTTCCGTCGCGTTCGCGTTCAAGACGGGCCTGTTCAACATCGGCGCGGCCGGCCAGTACACGCTCGGCGCGTTCGGCGGGCTGGCCTTCGCGATCCTGCTGAACGCCCCCTGGTGGCTGTGCCTGCTCATCGCCACGGCGGCGGGCGCGATCTGGGGCGCGATTCCCGGCATCTTCAAGGCGTATCTCAACGTGAACGAGGTCATCACCTCCATCATGTTCAACTGGATCGGCCTCTACGGCTGCAACACCATCATGTACGGCCGCGGCACCGGCGCGATGTACAACGCCAAGCAGTCCAAGACCTTTTCCGTGACGGGCGGCTCGCTCATCCCCTCGAAGATCTTCGGCTGGGACATGTCCGCCACCTTCGGCTACAAGTCCTGCACCATCGCGATCTTCCTGGCGATCATCATCGCCGTCATCCTGTACATCGTCCTCAACAAGACGACCTTCGGCTATGAGCTCAAGGCCTGCGGCAGCAACAAAAACGCCGCGCGCTACGCCGGCATCAACGAAAAGAAGAACATCATCCTCTCCATGCTGATCGCGGGCGCGCTCGCGGGCTTCGGCGCGGGGCTGTACTATCTCTCCGGCGCGGCCCAGTGGAGCCCCGGCGACTCGACGTCGCTGCCCGCCACCGGCTTCGACGGCATCTCCGTGGCGCTGCTGGCGTCGTCGAACCCCATCGGGGCGATCTTCTCGGCGCTGTTCATCTCCCACATCACGACGGGCGGCGGCTTCATGAACGCCTCGTATTTCCCGCCCGAGATCGCGAACATCATCTCCGGCATCATCATCTATCTCTGCGCGTTCTCGCTGCTGTTCCGCAGCCGCATCACGAAGCTGCTCACCGGCAAGCGCAGACCCGAGCCGGAGGTCAAACCGGAGCCTTCCAAACAGGCAGCGGCGGACCCCGCCGGAAAGGAGCGTGAATAACCATGCTTCTGATGATTAAATACGCGCTGCTCTCCGCCACCGTGCTCATGCTGGTCGCGCTCGGCGGCTGCTATTCCGAGCATTCTGGCGTCATCAACCTCGCGCTCGAGGGCATCATGGTCATCGGCGGCCTGATGGGCATTATGATGCTGAACCTGCTGCCCGCGGATACCTCCGCCGGCATGAAGGTATTTCTCTCCATCGTGGTCGCGGCGGCCAGCGGCATCCTCTATTCCGCGCTGCTCGCGTTCTCCGCGATCAACCTCAAGGCCGACCAGACCATCGGCGGCACGGCGCTGAACCTGCTGTCCACCGCCATCGCCATGGTCGTCGTCAAGCGCTACAACGGCACGCAGTCGTCGAAGATGAGCTATGACAACTCCGCCTTCCTCTTCAAAATCGGCGGGCTGACCATCAACGTGTTCCTCATCATCGGCATCGTGCTGCTCATCGCGGCCTACGTCGTGCTGTACAAAACGCGCTTCGGCCTGCGCCTGCAGGCGTGCGGCGAGCATCCGCAGGCGGCCGACTCCGTGGGCATCAACGTCTACAAAATGCGCTGGTCGGGCGTGCTCATCTCGGGCTTCCTCGCCGGCATCGGCGGCTTCGCCTACATCGTGCCCGCCGTCCAGACCTGGAACTTCGAGGTCGGCGTGGCCGGCATGGGCTTCCTCGCCCTGGCCGTCATGATCTTCGGCCAGTGGAAGCCGGGCAAGATCGCCCTGGCCGCGATCTTCTTCGCGATCTTCAAATCCCTGGCCAACATCTACGATTCCATCGACTGGCTCAACGCCCTGCACCTGACGAAGGAAATGTACAACATGATGCCGTTCGTGGCGTCCATGATCGTGCTGGCCTTCACGTCGAAGCAGTCCAAGGCGCCGAAGGCCGAGGGCATCCCCTACGACAAGGGGCAGCGGTAATCCGTCGGATATCCGAATGAACCGTTCCGGGCGCTCTCGCGCGAGAGTGTCCGGAACGGACCGTCCTGTAGGGGCAATCAATAATCAGCAGGAGGACAAGTATCATGCGCATGGTCGATTTGATTGAGAAAAAGCGCGACGGCGGCGCGCTGACGGAGGATGAGCTCCGCTGGCTTGTGGCCGGCTTCACCGCCGGCGGCGTGCCGGACTACCAGATGGCGGCGTTTGCCATGGCCGTCTACTACAAGGGCATGACGGACGCGGAGACCGCCGTGCTGACCGACGCGATGATGCGCTCCGGCGACACCGTCGATCTGTCGCGCTTCGGCGCCAAGTCGGTGGACAAGCACTCCACCGGCGGCGTGGGCGACAAGACGACGCTCATCGTCGCGCCCATCGTGGCGAGTCTCGGCGGCAAGCTGGCCAAGATGTCGGGCCGCGGCCTCGGCCACACGGGCGGCACCGTGGACAAGCTCGAGTCGATCCCCGGCTTCCGCACCACGCTCACCCCGGAGGAATTCATGCGCCAGGTGGAGGCCGTCGGCGTGGCCGTCATCGGCCAGAGCGGCAACCTCGACCCGGCCGACAAAAAGCTCTACGCCCTGCGCGACGTGACCGCCACGGTGGACAGCCTGCCGCTCATCACGTCGTCCATCATGTCCAAAAAGCTCGCGGCCGGTTCGCACTCCATCGTGCTCGACGTGAAGATCGGCTCGGGCGCGTTCATGAAGACGCGGGAGGACGGCGAGCGGCTGGCGCGGAGCATGGTCTCCATCGGCAAGGCCTGCGGCCGGCAGGTGCGCGCGGTCATGACGAACATGGACATCCCGCTGGGCTACTACATCGGCAACGCGCTCGAGGTCATGGAGGCCGTGCAGGTGCTGCGCGGCGAGGGCTGCCCCGATCTCGGCGGCGTGTGCAGAACGCTCGCGTGCAACATGCTCGAGCTCTGCAACGGCTGGGACGCCGACACCGCCGCGCGCGAGGTGGAGGCCTCCGTTTCCTCCGGCGCGGCGTTCGAGACGATGAAAAAATGGATCGCCGCCCAGGGCGGCGACGCGAGGGCCCTCGAGGACTTCTCGCTGCTGCCGCAGGCGGGCAGCCGGCGTATCGTCCCCGCGCCGCAGACGGGCTATCTCGGCCACATGGACACCCAGCGCGTGGGCGAGGCCTCCGCGCTGCTCGGCGCGGGCCGGCAGAAAAAGGAGGACGCCATCGACTACGGCGCGGGCATCGTACTCAAAAAGAAGACCGGCGATTTCGCGGAGGCCGGCGAGCCGCTCGCCGAGCTGTATACGAACACCGCCGCGACGCTGGCGGAGAGCGAGCGCGTCTTTCTGAGCGCGCTCCGCTGGCAGGACGCCGCGCCCGAAAAGCAGCCGCTCATCTACGGCGTCGTGGGCTAGGGGCGCGTATGAATACCATTGTGATCGGCGTGGCCGGCGGCTCCGGCAGCGGCAAAACAACGCTCGTGCGCGCGCTTGTGGACCGCTTCGGGGACGACATCACCGTCCTGAGCCACGACAACTACTACAAGCGCCACGACGAGCTGCCCCTTGAGGAGCGCCGCCTGCTCAACTACGACCATCCCGACGCGTTCGACACGGACATGATGATCGATCACCTCCGGCAGCTCAAGGCCGGCCGGGCCATCGAGTGCCCGACCTACGACTACACGGTCCACAACCGCGCCGAGGCGGTGCTGCGCATCGAGCCGCGCCCGGTCATCGTGGTCGAGGGCATTCTGATCTTCCAGAACCCCGAGCTCTGCGGCGAAATGGACATCCGCATCTTCGTGGACGCCGACGCCGACGTGCGGCTGTGCCGCCGGATCCGGCGCGACGTCAACAAGCGCGGCAGGACGGTCGATTCCGTCATCGGCCAGTACCTCGCGACGGTCAAGCCGATGCACGAGCAGTTCGTCGAGCCGAGCAAGAAAAACGCGCACCTGATCGTCCCCGAGGGCGGGAAAAACCTGATCGCCCTGGAAATGATCATCAACCGCATCCAGCGCCACATCGACGGGGAATAAAACCGCGGAAGCGCGCCGCGTTCCGGACCGGAACGCGGCGCGCGTTTTTGCGGTTTTTTTCTCCCCGGCGGATTTCGACCGGCTTTACAAGCCGGAGCGGAAATGCTATGATAATTCCGAGGAACAGGGGGGAAAACGACATGACTACGTGCATCAAGTGCGGAAAACCCATTCCGGACGGCGAACTGTTCTGCCGCGAATGCGGTCTCAACCCGGAGCTGGGCGGCGCGGAGCCCGCGGCGGAGGAGCCGCAGCTTCGTCCGCTGCCGCCGGGTCAGCTCCGCGCCCCGGTGAAGCTCCCGCCGCAGCGGAAGGCGGCCGCGCGGCGGCCCGTCCGCACGCCGGCGCCGCCGAAGAAAAGCACCCGCAGGCTCGTCGCCTCGCTGGTGTTCGTCTGCCTGATCGCGCTCGGCGCGCTCGGCCTCGCGGGCTACCAGCTCATCACGATCAACCGCCAGCGCAACCTGCTGCGCTCAAGCCAGGCCGAGACAGCCGCGCAGGCCGAGACCGCGCTGGAGCTGCAGGAGCAGCTCTCCGCCCTCTCCGACGAGCTCGGCAGCGCGAACGACCGGCTGCAGGAGCAGACGGACCAGATCCAGTCCCTGCAGGACACCATCGACAAGGCCCAGAGCACCGTCACCCAGACGCAGTATGACATGACCACGCAGAAGACGGAGCTGGAGCAGCTCACGGAGGAGAACGACACCCTCAAAAAGGAAAACGAGACGCTCTCCGACTCCGTGACCACGCTCACGAACACCAACAAGTCGCTCTCCGCCCTCAACGTCACCTACGCCGCAAAGGCCAAATTCCTCGACACCTACGTGGTGTTCGTGGAAAACGACGGCACGCGGCTCTATCACAAATACGACTGCCCCCAGTTTGCGCGCTCGAGCTTCTGGGCCTACAGCCGGAAGCTGGCGGAGAGCAACGGCTTCACAGCCTGCCCCTACTGCTTCGGATAAGGATAAAAGATGAACTACAGCGGCCTGTTCTACAAAATGATCATCCTGTTTCTGACGCTCGCCGTCGGCTATCTCGCCGCGAAGCGGAAGGTCATGAACGAGGATACCAACCGCCACCTCTCCAGGCTCCTGGTCAACGTGACGAACCCGCTGCTCATCATCGCATCGGTTCTGACCGGAGACCGCCTGCTCACGAACCTGCAGGTGCTGGAGCTGACGCTCGTGTCGGTGTGCTGCTACGCGGCGCTCATCGCCCTGAGCCTGCTGGTCCCGCGCCTGCTGCGCGTCCCGGCGGGCAGCGCCGGGATCTACCGGTTCCTGCTGATCTTCTCCAACGCCGGCTTCATCGGCTATCCCGTGGTGCAGGCGTTGTTCGGCAGCGGCGCGAGCTTCTACGTGACGATCTATGTGCTGACCTTCCAGCTCTTCTGCTGGTCGTACGGCGTCCACCTCATCCGGGGAGAGGGCCGATTCAGGCTGAGCTGGAGCCTGCTGCGCCACCCGTGCATCGTCGCCGCGCTGCTGGCCTACGCGATCTACTTCTCCGGCCTGAAGCTGCCCGCGATCATCGGCGAGGCCGCGGACTATGTGGGCGAGCTGACCTCCCCCGTCAGCATGCTCGTCATCGGCTGCTCGCTCGCGCAGATGCCGCTGTCGCGGCCCTTCCGCAACTGGCGGCTGTACCCGCTGGCGGCCGTCAAAATGATCCTCATTCCGACCGCCGTCTACTTCTGCCTGCGCCCGTTTCTGAAGGACCAGCTGCTGCTCGGCATCGCGGTCGTCATGATGTGCATGCCCGCGGCCACAAATACCGCCATCATCAGCTACGAATACGGCGGGGACGTCGAGCTGGCGTCCTCCGGCGTGTTTCTCACCACGCTGCTGGCCGTCGTCTCCATCCCCGCCCTCATGTATCTGCTGTTTCACTGAGCCCCGAGCAGCTTCAGCGCGTCGTCGGCAAAGCCGCCGATCTGCTTGTCCAGCATGGCCAGCAGCGCCGCCGCCTGCCCGGCGCGCGCCGGGTCCTCCCGCAGCGCGCGCAGGGCCCGCAGCTTGTCGAGCGTGGCCTGGTTCAGCCCCAGCGCGTTGTAGAAGTCGCTCTCGCAGGCGGCGCGCGCGGTGTCCTCCGGCTCCCGGTCGAACCCGAGCAGAAAGTCGGGCGTCGTGCGGAAATACCGCGCGATGCGGCAGACCGTCGCCGCCGACGGCGTCGTCGGTTCGCCGTGCTCCTTCGGGCGCAGATATTTCCGGATCGCCGGCCGGCTCACGCCCACGGCGTCCGCCAGCTCCTGGATGTTGATGGGCCTGCCCAGCTCGCTGTTGCCGTTCATCAGGTATGTCAGCCGCTTGCGGAACACGCCGTTCATGTCCGGCGTCTCCCCCGGCACATAGGTGTCCTTCGCGTCGATGCGCCGGCTTCGGCGCTTTTTTTCGTTCTCTTTCTCCGGTTCCATCGTCTAATGCTCCATTTTTTTATAATTTTCCGAAAACAGCCCTTGACTTTTCCGAATGCGTGTGTATACTAAAGTTACGTTAATAAATTTCGCAACTAATATTGCGGAATTTTTCTTTTCCCTCGCATGTAACCATAGTTA
>Ga0268360_1003417_pt1 | contig 10078 bp, 9 predicted proteins | sample BioMet11_FD_192465 | JGI IMG/M metagenome (GOLD analysis project Ga0268360, IMG submission 192465) | Sewage microbial communities from Oakland, California, United States - Biofuel 11 (Illumina Assembly) | ecosystem: Engineered > Wastewater > Sewage > Unclassified | place: USA: California... | reverse complement strand
TTGTCCGGCTCATCACCCCGACCGATCCCCAGCCGATGATGGCCCGGCTCTCTACGCTCGGGTACGGGATGACCCGGATGCAGGGAACGGGGAGTTTCTCGGGCACGGTGAGCATCATTTTTATGATTGTCCCGAGAAAAGAGCTCTCGAAACTGCTCTCGATCATCTCCCGGGAATACCCCGACCTCCTCTACACCATCGAGGATGTCAGGAACATCAAGGACGGGGCGAGGATCTTCTATAAAGATCCCCGGCGCCGGATCCTCAGCTTCTTTGGGATGTAACTCCCCGTGTCAGAACCGCAGGTTCTATTATCTCCTGCACCCTTATTTCGCAATATCCTGTTAAGGGTGGGAACCGACTATGGCACCGGAAAAGGCCAAAGCAGCAGAGAGCACCGGCACAATCCCGATCTTCAACCCACGGACCGGCGGGGTGGAGTACGTGGAACGGATTGTGCGGTCCGATGCCGAATGGCAGGCAATCCTTACCCCGGAACAATATGCCGTTGCCCGGAAACAGGACACCGAACCGCCGTTTACCGGGAAATACCACAACTGCCATGAGTACGGCATGTACCGCTGTGCCTGCTGCGGCACGGTCCTTTTCTCATCGGGCGACAAGTTCGATTCCGGTACCGGCTGGCCGAGTTTTACCGCCCCCGTCTCCCCCCTCAATATCCGGACCGGCCCCGACCTCTCGCACGGCATGGAACGCACCGAGGTGCTCTGTGCCCGCTGCGGGGCGCACCTCGGCCACGTCTTTGACGACGGGCCCTTGCCGGCGGGCAAACGCTACTGCATGAACTCGGCGGCGCTCTCGTTCTGCCGGGTGCCCGTGAAAAACTGCCCGGAATGAGGATACGAAAACGGGGCGGTATTCCCGCATAAACCCGTCCTGTGCCTTTATAGGGGTTCCCGTCCCTGTTCGTAGTAGCATTCCATGGATCTTCTCACCAGCCTCCTTGTCGGGATCGGGCTTGCAATGGACTGTTTTGCGGTCTCGCTTGCCATCGGGACCTCGACGCGCTCGCAGCTGGCAAAAACCGCTCTCATAATCGCTGCCAGTTTCGGGATCTTCCAGGGCGGTATGACGGTTGCCGGCTGGTTTGCCGGGGCAACGCTCTATGGCATAATCTCTGCGTACGGCCCCTGGATCGCCTTCCTGCTGCTCCTTATCATCGGCGCAAAGATGATCTACGAGGGTATCACCGGGGACGGCGAAGCACCCCTCGAAGGCCTGCGGTTTTTCCCCGTTCTCGTGCTGTCGGTTGCAACGAGCATCGATGCGCTCGCAGTCGGGGTCTCGCTCGGGGTCCTGGGCGACGCTGTGCTCGTGCCTGCCGCGGTGATCGGCCTTGTCAGTTTCGCCTTTGCCTGCACCGGTGTCATGTGCGGCCAGCGGCTGGAAAAGGTCCTCGGGCACCGGACAGAGATCCTGGGCGGGGCGATCCTCGTCCTGATCGGCGTCCGGATCCTTGCCGTGGCCCTCATGGGGTAAACAATCGCGGAAAAGGCAAGTGCCCCGGCCGCGGCATTCATGTAGTTGCCCGTACGACATTCAGGTGAACGTCAATGGAGAAAAAAGACGATCTTGCCGGGATCGAACGGATCATCGGGTACCACTTTTTCGAGCCCCAGCACCTGATCCGGGCCCTGACCCACCCGGCGTATGCAAACGAGCTGATCCAGAAAAACCGGATCTGCCTCACGCAGGAAGCCTACAGCACGCTCGGCGATGCGGTCTTAAAGACGAGCCTGATTCTGTTTTTAATGGAAAAAGGCATCCAGGACAAGGGCACGATCACGCAGGTAAAAGAGCAGCTGGAGAATAACGAGACCCTTGCCCGGATCGGGCGCCGGATGAAAATACGCCGGTTCATCCGGCTCGGTCACGGGGCCCGGGACCTCTGGCGGTCGGGAGAGGACACGATCATTGCCGATACCATGGAGGCGATCATCGGTGCAATATTTCTGGACAGCGATGCCGGCCTCGGGGTTGTCCGCCAGTGTATCGGTACCTGGCTCGAACCGGAGCTTACCCGGATCCGCCGCGACGATCTCCCGAAAAAGAAGGTCAGGCCTCGTCCTTTCTCGACTTCCAGACGTGGAGCACCCAGACAAACGAAACGGCGGTCGCCACAACGGTCGAGATGACGAGGAGCGGCAGGTACCACCACTGGGCCGCCATGTGGCCCTCCATGATCCCGCTCCCGGCGATCGTTGCAATCGTGTTCGGGACCAAGAATGCCGTGCCGAGCACCGTCAGGTAGGCAGTAACGAGTGCAAAGCGGTTGTTGAGGCTCTGGAGCTGGTTGTTGTAGATGCTCTGCATCACTTCGAGTCCCGAGGCGAGCACGTTTGACATCTGTTCGGAGAGCTCGATATGGCGCTCGATGTTGTCGGAAAGGATCCCGATCCTCCCGAGCAGTTTCTCGTCGTTGGTGATAAGATCTGCGTCCCCGTACTGGAGCGAGTTTATCACGTCTTTTGTGGCCCAGAGCACATTTAGGTAGTCAATCAGGATGTGCTTCATCCGGTAGATCTTGTGGGCGATGTTTTTTTTCGCAACGTTCTCCTCGATGAGCGACTTGCTGATTGCATCGCCGTGCGCTTCGATCTCCCGGAGGTACTCGAAGTTACGGTCGTTGTTCTCGTCGATGATCCGTTCGAGCATCAGGGTGATCTTATCGCAGGTGCACATGGAGCTGATGCGCTTGAAAAACGGCTGGGCATACCGCGAGAACCGGAGCAGGCGGTTGATGTCCTCGGAGTGGACGGTTATGATGAAGTTTTCCCGGATTAAGACAAAGAGCGGGTGGACCGTCATGGTGTCGTTTTTGATGGTGACCGAGGGGAGCATGATCCCGAGTTCCGTGTCGTAATCCTCGTATGCCGAGTAAAAACCGGTGGAGAGTTTGGGGATGGGAAGTTTCGTGAACCCGGCTGCCTGTGCGAGCTGCTCGATCTCCTGCGCATCGTCTTTGGTGCTGTAATCGATCCAGGCAATGCTTGCCGTCGGGATTGCCGCCAGGTACTCCTCCAGCGGCCGGTCGATCTGCCGGTCGATCCGGCCGTCCTTGGAAAGGATGATGCAGAAGTTGAGGGGGGTGGCAGCCGGTGCTTTCCGCTTTGATGAGGGTTTTTCGGGTTCCTGCGGGAACGGAGGTGTGTTCAGCATATCGTTAGTACCTTCCCGGACCCGGGCAAACCCGGGTCCTGACCCGTACATTAGCTGATATTGCCCGGTGGAGCGTATAAACGTAGCCGCGCCCGGGTCCCGGCCGGGTCCCGGCCTTTCGTTGTCGTCAGGTATATCTGCCCGGCAGGAGAGGTATCGTCCATGCACATTGCCCGCGGTCTTCTGCCCGGTATAGTAATTGCCTGTGTCCTTCTCTGCGGCTGTTCCGGTACTGCCCCGTCGTCATCATTGTCCAGCTCCCCGGATACCACAACGGCGACCGCGGTACCGAGAGTAACAGGATCGCCGGCAGCCGGCACCTTTTCCCTCACGGTCGACGGCGTCCCGGCCGGGTCGGCCCTCCCTGCCACGTATACCTGTACCGGTTCCTCGACAACCCCGGGAATTGCCTGGACAAACGTGCCGGCGGGCACAAAAAGCCTCGCCGTTATCCTTGACGATCCGGACGCCCCGTCCGGGACGTTTACCCACTGGACGTTTACCCACTGGATCCTCTATAATATTCCTGCAACGACATTGAGTATCGACTCTGACCAGCCAAACGCGAAGGTACTCTCTGACGGGACGCAGGTAGGCACGAACACGGCAGGTTCCCGGGGCTATTACCCGCCTTGCCCGCCGGTCGGGACAACCCACCGGTACCTCTTCCGGTTGTATGCGGTCGATATGGCGATCTCCCAGCCGACCGCAGACCGGGCATCCATCGATTGGGCCCTTTCCGGCCACACGCTTGGGGAAGCGCAGGTCACGACAACGTTTACGCGGTAGGTGCGGGCTTTTCCTTTCCGGTCCCGCGGACGGACAGGACAAAGAGGATACAGATCGCAACAGCGATCAGGCCGCTTGCCCCAAACCCGGCGCCGTAGCCGGCCGTTGTGACTACAATCCCGGTAACAACCGGGCCCGAGGTCTGGCCGATGTCCATGATGGAGGAGAGCGCACCCATGGACGCCCCGAGCTGCTCCTTTCGTGCAACGTCTGCCACATAGGCGCTCGTTGCGACTGTTGAAAGCGACATGCCCATGCCAAAGACGGCGCTCACGAGAAGGAAGCCGGCAAAGGAGCCGGCAAGGGTGAGCGCAGCGGCAGCGGCGCCGGTGATGGCGAGCCCGGCAACAATCTGGATCCTTTTGTCTACCCGGTCGGCGATCCTGCCAAAGAACGGTTTTGTCGCGGCGATCACGACCACCTGCACGGCAAAGATGATCCCGGTCTGGTACGCCCCGATCCCAAGGCCGAGCAGGTAGAGCGGGAGGAAGGTCTCGACCGCCCCGAACGCGAAGTAGGTCGCCATGTCCACAAGCGCCGTGCCCCGGAGCCTGCGGTTTGCAAAGAACAGGACAAAGCTCTCGCGGAAGGCAGAGAACGGGAGCGTGTTTAAGGGGAGGGACTTTTCTTCCCGATAGAGAAGCGTCATAATAAAGACCGGCAGGGCGGCAAGGGCTGCGGTGATATAGACCAGCCGGTACGGGACAAGCCCCGGGTACATGACAAAATACGAAATAATGACCCCGCCGGCGAGCGGCGCAAGGGTCCGGCCGATGAGCGTTGCCGATGAGTACTGCCCGAGCATCTCGCCTTTCGTGTCCGGGAACCGTTCGGCGATCACCGCAGAGATGACCGGCCCGAGGATGGCGGTTGCCGTCCCGTGGAAGAACCGGACCGGGATCAGCCAGACCGGCTCGGTTATGAAGAGGTAGAGGATTGGGGCAATAAGAAAGACCGCTCCTGCAAGGACGAGCAGCCGCTTTCTCCCGATATGGTCCGAGATGACCCCGACGGGAAACGAGAACAGGATCCCGGCGAGCGGGGAGAACGCCGCAATGAGGCCGATCACAGTGCTGTCGGCGCCGATTGCATTCGAGAAGAGGGGAAGCACCGGGTTCTTGGAGATCGTTGTCGAGAAAATCGCAAAAAACCCGAGCAGGAAGAGATAGTACATCATCCGCCGTTCCGGCGTGAATGGGAAATGATGGGCGTGTTTCATGATCGGTGTTCCTGCCCCTCAGGTATGTCAGGGAGGCGGCCGGGCCATCCATGCAGATCTGCATGACCGGTATAAAAAAATATTCTCTTCATACCTGAAGATCATATCGAAAATTCCATATGAAGAGACATCGAAACCGCCCGTATGAATCCCGTAAAATATACACGGACTGTAGTGCCTCTGGCATTCCTGATTGTGGTATTGCTCACTTTCCTGCCGGTGTCAGTTCCTGCAGCAGGCGCACCATCTCTCTCGGCAATGGTATCGTCGACCGAGCCTGCCATCGGCGAGCCGGTAACGGTCAGCGGTTATGCAGAAGGCGGAAACCTGATGGCCGGTATCCGGGTCTGGGTCTTTGGCGGGAATTACGTCAATGTCACGACCGTTCCGGTCGGTTCGGGCGGCGCATTTTCGGCAACGTTTTCGACCGCAGATCTCCCGGCGGGGAACTACTATATCCTTGCGGAAGGTGCGGGAAATGACGGGGCCTTCGACCTCGACCTGACCCGGACCGGTGAGTATTCGTTTGAAATCGTCAACCCGAAGACCGGCACGAAGGTCATGACGTTTACGGGAACCGGCAGCGTGCTGGACATGGCGGCACTGGAACTGCTGTCCGATGCTCTCAACAAGGCCGGTTACGATGATCCCTATGCCCAGCTCTCGTTTGAAGTTGCAGGACAGAGCGGGGAATCTGCACCGGTTGTGACAACAGCGCCGGTTTTGACCCCGACAGTTTCCGGGACAGTCGCTGCCGCTACCACCGCAAAATCCCCGGTTCCGGCTGCAGTTCCCTGTGCAGCACTGGTGTTTGCCGGTGCAGCGCTCGTGCTGTACCGCCGGCACTGATTTTTTTTATTTTTATACACCTCCCCGGATCTTTTGGTAAAGGTATTTTGCCGACGGTAAATCTCTCACGGGGTACTGGAAAACTCTCCCCGGTTTTCAGGTCGGGACTATAAAAAAAGCCTGGATTGCGGGTTATGGCCGGGGCTGCTGCTGGGTGGCGCAGTGGAATGTCCCGGAGCCTTCGACCATGGCCCGGGCGTTCACCCCGACCACTTCCCTCCCGGGGAAGAGTTTGCGGAGGATGGCAAGGGCCTTTTCATCGTTGGGGTCGTCAAAAACCGGTACGACCACAACGGTATTCCCGATATAGAAGTTGGTGTAACTGGCCGGGTAACGCTCGCCGTCGAAGACGACCGGGGCCGGCATCGGGAGTTTTACCAGAATGAACGGGTTGTTCTCCTGGTCGGTGGCTTTTGAGAGGATCTCATAGTTCTCGTGGAGGGCAGCGTAGTTCCCGTCCTTCGGGTTCTCCTCGTAGGCGCAGACAACCGTCGTGGGCGAGACAAACCGGGCCACATCGTCCACGTGGCCGTCGGTGTCGTCCCCGACGATCCCCCGGTTGAGCCAGACGATCTTTGTGGCCCCGAGGTATTCTTTCAGGTACTCTTCGATCTCTTCTATCGAGAGCGAGGGGTTGCGGTTTTTGTTTAAGAGGCAGGACCGGGTGGTCAGGATCGTGCCCCTCCCATTCGTGTCGATCGAACCGCCTTCGAGAATGATGCCCGGCGAAAAGACCGGGAGATCGAGCCAGCGGTTTATGTCCTCCGGGACACGGCCGTCGGCGATCTGGTCGTCGTATTTCTCCCCCCATGCATTGAATTTCCACCGGACCATGGCAGCTTTATTCAGGGCGGGGTTCGTGATAAAGGTCGGGCCGTAGTCCCGGATCCAGACATCGGAATAGGAGATCGTCCGGATGGTGACCCGGGAGAGGTCCACCTCTGCGGCCCGCAGGCGGGACTTGACCATCCGGTTTACCATGGGGTTCGGGACGAAGAGTTCGACATGTTCCGAGAGGGTGATGGCCGTGATGAACCGCACATACCCCTCTCCGACCTCTTTTAGGTGCGGGAAAGTGTTCTTGTTGTGCGGCCACGAGAGCCAGACTGCGTCGTGGGGCTCCCATTCGGCGGGCATGAAGTAGCCCAGTTTCCGCGGGGTGTCCCCCTTTCGCGGGATCGGGGCGGTTGCGTCGTGCTCCGGCACCCGCGAGCAGACCGAGGTATAGGTATCCGGCCGGCGGTTCCGGAAGAACCCCCAGGAATCACGGATAGCGGCGTTCATGCTGATATCGATGGTGGCCATGACCGTCTCCTCCCCGTCCCCGGCATGGCCGAGGATCTTCCCGAACGCATCGCAGACAAACGATCCGCCGAAGAACCGGATGTTTCCCTCCCGTCCGACCCGGTTGACGGCGGCAACGTGGACGCTGTTTGCAATCGCATGGCTGCGTTGGATCAGCTCCCATGCCTCCTGCCAGTCGCCTTCCCCGGGTGGGTTCTCGCAGAGGTTCCCGATCGCTGTAGGGTAAAAGATGATATCGGCACCGTCGAGGGCAACCGAGCGGGCGGCTTCGGGGAACCACTGGTCGTAGCAGATTAAAACGGCGATCCGGCCGTACCGGGTTGTGTGCACCGCGTAGTGCTCGCCGGGATAGAAGTAGCACTTCTCAAAGAACCCCGGGTCCTCCGGGATGTGAACCTTGTAATAGGGGGCATGGATGCTGCCGTCGGCGTCGATGATGACCGCCGCGTTCCGGAACTTCCCGTCATCCCCCTTTTCGAAAACAGGGACGATGATGACTGCCTCGTACTGGCGTGCGAGGAGGGCAAATGCATCTGTGGACTCCCCCGGTATGGTCTCGGCAGACGCCGGGTCGGGCTTTCCGATCTGCTGCGGGAAGTAGCGGGAACGGAAGAGCTCCGGGAGACAGACGATCTTTGCCCCGTCCTGCAATGCACGTTTTGTACGCCCGAGTGCCTTATTGAGGTTCCTTTCAGAGTCCGGCCCGATCTCCATCTGGATGAGGGCGAGGGTACGTGTCGGACTGTCCATGTGCATCAGCTCTTAGCTCCTAGAGCGTTATTGCTCAATCAATATCATGTTTCCCAAAGATGGCTAATTCGGGCAGGGCAGGGGAAACGGGGAGAAAAAATCGGGAATTGGTGCCGGCTCCGGCGGTAACGGGGAAAACGACACAAAAAATGAGGGTAACCGGAGGCGTGCCCTTACTGCGGTTTGAACTTACGGGTATAGACAAAGTACCCGAGCGCGGCAAGGACGACAATAACAATCGCGGCAATACCAGGCATACCCAGCACGTCCACGATGGACTTTGCCGGGGTCACCGTCACCGTGACTTTCATCGGGTCGGTCGTGACCTGGTTGTTGAGGGCATCGCGGTAGATCACTTCGGAATCGAGACCGTAGCTTTTGGCCGTAGCCCCGGCATCGACCGAGACCTCGAACGACGCCTGCTTTACGTCACCGGGCGCCATTGTCCCCAGGAATGCCGTATCGTCGTTGCTCGTGAACGGGTCGACCGCGCTGATCCGGGCCTGCGCATTATACGCCGTTGCACCGCCGGTGTTCTGGTACTCGACCACGATCACCGATTTCGCTCCGGCAGGAATCGTAGTCTTGACTGCGGTTGCATTGTATGCTACCTTGCTCCCGACCGGGACCCCAATGGTCTCGGTCTTTGAGTCCACGATATCGCCTTCGCTGTTCTTGTAGTTCACGTACACATCGAGCGGATAGGTCTTGGCCTGCGCATCGCTCGATACGGCTACCCGGAACCGGCAGTCTGCCGTTGCACCCATCGGGAAATCCCCGACATACATGCTGCCCTCGGAGGGCGTTATCGGGCTCGCATCGTTCTGCGCAATCCGGACCGCGGCATTTGTCCCGTTCTCGTACCCGGTGTTTTTCACCGTGAACGTAACATAGCCCTCGTTTGCCGCATTGAGATCCTGCGCCGAAATGTTCGTGACCTCAATCTGGACGACCGGCTTGATCCGGATCGGCAGCGTGACCGTCTGGTTGACGGACTTATACATATACTGCAGCGTCTCCGTGCCGGTCTGCTCGACCTGGTACATATATGTGTAATTCAGTACCAGCGGCAGGTCATACGTGCCCGATGCAGCGTCCTGGCTTACCTTGATGTGGTAGGTCCCCGATGCCGTGCTGCTCGCGGCAAGGTCGCCCAATACCTGCGGGTCGGCCTTGACTACGATCGGCGCATCACCGGCACTTAACGTTGCCGTGAGCTGCTTTGCCGTGTTCGACTGGTCCGTACGGTCGATGATGCCGGACTGAACAATCTTGTACTGGTTCAGGCCGGTGTTGTCGACCGCGATGACAAGGTTCACGTCATCCCCGGGCGAGAACTCGTTCGTACCCGTGATGTGTGCATTCAGTTCCGGGCTCCCGGCCATGTACTTCGTGCCGGCGAGCGTCGGGGATACGGCAAGAACGGCTAGAACGATCGATACCAGGCAGAGAAGCCTGATTCTGGGAAAAGAGTGGCCCTGTCCGCTGCATGCAGCCGGGGATTTTTTTGGATAAACCAGTCCGTGTATCATTTCCATGCAGAACCTCAGATAATCGATTGACGATAGGTACAGGTTGAAATTTCGCCCATATATTACGTTCGCCACCAGAAAAACCCCTGTTTACGCCGTAAAAATTTTTATTCCCCCGTTCACTCCAGGGTGCGCCGGTAGGTCACAATGCCGAGGATGATCATCGCCGACGAGAAGAGCAGCAGGGCGATGAGGTCTGGCCCGATCACACTGATCCCCTGGTCCCGCAGGAGGATGCTCCGCAGGGCGTGCACTCCGTAATATTCGGGGTTGATCACGGTGATCCAGCGCAGCCAGTCGGGCATCCCTATCACCGGGTAAAATGCCCCCGAGGTCAGAAACAGGATCATGTTAAAAAAAGCGATCAGCGACATGTATTCCTGCTGCGTGGTAAAGCGCGAGGCAAGGGAGACGACAAAGCTCGTCACCCCGATACAGGAGATCAGGATCACGA
>Ga0268360_1003413_pt1 | contig 10092 bp, 8 predicted proteins | sample BioMet11_FD_192465 | JGI IMG/M metagenome (GOLD analysis project Ga0268360, IMG submission 192465) | Sewage microbial communities from Oakland, California, United States - Biofuel 11 (Illumina Assembly) | ecosystem: Engineered > Wastewater > Sewage > Unclassified | place: USA: California... | reverse complement strand
CCGAGACGAACACGGCCTGGCCGATGCGGCCCAGGAATTCCTCGAAATTGAGCGGCCGGTTGTCCAGGGCCGAGGGCAGGCGGAAGCCGAAATCGACCAGGGTCTGCTTGCGCGACCGGTCGCCGGCGAACATGCCGCCGATCTGCGGCACCGTGATGTGGGATTCATCCACGAACAGGATGAAGTCCTCGGGGAAGTAATCGAGCAGCGTGTAAGGTGGTTCGCCGGCCTTGCGGCCGTCGAGATGGCGTGAATAGTTCTCGATGCCGTTGCAGTAGCCGAGTTCCTCGATCATCTCCAGGTCCTGCATGGAGCGCATTTCCAGGCGCTGGGCGGCCACGAGCTCGTTGGCCGTCTTGAGCTCGGTCAGGCGCAGGCGCAGTTCCTCGCGGATGTCGGACACGGCCCGGTTCAGGTTGTCGCGGTCGGACACGTAGTGGCTGGCCGGAAAGATCACGGCCTTTTGCATGGAGCCCAGGATCTCGCCGGTCAGGGGATCGGTCTCCAAAATGGATTCGAGTTCATCCCCGAAAAATTCCAGGCGCAGGGCCCGGTCCCGGCTGTAGGCCGGAATGAGCTCGATGGCATCCCCGCGCACCCGGAATACGCCCCGGTGGAAATCGTAGTCGTTGCGCTCGTAGTGGATTTCCACCAGCCGGGCCAGCACGGCTTCCATGCCCGTGGTCTCGCCCACGGTGACCGTGAGCACCATGCGCTCGTAGTAGTCCCGGGAACCCAGGCCGTAAATGCAGGAGACCGAAGCCACGATGAGCACGTCCCGGCGCGTGAGCAGGGAATGGGTGGCGGCATGGCGCAGCTTGTCGATGTCGTCGTTGATCGAGGCGTCCTTCTCGATGTAGGTGTCCGTGCGCGGCAGGTAGGCCTCGGGTTGGTAATAGTCGTAATAGCTGACGAAATACTCCACGGCGTTGTTGGGAAACAGCCCCTTGAACTCGCTGTAGAGCTGGGCGGCCAAGGTCTTGTTGGGGGCCATGACCAGGGCCGGCCGGTTGAGCCGGGCCACCACCTGGGCCATGGTGAAGGTCTTGCCCGTGCCGGTGGCGCCGAGCAGCACCTGGCTGCCCACGCCCTGGGACAGGTTGGCACACAGCGCGTCGATGGCCTGGGGTTGATCGCCCCGCGGCAGGTATTCGGATTCAAGCTGGAAATGCATGGTAGTTTCCCTTACAACCCTCTGAACGGCAAACAAAGCGAAAATCCCGCCCCCCGGCCCTGCGGCCGCGTCGGGCCAAGATGCAGTGCTCAAGGAGACGCCATGGACATCGATATCGTACCCGCCGACTTCAACCTTCCCGTAGACCGGGCCTGGACCGTGTCCATGGTCATCAAGAGCTTCAAGGGGCGCAAGGACGTCATGGTCCATCTGTTCCGCCCCGAATGGGACCCGGCCGAGGCCGGGATCTACGACTGGAACGTCCTGCTCGGCGATCCGGTGGACCCGGACCTGCCCGTGAGCCTGGAGAGCAGCCGCCGTATTCTGCTCGAAGCCTTCACCGAACCGGAACGCGACGCGCTCGTGGACTACCTCAAGACCCGCTACAAGGACAAGGTGTCCGAGATCCACGGCTGCGCCTTAAACTTTCCGATCCCCCTGGGACTGACCGCCCTGTCCGAACTGGAAGAAGGCAAGGATATCGGCTTCATCCACTTTACCAAAATTCCCAACTACACCCTGCCCTTTCCGGTGAGCGGCTTTTTCGACCTGAGCCAGCACCGGCCCATCATCGAAGGCCTGGAATAATCATCACAAGGCTTCAGAAGGAAACGGGGCCGAAATCCGGCCCCGGGGTTATTGGCATGCGAACCATCTGCGTATTTTGCGGCTCGGCCGCCGGGGCGGACGCGGCCTACGGCGAAGCGGCCCATGAACTCGGCCGTCTGCTGGCCGCCGAGCACATCGGGCTCGTCTACGGCGGTGCCAGGGTCGGACTCATGGGCCGGGTGGCGGACGCGGTCCTGGCCGCCGGCGGCACGGCCGTCGGGGTCTTGCCGGCCTTTTTGCAACGCAAGGAAGTGGCCCATCCGGCCCTGACCGAACTCATTGTCGTGCCGTCCATGCACGAACGCAAGGCGCGCATGGCCGAGCTGGCCGAGGGCTTCATCGCCCTGCCCGGCGGCATGGGCACGCTGGAGGAGTTCTGCGAGATCATCACCTGGGCCCAGCTCGGGCTGCACGAAAAACCCTGCGGCCTGCTCAACGTCCAGAACTACTACACGCCCCTGCTCGACTTCGTGGACCGCATGGCGGCCGAAGGCTTCATCCGGGAAAAACACAAGGGGCTGGTGTTGTCTGCGGACACGCCGACGGAATTACTCGCGGCCATGCGGGCCTATCGGCCGATCCGGGTGGAAAAGTGGGTGGACAGGCAGGAAAAGGCCTGAGATTCCCCTCCCCGCCCGCGTACAGAGAGGGCTTCAAGGTTCCCGGTCGTAACGCCGCTCTCGCGGGTCGAAACAGTAGCGGCACCCCCGCGGCAGAAACAGCCTGACCAGGTAGAGCCCGGCCACGAATCCGCCCACATGGGCCCAGAAGGCCACGTCGGCCGAGCCGCCCGAGGCCAGACTGCCGGTCAGACCCGAAAGAACCTGGATGGCGAACCAGATGCCGAGGAAAACCACGGCCGGCAGTTCCACGATCCAGGGAATGATGATGATCGGGATGAGCGTCACCACCCGGGCCCGGGGAAACAGCCGGAAATAGGCGCCCATGACCCCGGCGATGGCCCCCGAGGCGCCGATCACGGGCACGGTGGAATTCCAGTTGAAAAGGATGTGGGCCACGGCCGCGAGCAGCCCGCACAACAGATAGAACACCGCGAACCGCCCCGGTCCCAGGGCCTCTTCCACGTTGTCAGCGAAAATCCAGAACACCCACATGTTAAAGAGGAAGTGAAACCAGCCCCCGTGCAGGAACATGTAGGTAAACAAGGCCTCGTAGCCGTTTTCGGGATAGCCCACGGCCAGGGCATAGGCGTCATTGGTGAACCGGGCCGGCACCACGCCGTAAAGATGGGTGAAGACGAGCAGCGTCTGCTCGGGCAGGAGCAGCTCATAGAAAAAGACCAGGGCGCACACGACCAGAATGGTCCAGGTCACCAGGGGCCGCCGGGAACTCGGCACGTTGTCGCGCAGCGGGATCATGCCCTCTCTCCCGGAGGCGCGGCCTGGGTGGGCGACACGTCTCCGGGACGGGCCGCGTAGCCCTCGTCCAACAAAGCCTGAAACCGAACCAGGGCTTCGGCCCGGCGCTCTCCGGCCAGGGCGGCCAGCACCCGGTCGGCCCCGACCATCAAATCGGCCGGCTCCCCGGAATTGTCGACCACATAGCGGCATTGGCCGAGCTTTTTGGCTTCATCCCACTGCCAGCCGTCCATCCGGTCCATGAGGTCCTCGGACCAGCCCCGGCCGGCCAGACGGTCGCGCCGGGCCGCCACGGCACACCCCACGCCGACCACCACATCCACATCGCCGCCCTTGTGCCAGCCCGCTTCCAGAAGCAGCGGCGTTTCGGCAAAGGCGGCCCGGCGGTGGGCATGCGCCTGGAAAAACGCCTCCAGGCGTCCTTTGACCAGGGGATGGACGAGATCCATGACCTCGCGCCGGGTTTTCTCGCTGTCGCGCATGGTGGCCAGAAGCCAGGCCTTGTTCACGGCGCCGTCCTCGGTCAGGGCCACCTCGCCGAAGCGCCGCGACAACATATGGGCCCCGTCGCCGCCCGGGGCGTAGAGTTCGGCCACCACGGCATCGGCGGAAAAGGTCGGGAAGCCGGCCGCGCCAAAACGCTCGAGCAAGGTCGATTTGCCGCAGCCCGGCATGCCGACCAGGCCTATCCGCTGGAGGCGTCGTCCGAGCAGGAGCAGCAACCGCCAGAAATCCCGGGGCGGCGGGCAGCAAAAGGTCAGGGTCTCGCCGGTCTCCGGGTGGGGAAAGGCGAGCTTCCAGGCATGGAGCATCTGCCGGCCGGCCAGGCGGGCCACCGGACCGGGAAGGCGTTTCCACTCGGCCTGCTGGCGCGAGCCGTACACGGTGTCGCCGAGCACGGGATGGCCGAGACTGGCCAGATGGACCCGGATCTGGTGGGTGCGACCGGTGGCGATGGTCACTTCGAGCAGGCTCGCCCTGGCATCGGGCGTGCTCCAGACGAGCCGGTAGCGGCTTAGCGCCTCGCGTCCGCCCTTGCGCACCACGGCCATGCGGGTGGGATGGCCGGGATCGCGGCCGATGGGCGTACGGATCACGTCCTCGGCCCGATCGGGCTTGCCGTGGACCAGGGCCAGGTAGGTCTTGTGCGCGCCCCGTTCGGCAAAGGTCGCGGCCAGGGCCGTCCGGGCCGCCTCGGTCAGGGCGACCACGAGCAGGCCGCTCGTGTCCTTGTCCAGGCGGTGGACGATGCCCGGGCGCGGTCCGGCCAGATCGCGCAGTTCCGGGCAATGGTGGAGCAGCCGGTTGACCAGGGTGCCGTCCGGCAGACCCGGAGCGGGATGTACGGTGAGGCCGGGCGGCTTGTCGAGGACGAGCAGGCTCGCGTCCCGGTGCAGGATGCGCAGGGGCGCGTCCTCGGCGGCCAGTTCGCAGGTGGTTTCCGGCAGCTCCAGGCGGAGTTGCTCGCCACCGCGCAGTTTGGAGCCGGGTTTGCGGCAGACCTGCCCGTCCACCCAGGCGCCGCCGGTCGTGATGGCTTCCTGGATGCGGGCTCGGGCCACATCCTGATCGGCCAATCGGTTGGTCCAAAACACATCGAGGCGCAGAGGCGCCGTCTGCCCGGAAGTCGGTTCGAAAACCGCCGTGATGGTCTGCGCGTCCGTGGTCGGCTCCATGGCGTCCTGTCCCGGCAGCAGGCACGGGACACGGATCGGCCGTTTTGCGGTTGAAGGCTTGCCGGCAATGCCATACGTTGTTTCGTACTGCCACGCCACCCTCACCAGGAGTTGTCCATGCTGGCCGCCGTCATCGAACACGGGACCATGCGTCTCGAACACCGGACATTGCCGTCCCTGGGGCCCCATGAGGCCCTCATCGAAGTCCGCATGGCCGGCATCTGCAATACGGACATCGAACTGCTCAAGGGCTACATGAACTTTTCCGGCATCCCGGGCCACGAATTCGTGGGGCGGGTCCTGGAGGCGCCGAGCGCTCCCCAGCTCGTGGGCGTACGGGTCACGGCCGACATCAATATCGGTTGCGGCACCTGCCCGGTCTGCCGCACCGGCGACGCCCGCCATTGCCCCAATCGCCGCACCCTGGGCATCGCCGGCCAGGACGGCGCCTTTGCCGAAAATGTCATCCTGCCCGTGGCCAACCTCCATCCCGTGCCGGACGGGGTGCGCGACGAGGAAGCCGTGTTTATCGAGCCCCTGGCCGCCGCCCTGGAGCCGGGGCAACAGCTCCATCTGACCGCCCGCCAGTCCCTGCTCGTACTTGGTGACGGCAAGCTCGGGCTGCTTTCCGCCTGCGGCCTGCGCTATCTCGTCCCGGGCCTGGTCCTGGCCGGCCATCACAGCCGCAAACTGGCCCTGGCCGCGGCCCAGGGCGTCACCACCCGGCAAATGGACGATCCGGCCACCCTGGTCGCGGAATACGGCCGGTTCGACGTGGTGATCGAAGCCACCGGCCGCCCCCAAGGATTGGCCCAGGCCATTTCCCTGGTCCGGCCCGAGGGCACGGTGGTGATCAAGACCACCACCTTTGCCCCCACCACCCTGGACATGGCCAAGGTCGTGGTGGACGAAATCCAGCTTGTCGGCTCCCGTTGCGGCGATTTCGACCTGGCCGGGGCCTATCTGCGCGACCGGCTGGTGGATGTGGTGCCCCTCATCGAGAGCGTCCGGCCCTTCGAGGAATGCGTCGCGGCCATGGAGACCGCATCCCGGCCCGGGGCCATGAAGGTCCTGCTCAACCTTCCCCGGATGTGACGCGCCAACTCAGGCTTGCACGCCGATTTGCCGTCCGGACAGGCGCAGCACGAGATACCCCACCACCCCGGCCAGGGTCGAAGCCGTCAGCACCGCCACCTTGGCCCGGACTTCGAGATCGCCGTGCCCGGCAAAGGCCAACCCGGAAATGAAGATGGACATGGTAAAGCCGATGCCGGCCAGACAGGCCGCGCCGTAGTACTGGACCGCGCCCAGGCCGTCGGCTTTTTGCGCCAGGCCCAACCGGAACATGGCCCAGCACGGCAAAAACACCCCCAGCTGCTTGCCCACGACCAGACCCACGACAATACCCAGGGACACCGGCTCGGCCAGTGAAAGCCCGGCCGACCCGGTCAGGGCCACGCCGGCATTGGCCAGGGCGAAAAGCGGCATGATGCCGAAGGCCACATAAGGATGCAGGGCGTGCTCGATGCGCTGCAAGGGCGTGGTCGCGAGCGACCGGGCCGTGTCCAGTTCGTCCAGGGCGGCGCGCTTGCCCCGGCTGACCCGGATATCCCGGCCTTTGGCCGCCTCGAAGCGCTCCAGGGAACGCCGGGCCCTGGCCGCGAAAGTCCGGGCCTGGATGCGCGCCCGGGCCGGCACGGCCATGGCCGCCAGGACCCCGGCCACGGTGGCGTGGACGCCGGAGGACAAAAATGCCAGCCACATTCCCGCGCCGAGCAGGGCGTAGATGGCCGGATGGCGCGCACCGGCCAGATTGAGGCCGATCATGACCGCGAAAATGACCGCGCCCACGGTCAGGCAGGTCAGGGAGATGGCGCCGCTGTACCAGATGGCGATGACGAGCACCGCGCCGATGTCGTCCACGATGGCCACGGCGGCCAGAAACACCTTGAGTCCGGCCGGGACCCGGTCACCAAGCAACGACAGCACGCCCAGGGCAAAGGCGATGTCCGTGGCCATGGGAATGCCCCAGCCGGTCTGAGCCGGCGAGCCCTGGTTGAGCACGGCGAAAATCGCCGCCGGCACGGCCATGCCGCCCAGGGCGGCGATCACGGGCACGATGGCCTGGCCCAAGCTGTTGAGCTCCCCGACCAGGATCTCGCGCTTGATCTCCAGCCCGACCATGAAAAAAAACACGGCCATGAGTCCGTCGTTGATCCAGTGGCCCAGGGTCTTTGACAGCTCCGCCCCGCCGAACTGCACCCCCACTTGCGTCTCCCACAAGGCGAAATAGCTGGGGGCCCAGGGCGAATTGGCCCAGATCAAGGCGGTCACGGCACTGGCCACGAGCACCAGGCCGCCTGCGGCCTCCACCCGGCTGAAACGGACGAATGGGGCCAGGGCCTGGTCCCACAAGGGTTGCCGGGGTTGGACGTCGCCGGATACGGACATGCGGTCTCCTTCTTGCTCGATAGGTTATGTGGTGAGGGCGCGGTCCGCCTGTTCACCGCGCAAATCCGCGATCAGGCCCATGACCACCTGGGTCTGTTCGGTCAGGTCGCCGACGGCGGTGGTGGCATGTTCCATGGCCTGGGCGGTTTCCTGGGAAACCTCGTTGACCGCCACGATGGAGCCCTCGATGGCTTCGCTGGCGGCGGACTGTTGTTCCGAGGCGGCGGCGATGGAGCGCACCTGATCCGAGGCCGCTTCCACCAGACTGACGATGGCGTCCAGGGCCTGGCCCGACTGTTCGGCCAGGCTGGTGGCGCCCTCGATGACGGTCACGGCCTCGTGCACGCCGGAGGCGCTTTTGCGGGTGCCCTCCTGGATGCCCCGGATGGACTGGCCCACTTCGGCCGTGGCGGACATGGTCTTTTCGGCCAGCTTGCGGACCTCGTCGGCGACCACGGCGAAACCGCGTCCGGCCTCGCCGGCCCGGGCCGCCTCGATGGCGGCATTGAGGGCCAGCAGATTGGTCTGATCGGCGATGTCGCTGATGACGCCGAGGATGCGGCCGATGGCCTCGGCCCGGGAACCCAGGTCGGCCATGTCGCGGCTGAGGGCGGCGGCCTTTTCCCGGGCCTGGACGATGCCGTCCACGGCCCGGCGTACCACTGCCGCGCCGGCGGCGGCCTTTTCCCGGGCTTCGCCGGCGGTTTCGGAAGCCTGGGCCGCGTTTTTGGCCACTTCCAGGACCGTGGCGCTCATCTCGCCCATGGAGGTGACGGTTTCGGCCAGGCGTTCGGACTGGTTGGCCGCGCCCTGGGTGGCCTGGGAAATACGCCCCGCCAGTTCGCCGGACGCTTCGGTCAATACGGCCGCCACCTGGGTGAGCTTGTCGGCGGCCAGACGCATGCCCTCGCGCCGGCCCGCTTCGGCCTGCTGGCGCAAGGATTCGGCTTCATCCATGGCGGCCCGGGCCTTCTGGGCTTCCTTTTCGGTCTCCTCGCTCTTGCTCACGACCGAGGCGATATTTTCCTTGAGCGCAGCCAGCATGCGCACGAGAGCGTCGGCCAGTTCCCCAAGCTCGTCGCGGCGGTTGGCGCCGATGTCGAGTGTGGCCTCCATGTCGCCGTCGGCCACGGAGCGGGCAAAGGCCACGCTCTTTTTGAGCGGTCCCACGATCGACAGGGTGAGAACCACGCACAACGCCACCGTGGCCACGATGGACACGGCCACCACGACGAGCAGGGTCAGGCCGCGCGTCCGAGCCCGGTCCAGGGCCGCGGCGGACAAGGCCTTGGCCTCGCCGCGATTGTGCGCGAGCAGGGCATTGAGCGCCTCGGACGCCTTGCGCATGGAGAGCATGGACGTGCCGATGGAGAGCGTCAAGGCGTTGCTGCGTTTGTTTTGGGACACCAGCGTCACGACCTGTTCATTGGTCTTGCGCCACTGGGCCAAGGCTGCCTTGAAGGTGGCCCAATGGGCCGCGTCCTCCCCGCCGGACGGGGCAACTCCGTCGACCTCGGCCGCGCCGGCATCGACCAAGGCCAGGGCCTGTTCGAGAAGGCCGCGTTGCCGCTCGAATTCCTTGGAACTGGCCAATTCCGGCACGAGGATGGTGCGCTCGGCCGACTGGGCGGCCAACAGCCCTTCCTTGACCTGGCCAAGACCGGTCACCCGGGGCAAGGTGGTGTCGACCACGGTGGACAGGGCTTGCCCGGCTTCCCGGATGCTCCAGAAGCCAAGACTGCCGATGAACAACGCGACCAGGGACGTAATCGCCACAATGGAAAACAATTTGACGCTGACATGGCCCACGGGGAAGTCTCCTTGCGGCTTGTGGAAACGACACAGGGGAAGTTCGGATGGGAAAAGCGGCATCTGTAGTCGGGAATGGGCCATTTATGGTCGCAAATACCAAATCTGTCAATAATACCCGATTTCAGGCCACAGCGTGACTTCCGGGACAGAGGCAAGTCGCAGGGAGGGTATCAGTCGAGGTCGGGTTCCGGGGCGGCATCTCCCCGAAGCCGGGCTTCGAGAAAGACCAAAAAGGCCCGGCCTTCGGGAAAGGCGGCGTTGAGGCGCAGGGCCTTTTCCAGCATGACCCGGGAACTGACGAGGCGGCCCTTTTCGTAGAGGGTCCTGGCCATGTTGTAGAGAAGATGTTCATCGGTCTTGCAGAGCCGGTAGGCCCGGGCATAGTATTGCATGGCCGCGTCATACATGCCAAGCTTGCGCATCTGGATGCCGAAATCGTTGAAGAGATGTTTGTGCTCCGGCTGAAAGGCCGCCTCGATGCGCATGAGCTTGTGAAAGACGATGTCGGCGTTTTCCTTTTCCTGGCGATCCAGATACGTGAGCCCCAGGCCGAATATGGCCCGGACGTGGTCCTCGTTTTGACGCAGCACGTTTTGGTATTGGAATTCGGCCGAAAAAAGTTCCTGGCGCAAACGATGCTTGTCCGCCAAGGCCACATCGTCCTCCAGACGGCGCATGACGGGAATGACCTTGTTGATGTAGATGGAAGGCTCGGGCAGGTAGTCGGCCAGCAGACGCTCCCGGGGGATGATGCGGGTGGGGCCGGCCGGCATGAAGTTGCGGCTCAGGCGCTGGAGGGTGATCCGGCCGTCGCCGCGCTCCTCGGCATAGACGTAGATCCGTTGGGACAAGGACCAGGGCTGGGCCTTCCTACCCAAAAAACGGGCCGCGTTCACGGAGAAGACGCCCTTGACGGGTTTGGCCTCAGGGGCCTGTGGAGAAGGGCGCGGTGGTGTTTCGGCCATGGTATCCGGTCCGGGCTGTACGGTTT
>Ga0268360_1003411_pt1 | contig 10106 bp, 4 predicted proteins | sample BioMet11_FD_192465 | JGI IMG/M metagenome (GOLD analysis project Ga0268360, IMG submission 192465) | Sewage microbial communities from Oakland, California, United States - Biofuel 11 (Illumina Assembly) | ecosystem: Engineered > Wastewater > Sewage > Unclassified | place: USA: California... | reverse complement strand
CCTCCCAGGAAGGAGCTTCCCTCCTAGTCTCTTGAGCCTGAGCAGGCTCGACGGGAAGAGGAGCTTCTACGTCCCCTGGATGCAGGCGTCGTACATCATGGTCGCGAACAGGAAGGCGCTGGCCTACCTCCCGAAAGGGGCGAGCCTGAGTACCCTAACCTACGCGCAGCTCCTCGAGTGGAGCGAGAACATATTCGAGCGGACGGGGAAGCGAGGCCTCGGCTTCCCGGCCGGGGAGAAGGGATTGATGCACCGCTTCTTCCAGGGCTACCTCTACCCGTCTTTCACCGGCAGCACGCTTTTGAAATTCAGGACGGCGGAAGCGGCGGGGATGTGGGCATACTTCAAGGACCTCTGGCGATTCGTGAATCCCGCGGCGCTCAGCTATTCGACTATGGCCGATCCGCTCCTGGCGGAGGACGTCCTCGTGGCCTGGGACCACACGGCCCGGCTCGTAAAGGCGCTGGAGCGGCGCCCCGGAGCCTTTGTCGCTTTCCCCGCGCCAATCGGCCCCGCGGGTAGGGGATTCATGCCGGTGATCTCGGGGCTTTCCATCCCCGCCGGCGGCGCGGACGCCAGGGACCAGGCCATCCTCATCGATTACCTCACGCAGCCAGCTATCCAGAGTCGGATGCTGCGTGAGACGGGGTTCTTCCCCGTGCTGGAGCCGTCGGCGGATGAAGATCTGCCGCCCTATCTCGCGGAGATGAAAGCCGCGGTTGAGAGCCAGTCGGAATCGGGGGTTTCGATACCCGTCCTCATGCCCATAGGGCTCGGCGGGCTTGGGGGAGATTTCAATGCGCTGTATATGCTGACTTTCTCTCGGATCGTGCTCGAGGGAGGGGATATCCATCGCGCCCTCGACGCGAACGCCGCGCTGCTGCAGGAGATCATAGATAAGCAGCACGCGCGGAGCTGGCTCCCCGATAAATCGGACGAGAGGCCGTGCAAGATTGAATGACAGGCGGCAGTTCGACGCACTCTCGGCGCTCTCGTCCGCGATAATCGCCCTCGCGGTCCTGGTGGCCGCCTTGGGCATCTACCTTTTCCTCCACCTCGGCAAACTCGGCAGCGAGCTGCCAGTCAGGACGGTCGATCAATTCCGGAATATAGCGAACATCATGCCCCTCGTCGCGAACCTGTCGCCCGACCTCGATGCGATCCAAGCGAAGGGCGAGGAGATCGACTACGACCGGCTCGGCTTCGACGTCAGCAAGATCAGGATCTCGGGGCAGCTCATCGCGGACGACTTCAAGGGCAAGCTGCCCTACGACCTCCACATCGTGCTCGACGAACTCGGCCTCCTCTGCGGCGACCTCGGCCCGGTGGTGGCGGCAAAGGCCGGGCCTCGGGCGGCCGAGACCATCCTCTTCAAGAACCGCTGCGAGTACATCTATTCTGAGCTGCGAGACTATGTCCTCAGGGTCAACAACGACACGCTCGGAGTCCTCGAGGTGCAGCGATCGGAAGCCGCCAGGCTGCGGAGCGCCATCCTCGTCTCGTCGCTCATCGCGATCCTGGCGGCGGCCCTCACCCTGTTCCTCAACGCGAACCGCCGGAAGCTCTTCGCGCAGCTCGAGGCGAGCAGGGAGCTCGCCGTCGCGAATAGCCAGGCGAAGAGCGAGTTCCTCTCCAACATGAGCCACGAGATCCGGACGCCAATGAACGCCATCATCGGCTTGGCCTACCTCGCGCTCAGGACGAGCCTCACGCCGAGCCAGCGGGACTACCTGAAGCGCATCCAGGGCTCGGGGCAGCACCTCCTCGGCATCATCAACGATATCCTCGATTTCTCCAAGATAGAGGCCGGCAAGCTCGCCATCGAGCGAATCCCCTTCGACCTCGAGAAGGTGCTCGACAACGTCGCCAACCTGAGCGCCGAGAAAGCGAGCGCCAAGGGGCTCGAGCTCATCTTCGACACGGACAAGGCGGTGCCGCAGCGGCTGCTCGGCGATCCCCTGCGCCTCGGGCAGATCCTCATCAACTTGGCGAACAACGCCGTGAAGTTCACTGAGAAGGGGGAAATCGACATACGGATCCGGGTGCAGGACGAGTCGGAGGCCGAGATTAAGCTGCGCTTCCAGGTGAGGGACACGGGCATCGGCATGACAGAGGAGCAGGTCGCGAAGCTCTTCAAGAGCTTCCACCAGGCGGACAGCTCGATCACCCGGCGGTACGGCGGCACCGGCCTCGGACTCGCCATATCAAAGAAGCTCGCGGAGATGATGGGCGGAGAAGTGGGCGTGGAGAGCGAATACGGCCTGGGCTCCACCTTCTGGTTCACGGCCTGGCTCGGCAAGAGCGAGGAGAAGCGCGGGGCCTACCAGCCGGGACCGAAGCTCAGGGGACGGCGCATCCTCGTAGTCGACGACAACGAGCACGCCCGGGCGGTGATCATCGATATGCTCGCGTCGATGACCTTCGCCGTGGACGCCGCCGATTCCGGGAGCGCCGCCCTCGAGACCGTGGCCCGTACCGCGAGGGACGGCGGGCGCTTCGACATCGTCTTCCTCGATTGGCAGATGCCAGTCATGGACGGCATCGAAACTGCGCGGCGCATCCACGCCATGGGCCTCGACCCCCCTCCGCACCTCGTCGTGATCACCGCCTACGGGCGGGAGGAAGTGATCAGGGAGTCGGAGCTCGAGGGCATCGAGGAGGTCCTCATCAAGCCGGTGAACGCCTCGATCCTCTTCGATGCGATCATACACCTCCTCGGCGACGGGCGGAGGGACGCGGGGGAGGCGACGGAGGGCTTCGAGGCGGACGACGACGATCGGATCAGCCTCGCGGGATCTAGGATACTCCTCGTCGAGGACAACGATGTCAATCGGGATGTCGCCACGGAGATCCTCGAGACCGTCGGCTGCAGGGTGAGCCTCGCGAAAGACGGCGCCGAGGCCGTGGAGGCGGTGCGCGAGGACATTTTCGACCTGGTGCTCATGGATGTCCAGATGCCCGTGATGGACGGGCTGACGGCGACGCGGGAGATCCGGGGGCTGCCCACCCTCGGGGCGTTGCCGATCGTCGCGATGACCGCAAACGCATTGAAGGAAGACAGGGACCGCTGCCTCGAGGCGGGCATGGACGACTACGTGACGAAGCCGATAGATCCCGATGCCTTGTTCGCGACGCTGGAGAAGCACTGCGGCCGGTCGGCGGCGAACCGGACCGCGCCCCCCGCGCGGGGCGAGCCGGCGCCGGCGGCGACTGCCCCGGCGGCTATCGAGGGAATAAATACCGCCGACGGCATGAAGCGCGTGATGGGCAACGGCCTCCTCTACGTGGACCTCCTCTCCCGCTTCGCGGAGGGGCAGCGCGAGGCGCCGGCGAGAATCAAGGCGGCCCTCGGCGCCCACGATTGCGCGCTCGCAGAGCGCCTCGCCCACACGCTCAAAGGCGTCGCTGGGAATATAGGCGCGTACGAGATCCAGGAGCTGGCCAGCGAGCTGGAAATGGCCATCCGCGGCGGTGGCGCGGACGGCGCGGTGGCCGCGTCGCTCGACCGACTCTCGGCCTCGCTCGCGATCGCGATGGGCCGGATAGACAAAGCGATCGCGGGCTCTCCGCAGCCCAGGCGCGCGTCGACGGAAGCGCGAGAGGGAGGGAAGAGAAGGCCCGTCGAGGAGATACTTTCATCCCTCGAGAGATACGCGCGGGAGAGCGATAGCGAGGCTCTGGATTACCTGGAATCGGCCCGGGGCGAGTTGTCGAGCCAGTGCGACGAGGCGCTTCGTAAAAAGCTCGAGGCGGAGATCAGGGCCTTCGACTTCCGCGCCGCCCTCGGGACGATCGAGCTGCTCAGGGCGGCGTCCGCCGCGCCGACCGAAGGAGATTAGGCGATGCTCGTTGACGAAAAAAAGGCCGTATTGCTCATCGTCGACGATTCTCCGGACATCCTCGCCTTCCTGAGCTCGATGCTCAGGGACGAGTACCGCGTGAAGGCGGCGACCTCGGGGGAGAGGGCCTTGGAGATCGTCTCGGGCGATGAGAAACCCGACTTGATCCTCCTGGATATCATGATGCCCGACATGGACGGCTACGAAGTCTGTCGGCGCCTCAAGGGCGACCCCGATTCGTCGCAGATCCCGGTGATCTTCCTGACCGCCAGATCGGACGAAGGCGACGAGGCGAGGGGACTCTCCATCGGCGCCGTGGACTACATCGCGAAGCCCGCCAGCCCCCCTATAGTGATGGCGCGGATAAGGACCCACCTCAATCTCAAGGCCGCGAGCGACTTCCTCAAAGATAAAAACGCGTACCTCGAGGGCGAGGTCGTGAGGCGGACCCGAGAGATCCTGATGATCCAGGACGTGACTATGATCGCGCTGGGATCGTTGGCCGAGACTCGCGACAACGAGACCGGCAACCACATCAGGCGGACCCAGCACTACATCAGAGCCCTCGCCGACCGCCTCAAGGACAATCCGCGCTTCGGCGACGCGCTGACGGAATCGGCCATCGACCTGCTCTACAAGTCCGCGCCGCTCCACGACATCGGCAAAGTCGGGATCCCCGACGGCATCCTGAAGAAGCCCGGCAAGCTCGATCCGGACGAATTCGAGATCATGAAAACCCACACGGTCCTGGGCCGGGACTCCATCATCGCGGCGGAGAAGCGGCTGGACTCCCCGACCTCCTTCCTCTCCATGGCCCGAGAAATCGCCTGGTCCCACCACGAGAGGTGGGACGGGACCGGATACCCGCGCGGACTCGCCGGAGACGCCATACCCCTGCCGGGCAGGCTGATGGCCATCCCGGACGTGTACGACGCCCTCATCAGCAAGCGAGTCTACAAGGACCCCATGCCTCACGGGGTCGCCGCGGAGATAATCGAGGAGGGGGCCGGGTCGATGTTCGACCCCGACATCGCCGCGGCCTTCATGGCGACCGCGCCTCGCTTCTCGGAAATCGCGGGCGCTTTCGTGGACGCGGAGGGACGCTAGCGATGAACGGGAGGAAGCAGACCATCCTAGTCGTCGACGATGTGCCCGACGACATAGTGATCCTGGAGGAGATTCTCAAGTCGGAATACCAGGTGAAGGCCGTGACGGGCGGCGAAGCCGCGCTCGAAATCGCGCGGGGGGGGAATCCACCGGACCTCATCCTCCTCGATATAATGATGCCGGATATCGACGGCTTCGAGGTGTGCAGACGATTGAAGGCCGATTCCGACGGCGCGACGATACCGGTCATCTTCCTCACGGCGAAGGGGGAGAGCTCGGACGAGAAGCTCGGTTTCGAGCTCGGCGCCGCCGATTACATCAGGAAGCCAGTCGATCCCGAAATAGTGCGGTCCCGCATCAAGGCGAACCTCGAGCAGAAGGAGAGGGCGCTGCGCATATCCGAAGTCCGCTACCGCCGCCTCTTCGAGACGGCCCAGGACGGCATCATGATCGTCGACGCCTCGACCGGGGCGATCGTGGACGTCAACCCGTCGATGGCAGGGCTCATGGGCCTCACCCAGGAGTCCTATCTCGGCAAACGGATCGAGGAATTCGAGTTCCTCCGCACGATCATGGCCCAGCAGGTGGGACTGTCGGAGAGCCAGAGGGGCCGCTACATCAGGTACAAGGACCTCCCCCTCGCGACCTTCGACGGGCGGCGCATCTATATCGAGTTCATAGGCAAAGCCTATCAGGTGAACGGGCGCGACCTCGTGCAGCTCAACATGCGCGAGATAACGGACCTAGTCGTGGCCGAGCGCGAGCGCGACGAGTTCGCGTCGAGGCTCTCGCACTACCTCTCGACCAGCCCGGCCGTCACCTACTCGCTGGTCCTCAAGGACGGGACGATGCGCTGGCAGTGGGTCAGCGAGAACGTCGAGAACATCCTGGGCTACACGAGCGCCGAGGCCCTCGCGCCCGACTGGTGGTTCCGCAATGTCCACGCGGCCGATCGAGCCCGGGTCCTCGGGGTCGTCTCGGACCTCTCCCGGCAGGAGATCGCGTCGAGGGAGTACCGTTTCTCCCGGAAGGACAGGAGCGTCGTGTGGCTCCACGACGAGATGCGCCTGCTCCCGGGGCGCGGCTCCGAGTCGGAGATAGTGGGCACGCTCATCGATATCAGCGAGCGGAAGAGGGCCGAGGAGGAGATCCATCTCAAAAGCACCGCCCTGGAAGCCGCGGCCAACGCCGTAGTGATCACCGACCGCGAAGGCATCATCAGGTGGGCGAACCCCGCCTTCGGCGAGCTCACCGGCTATAGCGCCGAGGAGTCCCTCGGAAAGAACCCCCGCGACCTCGTCTATTCGGGGAAGCATGATCCCGCGTTCTATCAATCGATATGGAACACGATACTCGCGGGGCGGGTCTGGAGCGGGAAGATGGAAAACCGGAAGAAGTCCGGGCAACTCTACTACGAGGAGATGACCATCACCCCGGTGCTCGACGAGTCCCGCTGCGTGAGCCATTTCATCGCGGTGAAGACCGATATCACCGAGAGCGTCCTCTCCCGCATGAGGCTCGAAGCCGTCCTGCGGACAAAGGAGGCACTGCTGCGGGAGATCCACCATCGCGTCAACAACAACATGCAAGTCATCATCAGTCTCCTCAACGTCTCCGCGAACGACATCGGGGACGAGGCCATCCGCGAGAAGCTCGAGGATGTCGTTCGCCGCATGCACGCGATGTCCATGATCCACAGCCAGTTCCAGGAGGCGGAGGATATCTCCAGGATCCAGTTCAACGCCTATGTCGCGCAACTGATCAACAACCTAAGGTCGGATTTCCCGACGAAGTCGAAGGGGCTGAACGCCGCGTTCCCGTCCCAGGAGGTCCGCCTGAACCTCGAGCAGGCCGTCCCCGCCGGGCTGATCGTGTCCGAACTCCTCGTCAACGCGCTGAAGCACGCGTACCCCGAAGGCCGGGGCGCCGGTCCGATATCCCTCGTGGAAGAGTTGGGCGACGACGGGCTCCTGAAGATCGAGATCCGGGACGAGGGCGTGGGGATGCCCGCGGGCATCGATGTGTCGTCCTGCGCGAGCATGGGCCTGCTATTGATCCGCGTGCTCTCATCCCAGCTCGGCGGCGAAGTCGAGTTCCGCGGCGGGCTCGGCACTTCGGCCCAGCTCAGGTTCCGGCCGGCGCCGGAGGCCCCGGGGGCGAGCGTCGACGCGGCCGCGAAGGAGGCTCCCGGGAATGGAAGGTAGGCGTTGCGTTCTCCTGGTCGACGACGAGCAGAACATCCTCAACTCCCTCGGCCGGGAACTGTACGAATGGGCGGAGGAGCGTTCGCTGGACGTCCTCACGGCGACATCCGCCCGCAGGGGGCTCGAAGTCCTGGCGGAGCGGGGCGAGGATACCGTCATAGTGGTCTCCGACTTGAAGATGCCGGAGATGAAGGGATCGGACTTCCTCTTGGAAGTGCGGAAGGAATACCCGAAGATCGTCTCCATCCTGCTGACCGGATTCTCGGAAGCCAACGAAGTAGTGAAGGCGGTGCAGTCGGGCATCTTCAGCTACATGCTCAAGCCCTGGGACCCCGATTACCTCCTGGCGGAGGTCACGAAGGCTTTCGAGTACTGGGAGATCCGCCGCCAGAACGAGGAATACTCGCGAGTCCTCCAGGAGGAACTCAAGTGGGCGGGGGAACTCCAGAGGACTATATTGAAGCCGCACATCCCGAGCACCGAGGGGATTGAGCTGCGCGTGAGCTATCGCCCGGTCCCGGGGCTCTACTGCGGCGGGGACTATTACGACGTGATCTTCATCGGCGACGACCGGTACCTGCTGCTCATCGGCGACGTCGCGGGACACGGCGTCAAGGCGGCCTTCGTCACCGGGATCCTCAAGGCCGTGATCTATCCTGAGTACGTCCGGGCGACTATAGGCCGCGACTTCTCGCCGAGCGACTTCCTCGGCTGGCTCAACGGCCGGATGAACTTCGAGCTGAAAAGCGCAAGGAGCATGATCATCACCTTCTTCGCCGGAGTGCTCGACCGCAGGGCCGCGGTGTTCCGTTACGCGAACGCAGGGCACAGCCACCCCTTCATCGTGAGCCGCGGGGCGGCCACGGAGCTGCCCGCCTCGGGGCCGGCCTTCGGGTTCTCCAAATCCGCGGACTATTCGGAGCAGGCCGTAGCCGTCCTCCCGGGAGACGTGATCGATCTTTACACCGACGGCCTCGTGGAACTCCACTGCGCCGACGGCTGCCCGCCGATTCTCCTCGGCCCCATCCTCGACCGCGTGGAATACGGCGACGAGTATCACCGGCGCATCATCGATGCAGCTCTTGAGGAATCGGGGCAGAAGGACTTCACGGACGACGTCACCATAGTCACCGCCAAGGTGCGCTAGGCCGCGGATATGCCTTCGCCGAATCGCTTGAGCGCCGCTATTCACGGGACCGGACCGCGTGGGCTCGGCGTCCTTCGCGGGCACGACGGGACCCGCGACCGCGCCGTCCGCGGAGGCCCTGGGCGGGGACCGATCGCGCTCATCGCTTCCCTCCTCGCTCGTCGGAGCTCGGGCGAGGCTCCTCCCGTCGCCTGCGGCTCCGGCCTCGGGGACGGCGGGCTGGACCGCGAGGGCGAGATACAGAAGGAAGTCGAGGCTCGGACCAAAGAGTTGAAGCTCATCGCCGAACTCTGCGGCGTCTACGCGCGGGATAATTCGGAGACAGCCAACGTCTCGGCGGTCGACCTATTGAAGCATTCGTTCGACGCCGATTCCGCCGCGCTGTTTTACGTGAACGCCGAGGGCGAGCACCGGTTTTGCTTCGCCGGCGCGGATTTTCCCATCGCGCTCACGGAAGCCAAGTGGCGCGAATGCATAAGCCCCCACGCCGAGGACGTCGAGGTCGCTCGCTTCGGCCCCTGGTCCCCCCCAGGCTTCGACCAACCGATAGATTCCTGGATCTCGTACCGCCTTTATTCCGTCGGGAGGGAGGGAGGGTATATTTTCCTCGGGAAGGGTTCCGGCTCCTGGAGCCAGAAGGACGAGGATAATCTGATCGCCGTGGCCGCGGCGCTCATGCCGATCGTGAGGGTGAGGCGCGAATGGGAGGTCGAGGAGCTGGCCCGGCGGAGGACGGACGCGTGCCTCGCCGCGAGCGAGAAGCGCCTCCGGACATTCTTCGAGGGTTCTCGGGACATGATATATATCGTCGATTCCGAGGACCGGGTGACCGACATCAACGCGGCGGGAATCGGGCTCCTCCAGCGCCCGGGCAAGGACGAGATAGTCGGCTCGCCGTACTCCGATTTCGTCCTCGACGCGGACGATCGGAGCAACCTGCTCGCCCGGGTGCGGGAAGTAGGCTACGCCGCCGACTACGAGATCGCGCTGAAGAGGGCCGATGGTAGCAGCGTTTTTTGCCTCGAGACCGCGTACGCGATCCGCGACCACGCGGGGCGCATCGTGGAACTCCAGGGTATCGTCAAGGATATCTCCGAGAGGATTAGGAACGAGAACGCCCTGTGGAAATCGAGCCTCGAACTGGCCGATGCCAATTTGAAATTCCAGCGGGCGCAGTCCCTGATGGTGCAGCAGGAGAAACTCGCCTCGATCGGTCAGCTCGCCGCCGGCATCGCGCACGAGATCAACAACCCCCTCGGCTTCCTCAAGAGCAACCACACCATGATCGAGAAGTACATGAAGAAGATCGTGGCGGCCTGGACGGAGGCGAGGGATGCGCCTAAGCCAGATATCGCGTCCATCGAGAAGCGCTCCGGACTCGCGTACGTCTTCGCGCAGATCGGAGCGATCCTCGAGGAATCAGACGAGGGATTCGCGAGGATCATGCACATCGTCGGGAACCTCAAGAGCTTCTCGCGTTCGGACCAAGGCGCCGACTACGGTCCCTACGACGTCAACGCGGGGATCGAAAGCACCCTCGTCGTGGCGCGGAACGAGATAAAATACGTCGCGGAGGTGAGGAAGGACCTGGGGGCGCTCCCCGCGATACGCGCGAGGGGAAGCGAGATCAACCAGGTGCTCCTCAACATCATCGTCAATGCCGCCCAGGCTATAGAAGGCCAGAAGAGGCAGGGAAAAGGGATCATCGAGATCCGCACCGAAAACCTCGGCGACCGCGTGCTGATCGGTGTCCGCGACGACGGCCCGGGGATACCCGAGGACCTGCAGCACAAGATATTTGACCCCTTC
>Ga0268360_1003407_pt1 | contig 10114 bp, 10 predicted proteins | sample BioMet11_FD_192465 | JGI IMG/M metagenome (GOLD analysis project Ga0268360, IMG submission 192465) | Sewage microbial communities from Oakland, California, United States - Biofuel 11 (Illumina Assembly) | ecosystem: Engineered > Wastewater > Sewage > Unclassified | place: USA: California... | reverse complement strand
AGGAAGCGCCGGCGCAGCGGCTCTGCAGAACGCACAGGCAGGGCATGGCTGCCCGGTATGCCGCAAAAGGACGGCATCCCCCTCACCGCTCAGGCAAACGGGCGGCGAGGGGGATGTTTTTTTCGCGCTTATCCGCGGAATCAGCGGAGCCTTGTTCCCGGCTGCGCGCGTCTTTCAAACGGCCGTTCGCCCCGGCATGTTTCCGGCGGGAAGGCCGCCCCGGACGACATGCGGATCCGGGCGTCTCACCCGGCGCAGCCGTTATGACGTCTTCCGGTACGCGTCGCAAAGCCGGCCGACGAGCTCCCGCTCCTGATCGACGACCTCCTCCGGCGCCGCGATCATGACGTCAGTTCCGAACGCGTTGACCCAGGCGAAAAACTGCGGGCTGACGATCACGTTCACCCAGACCGTAAAATGGTCCTCGCCGTCCGGCACGATGGAAACGTCCTTGCCGAACCTGTCGATGATCGCTCCCGCAAGATGGTTCGAGGCTCTCAGCTTTACGCTCTTCTCCGTCCCGGAAAACATGCCGAAAACCTTTTTTGCGTAGACGGCCATATCCATGGATGCGAATACGTCTTTCCCGTCGCGCCCGTTATCGGACATGGAGATGTCCGCCATCTTGTCGACCCGGTAATGCTTGATCATTCCGGCCTCCGCATCGTACGCGATCATGTAGTAGTTCTCGTCGTCCCACGCCAGGGCGCAGGGACTGACCTCGTACAGCGCTCCGCCGTGACGCAGCACCTTCTTTTTCGCCGTGTTCCACTCGAAATAATGGAAGCGGATCTTCCTGTCGCGGGCGATGCCGTTATGGATCTCGTCCACGTTGTAGTAGATGGACTCGTTCATGCTCTTTATGCGGTTCGTGACGAACACCTCGCGGTTGAGGAGCTGCGCCTCGTAGACGCTGGCCATCCCCTCAATCTTCCGGATGAGCGCGCCGGTCTTTTTGTAGGTGATGAACTTTGACGACTGCACGCTGTCCACCAGCAGCTTCAGCTCGGGAAGCTCGAAATCCCGGTTCCCGATATAGTAGCTGCCGCTGCTCTGCACGATGTCCGCGCCGTATTCACGCAGAGCCTCGAGGTCCGAATAGACGCTTTTCCGCTCGGCCGGGATCCCGTTCCCGGCAAGATGCTCCAGGATCTGCTTCATGGTGACCGGATGCTCCTCGTCGGAATTGCGCAGCAAATAGTCCCTGATATAAAGGAGTTTCAGCTTCTGTCGCTCTGATCTCGGCATCTTTCACCTCCGGGCCCGAAGCCGGGCCGTTTCCGATCCGCGTTCCCCCGGACCGCCGCCGCGGCAGTCCGGATCGCGCCTGTCCCCGCCGCAGCCGCACCGCCCCGTTGCGCATCCCCGCCCGCACCGCGCAATCCGGTTCCCGGCCAAGGACGTCCGCCCTCCATGATCGCATCGACTGCAATGCAATTCTACCACAAAACGCGGCGCGTTTACAGCGGCATCCGCCGCGGCGATGCCCGCGCAAAGGCCTCCCGCCTCCCCGTCCGCGGCTTCAGGCCCCGGTTCGCCGGGCCGGACGCCCCCTGCGGCGGAACGCATCCGAAGAACCGATTTTAATTGATTGTTGCATCTCCGGTTGATATAATCAGGATTAAGATATTTTCATCCGCACTGTGCAGCGTCGGGCAAACGTGAAGGGGGCGGCTGACCGCAATGGAAAACGGCTCGCAAAAAGCAGAAAACGGCCGTCTCGCAAACCAGGTTCTGTGCGCCGTCCTGGTCGTCATTTCGGTCTGCGCGCTGGCTGCGTTCCTCCATTTCAACAGCCAGACCCGGAAGACCGTCCAGGCCGAGCGGGAAAACTATGTCTCCGAGATCGCCGGCCAGCTGACCCGCAATATCGAGAACCTGCAGAGGGCTTACTCCCGCGAAGTCAGCGAGGACGCGGAAATGCTGCTGGCAAACAGCCCGAAAACGCCGGAGGAGCTGCGGCGTCTTTATTCGGACAGAGAAAACGCCAAGCACTTTCTTGTCACCGCGGCCGGTCAGGTCACGGACATCTCGGGGAAAATGTACACGCTGAGCGACGAGTTCTTCCCCACGAAGATTCAGAATGCGGATGAGGGCAAGGTGGTGATGACCTATACCACCGTCAATCTCACCACGGACTACCTTCTCTTCGGCAAGCGGTTCGAGCCGGTCACCATCGGCGGAACGACCTATGTCGCCTGGGCAGTGGGCGTTACCTCCGACCAGTTCCGGAACAACATGACGATCTCTCTCTTCAGCGGCCTGGGCGCCGGCTACCTCATCTCCCAGGACGGCTCCATCGTCATCAAGCCCAACGACAGCAGCATGGTCTTCAGCGGCTACAACCTCTTTTCCGCGCTGGCCGCCGGCGGCGTGTCCGCCGGGCAGCTCGCGCAGATCGAGGACAAGATCACCGCCCGGGAAAGCGGGTCCACCACCATCTCGGTCAACGGGCTCAACTGGCTCATCAGCTTCAAGAGCACCGAATTCGACGGCGATTTCATCGTGGTGGCCGTCCCGCTGTCCCTGACCGCCGCCGAAACATACAGCAGCATGAGCCTGACGGTCGTTTTCGCCTTTGTCTTCGTGGCGGCTCTGGCGGGCGTGATGGGCCTGATCCTCCTCTCCTCCTTCCGCCGCAGGCGGGAAGAGGACCGCCGCGCCGCCGCCACGGACGCGCAGACAAGCTTCCTGTCGAAAATGAGCCACGACATCCGCACGCCGCTCAACGCGGTCACCGGGATGCTGCAGCTGGCCGGCGATCCAAACCACAGCCGCGCGGAGGTGGACGGGTTCGTCGCCAAGGCGAGCGAATCCGCCGATTACCTGCTGGAGCTCGTCAACGGCATGCTGGACCTGCAGAAAATCAGCAGCGGAAAAATGGAAGTCGCCCGCGAGCCCTTCTCCATGAGAGAGCTGCTGGGCGACGTGGGATCCATGTATGCTCCGGTGCTGGAGGGCAAAGGGCTGAAATTCCGCACGGCGGGCGCGGAGGACTTCAGCGGTGGCTACATCGGCGACAGCGTCAAGATCAAGCAGATCCTGGTAAACCTCCTCTCAAACGCCTCGAAGTTTACGCCCCGGGGCGGCGAAGTGTCGCTCACGGCCGACCGGACGGGCCTGGATTCCGGCCGCGACGAGGTCCGCATCACCGTGACGGACACCGGCATCGGGATGAGCGAGGATTTCCAGCGGCGGCTTTTCCGCCCCTTCGAGCAGGAAAAGACCAGCTATACCTCCGGCTACGTGGGCACGGGGCTGGGGCTGAACATCGTCAAGAACCTGTCCGAGCTGATGGGCGGCTCGGTGAGCGTGAAGAGCGCTCCCGGCGCGGGCAGCAGCTTCACCGTCAAACTGCCGCTGGAGCGCGGCGGCCCGGCCGCGGAGACGGTCCGGAGCGCGGCCGCGGATTCCCCCGCCCCCTTCGCCCGCCAGCGGATCCTGCTGGCGGAGGACAACGCCATCAACCAGCAGATCGCCGTCCTGCTGATGCGGGAGCGGCTGAATCTCGAAGTCGACGCCGTGGACGACGGACAAAAGGCCGTGGAAAAGCTCGCGGGCTCCCGCCCCGGCGACTATGCCGCCGTCATCCTCGACGTGCGCATGCCCGTCATGGACGGGCTGCAGGCGGCCAGGGCCATCCGCGCGCTGGACCGTCCCGACGCGGGAACCATCCCGATCCTGGCGCTCTCGGCCAACACCTTCGCGGAGGACGTCCGTCAATCGCTGAACGCGGGGATGAACGCCCATCTGGCAAAGCCCATCGATATCGGCGAGCTCTCGGCTGCCCTGCACAAATACATCGGATAAGCGGAGGAGATCGGAATGAAGAGAACTGCGCGGCGCGCCGGCGCGCTTCTGCTGGCGGCAATCCTGCTCACGATCCTGTTTTCCGGCTGTGCCGCCGGAAAGTCCGCCGCGTCGGACTATGAAAAGTCCGACGACATCGTCACCTTCGATGCCCCGCAGAAGGGCAAGAAGGCGGTGCGCATCGCCTTTGCCATGAACATGGACTGGGATCCGCTCATCGAAGCGCTGGACAAGCAGTTCCCCGACAGGCAGTTCATTTACGATTTTTATGCGACCGCGGGAAACAGCCCGTCCATGGACACCGTCCGGCGCATCGTCGAACGCAACGACTACGACTTCGTGGTGGCGAACTACTGGTATGCGCCGGCGCTGGGGGCGGACATTTCCAGCGAGTCCTTCCTCGACAACTACCTGCAGACCACGCTGGAGTCCATCGCCTCGGACGGGCACATCTACGGCATCCCGCTTCCCACGTCGGCGGCCGGCATCTACTACAACAAGGAACTCTTCGCAAAAAACGGCTGGACCGTTCCGGCGTCGGCTGACGATTTCATGGCGCTTTGCGGGGAGATCAGGAACGCAGGCTTCAATCCCTACGCCACCTGCCTCAAATACGAGTCGCAGACGGCGCGTATCCTTGAGGGCATGCTCTATGACCGGCTTTTCAGCTCCCAGGAGGGCATGAACTGGTATTCCGGCCTCATCTCCGGGAAAACGACCTTTGCCGGCCATGCCGAGCCGATGTTCCAGCTGGCGGAAAGCCTCTTCGGCGCGGGCGTTTTCTCGACGGACAGCTTCACGGCCAGCCTGACCGATCTGCGCAAGGATTTCCTTGCGGGAAACACCGCGATGATCGATTATACCTCGGACCTGTTCAGCCTTGCTAAATCCGAGGGCTGCAGCTTTGAGATCGGCCTCGCGCCCTATCCCTCCGTCACCGGGAAAAATCCCTGCATCCTTTACAATCCCACCGCCGTTTTGTACATCCCGGCAGGCATAAAGGGCGACAGCGCGCGCTTTGACTTCGACACCTCGGTCATGGAGTATCTGAGCACCTCCGGGGGGCAGGACGCCCTCCTCGCCAGCTGGAGCGGCGTGGTAAGCCTGAAAAACTATACCGGGAACGACGAGCTGTACAAGCAGGTCTCCGGCTACATCGCCGGCGGCACCTACCACAGCGCGCTGTCGTTCGCGCCGGAAGCGGAGCTGAGCAAGCCCCTGGAGACGCTGATGAACACCGCGGTCAAGGAGATCGGCGAGGGGAAAAGCGTCGGCGACGCGATCGCCGGGCTGGACGCGGCCTACGGTGCTGCGCTGAGTCAGGGCGTCGCCGAGCACCGGTATGAGACGATCGCCCAGGCCACGGACGATTTTTCCGTGCTGGAGACGAGCTATTATTTCGCCGACAAGATCCGGGAAGCCACCGGCGCGGACGTCGCGCTCGTCCCCAGCGGGGGCTTCTACCGTTCCAACATGGCGGACATCCCCAAGGGCAGCGTCACGAACGACACGCGGCTCTTCTACCAGAAGGGCATTGGCGGGAAAAACTACATCACCACCTACGGGATGACGGGCGCCCAGCTGAAAACGCTGCTGGAGCACCCGATCATCAACGGGAAAGAGCAGGTCCAGTTCATCGCCGCCTCGGGCCTGAGCCTGGAGTACGCCCCCTGGCACCGGAGCGGCAGCCGCGTCGTGAGCGCCAAGCTGGAAGACGGCGGCGCCATCGACGACGGGAAGGTCTACACCGTGGCGGCCTATGAAGGCGTCGTCGACGGGAGCTACGTGTCCTCGACTCTGCAGAGCTTTGAGGCGCTGGGCAGCCCCCAGGCCTTCATCGAGGGCGCGCTGCGCGCCGACGGCACCATAACGCCCGACCTCTCCCGGCGCCTGAAGCTGGACTGGGACGTCCAGAGCGCCGCCTGACGGGCCGCGCGGGCACGCGCTAATCCGCCTTCCCCATCATGGCCCTGTATCCGATGAGCACGGTCCAGACGTAGGCGCAGGTCTTGGGGATCATCAGCGCCCCGACCGCCGGTACGGAATCCGCGAACAGCACCACCGGAAGATAGCAGGCAAAGCTGATAACCACCGTCAGCCAGAGGAAACGGAAGGGCCGGTCCCCGGTTTCCCTCGCGCTGCGGTAAAAGACGATGACGATCAGAAGCCCCAGCAGCGCAAAGGGGATGTTCCGGTAGATGCCCCAGGAGAGCGGCGGTTCGGCGCTGGTCCACGCGTTCTGCGGCATCAGGCACAAAGCGGCCCTGGAAAGGGCGAGGACCCACACCGCCGCCGTGAGGCCCTTCTTCCCCGCCGCGCGGTACCGGGCGCGCCAGACATAATAGAGCAGCACGTAGAAGGCGGTCATCGTCACGGAGGTGACGAGCTTCCCGATCCCCAGCGCCGCCGTGTAATCGGAAAGCCCCGTTGTGCACAGCGCGACGGCGCGGGGAATGAGGTGGAACGCGTCGCCGCACCCCAGCGTCACCGCCATGATGCCGTACAAAAGGTACTGCTTCTCCCCCTTGCACCTGCGGATCATCCGCAGGCCCAGCGCGATGACCGCTGTGAGGTAGATGATATCGAACGCGGTTTCAAAAATTGCCTGCATGGTTTGTTCTCCTTTTCAATTTGAACATTGTTCATTTTCGGTCTGAAAACATCCCGCCCGCGGCGGGATGTCTTTTACCTGTAAACGGTGCGGCGGATGACCTCGGCGAGGACCGCGCAGTCGTCCTTTTCCCGGACGAACGAGGACAGAAAGGCCGAGAACACGAAATCGACGAAGTCCGCCCTGGAAAACGTCCCGGAAAAAGCGTCCGGCCGGACGTCCGGGTCGGCCTCCAGCGACCGGGCAAGCCCCTCCTTCATGCGGGAGAAGCAGCGCTGCATCGTCTCCCGCCCCTCCGCCTTCGCGGAGCTGGCGAAGCTGACGGAATGCGCCATGGAAAAATTGGGATACGCCTTCGCCCCTTCCCGCACGCAGGAAAAGAGCCACCGCACGTATTCCGGCAGCGGCAGCTGAACGCCGCCGTCCCCGTCCATATGAAAGATGTCCCGCCAGACGCTCTCCACAGTCGCCGTAATCATCTCGTCCTTGGACGAGAAATAATGGTAAAGCGACCCCAGCGCCACGCCGCGGACCTCCGCCACATGGCGCATGCTCAGCGCGGCCATCCCCTCTGCGGAGACGATGGCGCGGCAGGTCTCGAGGATCTCCCCCTTCGACGTGACGGCAGTGTTGATCGCGCACACCTCCCAAAATGAACATTGTTCATTATAGCGTCCCCGTTCCCTTTTGTCAACAGGGGCGCGCAGGAACTCAGCCCGTCTTTTCCGCGCGCTCCGCAACCGTGCGGTCGCGGCCTTCCGCCTTGGCCCGGTACAGGCACCGGTCCGTCCGATTCACGAACTCCGCAATCGGAATCCCGGCGGCCGTCTGCGCCGAAAAGGCGCCCACGCTGACCGTCACGCTGACCGGCGTACCGTCCGACAGGGCCATGGGCTCCCGCATGGCGCTGCAGATGGCGTCCCCCAGGCCGGGGGCCTCCCGCCAGCCGCCGAGCAGCACCGCGAATTCCTCGCCGCCCCACCGGCACACCGCGCCCCGCTCACCCACGCACCGGGCAAGCCGTTCCGCCACCGTGCGCAGCACGCCGTCTCCGGCCTCGTGGCCGAAGCTGTCGTTGATCCGCTTGAAATGATCGATATCCACGATCAGCAGCGAGGCGCCGTCCTCCGCCCGCTCCGAAAACAGCCGGTCCATCTGCTCGTTGAAGCCGTAGCGGTTGTAAAGCCCCGTCAGCGCGTCATGGACATAGAGATAGCGGTACTGCGCCTGCGTCTCCAGCAGCTTCTTCTGCGTCCTGATCCGCACCGTTTCCAAAAACAGCGACACCAGGTAAAACGCCAGATACAGCATGGGGAACCGCAGCTTGAAGGATGCGGTATACGGGTACTGCAGACAGGAAACGCCGGCGGGCGTATCGAAGAAAAAGATGACGACGGCCAGCATCACCGCGGAAACGATCGTCCCGTCAAGCCTCCCGAACAGCAGCAGGCCGCAGGAGGGCAGCAGGCAGATCCAGATAGCGGAAAAGCCCTCCGGCGTCCCGGAGACGATGAAAAACGTAAAAAGCGCAAGGATCTCCCCGACGAAAAGCGCGGAGGAGACCCTCTGCCCGCACTCGCCGTAAAGTCCGATCAGGAGATCCAGCCCGCACAGAAGCGCAAAAATAAAGGTGGACCACCCCAGCAGCCGTTTTCCGGTCAGGATGTTCACGACCGTCATTCCAAGCGAAACGGCCAGAAGGATCCGGTACACCCACTGAAACTGGATTTTCCGTCTTAGGTCGTCATCCGTCAGCGAGTCGTCCAGATCGTGCATAAGCTTTCGGTAGAAGTGCAAACGGACCCTCTCCTTTGCGCCGCCGGCCCGGCGGGCGCCTTCTCCGAAGGCGCCGGAACGGAGCCGGCCCGTCCCATTACGGCTTATCATAGCACAGATCCGGGCAAAGAGCACATTTTTCGCACAAAACAGCCCCGAAAGAAGCGAGCCGGGCAGCCGTGTCCCGCAGGCATCTCCCCGCCCGAAAGGGGCGGCACGTTTCTGCGTTTTCGCATTGAAAATCCGCAGACGATTGTATATAATGCAGTTATTGGTGGCCGCGCCCTGATGGAAGCGGGCCAGCGGCGAATCTACCGGACCGGGGAATGCGCCGCCCGCACAAAACAAGGCAAACGGAGGAACCGTCTTTGGAGACCGACGAGGCGCTTTACCGCTGTTTTCTCGGCGGCGACGAGGAAGGGCTGCGTGCGCTGATGGAGCGCTACGGCAACGCCCTGACGCTCTATATCTGCGGCTACATCCACGATGTTCACGAGTCCGAGGACCTGATGATCGAGGCTTTCGCCTATCTGGTCGCAAAAAGGCCGAACATCTGGGAGAACAGCTTCAAGCCTTATCTGTACAAATCCGCGCGCCATCTGGCGCTGCGCCAGGCTTCCCGGCAGCGGCTCCACCCGCACTTCAGCCTGGACGAGCTGTCCGGCGAACCGGAGAGCGCGGAGCTGATCGAGTCCGTCGTGCAGACGGGGGAACGGGACCGCCTCCTGCGGCTGTGCATGGCGCGGCTGCCCGACGATTACCGGGAAGCGCTGTACCTCATCTACTTCGAGGGCGTCCGCTATGCCGAGGCCGCCGAGATCATGGGAAAGACGGAAAAGCAGATCACCGACCTCGCCTACCGGGGCAGGCAATCGCTGCGCAGACTTTTGGAGCAGGAAGGAATCACCGATGCGAACGACCGATGAAAGAACCGCCGCCGTCCTGCGGCGGGCGGAGGAAATAAGAAACCTGCAGGAACGCAGGGCGGTCCGGCGCGGGCGGGCCCTTACGGTCGCCGCCTTTGCCGCCTGTCTGCTGGCCGTCGTGGGCCTCGGCCTTGCCATGCCCGGCATCGTGTCGCGGTTTTCGGACAGCACATACGTCTATGCCGGCCCGGCAGCCAGCATTTTCAGCGAGCGCGGAACCTCGGGCTATGTCCTGATCGGCATCCTCGCCTTCGTCCTGGGCGTATGCGTCACCCTGCTGTGTTCGATCCTGCACCGCCGCAGCGTCCGGGGCAAGGAGGACGGCGATGGTCGAAATCGTTGACAACGCCGTGCAGCTCGCCGTGATGGTGTGCTGCTTTGTCTTTTCCGGCATGGTCGCCGTCCGGAAGAAGAGCCAGAGCTACGTGCTCGTCGCCTGCTTTTACGGCTCCTACGCGCTGGGGCTGCTGTACTGGCTGCTTTATCTGGCGCTGAAGACCTACACCCCGAAAATCTTCTACGTATCCGATCTGACGTGGATCGCCAGCTTCCTCTTCCTGCTGGCGCTTGACCTTTCTCTCGTGCCGCCGGAGGAAAAGCGTTTCCGCTGCCCCGCCGCGTGGCTGGCTCCGGCCGTCTGCGCCGTGACGACGGTGTTTTACTGCACATACGGCGACTTCGTAACGAATATCCTTTGGGGCGTCCTGACCGGCGGAATCGGCTATGTTTCCGTCCGCGGCCTGCTGTACGCCCGCACGCAGGCCGGAAGCGCGCGCAGCAGGCAGTGGTTCCACCTTGCCCTTCTTTTCATCATGCTGATGGAGCACTGCCTCTGGACCTCCTCCTGCTTCTGGGCCGGAGATACTCTGAAAAATCCGTACTTCTGGTTCGACTGCGCGCTGACCTGCGGATGCGCGGCGCTTCTGCCGGCCACGAAAAAGGCGGTGGGCCTGTGACATACATAGAAAACATCTTCGTCTGCATGATCGCG
>Ga0268360_1003406_pt1 | contig 10125 bp, 9 predicted proteins | sample BioMet11_FD_192465 | JGI IMG/M metagenome (GOLD analysis project Ga0268360, IMG submission 192465) | Sewage microbial communities from Oakland, California, United States - Biofuel 11 (Illumina Assembly) | ecosystem: Engineered > Wastewater > Sewage > Unclassified | place: USA: California... | reverse complement strand
GTGTATGAATTAATCGAAAATTTTCCATAATTTCAATTTTATCAGGAGTTAAAGGCATATCGTTGCCGAACAAAAATCCACATGAAATTTATTTTGAAAGCTTTTACTCTGTCATTTTATTGATTAACTGGTTCTCCTATGTCCTGAGTTTTATTTTTTTCTCTTTTAATACACGGTAATCAGTTTCCTAGTAATAATATAAATAACTTTGTATTGAGTGAATAAATTAAACGAATGTTCCACATAGTATAAAGAATCCAGGTAAAAAAATGAGTAACTGAAAAAGCCTGAACAACTACCTTCAAAACAAGCGTGGAGAATAATACGAGTAATAAGTATGCGAAAGTATGTTAGCGAGAAATAGATTGCAAATAAAAAAAGTCGTAAAGAAAGAGGTTAATTATTTGTTACAGAAGCTCTTATTTTCACTGTATCAAAAAATATAATAGGTAATAAAATTATAGGCTCACGAGTCATAACTGTATAATTCCAGGTAATATCAGTTTTGGGATTGTCTCAATGTGTGTTTATCCAGCATTTTGTTGCTAACTTGTTATTTCTCTTCCATGAGTGTTATTTTCTTCTCCAGGAGATATCTTTTAAACCATTCTCCAGCCAGATTTGCGACTTCTTCTAGCGTGCCCGGTTCTTCAAAAAGATGGGTTGCTCCGGGAACAATCTGAAGTTCTTTTTGCTCTGACTTCAATTGGTCTAACGCCCACTGATTCATTTCTATTACCTGATAATCCTCCCCACCTACAATGAGTAGTGTTGGTGCCTTTACGTCCGGCAGGGCTTTTTCAGCCAGATCGGGCCGTCCTCCTCTGGAAACTACCGCTTTTATATTCGCATGCTCTTTTGCAGCTATGAGTGCGGCTGCAGCTCCCGTACTGGCACCAAAGTAACCGATACTGAGTTTTTTAGTATAAGGATTGCTTAAAAGCCAGTTTGTTACGTTAACAAGCCGATTTGCAAGCAGGTCAATATCAAACCTGAGGCGAGCAGTTATCATATCAATTCTCTCTTCCTCAGCTGTCAACAGATCAAATAACAGTGTTCCAAGACCTTCTTTCTGAAGTTCCTGCGCAACATACCGGTTACGAGGACTGAAACGACTGCTCCCGCTTCCGTGTGCAAAAACAACAATTCCTTTTGCTCCTTCAGGAATTGTGATGTTTCCTTCAAGTATAATAGAATCAATTGGAATTTGGATTTCACTACCGCTTTTACCTTTACTTGATAATTCTCTCATGCCGACCCTCCCCAAATGGCCTTCCCCCAAAATGACCTTACAATTAATTGTAAACCTGCATTTTAAAAATCTCAAACCTTATTTTAAAATATTAAATGTTACCATTATCTTGCCGGAAGGGCTCTTGCTTTATCCAGAAGTTCGCAGACCTCTTCATCAGTGGTTTGACTGAAGTTTCCGTACCAGGCTCCGACCCCATAGAACGGTTCAGGGGTAGCCATACATATTACTTCATCTACCTCCCTTCCGAAAAGCTCACATGTATCGCGTGCACCAGTCGGCACTGCAACCACTATTTTCGCCGGGTTTTTAGTTTTAATGGCAGATGCAGCTGCACGCATTGTCGCACCTGTAGCAAGCCCGTCATCTATTAAAATCACAATTGAGCCGCTAATCACAGGCTTGGGACTATCTCCACGGTAAGTGCGTTCCCTGCGTTCAAGTTCTTTGAGCTCGTTCTCAGCTACCATATTAATTACCCGTTCAGGTATCTGAAAAGACCTGACAATGTCTTCATTCAACACACGGATATTATCAGAAGAAATTGCTCCCATTGCCAGCTCTTCATTTCCCGGAACCCCCAGTTTCCTTACTATAAACACATCCATTTTTACATTAAGTTCCTTTGCAACTTCAAACGCCACCGGAACCCCACCACGTGGGAGAGCAAGTATCAATACATCCGAACGATTTGCATATTTTGAAAGTTCTTTTGCAAGCTTTTTCCCGGCATCCACCCTGTCTGTAAAAAGTGCCATTTGCTTCTCAACCCCCTGTCGAACTGGATTAATTGATAATAAACAATATTATATAGAATATATATTCAAACCCTTAAACGTATAGAGTATGAAATTTATGCTTAAAATTTATATAATTACTCCTCTTTGAAATGGAGCCCAGAAAAAAGTAAAAATTTGAAGATATTTATTTTTCTAGCTATTTGCCTGTTCTGTAGTGGAAAAGCGGACACTGGTCGAGCCCTATGAAGTAATACTCTGGGTAGCTATAATTAGTGTCCTTTACTTAATCAGTCTCAGTAACCATCTTCTTTTTCATATTCTGGTTCATATTCTGGTAGAACTTTTCAGAGTATATGTCGCATATATAAGCCTGATAGAAGTAAAGGAACAAAATTCGTAATTCGGTTTGGCAATATAGAGGACACAGAATAGAACTAGGACACAGAATAGAACTGAGTGATCAACTATAGTAAAATATTTTATATTGTTTTAATTAAGTAATAAATTTTATCAGGTGTACAAAATTTTTTAAGCCATATTATTTTTTACTTATAGACAATTTTTTGAATAATTAATTTAAAATAATTTCTGCTCTTTATATCTCATGAAGTTGGGAAGTGAGTTGGGAAGTGAGTTGGGAAGTGAGTTGGGAAGTGAGTTGAGTGTGAACAAGTAAAGAATTGCCTGGAGACCATTGATGATTCTTCTCGGGATCGGTATACTTGGGGGAGCATATCGTCTGCGCTGTAGGTATCGGAAAATACAATAAACAGCGTATAATGCCTCTGGGATTCTTCTTATTCTCGTTTCTGCAATGCTTTTTACTCTTCCGATTCCGTTATTTGCAGATTATTCAGGTATAAAATTGAATTAAACTCAGTATAACTCGACGTTACAACCACTTACTCGACATTACAATCATTTACTCGACATTACAATCATTTACTCAACGTTACATTCACTTTGTAAATTTGAATATTAAGTTTAATATGAAGCTCATGAATTCTTGAGGCGTTAGGTGCAAGGGGGTGATTGAACATTCCAGCTGTAAGGAAAAACATATTAAATGTAGACTTCTACGAATTACTGGTCTGGATAACCATAGTTATCTTGCTCTATCTAATTAGCCTTAACAATTACCTCCACTTCCATATAGTAATAGAACTGTTCAGCGTCTACTTTGCATACGTAATATTTCTTATTGTTTGGAAGGCGAGAAGTCGCCTGGAAAATCGATACCTTCTGATATTGGGAGTTAGCTACTTTTTCATAGGAAGTTTTGACTTTCTGAGTGCACTTGCGTTCCACCGCACGGAGGTATTTCCCGGATTTGGTACAAACCTGACTGCTCAGTTCTGGACCATTTCAAGATTCTTGGAAAGCACTTCTTTTCTGGTAGCTCCGCTGTTTTTGATACGCACTGGAGAGAGGCAGGAGAGGAATGTCAAAACCCTTGAAAGCTCAATTTTTGCCTGGAAGGCATTTCTTGTATACGCAGTAATCAGTGTTACCTGCCTGATTTCAATATTTTTTACCGAAAATTTCCCGGCTTCTTATTTTCAGGATTCAGTATTTACTCAATTCAAAGTAGCAAGCGGATACTTAATTTCTTTCATGCTTCTCTGCTCACTTTTTTTCCTGTACATTGTCAGGGATAGGTTCGAAGAAAAAGTTTTTAATTTACTCTCAGTCTCCCTGGTTCTTACAGGTTCTGTGTCACTCTTATTTGCATTCGACAGTCAAACGGGCGAGGCTCTGGGAATTTTAGGTCTCTTCTTTAAATTATTGTCCATTTATCTGGTCTATAAAGCAATCGTAGATATCGGGTTCGAAGAACCTTGCAGTTTTTTATTTAGTGAGCTTAAACACCGAGAAGAAGATTTCAGGCAGAAAGCCATTTTCTTTGGGGACGAGTACGATCATATTTACAGAACGATAAACAAGAGATATCTGAACCGAAGTGCTAAGGAAGAAGACAATCCCGAAGATGGGCTAGACAGTTATAGTTCCTATATGCAAAATCTTCAGGGAATTGGATTTCAGTTTAATAAAGATTTTAAATTGATATTTCTATATGGTCCTGTTGAGGAAATGACAGGCTATCCGAAGCAGGATTTACTCTCTGGAAAAGTTGCCTGGCAGGAAATAATAATACCTGAAGACCGCCCTGTTATTTATAAAAAAGAGGATAAACTAAAGCTAAATCTTAATTCTATCGTTGAAAGCGAATATCGGATAAAGAAAAAAGACGGGGAGATAAAATGGGTTCGTGAGATTATCCAGAGAATCTCGGATGAATCCAAAAGTTCGGGAAAGTTTCAGGGGCTGGTTTATGATATCACTGAACGCAAAATGGCTGAGGAAACTCTGGAAAAAATAGACAAAATTCGATTAAAAGAGGTTCATCACCGCATAAAAAATAACCTTCAGGTAATCTCATCTCTCCTCAGCCTGCAGGCAGAAAAATTCGAAGATAAAGAGGTACTCGAAGCCTTCAGGGAGAGCCAGAATCGAGTTGAATCTATTGCGATGATCCATGAGAGACTTCATGAGAGTGAAAATATGGATGCTTTTGATTTCTCAGACTATCTAAGAAAACTAACCACAGATCTTTTCAATTCCTATAATGTGGGAAACAGGAATATAAGCCTCAAATTGAGCCTTGAACCGGTTTATTTGGGCATGAATACTGCCATTCCTCTTGGAATTATTGTAAACGAGATCGTTTCAAATTCCCTGAAGCATGCCTTTCCCGCGGGAAAAAGAGGCGAAGTCAGCATAAATTTTTTCAAAGCTGAAACTTTAGTTGCAAAGTACGGGACTTCATGTTCGGATAACTACTGTCCATATGAGGGGAAATATACGGATTATAAGGACTGTATAAACAATAATTTCCGTTACATACTTACAGTAGCCGATAACGGAATAGGAATTCCCGAAGAAATCGACTTTAAAAATACCGACTCCCTGGGACTCCAGCTTGTAAATATTCTTGCCAAACAAATAGGCGGGCGTATAGAGCTTAAAAGAGATCAAGGAACAAAATATATCATCTGTTTCAGTAATGAAGGGTAATGAAGCCTTATAATTTAGAAATATCTGTCCGTCTAAGGCTTTCCTTTTTTAGATAACTTTTTCTTCTTAGCAATCTTCTTACCAAAATTTCTTCTTAGCAATCTTCTTACCAAAATTTCTTCTTAGCAATCTTCTTACCAAAACTTTTTCTTACCAAAACTTTTTCTCTTACCTTATCCAAGTAAAAAAGTCTATTTTTAGTTATCTATTGAGGTGGCTCTATGAAACGCAACACAAAGGAATGGAAAGAAAAAAGAGCCGAGTTTCTAAAAGGTAAGACTTGTGAATGGTGCGGGTCTTCCGACTCTTTATGTATTCACATTCCCAGAGCTTTTTCTCCGGCGCAGGTCAGCTCCGAAATTTATAGTGCTGCGTATGCCAGGTTCAGAGAGGTTTACAGGCAGAAGTACCAGAAGTTCGATTCTATCCCTACCGGCAAGCACCGCCACAAAAGCCATCCGGCCTGGCATAAAGCTTCAACTGTACATAAAACCGAACCCGACCATACAGGCCTTGAGGAGCAATTTATTGAAATTCTCCTTGAAGATTTAGAAGAAGGTAACTTCAAGAAGCTTTATCACGCATGGCTAGAAGAAACCGGAATTAAAGAATTAATTGAAGAAGAAACGAAAAAAGCCGCGGAAGAATGCGAGGCTCTGACAAACGCAATTGTGCTCTGCAAACGCTGTCATTTTGCAAGCCTCAGAGGCATGAATCTCTGCCCTAAATGCAGGAGTAAATATAAGTCTGTAAGCTATGAAACTTGCTTTGACTGCCTGCCTGACGAAAGAAAAGCAGAGTTTAGGAAAAGGCAAAATCGGCAGGCTCCCTGAAAATTCAGAGATTCTCTCTAAGTTGCCCTTTTCATTCCGTGATCTATAAAATTATTGTTCAAAGAAGAGCCCAGCCGCTTCCTCCACATACCCTGCAAGTCCCATTATCAAAAATCCCGGAACCGTTACAGAGAGGACATACTATTGCAGGCTGAGCAACGAGTACATCGCCCTGTCCCCCGCAAACTTCACAAATTTTGCCATTAACATGTCCGGTTCCATTGCAATGAAAACATTTCTCCGGAGCATATTCAGTATCTATATAGGTCTGGAGCATCTTATCACCTTCTAAGGTAAGATTACAGAAATATTATCTGAAAATTCTGATACGTATTTTCGGCTTTATGGGTTAAAAGAGCTTTCAAAAAGATAAAAAGGAAAAGATTATAACTTAATTGCCGGCTTTTCTCCTCTTTCAGGATCTGTAGACCTTATAATATAAATTGTTGAAATATTTGAAAAGAGTATAAAATCGCTGTAAAAAATGGATTCGTATAACTAATTGAAAATTTTCTTATTTAAATTTCGTTTTTTAAGCTGGCAGTTCAAGCAATAATTTTTGTCGCAGGAAAAAGTATTATCCAACGGTTCAGACGATCTGCCAGCGTGATATCCTAAAATATAAATGAACACTTTCAAATGAACACTTTCAAATGAACACTTTCAAATGAACACTTTCAAATGAACACTTTCAAATGAACACTTTCCCAAAAAAATCGTTACATTTCTGCCTTCTCTTTATTATATTTATCCATAAATTTCTACTGAATAACATAAAATATTACTTTTAATGAGTACGATAGTTATAAGTAATATCAAAAAAATAATATTAATTAAAGGAGAGGTTTTGGAGCTGTGTCAGGGGGCGCAGGCTTTGGGACAGATGTCTCCGTAAATACAGGGAGTTGGAATATGGCAGATAGGGATTTTCCGGATTTTTTATCAACAGGCACGATAAAAGGAGGCAAGGTCGTCAATAGGGCAGGAGAGGACCTTGGGAAGATTGAAGAATTAATGATTGACCTCCAAAGTGGAAGGATAGCATACGTCGTATTGTCTTTTAGCGAATTTATGGACCTGGGTGACAAATTTTTTGCTATTCCCTGGCAAACTCTTACACCGAGGCTACAAGAACACGCCTTCTTACTTGGCATTACTAAAGAAATCCTGGAAAAGACAGGAGGCTTTGAAAAAGGCAACTGGCCTCTGGCTCGTGAAGAACTCGCCGGAACTTATACTTCCTACGGATACCAGCCTTACTGGCAGGTACAAACAGGAATGCCAGAAGAGGCCGAAACTGAAAGGATGACCCGGATGGGAACTATGGCAGGCAGAGATAATCCGGATTTTTTGTCAGCAAGTACGATAAAAAGAGATAAGGTTGTCAATAAAGCAGGAGAGCACCTTGGGAAGATTGAAGAATTAATGATAGACCTTGAGGATGGAAGGATAGCATATGCTGCACTATCTTTTGGCGGATTTTTGGGCCTGGGCAGTAAGCTGTTTGCTATCCCCTGGCAGGCTCTTCAAATGAAACTGCACGATCACGCTATCCTGCTTGATATTCCCAGGGATGTCCTGGAAAAAGCAGAGGGTTTTGATAAGGATCACTGGCCTGTAACTAACCGTGAGTGGCTTTCTGCAATGTACAGCTACTACGGATATCAGCCTTACTGGCAGGCACAGAGAATCGAAAGTCGGCCAGGCAATCTCTGAGCTTTAATCGGATGGCGTATACAGGCATCAATTTACTGTCAAATAGAGATATGCATAGAGATGCTTCTAAATTTGGATTATAAACATCTGCAGCCAAAAACTAAACTTGATCAGTTGGGTTTATGGTAAAAGTTTTACATTTTTCATAATTCATAGGACTGACGCAGTTGAATAGGAATATACTCAGTTGAACTGAAAAATCAGCAGCATTAAACCGTTAACTGTTTGAAACGTGGATTTAATCCACCGTTTTTTAAGTAATTGATTTCGGTCCTCAAGTGCGTAAGTCCTATCATTGTCAAGTTTTACGGATTAGATTATCTTTTTCTGTCAAAAGCCTTGCAAGCAGTGATTTTTTAATTTCTACCGCATTGCTAGGACATAGTTCACGACAGCAATAACACAGGATGCACTTCTCCTCATTGATCTTAAAACTCCCGTCTTCGAGCCGCTCAATAGCGTGGGGAGAGCAGTTTAAATAGCAAGCTCCGCAGTGAGTGCATTTTCTTTTGTTGATCCTGGGATAAATCTTATAGTATTTGCCAAGGTTGCGGGTAAGAAAGGAAGGGGCTGTACTGACTCCTCCACCTGAAGGTTTGAATTTCATTTTGACTTCTTTTAACGGAGTTCCGACTACAACAGGGCACTGATTTCCAAATCCTTTTTTCATGGCTCCTGCAGTCGTGGGAATCTTGAGGGGGTCAAAACCTATCATTTCCGCAGCAACAATATCCAGGGAAACACAGTCCTGGCTTGCCAGAATTACTCCGGAATTTACGGGTTTCCCATGGGAAGGCCCATTCCCTTCCATGCCTATAACCCCGTCCATAACTGCAAAGCTGGGCCTGACAACCGAATAAAGGTCGGCAACAGCTTCACCAAAAAGATCCCTTTTTCCAAGGAGATGTGTCTCTTTTCGGCACTTTAAAGGAAGAGTTCCGAAAAAGTTCTTGACCGCGCCTGTGTAGTAGGTAAGTTCATGAGTTTTTAATTTTGGGAGAGATATAACTACATCAGCTTCAAGGACAGGATTTGCAATGTATAGTTTGCGGAATTGCAGGGGGTCAGGGACATCTACCAGGGTAAAGCCCGATGTTTCGAAATTTACTACCTTTGCTCCGGCTTTTCGGGCGGCTTCTTCTATACCTGAAACTTTCAGGGCTTTTGAGGTGGCTCCTGGCCTTGAGATCCCGGCTCCATCCCCGACTACAGGTCTTCCTCCGGCTTGAAGTACGAACTTACACATTGACGCTACAACTGAAGGATGGGTGGTTACTGCATTTTCAGGAGAAGCAGCCGCAATGATATTTGGTTTAAGGAGCACGCTGTCACCGGGATGTATTATATTCTCAAGGCCCCCGAGAAGCTCCAGAGCCTCAGCTATCGCTTTTTCTGTATCGGAATAATCAGGGCAGCGGACTACGGATACTCTATTCACGGCTGAGGAAATAAACGAGTTTATTGTTGAATTTCTTTCCGGTTCAAAGTTTTACTGTTGAATTTCTTCTTTATTTCCGTCTTAGTTTTCTCATCTATTTTTGATCCCTATCCTGAGATCTATTTCTTCAGCTATGCTTTCGAGCTCATCAAAAATTCTTTCCGAGTCTTTTCGCATCTCTTTTACTGCAGCTTTCAGGCTTCCCCCGCGTAGATATACCAGGCGTTTTTTTCTGTAAAGGAGACCTGAGTCATTAAGATTCCTGAGGTGATGGTTTACTCTGGATATTTTTATCTCAAGGTCTTCAGCAAGGGATTCTGAGGAAGTTATTTGCTCATTTGAGAGTCTATCAAGCAGGGTAAAAACGATCCTGGTCGCGGTATTTTCCGTATCTCTGCCCGAAGAAAAGCCAAAGCTATCGCACAACCATAAAATGTCGTCTTCCAGACTTTTGACGTGCGGTTTTTCAAGATATTTGAGGATTATCTGTTGGACCATCAGTGTATATTTTACAATAGTCCTTATATTTAATTTCTTTGTATTTTGTTGATATCATTTCGATTTTTTTGGAATCGTATTTATTTTTCCAGTAATTTTTAAATATGAGTTCCGCATTATATGCAGATAGTCAAGCGCATGAGCGCTCAACATATTGATCAATCCCATACTGACTCATAGCTACCAGTTAATGTTCAGCTAACATGGGGTCACTTACACATAAGGAGGAACAATAAAGTGATTATCAAACCTATTGGCGAACGAGTCTTGCTCAAGCACCAGAAGAAACAAGAAGTTACAAAAGGCGGGATCTATATCCCGGAGTCTGCACGGCAGGAGAAAAAGGAAGGTCTTGTTATTTCGGTAGGGACTTTTGAAGATGGAAAGGAGCTTCCCCTGAAGAAAGGTGACCGTGTGATCTACGGGGGATATCAGTCAGACGAAATTGAAATTGACGATGAAAAGTACCTTTTTGTCGACTTCAAGGATATTCTGGCAACAATTGCTGAAGAATAATGTTGAACGAGGCCGATCCTGAAGAACATAAGTATGAATGTATTCAGATTTGATTTA
>Ga0268360_1003400_pt1 | contig 10137 bp, 5 predicted proteins | sample BioMet11_FD_192465 | JGI IMG/M metagenome (GOLD analysis project Ga0268360, IMG submission 192465) | Sewage microbial communities from Oakland, California, United States - Biofuel 11 (Illumina Assembly) | ecosystem: Engineered > Wastewater > Sewage > Unclassified | place: USA: California... | reverse complement strand
ACCAGTTCAAGCCCGGCCAGAAATTCGCCCAGCAGCCGGCCCTGAATTACAAAGGCAAGCTGGACTCCCCCGGCTATTCCTACGAATGGTGCGGCGGCGCGACGACCTACTGCATCATGCCCCACGAAGTCATGGAGCTGGGCTGCCTGATGCCCTACGAAGGCAAGAGCTTCTACAAAGCTTCCCTGGGCGAACCCATGAGCTGCTGCATCGGCGGCTTCCACTCCAACTACCATACCAATAAACGGGATCACAGCCACGCACTGGGCACCAAGGTGGACGGCAACATCCTGATCCTCGGCGGCTGCGGCCCCATGGGGCTGGGCTGCGTGGAATACGGCCTCCACTTCGAAAACAAGCCCAAGCGCATCGTGGTGACAGACATCAACGACGACCGGGTGGCCCGGGCCAAGGAGCTGATCAAGCCCGTGGACGGCATCGACCTCCAGTTCGTCAACACGGCGGGTATGGCGGATCCCATCGAAGAGCTGATGGCCATTTCCGAAGGCCACGGCTACGACGACGTCTTCGTCATGGCCCCCATCAAGCAGGTGGCGGAAATGGGCGACAAGCTCCTGGCCTTCGACGGCTGCATGAACTTCTTCGCCGGCCCCACCAACAGCGCCTTCACCGCGGACATCAACCTGTACAACGCCCACTACACCTCCACCCACATCATGGGTACCACCGGCGGCGACAACAATGACCTCATCGAAGCCAACGAGCTGTCCGCCAAGGGCATCATTGATCCCTCGGTCATGGTCACCCACGTGGGCGGCATCGACGCCATCGCGGAAGCCACCCAGGACCTGCCCTCCATCCCCGGCGGCAAGAAGCTGACCTACACCCAGTTCGATATGCCACTGACCGCCATCGACGACTTTGAAGAAAAGGGCAAGACCGATCCCCTGTTCGCCAAGCTGGCGGCATGCTGCAAGGCCCACAACGGCCTGTGGAATGACGAAGCCGAAGCCATCCTCTTCGATCACTTCGGTATCGAATTCTAAGACCATCCCATCGCTCCCCCGCCATCCGCGGGACTCACAGGCCATTGTGGCCCTGCGGATCGCATTTTAAAAATAATATAAAAAATGAGAGGAATCTTCCAATGAAAGAGAAAGTTCAAGTTTTCGGACGCTTTTTAAGCAGCATGGTCATGCCGAATATCGGCGCCTTCATCGCCTGGGGCCTCATCGCCGCCCTGTTCATCGATACCGGCTGGATCCCCAATGCCTACCTGTCCAAGCTGGTGGATCCCATGAGCCATTACATGCTCCCCCTGCTCATCGCCTACACCGGCGGCAAGCTGGTGGGCGGCGTCCGAGGCGGCGTCACCGGTGCCATCGCCACCATGGGTGTCATCGTGGCCACAGAGGTTCCCATGTTCCTGGGTGCCATGATCATGGGTCCCTTCTCCGGCTGGATCATCAAGAACTTTGACAAAGCCATCAAAGGCAAGGTCAAGGCCGGATTTGAAATGCTGGTGGACAACTTCTCTGTGGGTATCATCGGCGGCGCCCTGGCCATCTTCTGTGTCTTCGTCTTCGCCCCGGCCATGACAGCCGCCACCGGTGCCATGGCGGCCGGCGTCCAGTTCTTCGTGGATCACCACATCCTGTTCCTGGCCAGCGTCTTCATTGAACCCGCCAAGGTCCTGTTCTTAAACAACGCCATCAACCACGGCATCCTGACGCCCCTCGGATTGGAACAGGTGGCCCAGCAGGGCAAATCCGTGTTCTTCCTGATGGAAGCCAACCCCGGCCCCGGCCTGGGCATCCTCCTGGCCTACTGTGTGGCCGGTAAGGGCACAGCCAAGGAAACGGCCCCCGGCGCCATCATCATCCACTTCTTCGGCGGCATCCACGAAATCTTCTTCCCCTACGTTTTAATGAACCCGATCCTGCTCCTGGCCACCATCGGCGGCGGCATGACGGGTATCGCAACCCTGACCCTGTTCGGCGCCGGCCTGGTGGGCCCTGCCTCCCCCGGTTCCATCATCGCCATTCTGGCCATGGTTCCCAAGAGCGGCGGCTACCTGGGTGTGCTGGCCGGTGTGGCCGCAGCCACAGCCGTTTCCTTCCTGATCGCCGTACCCCTGCTCAAGATCTTTGGCAAGGACGAGGACCTGGAAGACGCCATCGCTAAAAAAGACGCCATGAAGGCCGAATCCAAGGGTGCTGCCGTACCGGTAGCCGCCATTGAAAACCCTTCAGACATCCGCAAGATCGTGTTTGCCTGCGACGCCGGCATGGGTTCTTCCGCCATGGGCGCCACCGTCCTCCAGAAAAAACTGACCAAGGCCGGACGGGGCGACATCAAGGTCGATCACGCCTCGGTGTCCGACATCCCTTCCGACGCCCAGATTGTCGTCACCCATCAGGACCTGCGGGAACGGGCTGCCCACAGTGCACCCCAGGCCGAGCTGGTGCTCATCACCAACTTCATGAATGCCCCCCAGTACGACGAGCTGGCTGTCCGCCTGTCCGACACCGCTCCCAAGGCCGTGACCGGCGGCCAAGCCCCCGCCAGCAGCCAGGCTTCATCGGCCAAAAATGAAGGCATCCTGCCCCTGAAGAACATCCAGGTCAACTGCAAACCCATGGCCAAGGATGACGCCATCCGCAAGGCCGGCCAGATCCTGGTGGACAGCGGCTGTGTGGACCCGGCTTACATCCCCGCCATGCTGGAACGGGAAAAGACCTTTGCCACCAACATCGGCAACGGCATCGCCATCCCCCACGGCGTGGAGGAAGCCAAGGCCAACGTCAAGCGCAGCGGCATCTCGGTCCAGGTCTTCCCCGAAGGCACTCTCTGGGATGACGGCCGGAAGGTCCGCCTGGTCATCGGCATCGCCGGTGTGGGCGACGACCACCTGGACATCCTGGCCAACATCGCCACCAAGCTGGCCACGGAAGAAGCGGTGGACGCCCTGATGACCATGAGTCCCGAAGGCATCCAGCATTTCTTTACCACATCGGATTGATGATTTGACATTCGCTTTCCATGAAAAATCCCGCCTTGCAGAGCCAATGGGTCTGCAAGGCGGGATTTGATTTTGAAAAAACGTATGGCAGGACTACTTATTCGGATTGAACCGCAACAGTCCAACGGCCGTATCCTGACCCGGACTGGTCTTCCAGCCTTTAAAAGCATGATAACGGCACTGATATCGCCCGATTGAGGCATTTTGTACGTACTGACCTGTTCTTAAGTCGTAATAATCGGCGTAATAGGTATCAATTTGCGTAAAAGAAAATCCTTTCTTGGGATTCTGGTGTGTCCGGCTGTAGTTACCCATATACATGAAGGAGCTGTTGAAATTGAAACCCATGGCCCGCCATTCATCATACAGATTGGAATAACCCGCATTGCTCCTGCGGCGTTCCATTTCCTGCAGCGGCCAGCGGTTATTGGCCCGTAAATCGCTGGTATCGCAATTAAATGAAGCACTATCCACAGTATCTGCATATTTATAATCTCCGGCACTTTCCTGATAATCATAAACCGAAAAATCACTGAAGGTATTGCTGCCATAGGCTTTCTTCGTGACATAATTGTACACTTTACCGTCGCTGCGGGCATTGACCTGGTAATCTGCCGAGCCAACCATGGCGTTGATCTTCTCAATCTGGTCTTGCAGTTTCAGCGTGTCATTGTAATAGACATCGTGCTGCGTTTCAGTACTCGTGGATTTCATATAAATCATGCAAATCAGATACGCATCGTTGTATTTGGAAATTGCCGCCGCACGGAATGCCTGCTTATCTGCAAAGCTTTCCGGCTCCCAATTATACCGCAGGCTGCACAAGGTATTGAAATCCTCAAAAATCGGCTGGTCATAGCCTCCTTCGCCCAGCAGCATATTACCGAGCTCTTCCGTTTGATTCAAAACAACGTTGAACCCACTTTGACCAGTGCTGATCCCACGCCCATTGACGATATTGACGATACGCTTTGCATAAGCGTCGTAGGCTTCTTTATCCTTGTCCAAATCCAATGTCGCCAGCTTGACAATCAAACTGCCCGGGTTAGACACATCAGATCCAGGATTGTCCACATTATATACATTATCCACTGATCCGACGACAGTATCCAGATCATTGAAATTTTTCCGATATTTATCCAAATGATCTGTAGCAGTATTTTTCGCCACATTGTTTTCAAAGTTAATAATCAAGTTATTGACGCTCGTCTGAAGGTCGTTGTTCTGAGCGTGAAGCACCGCCAGCTCATCAAGAATTTCTTTGTTGGGATCGTCGGCATTAATTCCTAAAATCGCAGTGATGCCCTTCAGATAATCGCCTTTTTTGACTGCGCCGATGGCGGTTCCAATGCCACTTCCTACTTTTTTACCGTATTCGTACAATTCCTTTTTTGACGGATTTTTCGAAAGCCCACCCTGGGTTTCCAGTCCGTTTGCTTCTGCTGATTCTTCAACAAAGGCCGACGGCACCATGCTGTAGATGGTCTGGCTATAAGGCTTCCCATAGGCATCCTTCAGATTTTTAATGCAGACATTGACCCCATAGGGCATTATCATCAACTCATTGGAGTAATCTCCAAAGTTATCACCTGCAGTCGGTGCATCGATGGTTTCAGACATTCTGAAGGTAAATTCAGACTTGCCGGCATAAGACGACCCCTGATACTCATAAGAATAAATTCCCAAAGTGTCGTTCATAATGGCTATATCCCCATCTGACAGACTCACCGGCGCGCCAGAGGTATAGATTTTCGCAGTATAAAAACCAGATAAAGTTGCCGTATCCGGGTTATCCGTATTTCGTGTGATGCTGGATTTTTCCACATCCGGCGTCACGCTGACGACCACTTCTGCGTTGTCCATCAAATAAAAGGGTGCATTCAGGGTATCGCAGTTGGTGGCGTGTCCGTCGATCACCATGGTACCGCCGTCCAGTGTGCTAAACCATTGGGAGCTGTCCATACCGTCAATGGCCGCTGTTAGAATGGCATCATGGGCATTTTGAACCTGGATGGTTTGCGGCCTGAATCCAGAAATCACCGCACCGTCATAATCCTGAAAACTAAAATCCGACGCTTTGACATCTGAAGTGAATTCTGCCCGGTCAACAGTGAAATACAAAGACATAACCCCATTTTCAACTTTACATTGACTGATTGTAAAGCTTGGTTCCGGGTTCTGGGTTTGCACCGTGCATGTCACAGGGTCATGCAGGGTCGCCAGGGATTGTCCGTCAAAGAGAATCTGCCCCGGCGCATCCGAATTGGTTTTCCCCGTTAAGGTCAGCGTCATGTTTGAATCGTCAATTTTTTTAATGTCAGAAACGGTCATCCCGCTAAAGCCTTGACTTAATGTTACTTGCCCCGCGCCGTCTTTTTCAAATCCCTTTACAAAGGTATCGCCTTCGGCATGCACCGTCACGGCAACTTTATCCGCACCGGCGGCAACACTGTCCGACGACGTGATGGTAGCTACTGCGATATCCGCAGCTTCAGACGTACCGACCTTCACTGTTGCTGCCACGGTTTCTTCGTTGCCGTTGACTTTGATTTTACCCAGAACATTATAAGATGCATTCGTCGTCGTGTTCGAATCCGCCGATGCTTCTTCGGCATTCACCCGGGCGAGATTCGCCAGAGGCAGACTCCCCATTGTCAAAGCCAGGCACAGGATCAGACATAAAGAACGCTGGTTCCTCCGACCACGGTATACAAAGATGACCACACCGGCCAGAATAATAAGCAGCAGGGCAATGGCCAAAAGGCTCCCGCCGTCAACTCCTGTAGCAACCCCGGATCCCCCGGCGGCTGCCCCATCAGCTTTTGCTGTAATGGTGGATTCTACAGTTTCACCCGGTTGAATCAAATCGTAATGCTTGGCTGTTGTATTGTTTACTGCCTTGAGCCCATCCGGAAGCGATGCATCCAGCGTGACATCCTTTAGATTGGAACTTGTATTATTTTGCAGGGTGACCTTCACATCGACCGTCTCCCCAGCACGCACGTTGTCCTTACTAAAGGTTACCGTGGTAACCGGTGTGCCGTCTCCATCCTTTGCTGTTTTCTCTGCCGCCGCTACCCCCATAGTGGTGAGAAGAAGCAGGCACAATAGAATCATCAAAATCTGCCAAAAAGTTTTTACTTTCACATGTTTCATCATATACCCCTTTCCAAATACAGAATGACCGCATTCGATTCCTCTTTTTTTAAATCCTAATTCCTCTAAATTTTTCCTCCTTTGCATTTTTTTCGTATTAGCATCCGTGTGCTGGCTGAAATGTAAACATCATCACGAACATTTAATATTACTATATCATCCTTATTCCAATTTCGTCAAAGTATTTCGCAATCGGGAATATATGGGCGCAAACCGAATCCTGCCTGTACAAGCTTTTCTTTCTCCGCGGACTTCCACCATCATGTCACCGCTCCTGCCGGACTCAATCCACCATTCGTAAAAAATTTTGCACCGTTCGTTCTTTACTCTTGCATTCCATTTCACAACCCTTTACAATAAAATGCAGGTGCCCACCCATTACCGGTCAGTGGCATAAATTCACCATTTCAAGGAGAACCTGATGAAAAAATTATTGTCTGCATTACTGCTTTGTCTTCCCAGGAACTTGGCAATGACAGCGGCCTGACCGATTCCGCCCTGACGACGCCAAGTGCCAGCCCTCTCCAGGTCCAGGAAGGACAGACGGAGTACAAGGTCGGCGACACAAAAGAAATTCATTCGTCAGCATACATCGACGGCTCTGTCTTCACCGCCGAATGTGTGGCCGTGACGGATCACTGCACTCTTTGGTTCGACGCGACGCCGGGGGCCAAGTCCCACTACACCAAAGACGAAATCGCGGCCATCGCGCCGGTCCTTGAATCCCATGCTGTAACCACGATCAATACCTTTGGGGACACCAAGCGCCTCGACATGGACCAGGACGGCCGGATTGCCTTCATCTTTTATCCCTTTAAAGACAGTTACCGGACGACCGGCGGCTTTTCCACCCCCGCTAACCTCTACAAATACGATCCCGTTTCCAATTTAGATGGCAACGAAATGGATATGCTCAACGTCAACGCCTACGGCTTGTCCCCGGGGGACGGCAAGACCCCTTTCAAAACGGATGAGCCTTTAAGCATCTGCAGCCACGAATGGCAGCATCTGATCAACCAGTCCCAGACCCTGGGCAGCCAATACGGGATAACGGGCGTGGATGCCCAGTACGATACCCGCGATTATTTCTGGCTGGACGAAACCTTCGCCCAGAGCTCCATGGTGGTCAATGGTCTGGGGAATATCGCCAACCCCCTGAAGATTCCCAACTTCAACCGGTACCTGGCAGGCAACAACCACAGTCTGACGGTACCCTTTGCCTTCAAGGGGCTCTTCATTCCCCAAACCGGCGATCTGAGCAAGGGCATTTACATCAACTGGCTCCTGTTCGGACGGTATCTTTCCATCCAAACCCAGGGTTACGCCGGCGGCAGCGCCATGACCGTATCCAAGCCCACCGCCACCACCGGCACGGTGTACGACGGCACTCCCACCACCACAGCTGCGGCTCCGTCAGCCACGGGCCTTTCGGCCGCAAGCACCTCTGTCACAAGCACCTCCACCAATGCCCGCACCGGCATCGGCGCCGGCCGGCAGCAGGCCAACCTGATGGCAGCGGCCGCGTTGATCCTGGCCGCCCTGGGCATCACCGCAGCGGTGATGGCCCATCAGAAGGGCCGCCGTTAACGGCATTGCCATCAGACGAACAGCCAAATTAAACACGCATTAACCCCGGCAGCCGCTACGGCTGCCAGCCACCCCTCCATAAAAAATCCGGACATTGAAATACCCTCCAGTAGGTTTTAGATTTCAATGTCCTACTGGAGGGTGGCTTATCATCCCGTCTGCAAGGGGATGTTCCCGTAAAGGTTATTTTTTTATTCACATTGGAGCAAAGATTGGATCAGTTCCTCCGCGTCAATGGGTTTACTCAAGATATCGTAAAAATCGGCGCTGTGATCCTCAACTGACAGCATCTTATCCGCTGAAATCAGGATGATCGGCAGGTCGGGCATCTCCACGTGGAGCACGGCCGCCAGCTCCATCCCGGTCATTCCCGGCATCTCCTGGTCGGTCAATACCGCGTAGTACGTATTGGCCCGTCCCTTTTCCAAGCCCTCCAGGCCGTTTCTCACCCACTCGGTTTCAATCCCTTGTTCCTTTAAAATGTGCATCAGTATTTCTGCGCTTATTTCCGAGTCTTCACACAAAAGCACTTTTTTACCCGCAAGGGCTTCCCTGTCATAATCTGACGAATCGCCGGCCGGCATTTCCGCCAGCTGTACCCCGGAAGGCCTGTCGAAATCAATGCGGACGATGAAGGTAGTGCCTCTGTTGATCTCACTCAGGCAGTCGATGGTGCCGCCCATCAGATCCAGCAGGTTCTTGGCAATCATCAGGCCAAGGCCGCTGCCTCTTTCGTGGTTATTCTGCCTTCCCGAGGATTCCCGCTGGAAGGCCTCGTACATGTGCTTCTGAAAATCCCGGGACATGCCGATGCCATTATCCGAAATGGTGCTCGACAAAACAATTTTTCCGCCGGCCAGCGAGCAGTCCGCCTCCCAATTGACCGAGCCTCCTTCCGGCGTGTACTTCACGGCGTTTGTCAGCAGGTTCAGAAGGATTTGCTTCAGCCGGTTCCCGTCACCGGAAAGGTAGTCCACATTTTGCTGCACCCTGTGGCTGCAGGTGAAGCGCATGCGCTTCTCGTTTGATTTGATGCGGATGATGTCTTCGATATCGGAAAGCAGTTCCCTGATATCCACAGCCTCAGGCTCCAGCTGGAAATGGTTGCTTTCCAGCTTTTCCACGTCCAGCAGGTCGTCCACCATCGACAGGGTGTAGGCCGCGCAGGACCGGATTTTTTTCAGCATCGCCCTGATCTCATCCTTTCCTTCCGTTTCCACCGCGATATCCGTCAGGCCGAGGACGCCCCCCAGGGATGTCCGCATATCGTGGGAAAGGCAGGACAATAACTGGATCTTTGTTTCGTTGGCGGCGGCCGCCTCTTCCACGGCCGCCTTCAATTCGTCGCTTATTTTCTGCTCATGGCGGATGACCTTGGTAACGTCGTAGACGATGTTGTAAAGGCACGAAGGGTCATCCTGATTCCTGAAGGTATCGCAGCGTTTATACCGCACCTCGCCGTCAATGGACACCTTGTAGGTGACGTTGTACTCGTCGGTGATGATCCGGTCGCCCTCATCACAGCTGTGGACGCGCTTGCCTTCCAGGGTGCCGGTGATTCTGCCTTTGGTCTGGATGAATTTTTCAAAGTCCTCATAGGCCCAAGTGCTGATCCCCCCTGGAAATCCGCACCAGTTCCCCCTCTGGGCGAAGACCGTGCAGGTCCTTGACGGGTGATCCTGTTTCATCACATAATCACACATGCGATAATTGAGCACATTGATGATGGAAGGAAAGGGCATGGAGGACCAATTGGAATGCTTATCGTTGTGACTTTTTGAATCCATATACTCTCCTCCATTATAATACCAGTATTTAATGCCATTATACTAAAGCCTGTCAACCGTGGCAATATAAAATTTGATCATAAAGCCATCGTCTTTTGCACGATTTGACAAAAAATTGCCGTCATGTGAAATTTTGCACCATTCTTTTTTTACCATTGGGTTTTTCGCTATTGACGGCTCCTAAAAAAACAGGGCAGCCACACCAGATGAATCTTTCGTGCGGCAGTCCTGTTTGGTTTTCCAATCCTCGCTCCGATGGCGAAGCTTTTCCTTATTCTATTTTTCCCCGGTGGTGTCTGACCACTTGGCCCGGTAAATAGCCACCCCATTGGGATAGGTCACCACCAACCCGGTCTTGTTGTCCGTAAAATTCTTTTCACTGATGCCCGTCTGGGCGCCGCTGACGCCGGCTCCCATGCCGATGACCTTCTTATCGGCGGATACCAGCTGGGCGCTGCCGTATTTGCCCAGGGATGCGCCCGTGGGGTAGGCGTTGAAGGCGGAAACCTTCTTGTTGGTTTCGTCCAGCTTCATCACGAGGATCCGGTCGCTCTGGGTGATGACCAGGCTGCCGTCCGAGGCGATTTCCACATCGCTCTGGCCGCTGAATTTCTGATCGTCGCT
>Ga0268360_1003399_pt1 | contig 10142 bp, 6 predicted proteins | sample BioMet11_FD_192465 | JGI IMG/M metagenome (GOLD analysis project Ga0268360, IMG submission 192465) | Sewage microbial communities from Oakland, California, United States - Biofuel 11 (Illumina Assembly) | ecosystem: Engineered > Wastewater > Sewage > Unclassified | place: USA: California... | reverse complement strand
GGCGGCTTTGCGTCGGCGCTCACCGACACGGCGACCGTCGATTACGCGGACATCCCGAACTTTCTGGTTTCCACGGCCGCGTCCCACGCGGGGAAAATGGTGTTCGGGAATATCGGAGGCAAGCGGGTGGCCTGCATGTCGGGCCGCTTTCACTATTATGAGGGCTACGATTTCGGTCAGCTCGCCATTCCGGTGCGGGTGATGAAGCTCCTGGGCGTCCGCGCCATGCTGCTCACCAACGCGGCCGGCGCGGTGAACGCGTCCTACCGGGTTGGGGACATCATGATCATCCGGGATCACATCAAGCTCGCGCCGGAGAGCCCGATGCGCGGGAAAAACCTGGACGAGTTCGGCCCGCGCTTTTTCGACGTGACGAGGATGTACACGCCGGAGCTTCGCGCCCTTGCGCTGGAGTGCGCCAAGGGGAGCGGACTGACGGTGCACGAGGGCGTGTATTTTTACTTTGCCGGCCCGCAGTTCGAAACGCCGGCGGAGATCCGCGCGGCCCGCATCCTGGGCGGGGACGCGGTGGGGATGTCCACCGTGACGGAGGCGCTGACGGCGGCGCACTGCTCCATGCCGCTTCTTGCGCTTTCCGTGATCACGAACATGGCCGCGGGCGTCGTGCCCGGCGCGGTGGACGGCGGGGACGTCGTGGAGACCGCGCGCTCCATCGAGGAGCCCTTCGCCGCCTACGTCAAAAAAATCATTTCCCGGATGTGAGGAAGGAAAAATGAAACTGCTTTTCTGCAACTGCGATATTCTTGCGTCGGACGGCGCCGGCTTCAGGGTCATCCGGAACGGATATCTGGGCGTCGGCGGCGATACGATCGATTACATCGGGACGGACCGGCCCGCTGCGCGGTACGACGCCGAGAAGGACATGCGGGGCAAGGCGCTGATCCCGGGCCTCGTGAACGCGCACACCCACGCGGCGATGTGCCTCCTGCGCGGCGTCGGCAGCGACCTGCCGCTTCAGCAGTGGCTGTTCGACAAGATATTCCCCATCGAGAACCGGCTCACGGCGGACGACATCGAGGCGGGGACGAATCTCGCGCTTCTGGAGATGCTCGCCTGCGGCACCACCTCCTTTTCGGATATGTATTTCCAGGTCCCGCGCACGGCGGAGGCCGTGCTGAAGGCGGGAATGAAGGCGAACCTCTGTCGTCCGCTCCAGAGCTTCGATCCGCACGAGCGGCCGGAGGACAACTTCCGCGTCGGGGAGGCGCTGGAGCTCTACGACGGCTATAACGGGGCGGGGAACGGGCGCATCCTGGTGGATTTTTCCATCCACGCCGAGTACACCTGCACGCAGCCGCTTGCCGAATATGCGGGGAAGCTCTGCTCCGAACGCCGCGGGAACATGCACGTCCACCTTTCCGAGACGAAGAAGGAGCATGAGGAATGCATCGCCCGCTGGGGCAAGACGCCGGCGGCCTGGTTCCGGGACGCGGGCGATTTCGATTCGGGCGCCTTCGCGGCCCACTGCGTGGCCGTCACGGACGACGACCTGCGCATTTTCCGGGAGAAGGGCGTCAGCGTCATCCACAACCCCACCAGCAACATGAAGCTGGGCAGCGGGTTCGCCCCCGTCCAGAAGATGCTGGACATGGGCCTCAACGTCGGCCTCGGCACCGACGGCGCCGCGTCCAACAACAATCTCAATCTTTTCGAGGAGATGCACCTGGCCGCCGTGATCCACAACGGCTATACCGGCGATCCGACGATCCTGAAGCCCGCCGACGTGCTGCGTATGGCGACCCTGGGCGGAGCCCGGGCGCAGCGGCGGGCGGATACGGGAGAGCTGAGGGTGGGGAAGAAGGCGGACATCGCCGCCGTGGACCTGTCCGCGCCGCACCTGACGCCGGATTTCGATCTCCCTGCGCTGCTGGTCTACTCCGCGCAGGGGAGCGACGTGTGCATGACCATGGTGAACGGGAAGATCCTTTACGAGAACGGGGAATACACCACGCTCGACCGGGAAAGGGTCCTCACCCAGGTGAACGCTGCGGTGAAGCGGCTGTACGCCTGAATTTTTCGTCGGATTTTGTAACCTTTCGGGCTTCTGAAAGGTCAGCAGTTATGAAAGTGAGCGGTTGATTTGGAGATGAAGAGAGCGGACGAGGGGCTTGCCTTTCTGCTCCGCTATGAGAATATCGCATGGTATGAGGACGGGAAGGTCCGGATTCTGGACCGCCGCGTCTATCCGCGGAAGGTCGAGTTCGTGACATGCACGGATCACCGGGAGGTGGCGCAGGCCATCGCGGACATGGTGACCCAGAGCGCGGGGCCGTATACCGCCGCGTCCGTGGGCATGGCGCTGGCCGCCCATGAGTGCGCGGGACGGACCGGGGAGGAGCAGCTCCGGTATCTGACGGACGCCGCGTACACGCTCTCCCACGCGCGGCCCACCACGGTCTCGCACATGAAGGGCATCACGGACGGCTGCCTTGCGGCCGCGGGAGAGGCGCTGGCCGCCGGACGGGACGTGCCGGAGGCGCTGGTGGAGCACACCGTGAAAACGAATAACCGCCGCTATGAAAAGGTCGGAAGGATCGGGGCGCATCTGGCCGCCCTGTTCCCTCGCAGAGGCGCCGTGATGACCCAGTGCTTCGGCGAGACCGTCGTGGGCATGATGCTGCGGGAGGCCCGCAGGCAGGGGAAGGAGCTCCGGGTTTTCTGCCCGGAGACGCGCCCGTATTTCCAGGGCGCGCGCCTGACCGCCACGGTGGTGCGGGACATGGGCTTCGACGTGACCGTCATTACCGACAACATGCCTGCGTTCGTCATGGAGCGGGAGCACATCGGCGTTTTCACCTCTGCGGCGGACGTCATCACCGGCGACGGGCACGTGGTGAACAAGGTGGGCACCTTTCAGATCGCCATCGCGGCGAAGTATATGGGCATCCCGTATTTTGTGACGGGCACGCCGGATCCTGCCCATCCCGACAGGAATTCCGTAACCATCGAGCTGCGCGATCCGTCTTACGTACTGCAGGCAATGGGCGTAAAGACCGCGGCGGACGGCGTGAAGGGCTACTATCCCGCGTTCGACATCACGCCGCCCCATCTCGTGTCCGGCGTCGTCACGGATCTCGGCGTCTTTTCGCCCTATGATCTTGCAAGCTATCGGAGCGCGGACGCGTCCGAGCTCGTCCTGTGAGAAAATAATCTGAAGAAGAGGCGTGTGGGTATGAGGCTGAGCAAGCGGATCGCGCTGCTGGCCGTCGCGGTCGTTCTGGCGGCGGCCACGGCGTTCCCCGCGGAGGCCGCGGCGTTTCCAGATGCGCAGGGGCACTGGGCCGCGGCGTTTCTGGATCGCGCGGTGACCGACAGGTACCTTGAGGGATTCGACGACGGGACGCTTCGTCCCAACGAGCCGCTGACGGCGGCGCAGATCGTCACGATCCTGGCGCGCGCGCTCTCCCTTCCGTATCCCGTGAGCCTTCCGCAGGAGCCGCCCGTGCAGCCCGCTGAATGGTATTATGACGCCGCCCGAGAGGCGGTGAAGGCCGGACTGATCGACGCCGGCTTTTCGGATTACAACGGCTCCATGACCCGGGGCCGGGCCGTCCTTATGGCGGCGAAGGGCTTCGGGATGACGTATACGGGTTCCGACCTGACGCTGCTGGACGGTTTTTCCGATGCTTCCGGCATCGCGGAGGCAGACCGGGCGGAGGTCGCCGGGCTTGTGGATCGGGAGATCCTCCAGGGCTGGAGCGATTCCCTGCATCTTGACGAAACGCTCACCCGGGCGGAATTCGTCACGTTCCTCTACCGCATGAAGGATTTCGACGAGACGGCCTGGCAGGCCGGCGCGGAACAGCGCGCCGCGGACAGGGCCGCGGCGAAGGCCGCGAAGGAAGCCGAGGCCGCCCGCGCCGCGGAGGAAGCGAAGAAGCTGGCCGAGGAGGCGCGCAGACGCGCCGAGGAGGCCGCGCGGGTCGATGAAGAGGAGAATCAGCGCGTCACCGCGCTGGTCACGTCCGGCTACGCGGGGGACTACACCTACACGTGGGCCGAGGCCAACGATTACCAGACCGGCGAAAAGGAACGCTGGATCAACCTCAACGGCTACTCCAGCTCGTCCGAATATCTGATCTGGGTCAACCTGACGTATCAGCGGGCCAATATTTTTTCGGGCTCCAAGGGAAACTGGAAGCTCATCCGCTCCTGCATCGTCGGCACCGGCGCCGATGGGATGGGAACGCCCCGCGGCGTCTGGAAGGTGACCTACCGCGACTCCGCCGGCTGGACCACGAAGGCCTATACGGTGCGGCCGGTCGTGGGCTTCAAGGGCGGCGGCTACGCGTTCCATTCCCGGCTCAAGTATCCGGGAACGGATTCGCTTTCCTCATCCAGCATCGGTTTCCCGGTGAGCCACGGATGTGTGCGGATGTTCGACGAGGACATCCAGTGGGTCTACGATTATATCCCCAACGGGACGACGGTCGTGGTGTTCTGAACGGGGCGCCGGCTCCTCAAAAAAGCCCCATTGGCGCGTTTTCTGATCTGCTGGAGCTTCCCCGCGCCGTCCGCGGCGCGGGGAAGCTTTTTGCCCTGTCAGAAAACGCGGGCCGCGTAGCTGTCGGCCAGACTGAGAACGCCGTCGAAGTCCACATGTGGGTTATAAACGGCCTCCAGCTCGTCGTGGAGCGCCTTCGCGTCGGCCAGCGCCCCGACTGCGGCGGAATCCAGCGCGGCGCCGAGCTTTGCGGCGGCCCGGGCGTCCCGGCGGACGGCGGCGACGCGCGCCCGGTCCGGGATGGCGTCGAGGCGGAGCCTGCGGAAGACCTCGCCCGGGTAAGGCGCGTCCTTTGCCTCGCTGACGACGGCGAGAGACAGCTCCGGCAGGATGACGTGCAGCGTTTTTTCCGGCGCGGCCGGGTCCTGGCAGCGGATCGTTTCATAGCCCTTCCGCTCCGCGCAGGACGCGATCAGCTCTGCCGCGGCCGGGGCGAGGCCGAATTCGTTTTCCAGGACGTAGACCCGGCCGGCCAGCGCGGAGACCGTATCCCAGAAAACGACGGGCCCGCGGCAGGTCAGCGCGGAGAGGAAAACGCGCCGCGCCGGGCCGCCTTTCTGCGCCGTGCGCCCCAGTTCCCGCGCCGCGATGCCCTGCGCCCTGCGCAGCGCCCGGGCGGAATCCTCCGGCGTTACCGGCGCGGGCGCCGTCCGCCGAACGGCCTCCGCGCCTGCGATGAGCGCGTAGGCACGGGCGTATTCGGCCTTGTAGGCGTCCGTCAGGCGCGCGATCGTCTCCCGCCGCTCCGACAGGGCGTCGGCGTCGTAAAAGGCTCCGAGGTTTACATAACTTTCAACGGCGCCGGGCAGGCGTGGCTCGACGACGTGGGGCGAGGTGCCGTCGACGAAGCCGACGCGCGGTTCGGGGAGGTAGACGGCGTCCAGAGAGCCGGGATCGCCGGAGCAGGTCACGAGCTCGGCGGAGCAGCCGGCGACATGCGCGGCGCGGGCGATACGGCGCATGAAGGTGGATTTTCCGCAGCCGGGACCGCCCTTGAGAATGAACAGCCGGTCCATCGGCCAGCCGGAAAAGCCTTCGTAAAGCGACGCGAAGCCCTCGGGCGAGTTCGCGCCAAGGAAATAGTTCGCTTCATACATAGAATCAGGACCCCTTCAATCGAAATGTTGTGTTCATTCATAAATATGACCGGCCGGCGCCGTTTGCCATCTTTTCCCGGTACTTTATTTATGGCGGAGGCCATGGTATAATAACCGCGCGGCGGTTATTATCCTCCGCGGCGCGTCCGCCTCGCCGCTTCGCGGCAACCGGCGGCGATGCCGGTATACCATGGCCTGCGGCCGTGGTATAAAAAACCGCGCGGCGGTTATTATCCTCTGCGGCGCGTCCGCCCCGCCGCTTCGCGGCAACCGGCGGCGATGCCGGTATATCCCGCGATGATCCCCGAACGAATCCGTCCGCTGCCCGCCCCGCGGGGCGGACAGCGGCGCTGACGATAAGCAGTCCGCGGACAAGCCTCCGCGGCGAAGATGAACGGAATGCAAAGGAGAAACCCATGCCTTACGAGAACGACCCTGATGAGTTTGCGGACGAGGTGAGCCGGAATCTGGAGAGACGGTTCGGAGAGGTCGGCGGCGCCCGGAAGTACGGCCGCCGTCCGGCGGACTCTGCCGCTGCGCAGACGCCCGCGCAGAGCGATCCGGCGAACGGCGACCCCCGCACGGAGTATTCCGACGAGCGCGGCGGCTATTCCCGCCCGGATTATACGGCGCGGAGCGGGAGCGCCCGCAGCAGCCCGGCTTCCGGCGCGGCAGACGGGTACCTGGAGACGCCGCGGCAGCCCGGACGGGCGGAGAGTGCGGCGTACGGCGGCAGCTCCGCGCGCAACGGCGCGGCGCAGGGCCGCGCAGCCTACATACGGACGGACAGCGGCGAAAATGCGCTCCGCCGGGAGTCCGCGGCGGCCGCCGAACGGAGCACGGCCCGGAATTACGGGACCGCGCGCGCGGCGTACGGGCGTTCGTACGGCGACGCCTCGTACGGGAACGGCGTCCCGGACCGCAGCGGCGGCGGAGGCGGACGCGGCGGGTATAACGGGGGCGCGTATCCGCCCCGGAACGGCCGCAGGAAAAAGAAACATCACGGCTGCCTGAATTTCCTGCTTGTCCTGCTTGTGATCGCGGCCATCGGCTACGCGGCCTGGTCGCTCATGGGGAAGCAGCCGGTCCGGAAGACCTCGGGCCTCGGCGAACGGAAGGCGGGGGTTTCCACCATCCTCGTCGCCGGAACGGACGACGGGGGATACCGGACGGATACGATCCTGCTGGTTTCCATCGATTCGGAAAAGCACACGGTGAGCCTCCTGAGCATCCCGCGGGACACCTATGTGGACGGCTATTCCGTTCCGAAGATCAATTCCGCCTGCGGTGCGGGCGGCGGCGGGGCCGAGGGGATGGAGGAGCTCATGAAGCGCGTGAAGCAGGTGCTCGGCTTCTCGCCGGACGGCTACGCCATGGTCGATCTCAACGCCTTCATCAAGATCGTGGATACGATGGGCGGCGTGGATTTCGACGTTCCCATCGACATGGACTACGACGATCCCGCGCAGAACCTGTCCATCCACTTCAAGGCGGGGATGCAGCACCTGGACGGCACCGAATCCATGGAGGTCGTGCGTTTCCGGCACGATTACGCCCGGGCGGATCTCCGGCGGGTCGAGGTGCAGCGGGATTTCGTGCAGGCTGCGCTCAAACAGTGGCTCAAGCCCTGGAACATCGTGAAGCTGCCGAAGCTCGTCAGCATCCTGAAGGCGGACGTGGTGACGGATCTGACGAACGACAACGTGTTCTGGTGCGTCAAAAACCTGATGCGCTGCAAGATGTCTGAGATCACCACCGAGACGCTGCCCGGAGAAGCGCAGATGATCAAGGGCGGTTCGTATTTCGTCGCCGACGAGGACGCGACGGCGGCGCTGATGACGGAGTCGTACAGCCCGTACGCTTCGTAAGGCCCGGGACGGGTAAAACTGAAACGGCAAAGCAGAGAATCTGTTATTCGGAGGCGCAATGAAGAGACAAAGCGGGATAAAGATGCTCCTGTGCGCGGTGCTGGCGCTGTCGCTGGCGGCGGCGGCGACAGCCGTTCCGGCGGCCGCGGCGGGCGCCGACGCGCTGAGCGACAGGGGCGTGCAGTTCATAGAGGATCTGGAGGGGTACTCGCAGTACGCGAAGGAATCCGGCGGGAAGTGGTACATAGGCTACGGCGTTTCCTGCGGCGAGAACGACTATCCGAACGGAGTGACCCGGGAGGAGGCGGAGACGCTCCTGCGGGCCCGCGCGGCGGATTATGAGACGGCGCTGAATTCGTTTTTTTCCGGGAAGGGCATCGCGCTCTCCCAGAGCCGGTACGACGCGCTGGTGAGCTTCACCTACAATCTGGGCACCCAGTGGATGAGCTCGTCCAACCGGATCTACGCATATCTTGCGAACGGGATCGAAAACTATACCGATCTTGAGATCGTGAACGCCATCGGGACCTGGTGCCACGTCGGCGGCGCCGTGTCGGACAACCTGGTCGGCCGGCGCATGGCGGAGGCGAAGCTTTTTCTTTACGGCGATTACGGGGACGGCTCGTCGCCTGATTTCTGCTATCTCGCCCTGAATACCGACGGCGGGACGACGGAGCACAGCATCGTCTTCTACGAGAAGGGCGCGCCTTACGGGACGCTGCCCGGCGCCGCGAAGGCGAACGTGGTGTTCGACGGATGGTACACCTCGGGCGGGGCCAGGCTCGCGGCGGAGGACGCCGTGACGAAAAACCTTTCCGTCACGGCCAGGTGGCGGGCCTGGACGAATACCTATCCCGATGTGGCGGAGAGCGACTGGTACTACAAATACGTCGCCGGCCTCTCGGCCGCGGGCGTGGTCAAAGGCTATGACGACGGGTCCTTCCGGCCCGGCGGAACGGTCACCTGCGGCGAGGCGCTGGATCTCATCCTCCTTGCCACGGGAAGCGGGGTGCAGACCGCGGAGAGCGGACGCCACTGGGCGTCCGGCTATCTGGCATACGCGGTCGGAAAGGGCTATCTTGACGCGGGCGAGGTTTCCAACCTGGACGCGCCCATGAGCCGGCTCCTCATCGCGAAGGTCGCGGCCAGGGCCATGGGGCTTGAAAAGGCGGACGTGCTCTCGCCCTTCGCGGACACCGCGGACGGGTATGTCCTGGCGCTTTACGAGGCCGGGATCGTCACCGGCAGCACGGGCCTGGACGGGAAGCTGGCGTTCCTGCCGGACGACGGCATCAAGCGCTCGGAAGTGAGCGCCATCATCTGGCGCATCGACAATCCCGAGGCGCACGAGACGCAGCTCCAATACGGGGACAATTGGCTGCCGATCCTTCAGAACGTCCCGGCCTATTCGCTGGACAACGCCGCGTTTTCTCTTGCGGACGGCCGGATGAGCTATTCCGGCGCGGGCGTGAGGACCGAAACGGGCGTGGACGTTTCCTCCTGGCAGGGGAAGATCGACTGGGAGAAGGTCGCCGCAGACGGCATCGATTTTGCCATGGTTCGGCTGGGATTCCGCGGCTATACCACGGGGAAGATCTGCCTGGACGATTATTTTGACGCGAACATGGCCGGCGCGGCAAAGGCCGGGCTGAGCACGGGCATCTATTTCTATTCCCAGGCCATCACCGTGGACGAGGCCCTGGAGGAAGCGGATTACGTCATTTCCCATCTGAAGGGCTACGACGTGGCCTGCCCCGTGGTCTTCGACTGGGAGATCGTGGGCGGCAGCGCCGCACGGACTTACGGCCAGACCCAAAAGACCGTCACGGAGTGCGCCGCCGCGTTCTGCGGCAGGATCCGCGAGGCCGGCTACACGCCGATGATCTATTTCAACCGCTACCTGGGCTACATGAAGTACGACCTGGGCTGGCTCACGGACTGCGGATTGTGGTACGCCGGGTACGAGAGCACGCCGGATTTCCATTACGATTTCGATATCTGGCAGTACAGCGACACCGGGACGGTGGACGGCATCACCACCGGCGGCGTCGATCTGGACCTGCGCTTCATCAGAAAGTAAGGCGCGGCGCCGGGGCTTTTGCTCCGGCGCCGGTTTTTAATATTGTTATGCTTCCGGGGACGGATGTGGTATACTCAAGGCGATGGGGAAATCTGGGAAAACGATACTTTCGGGAGGGGATCAAATGAGTCTGCAGGACGCCGCCGAACAATATGCCAAAGCGCTGAAGCTGGGGCAGAAGCAGTACAGGACCTGCGTCCTTGAGGGGCGCTATCCGTACCTGCAGGTCCTGGACGGGATGCTGGACGAGTCCATGTCCGCCGGGCAGACGGATATGGGGCTTGTGGATATCCCGATGGACCGCATCGTGGGTACGAAGGAGGAAGGGCGCAAGAGCGCCTTCGCCTCCAATTTCATGCCGCTGCTTGCGCCGGACAGCGAGTTCGCCGCGAAATGGATCCGTCTGTGCGAGGCCCATCTCAGCGACGAGGGGATCCGCGATCCCATCCGCTGCTACGAGTACATGGGCCGCTTTTACGTCCAGGAGGGCAACAAGCGCGTCAGCGTGCTGAAGAGCTACGGGGCGCCCGCCATCCCGGGGCACGTCATCCGCGTGGTGCCGGAGTATTCCG
>Ga0268360_1003397_pt1 | contig 10144 bp, 8 predicted proteins | sample BioMet11_FD_192465 | JGI IMG/M metagenome (GOLD analysis project Ga0268360, IMG submission 192465) | Sewage microbial communities from Oakland, California, United States - Biofuel 11 (Illumina Assembly) | ecosystem: Engineered > Wastewater > Sewage > Unclassified | place: USA: California... | reverse complement strand
GGATGCTTTTCTTTGTCTGTTAGGACAGGAATCGTAATTCTTGTTTCTGGCAGGGTAGGAACCGGTGTTTGAATATAATACGTGAGATGATTGGGATGAATTCCAGTGCGGCAAAAATGCCGGGGGCTTGGTACGAGGCTGCCCCCGGGAAAGGCATCGTGTACGACCTGAGCTCGGCGGCTCTCTCCGCCCCGGATACCGTTGGCCGGCTCCGGGCAGTGGCGGGTCTCGGGAAAACCGGGGACCCCCGGGCAGTCCGCCCGCTCATGGACCTTGTGTCCGACAGCGACCCGGCAATCCGGCGCGGGGCGATCGCGGCACTTGCCGAGCTCAAGAGCGGCAGGCCGGTGGAAGTACTGCTCGAGCGCCTGCGGGACCGGAAAGAAGAGGCGGAGATCCGGCACCTTGCGGCGGAAACGCTTGCCGCGATCCGGAGCACCGGCGCAGTCCGGGGGCTTCGGGAATTTTCTGCAGATCCCGCTGAGGACGAGGAGCTCCGCGCCCGGGTCGGCGGTCTCCTTACCCATATTGGGAACGTGTAAGGCCGGACCTGCCGCACGATCCCGTCTCTTTTTTTCGTAACTGATTTACCGGTAAAAAAGTGTTAGTCCCGGGATCTCATCAGCACAATCGCACCGATAAGCCCGATTATCAGGAGTGCCACCGGCATTGCGGCCTGTGGTGTCGGTTCGCTGCCTTCATAGATTTCAGCCCTGTCTGCACCTGCAAAAGACCGGGTATAGGTAAACGTCCCGAGATTCCCTCCGGAAAGAAGCGTTGTTGTGCCTGGTTTTACGAGGCTCGTTCCGCTCGCAATGCCCAGCGTCATGCCCGCCGGGATTTCGAAGGTTTTTCCCGAAAGAAGCGTGGCGTTCTGTGAAAGGACTGCGTTGTTCCGGAGCGTATAATTCCCGCCATCCGCGGTAAAGACAACCGCATCTCCCCCGGAAATCGTGGTGATGTTGGTGTTGCAGGCGTAGTTTTGTGCTTTTCCGCTCCCGTCCTCAGCGACAAAGACCACGGGGTTACCGGTTATGCTGACGGTTCCGAATTTTGAATCGATCCCGACGTTCCGGTTCTTCCCACCGCTCGAATTGGTGAAAACCTGTCCGCCCGAGATCAGGATTCCTCCGTTGGTGTCTCCCTTCTCTACATCGCCGCCGTCGAGGCCGAACGTGTTGGAACCCCCGCGTTCGTCCGTTGCGATCGTGCCGCCCGAGACTATGATGTAGTGCGAGGCGTAGATCCCCTTGTTCTTGTGGCCGGATGTTTCAACATCTGCCCGGACCGATCCCCCGGTGATGGTGACATTGCTGACGATTGCAGCGATGCCAAAGGCGTTGCCTCTCTCGCCGTCGTTGTTGCCCCGGACGGTAATGTCGAGGCTGCCGCTCTCGACCGTTACCGAGGGCGCAGTGATACCGTACAGGAGTATCGAATCGTTATTCACCGAAATAGAAAGGGTCTTTCCCGCCGGGGATCGGATCGTGACCGGGGCAACGGATTCGATACCTGCGTATTCTGTGCTTGCGATCACGACATCGTCTCCGATGATGACCGTGAGCGGTTCGGTACTTTTGTAGCTGATTCCGCCTGCATACTGTCCGATGGTACTTGCATTAAGGACAATCTCTGCTGCCGATGCTGATGCGACAAGGAAGAGGACACAGAGAGAAAGGAGGATCAGGAGGCGGCCGGGTTTTGGAAACCGGGTATACAGCTGGTGAACTGACATTGTTTACTATTCGGGAAAATGGTAATTAAAAGTGCTGAATTTTGTCTATTGTAAATCATATGGCGAATTTCCCTGCGGCCGGCAGGATCTCCGGTTATTGGATACAGGGAATGCCCTCTTTTTCCCCTCCGTGATCCTGAGGGGGGTATCCCCCACCTGCCCGGACACACGGGTGGGGGGTGGCCCCCTTTGAAAGGAACGTGGGGGAGGGGGGTGATCCCCACCCCCCCACCACCACAAACGGGATGCGTGCTGTTGTTGCACGGGAACCGGGAGTCTGTTCGCGTGGAACTTCCGGCGAGAAGATTCGGTTGTGCTGTTTTTTTGGACAAAGAAAACAAAAGCCGGTCCGGGCCCGTGGGGGGAGGGGGTACCCCCTGGCGGCCCGACACATGGGTGGGGGGGTGCCCCCCACCCCCCTTACCTTTTTTTGAGCAGGGCCGCCCGGTTCACGAAATACCACCGGATCTCGACTACCCCAAGGCCGAGTTTTCCCATGAGTGCCAGGTTTTCGGAAAATTCTTTTCGCGGGACGAGAAACGGCGGCTCGGAATAGAAGAAGGTGCCGCCGGGTTTGAGCATCGCGGCGATCTCGCGGAAAAGTTTTTCCTTGTCCGGGACCTCGTGGACAACGAAGATCGCAAACGCCGCCTCGAACAAGCCATCGATGTCCGGGGTAAGGTCAAGAGAGTCCGGCTCGCACGTATGGGTTTTTACCCGGGAGATGAGGCCCTCGGCGGTGAGTTTCTCGCGGACGATGGCAAGCATCTCTTCCTGGAGGTCGGCGGCGATCACTGTTCCATTCTCCCCTACCCGTTTCGCGAACGCCCGGGTAAAAAATCCCGGGCCGCAGCCGAAGTCGAGCACCCGGTCGCCGGGCTTTACGTAACGCTCCGCAAGCGCATTGGGCCGGTAGAGAAAGCGGCGGAACTTATTATCTAAATGAGCGGCGTGCTCGGCTGAGAAGACGTCGCGGGCGTGGGAGTGTGGCATAAGGGGAGGTTGGGTGAGGGGGGAGATATGGCTTGTGGGGAATTCGTCGGGAAGGTAAAACAAAGTTCCTTCCGTTATGCGGGAGGCGAAATTTCCGCGTTAAAAAAATAGCAATAACAACGCTCCCTGGTACCAAGAAAAACCTTTTACTGTACCATGGACGACCCACTCATGCATAGGAAGGATCGATAATGCCACAGACATACGATTATATCATTGTCGGAGCCGGGACCTGCGGCCCAATCGTAGCATCCCGGCTGAGTGAAGATCCCCATATCTCCGTTCTGCTGCTGGAGGCCGGTGGGGAGAACACAAACGATATCTCCCGGGCACCGGGGGCATTTTTCAAGGTCTGGGGGACCGATTACGACTGGCAGTACGAATCGGAACCGCAAAAGGGCCTAAACAACCGGAAAATCTATTCTCCCCGGGGCCATGTAGTCGGGGGCTCCTCGGCAATCAACGTCGGGTTCTGGATGCGGGGGACAAAAGAGGATTACGATTTCTGGGAACAACAGGGTGCGAAGGGCTGGAATTACGAAAAGGCGCTCGAGATGTTCCAGAAGATCGAGGATACCGACAAGGGGCCGACCCGGTACCGGGGAAAAGGCGGGAAGGTCCACCTGGAAGATTCAGCGTATCCAACGAAATTTGTCCATACCCTGCTCGACGCATTTAAGGAAGCCGGGTTCGGCGACATCGGGGATTTCCAGGCAGAAAATTCCTATCAGGCAGATGTTGTCCAGAAAGACTACCTCGACAGAGTCCGGCGCACTCCTGCGGACAGTTACCTGTCAAAAGAAGTCCGCAAAAGGCCCAACCTGAAGGTCCAGACCGATACGTTTGTCCGTAAAGTCCTATTCAGGGGAAACCGGGCGGTGGGTGTTGAGGTCGAATACAAAGGCAAAGTGCAGCAGATCGCGGCAGGTACCGGGGTCATTCTTTCGGCGGGCACCTATAACACGGCACAGATCCTGAAACTGTCGGGAGTCGGGCCCAAACAGGAACTGGCAAAGCACGGCATCCCGGTGGTTGCGGATGTCCCGGGTGTCGGAGAAAACCTCAACGATCACCTGATGGTGTACCCGCGGGTACTCTCCCCCGTCCCCATCCCGGACACTCTTTTCAACCCAACAAGCGACGAGGCCCTGGCGCAGTGGCGGAAAGGAGAGGCCGGGCCTGCCAGCTATTATCCCGGCCCGGCGGCCGGCCTGGTCTCCAGCGATAAAACGTACACCGGTCCGGACTTCGAAGTAATTTTGCAGTATGTCCATTCCGCGAACGGCTCTGAAAAAGAGTTCGCGGGAGCGGGCAATCTCGCAGAACGAAGCGGATACTCCCTTGCAATTATCCTGATGATCCCGAAAAGCAAAGGACATCTCCTGCTGGCTTCAGCAGATCCGCATGACAAGCCCCTCATCGATCCGAATTACTTCGGCAATCCGGACGACATGAAGCGGTTTATCAAGGGTGTCCGGTATGCGCTGCAGCTCACAAAAACCTGGGCGCTGTTGCCCTATACGGAAAAGGTGCACCCCGCTGCGGATGCAGGCGACGCCGAGATCGAGGCATTTATCCGCAGCGAAGCAAGCACCGTCTTCCACCCCGTGGGTACTGCACGCATTGGCGATCTCAAAAAGGATCCGATGGCGGTCGTGGATTCCCACCTGCGGGTCCGGGGTGTGGAAGGGCTGCGTGTTGCGGATGCGTCCGTTATGCCGCAGGTGAACCGCGGGCATACGATGGCACCGGTCACTTACATCGGCGAGATGGTAGCCCAGATTATCCGGTCGGAAAAACACTGACCGGGCCGGTGTCCGGAGACCGGAGAACAGGGCACGAAGAGACTAGGGAGATGAGGCCCTCGGCGGCGATCGCTGTGCCTCTTTCACCTACCCGTTTTGCAAACGCCCGGGTGAAAATCCCGGGCCGCAGCCGAAGTCGTCGGGGATTCGGTCCCCGGGCTTTACGTAGCGTTCCGCAAGCGCATTGGGCCGGTAGAGGAAGCGGTGAAACTTATTGTCCGGGTCGGCGTTCTCGGGGAAGGAGATGTCGCGGGTGTGGGAGTGAGGCAAGGGAGGCAGGAAGGGAGGAGTGATAGGGGTTGTGGGGGGAGATGGCTTTAATTCAGCGGTTGATATTATAATTATTTTACCTCTGAAAATTTATGCATAACATTAACTCGAAAAATAAAGTCAAGGTGAGATTTAACGGATTTTGTATACTCGCTCTCCATACCTAATTTATTTGATAAGATCTTATATGCGTGTTCAAATTGTCTTTCTGCTTCTACGAACTCTCCTTGTTCAAAGAAGGCCTCTCCAAGTCTACTTGCAGCCTTTGCGATGTCTAGATGATCCGAGTTGTAGAGTTTTTCAACCAAGTTTAAAGATTTTTTATAATAAATTACAGCTATGTCTAACTCCCCCTTCTGAACATACAAATCTCCTAGATTGTTTAACGTTATTGCATTATGTGGATGAATCGGTCCAAAAGTTTTCTCTCCGATTGCAAGGGCTCGGTCATACTGAATTTTTGCTTTAGTAAAATCCCCCATTTTTGTAAAAATCGTCCCGAGGTTATTAAGATCCGTTGCAACCTCAATATTTTCAGAGCCATAAAATTTTTCATCGATTCGCATTGCACGGATTATCTGTTTTTTAGCTCCCTCAAGATCATCCATATCTTCCAGTACTACACCTAAGTTATTAGCTACGCGGGCAACTTCTGGATGATCCGATCCAAATTTAGATTCATATATTTTCAACGACTGTTCAAGGAATTGCCTTGCACTAGGCAAATCGTCAAGATCCTGCATTACTCTTCCAAGATTATTGAGCGATATTGCAACTTGTGGATGATTTTGGCCAAATACTTCCGTATTAATTTTTAAAGATCGTTCAAACTGGATTTTTGCTTTTTGAGGCTCTCCCCAATCCTGCAATATTAATCCAATATTATTGACGTCTCTTGCAACCTCCGGATGAATTGGGCCATATGTTTTTTCGTCAATTTCAAGTGCTTGTTCGTACTGTCGCAAAGCTCCAGAAAAATCCCCCAGATCATGTAATACTCCACCGAGATTGTTGAGAGATTTGGTAATTTCAGGATGCCGATTAACTCCTTTTTTAGTATAGATTGCGATAGCCTTCTCCAATTGTGCTTTGGCTTCCGTGAAGTATCCAAGACTTCTTAATATCGAACCAAGATTACTTGCACCCATTGCAACATTTTCATGTTCCGACCCCAATAGTGACTCGTTAATTTGCAGTGCTCGTTCAAGATACTTTTTTGCCCCCTTAAAATCGCCCAAAATCATCTGCAGAACCCCTAGATTGTTCGCAGCTGTCGCAATTTCCTTATGATTAGGGCTATAAATTTTTTCAGCAATATGTAGCGAACGCTCATCAAATGAGAGGGCTTGCTCATACTCTGCAAAATGTTGGAAATATGTTCCGAGGTTTCCAACTAATTGTGCTGTCCATTCCATCTCAACAAAATCTTCCTCTGCGAAGGCAGTTGCCGAAATTGCATGAGGAGCAATTCGTGAAGATTCCGACCATGTTTCTGGATAATCCGGATGGAAAACAAATACATCATTAAGTAGGAGAATCCCTCGGGAAATCCATTTTTGCCTCTCTTTTTTACTAAGATGATCTCGGGTAACAAGCTGGACAAGCCGGTGAACAGAGATTTTTTCTGCTGTTGCTTCAATGAGAGAATATTTTTTCAGGATTTTAATCATTTCAGCAAAACGTAGATCATCTTTTATCTGCTTTTTTAAAATAGAAGTTGGGATTTTCTCTGGAGCAAAAAAGGCACATAGATTCAGAAGATCTGCGGAATCTGTGTTTTCTTTTTTAATTCTATCAATTGAGAGACTCCATGTTGTAGCGACGGTGGCAGGGTAATTTATTGGTGGTTTTTCTGTGGCCCATAACTGCTTGTGTCGTTCATTAAAGAGTTTTACATAATCTTGAAAGGTTAATCCAGGAGTTTCGACAATAAACGCGGCCGCTTGTTCCAGTGCTAATGGAAGATACCCTAACTCTTTTGCCAAATTTGAAGCTCCAGTTTCATCCGAAAGTCCGGTTCTTTTTTGAAGGAACTCGATCGCCTCATCCTTCGAGAAAAGCTGAATGTCCAATGGATGTACTACGGATGACCAGTTGGGATTTCGAGAGGTTATGAGAATATGGCCTGAGGAAGCTTGTGGAAGAAAATTTTCAGCCGCATTTGTGGGATTGTAGAGATCTTTTAGATCCTGCGCATTGTCAAAAATAAGGAGCCATTTATTGTGTGTTTCCAGCCATCTCCGGATTAAGGAGATTTTTAATCTCTGTTCAGATGATTCGTATTGATCTATGTGAAAATGATCTCCCAGATTTAAAAAATCGGCGATTAAAGTAGTACGATCTTCCGCTCGAATCCACCAGACCACGTCATATTCTGAGGCAAAACGGTAGGTATATTCAACAGCAATTTGTGTTTTTCCGATACCGCCAAGTCCCGTAAGTGCTTGGGTGAGGGCGGCATATTTTCCCGAATGTAAGGTGGTGTGCAAGGTTTCCATGTAGCCGTCTCGACCTGTAAAATGAGGGTTCCTGTTTAATGGGACATTCCATATATTGGGTAAAGAACCAGGAAAGCGTTTTTCCGTTGTCTTGGATTTATGTGATGGAAATTGCGAAGGCATTTGAGGTTTTACACGGCCTTCTTGAACTCCCTTAAGGAGTTCTTTTTGTGCCTCACTTTTGTCTAAATCGACAAGATCGATATAAATTATTGAGGGGAGCAAGCCATCAGGGTCAAATGGCCGAACACGGACCGGGATAATCTTTCTTTTTATACCGGTTGGATCTTGAACAAATGCTGCGGCCCATTCCGGCTGCGTGAATTCAGATCGCAAATAACTCGGACTTAAAACACATAGAACATGTTCTGTATTTTTCAGGGCCAGGTCCATCTCAATAGGAAAGTTATTCCCCGGTCTAAAATCCCATTCTTGAATAATTGTAGTATATCTGTTATTTTCCAGTTGTTCTGCGATCCAAACAGCCCATTCTTTATCGGCCTTATTATAACTAATAAAAAAATCCTTTTTCGTATTCGTTGCAGTATTATTTTCCATCAGATGGCATGTTGTAATTTAGTAACAATATATTTTCCCAATATGTGATTTTTGAGAATCTATAAAAAAAGGCAAGTGACACTAAATGTTTAACTCTTTCGCCACTTCTTCAAAATTCAGGGATCTTGTATTTCTCTGTCGGCCTTTTCTGATTTGATCCATAATAGTTCCTTCAGAAAGTACCGCAATCGTTCTGTTCAACGCTTCGAATTCTTCCAACGGAATTGTGATCCATTCAGTCTCGTGTTTTCCATGAATCCACCTCTTCCGCATATTGTAAGGAAGATAGGATCTGGCTCTAAATGGCCTTTTTGGACAGACACCCCCTAGTATCCTAGGTTTGCCCCGTCCAAATCCGGCCCCATATCGACCCCGGATTCCGTTCACCCCCTCCCGGAAAACCCCGCAAAACGCCCGGATTGGCAGTATCCCGGAAAAGCCAATAAGGCTGCCCCGATTGTCAAAATACGCGATTAAATCGCTCTAAAATGACCCCCAAGATCTGGGTGAGTTTTCATTTTTGGCCTACTGGTGCCTGTGCGAGTGCAGATCGACCCGCAGAAACGCTTGGCGGTCGTCTAATCGAGAGGTCGAAAACCGAGGATTTTACGAGGGCATTTCGGCCAAAAAACCTTGAAATTCGCTTATTTTCTCACGTCGGAGATAGTTTTCAGCCCCCTACTTATCAGCAGACGCTCTTTTAGGTCTCCGACAAGCCTCCGCCCTCTGCCAGCGTGGGCATCCCCCGGTTGCGATGCCTCTGTATTACCCGTACTCAGATCTGCTCCCAATACCGGTAATACCACACTATCACAATACGCCCCCGCCCCCTTGGGGGCAGGGCTGGCGTAAGGGGGGGGGCGACAAATTTTAAAAACAAGTCTTCACTGAAATGATTTTTTTTCGGAAAAGTTCGATGAGGTTTCCGGACATTTCGGAAAGTCCGGCAACCGTGCCGGTCTTTTTGTAATGTTGAATAACTCCCGCAAACATTTCCCAAAAAAATCCCTGACCTTTCCCCCATCACAAACCTCTTACCCGCCCGGCGCCCACCATTTTTCCATGATTCCGGATGCGGACGACGATCCGTTTCCCCGGGTATACAAAGTCGACCGGCTCTTTATCGAAGAGCAGGACTTTGTCGCAGATGACACGTCCCCGCTCTCCCCGTACGAGATGGCCGATCTCGACGAGCCGGCAGTACCGGTCGACCTGCCCCCGCTGCATCCGGCCGAAGACCCGGATCCCCCGGCAGAGAAGATGGGCGGCCGGGCTGACTTTTCGGACGAGGCCGTCATATCCGCAGACATGAAGAGCGCCGACAAACAGGTCACATTCGCATTCTTCAAAAAACAAAAAGCAGCGATCCGCCGGCCCTGGGACGGGCCGGACCTCGCCCCGGAAAAAAGCACGGACGCTCATAAGAAAGAATAAGCATAGGGAAGAACCGTGCAGTTTTTTCCGCTGTACAGGTAATTTTGCCCCTCGCCAAACAGCGCCCAACGGGTTTACGCAGTCTTCCCAAAGGACGAGTAATCTACTTCATTCAGCACCCGGCTGGTCACGCGGACAACCGGTTCGCCGGTTTTCTGAACGGTCTGCCTCTTGATCTCAATCCATTCCGCATCTGCAAGAAAAGCCTTCCACTGACGGTCCATGGTTGCCATATCCGGCCAGTACAGCAGATAAACAAATTCAAAGTCCACAACAGACGTACTTTCCCAGAGTGCAATGATCTCGAAACCGTACCGTTTCATGATGCGGAGTGCATGATCCTTAAACCGGGCATGGAAGATCTCCCTCTTGTCGGGCGAAACCTCATAGATACGGAGCTGGCAGATCCCACGGGAATTTTTCTGCGTGTTTGTCATTTTGACGCACTCTTTTACGTGATTTTAAAAAATGGATAGCCGTTCACGGATAATATGTTTTATCGAATAATGCCGGTATAAAAAAAATAACAGTCGATCTTCACTTCGCGTCCAGCTCGTCCAGAAACTCCAGCAGGTTGTTTCGTACCACCACAAACGACGGCCCGCCGCCGAACTCGACCCCGATCTTTGCCGCATCGATCACTTCCTCGCGGGTTGCCCCGGCCGCAACGGCATTTTTGGTGTGGACCGCGAGGCAGGGGACGCAGCACCGGGAGATCGAGAGGGCGATCGCGATGAGCTCCTTGTACTTTGTGTCGAGTGCGCTCTTGGCATAATACGCCTTCATCAGGCTGTCGAAACCCTCGAAGAGAAGCGGAGTCTCGGCTTCGAGCCGCTTCTGGTTCTTTTTGC
>Ga0268360_1003392_pt1 | contig 10157 bp, 8 predicted proteins | sample BioMet11_FD_192465 | JGI IMG/M metagenome (GOLD analysis project Ga0268360, IMG submission 192465) | Sewage microbial communities from Oakland, California, United States - Biofuel 11 (Illumina Assembly) | ecosystem: Engineered > Wastewater > Sewage > Unclassified | place: USA: California... | reverse complement strand
AGCAGCAGGGTGCCCAGTCGGCGGATAACGCCATCCGCCGCCGCGCTTCCACCACGGTGGACATGCGCACCACCGACGTCAACATCGACAAATACAACGAAAAATACGACAACCTGGCTTCCAACAACAACCTGGCTGCCCGCGCCAAGGACAACGGCCCCCACAAGCAGAAGCTGAACCAGCGCAGCGCCCGCCGGGGCAAGCCCGTGCTGTCCCGCCGCGAGCAGGAGGCCGAAAAGATGCGCCGCCTGGAGCTGGAACGCCAGCGCCGCCAGCACCTGGAGGTCGAACTGCCCGAAGAGATCACGGTGGGCGAACTGGCCCTCAAGCTGAAGGTGCAGGCCTCCGAGATCGTCAAGCGCCTGATGAAGCTGGGCGTCATGGCCTCCGTTTCCGACACCATCGACTACGACACGGCCGCCCTGGTGGCCATGGAGATCGGCGCCAAGGTTTCCCGCGAGGTGGTGGTCACCATCGAGGACCGCCTGTTCGCCGTGGACGACGAAAAGGACCAGGACACCGTGGAACGTCCCCCCGTTGTGGTGGTCATGGGCCACGTGGACCACGGCAAGACCTCGCTGCTGGACGCCATCCGCCACACCAGCGTTGTGGCCGGCGAGGCCGGCGGCATCACCCAGCACATCGGCGCCTACCAGGTCATGTGCAAGGGCAAGCCCATCACCTTCCTGGATACCCCGGGCCATGCGGCCTTCACCGCCATGCGCGCCCGCGGCGCCCAGGTCACCGACATCGCCGTGCTGGTGGTGGCCGCCGACGACGGCATCATGCCCCAGACCGTTGAGGCCATCAACCACGCCAAGGCCGCCGGCGTCGCCATCATCGTTGCCATCAACAAAATGGATAAACCTCACGCCGACCCCGACCGGGTCCGCCAGGAGCTGACCGAATACGAATTGGTGCCCGAAGAATGGGGCGGCGACGTCATCTGCGTGCCCGTTTCGGCCAAGACCCACGAGGGCATCGACACCCTGCTTGAAATGATCCTGCTGACCGCCGAGGTCAAGGAGCTGAAGGCCAACCCCGACCGCATGGCCAAGGGCGCCGTCATTGAAGCCCGCATGGACACCGGCCGCGGCCCCATCGCCACCATCCTGGTGCAGAACGGCACCCTGCACACCGGCGACGCCATCATCGCCGGTACCGCCGTGGGCCGCGTGCGCATCATGCTCAACGACCGCGGCGAAAAGATCGACGCCGCCGGACCCTCCACCCCTGTGGAGATCACCGGCCTGGCCGAAGTGCCCGCCGCCGGCGACACCCTCAACGCCGTGGACGACGAAAAGCTGGCCCGCGAGCTGGTGGAACAGCGCCGCCAGGAGGCCAAGGAGGAACAGTTCAAATCCTACCAGAAGGTCACCCTTGACAACCTGTTCGAGCACATCGAGGAAGGCGAGCTCAAGGAGCTGCCCATCATCGTCAAGGCCGACGTGCAGGGCTCGGTGGAGGCCGTCCGCCAGTCGCTGGAAAAGCTGTCCAACGACGAAGTGCGGGTGCGGGTCATCCACGGCGCCGTGGGCGCTGTCAGCGAATCCGACGTCATGCTGGCCAACGCCTCCAACGCCATCATCGTTGGCTTCAACGTCCGCCCCGACCCCGTCGCCAAAGAAAACGCCGAGCGCGACGGCGTCGAGATCCGCCTCTACCGCATCATCTACGACGCCATCGAGGACATCACCAACGCCATGAAGGGCATGCTGGCCCCCAAGTTCCGCGACGTGGACCTGGGCCGCGCCGAAGTGCGCAGCGTCTACAAGATCTCCAACGTGGGCACCGTTGCCGGCTGCTACGTGCTGGACGGCAAGGTCACCCGCACCGCCAACATCCGCGTGGTGCGCGACGGCATCATTGTGGCCGACGACAAACTGGCCAGCCTCAAGCGCTTCAAGGACGATGTCAAGGAGGTGGCCAGCGGCTACGAATGCGGCATGGCCCTCACCAAGTTCGCCGACATCAAGGAAGGCGACGTCTTTGAGGCCTACACCGTGGAAGAATACCACGAATGAGCCGCGGCGGCGCCCCGTGCCGCCCGCCATCATCTGAACCGAAGGAGGGGAGCCCATGGCCACCCATAAGTTCCAGCGCCATGCCGAAGACATCCACCGCGAACTGACCGACATCCTGCGCACCATGAAGGACCCCCGCGTGCAGGAGGCCATGCTCAGCGTGGTCAAGGTCGACCTGAGCGGCGACCTTTCCACCTGCAAGGTGTACGTCAGTTCCATCAAGGGAATGGAGGCCGCCGCCGAGGCCGTCAAGGGCCTGAAAAGCGGTGCCGGCTACATCCGCCACGAGATCAGCCAGCGGCTGACCACCCTGCGCCGCAGCCCGGCGTTCCAGTTTTATGCCGACAACTCCATTGAACACGGGGCTGAAATTGCCCGTAAACTGCACGAACTGCTGCCCGATGACGGCGGCAACGGCGACAAGGCTGACTGAACCCTGCCGCCCCACAGGAGGAAGAGAATGTCCATGGAATTCCAGTGCGCCGGCTGCACCGTGCAGCAGGCAGCACAGCTGCTGAAACAACAACCTCAGGTCACCATCCTTTGCCACCAGCGGCCCGACGGCGACACCATCGGCAGCGGGTTTGCGCTGGCCCTGGCGCTGCGCGCCCTGGGCAAACAGGTGCGCCTGCGCTGCCCCGACCCCATTCCGGCCCGCTATGACGTGGTCACCGGCTGCTACCAGCCCCCCGCGGGCGGGGCGGACGGTTTTGTGGCGGCGGTGGACGTGGCTGACCCCAGCCTGCTGGGCAGCCTGGAAGCCGAGTACTGCAGCCGGGTGGACCTGTGCATCGACCACCACCCGTCCAACAAATACTACGCCAAAAACCTGCTGCTGCGGGGCAATTCGGCCTCCTGCAGCGAGATTGTCTTTGACGTGGTAAAGGCCCTGGGCGTGCCCCTTACACCGCCCATCGCCGATGCGCTGTACCTGGGCGTTTCCACCGACACGGGCTGCTTCCGCTTTGCCAATGTGACGGCGGGCACCCACCTGGTGGCGGCCGAACTCATTGCCGCCGGGGCCGACCACACCCTCATCGACCGGCTGATGTTTGAAACTGTCAGCCTCGGCCGACTGCAGGTGGAATGCCGTGCCAAGGCCTCCATCGAATATTACTTCGGCGGAAAATGCGCCGTCATGTACCTGCGCCGCCGCGACCTGGAGGGGCTGGACGTGGACGAAAGCGAGCTGGAAGGCTTCGCCAACATCCCGCGCAGCATCGCCGGGGTGGAAGTGGGCGTCACGGTGCGGGAACAGAACGACGGCAGCTGCCGCATCTCGCTGCGCAGCAGCGATTCGGTCAACGCCTCGGCCGTCTGCGAGGCCTTCGGCGGCGGCGGGCACGCCCGCGCAGCCGGCTGCAACATTGCGGGCAGCCCCGAAGAAGCCTGCGGCGCCCTGCTGCCCGTGCTGGCCCCCTGTTTTCCGGGGGTGCAGGCGTGAAACGGCAGGAAGCCAGGTTCCACGGCATCCTTTGCCTTGACAAGCCGGAAGGCTTTACGTCCTTTGACGCGGTGGCCAAGCTGCGGGGCATGACCCGCCAGCGGCGCATCGGCCACGGCGGCACGCTGGATCCCTTTGCCACCGGGGTGCTGCCGGTGTTTTTTGGCCGGGCCACCCGGCTGTGCGACATGGCCCCCGTGCAGGAAAAACGCTACACCGTTGCTCTGCGCCTGGGGGTGGAAACCGACACCCAGGACCTGACCGGCACCGTGGTGAACCGCTGTGACGCGCCGGTCTCCCGCGCGGCGCTGGAACAGCTGCTGCCGCGCTTTACCGGCGACCTGCTGCAGCTGCCCCCCATGTACTCCGCCGTGCAGGTGGGCGGCCGGCGGCTGTACGACCTGGCCCGCCAGGGCCTCGAGGTGGAACGTCAGCCCCGCCCCATCCGGGTGGAGGAGCTGAACCTGCTGGATTATGACCCCCAGGCCCGCCGGGCCGTGCTGGATGTGCGGTGCTCCAAGGGCACCTACGTGCGCACCCTGTGCCACGACATCGGGGCGGCCCTTGGGGTGGGCGGCGCCGCCGAAGCGCTGCGCCGCACCGAAGCCCTGGGTTTTGCCCTGGCCGACTGCCGCAGCTTTGACGACGTGGCGGCGGCCCTGCAGGCGGGGGATGAAGGCTTTTCGTCGCTGCTGCTGCCCATCGGGACCATGTTTCGCAATTGCCCGACCCTGAACCTGACCGAACCCCAGGAGCGGATGTTCTGCAGCGGGGTGAAGCTGGACCTGGCCCGGGTGGACGGCCTGCCGGAGGGCGACAGCGGCCTGCTGCGGGTGCTGGGCGCCCAAGGCGGTTTTTTGGGCGTGGCCCGGGCCGACCGGGATGCCGGCGAGCTGGTGGTGGTGCGCAACTTCTGCGGCAGCTGAAAGGCTGCCGTTCGCTGTGTCTTGGGTGCTGCCGCCCCAAACCTCAACTGTTTTAAGGAGAACCTTATGGCTGAACTGCTTTCACATCAACCAAACTGTGACACCGCTGTGGCGCTGGGCTACTTTGACGGCGTGCACCTGGGCCACCGGGCCGTCATCGGCCGGGCGGTGCAGGAGGCCGACGGCCAGCTGCTGCCGGCGGTGTTCACATTTTCCACCGGGGGCGGTGCGCCGGAAAAGAAAAAGGGCGCCGGCGCCCTCTGCACCCCCGAAGAAAAGCTGGACCTGCTGCGCCAGGCCGGGGCCAGGGTCATCGCCAGCCCCGACTTTGAGGTCATCCACGGCATGAGCCCCCAGGAGTTTGTGCAGGACATTCTGGCGCGGCAGCTGCGGGCCAGGGTGCTGTGCTGCGGCGCTGACTTCCGCTTCGGCAAGGGCGCCGCCGCCGGAGTCGAAGAACTGCGCGCCATGGGCGCCCCGCTGGGCATCCGGCTGTGCGTGGTGCCCGCCGTGCTGTACCAAAACGCGCCGGTCAGCTCCACCCGCATCCGCGAGGCCGTGTCCGCCGGCGACCTGCCCCTGGCGGCCGCCCTGCTGGGGCGGCGCTACTCCTTTGCCGCGCCGGTGGTGGAGGGCAAACACCTGGGCCACAAGCTGGACTTTCCCACCATCAACCAGCCGCTGCCCGCGGGGCTTTGCATGCCGCCCCCGGCGGTGTACGCCGTCTGGGTGCAGACCCCCGACGGCCGGTGGCGCATGGGGGTGTGCAACATCGGGGCCCAGCCCACGGTGGGCGGCAGCACCCCGCTGGCCGAAACCTTCATCCTGGACTATTCCGGCGACCTGTACGGGCGCACCGTGCGCCTTGCCCCCTGGCGCAAGCTGCGGGACATCCGCCGGTTTGAAAGCGTGGAACAGCTGCGCCGGTGCGTGCTGGAAAACGCCCGCCAGGCCCGCGAGATCCTTTCGCAGCAGCCTGCGGAGGACCTGGGCTGACCCCGCCGCCGGGGCCGGTTTGTTGACAGGGTTTGACCCGGATGCTATAATTTAACGTGTTTTTTGCCAATTTGCTTTGCATGGCCCGCCGCCGCCCTCTGCGGGCGGAAAGGCGGGCTGCAGAACGGAGAATCGCCATGGGACCTACCGCCATTCTTTTCCCCGGCCAGGGGGCACAGTTCGTTGGGATGTTCGCCGACCTTTACGAGGAATACGGCCTGGTGCGCGACACCTTTGCCCAGGCCGAGGACGCCCTGGGCCGGCCCATTGCCCGGCTGTGCTTTGAAGGCCCTGAAGAACAACTGAACAGCACCGAAAACACCCAGCCTTGTCTGGTCACCTGTGAGGTGGCTCTGTGGAGGCTTTTTTGTTCATTGGGGCTTCAGGCCCGGGCTCTTTCGGGCTTTTCGCTGGGCGAATGCTCGGCCCTGGTGGCTGCCGGGGTGCTTTCGCTGGAGGATGGGCTGAAGCTGGTGGCCCTGCGCGCCGGCGCCATGCAGCGGGCGGTGCCCGCCGGCCAGGGCGGCATGCTGGCGGTGCTGGGCCAAAGCGAGGAAGCGGTGCGCGCCCTGTGCGCCGACGCCGGCGACCTGTGGCCGGCCAACTTCAACTGCCCGGGGCAGATTGTCTGTGCCGGACGCACCCCCGCCCTGGAGCAGGCCGAAAAGCTGGCGGCGGCCCGGGGCATCACGGTCAAACGGCTGGCGGTCAGCATCCCTTCCCACTGCGCGCTGATGGCCCCCGCCGCCCGCGAGCTGGAGGAGTTTATAGCCCCCATGCGGTTCGCGGCGCCCAGCCTGCCGGTGTACACCAACGCCGACGCCCTGCCCACCACCGACCCGGCCGAGCTCAAGCGCAAGCTGGTGCTGCAGCTGACCCACCCGGTGCTGTTTGAAAACTGCCTGCAGGCCATGGCCGCCGGCGGCATCGACACCTTTGTGGAGGCCGGCCCCGGCCGGGTGCTGTCCGGCCTGGCCCGCAAGACCCTGAAGGGCGCGTGCGTGCTGCGGGCCGACACCCTGCCCCAGCTGCGCAGGACCCTGGAGGAATTACACCTTGGATAAGCTGCTGACCGTTGCGGTGCCGGCCTACAACGCCGCGCAGTACCTGGAAAAATGCCTGGATTCGCTGCTGTGCCCCGACCTTGACCGCCTGGATGTGGTGGTGGTCAACGACGGTTCCGCCGACGGCACGCTGGAGCTGGCCCGCCGCTACGCGGCCCGGTACCCTCAAAGCATCCGGGTCATCGACAAACCCAACGGGGGCCACGGGTCGGGCATCAACGCCGCGGCCGCCCAGGCCCTGGGCAAGTACTTCCGGGTGCTGGACGCCGACGACTGGTTCATCACCTCCAACATCGCCCCGCTGCTGCGGGCGCTGGAAAACACCGAAGCCGACATCGTGCTGACCCACTACCACAAGGTGGACATGGCCACCGGCGCCGCCGAGCCGTTTTGTACCTCCGGGCTGCCCCTGGGGGTGCCCTGCACGCTGCAGCAGATGATGGACGCCGGCGCGCTGGCCTGCTGCGTGTTCCACGGGGTCTGCTACCGCACCGCGTTTTACCGCCGGTGCGGCCTTGTGCTGCCCGAAAAGGTCTTCTACGAGGACCAGGAGTACGCCACCGTGCCCTTCAGGGACGCCCAAAGCCTGCTGCCCCTGGACCTGTTTTTGTACGAATACATGATCGGAAACGCCGACCAGAGCGTTTCGGACCAGAACCAGGTCAGGCGGGTGTGGATGATGGAAACGGTGCTGGAGCGCATCCTGCGGCAGCGCACCCCCGGCATGGCCCCCGCCGCCAAGGCCTATTTTGACTTCAAGCTGAGAGAGATGCTGCTGAGCACCTACTCCATCATGCTGATCAAGAACACCGACCGGCCCACAGGTCTGGCCCAGGCAAAAAAGCTGCGCCAGCGGCTGCAAAGCCAGGCCCCTGACCTGTACGCCGCCACCGCCCGCCAGTACAACACGGCCCTGCTGCTGCACAGGCTGGGCTTCACCGGCGACACGCTGCGCCGCCTGGGCGCCAACGGGCTGTACCGGCGCCTGCGGGCAATGATGCATTAAGGAGAGGATCTTTTGAGCGCGATCATTCGTAGAAACAAAGAGCGTTTCAAAACGCTGCTGCGCTACCGCGACCTGCTGTCGCAGCTGGTGGCGCGCGACATCAAGCTGAAATACCGCCGCAGCTACCTGGGCTATCTGTGGAGCGTGCTGAGCCCCCTGATGGTCATGGTGGTCATGACCGTGGTGTTTTCCACCATGTTCAACCACAAGACCGCCAACTTCCCGGTCTACCTGCTGGGCGGCAACCTGGTCTTTTCCTTCATGCGCGAGTCAAGCTCCCACGCCATCACCTCCATCACCGGCAACGCCTCGCTGCTGAAAAAGGTGTACGTGCCCAAATACATCTTCACCCTGTCCAAGGTCACCAGCGACCTGGTCAACCTGTTCTTTTCGCTGGGGGCGCTGGTCATCGTGATGCTGGCCACCGGCGTGTCCTTTCACTGGACCTTCTTCCTCATCATCGTCCCCATCCTGGAGCTGTACGCCTTCTGCGTGGGGCTGGGCATGATGCTGGCCGAGCTGACCGCCTGGATGTACCTGACCCCCATCTTTTACCCGGTGGAGGCGCTGCCCGACAAGCTGGAATGGCTGGTCACCCGCCTGAACCCCATGTATTACTATGTGACGGTGTTCCGTGACTACACCTGGGGCAGCGGCGTGGCCTGGACGGGCAACATCCTGCGCGGGGGGCTCATCGCCGCGCTGATGCTGCTGATTGGAACGGCGGTTTTTGCCAGGACCAAGGACCGTTTCATCCTGCACATATAAAAGCGAGGAACGGTGTGAGTATCATGAATCAGGACAGCACGAAGTACGCAATCGAAGTCAAAAACGCCACCGTGCGCTTCAATATGGCATCTGAAAAGGTGGACAACCTGAAGGAATACATGGTGCGTTTGGCCACCCACCGGCTGATGTTCCAGGAGTTTTTGGCGCTGAAGAACATCAACCTGCAGATCCGCCCGGGCGAAGCCTGGGGCCTGGTGGGCGCCAACGGCGCCGGCAAATCCACCCTGCTCAAGCTCATCTGCGGCATTCTGACCCCCTACAAGGGCTCGGTCAGCATCAACGGCAGCATCGCCCCCCTCATCGAGCTGGGGGCCGGCTTCGACGTGGACCTCACCGGCGGCGAGAACATCTTTCTGAACGGCGCCCTGCTGGGCCACAGCAAGGAGTTTATGCAGCGGCACTACGACGAGATCCTGGAGTTTTCCGAGCTGCGGAACTTCATCGACGTGCCGGTCAAAAACTATTCCTCCGGCATGAAGGCCCGCCTGGGCTTCGCCATCGCCACGGTGGTCAAACCCTCCATCCTCATTGTGGACGAGGTGCTGGCGGTGGGTGACGCCGCCTTCCAGAAAAAATGCACCGACCGCATGGACGCCATGCTTTCCCGGGGCACCACGCTGCTGTTTGTTTCCCATTCGGTGCCGCAGGTGCGCAATCTGTGCACCCACGCCCTGTGGCTGGACCACGGCACCCCCCGCATGCTGGGCGAGGTGAACGAGGTCTGCGACGCCTACGAGGAGTTTCTGCGGGTGCCTGTTTCGGCCCGCACCGCCCCCGCCGCCCCCAAACACACCGACGACGGCCGCTACGACTACCTGGTGGTGGGCAGCGGCATTTCGGGCGCCACCTTTGCCTACGAGGCGGCGCGCCGGGGCAAAAAGGTGCTGGTGCTGGAGCGCCGCGACCACGTCGGCGGCAACTGCGCCACCCGGGAAGAGCAGGGCATCCAGGTGCACCGGTACGGGCCGCACATCTTCCACACCGACGACCGCCCGGTGTGGGAACTGGTGAACAGCCTGACCCCCTTCAACAGCTTTGTCAACTGCCCGGTGGCCAACTTCCGCGGCCAGCTGTACAACCTGCCCTTCAACATGAACACCTTTGCCCGCATGTGGGGCGTCACTTCGCCCCAGCAGGCCAGGGACATCATTGCCGCCCAGCAGGGCGAATGCTCCGGCGAGCCCCGGAACCTGGAGCAGCAGGCCATCCGCCTGGTGGGCCGGGATATCTACGAAACCCTTATCAAGGGCTACACCGAAAAGCAGTGGGGCCGCCCCTGCACCCAGCTGCCGCCCGACATCATCCGGCGGCTGCCGGTGCGCTACACCTACAACAACAACTATTACAACAACCGCTGGCAGGGCGTGCCCGAAGCGGGCTACACCGCCCTGACGGAAAAGATGCTGCAGTACTGCGAGGTGCGCCTGAATACCGACTACCTGGCCGACAAGGCCCGGTGGGACGCCCTGGCCGACAGGGTGGTCTACACCGGGGCGCTGGACGCCTACTTCGGCAGCCGCCTGGGCAGCCTGGAATACCGCAGCCTGCGGTTTGAAGAGGAGACCCTGCCCCAGACCGACTACCAGGGGGTGGCGGTGATGAACTTCACCGACGCCGAGACCCCCTACACCCGGGTCATCGAGCACCGCCACTTCCAGGAGACCTGCCAGTCGCCGGTGACGGTGGTCACCCGCGAGTACCCCCAGGCCTGGCGGCCGGGGCTGGAGCCCTACTACGCCCTGGGCGACGCCAAAAACACCGCCCTGTGCGCCGAATACGCCAAGCTGGCCGCCGCCGAACCCAAAACGCTGTTCCTGGGGCGGCTGGCGCGCTACACCTACCTGGACATGGACAAAGCCGTGCGCGAGGCCATGGACCTGGCGGCCCGCGAACTGAAATAAGGGCCGG
>Ga0268360_1003387_pt1 | contig 10192 bp, 7 predicted proteins | sample BioMet11_FD_192465 | JGI IMG/M metagenome (GOLD analysis project Ga0268360, IMG submission 192465) | Sewage microbial communities from Oakland, California, United States - Biofuel 11 (Illumina Assembly) | ecosystem: Engineered > Wastewater > Sewage > Unclassified | place: USA: California... | reverse complement strand
GGGCTCCATATCGAAATCCCCGGGCCCGATAATGCCGGCCCTCTTAAGTTCTGCAAAACGCCTGAAAGCCGGGCCGAGATGCTCGGACATTCTGGCTTCGCCTCGCTGGTATTTCATCAGCCAGCTGTAATTGTCCGGCCCGCCAAAGCACTCGTCATAGTCGAAAAAGCTGAAGATAAACTGAGGCTGGCGCGCGTATTTGGCTGTCGCCTGAACAGCCTTTATGCCCGAGGCGTCTATTTTTCTGCAGAGAGCTGCAAACTCATCATAGCTGGCTGGAACTTTCCAGCCCCGTTCCCGGAACAGGGTTTTGTCGTAGACAATGCCGAGCGAATCCGAGGGACCGGGCAGATAGAAGAGTTTTCCATCGATCTGACAGCTGTTTATCGATGCTCCGCTGAAGCTGGAGCTGAGGTCCTCACCCGAGAGGTCCAGCAGGGCCGAGGGGACAATGTCATTTGCAGCCTTCATATTGGGCGAAATCACAATGTCCTCAAAATCGCCGCTTCCGAGAGACTGCCTCAGCTCGTAGGGCGTGTCACGCGCGCAGTGCAGCACAAAGATAATGCTCAGATCCGGGAATTTCTTCTCGAGCGCTGCCTTCATGTGGCTGTAATTCACATTGTATTCCATGCGGACCGTGACAGGTGTCTTTGTCTGGTCTACCGGCTCGAAGCTCAGCACTTCATCCGCCGGCGCGCCGCGGAGCTTCCCCGAGGCGCAGCCTGAGCCAAGACCGAGTATCAGAAGCGCAAGGAGCCAGACTGCTGTTTTTTTCATTCCCGCTTCCTCCATGGCAGCGTCATTTCACTTCCAGACGTCTGCCGCCCTGCCGCCGGATCAGCCTTTCTTTCCTGTCCCGGCGCCCAGCAGTTTTCCTGTTTCGCGGCGCAGCTCGGCGGGATCGATCGGCTTTCCCACATGGGCATTCATGCCGGCCTGCCGCGCTTTCTCTATATCTTCGGCGAAGACATTGGCCGTCATGGCCACAATCGGCACTGTGCCGGCCCCCGCTCTGCCCGAAGCCCGTATCCGCCGCGCGGCTTCGTATCCATCTGCCTTGGGCATCTGGATATCCATATAGATAATATCATAGGGCGCGCCGCTCTCCGCATACCGCGCAGCCGCCTCCTCCCCGTCTTCGGCGAAGTCCACTGCGAAGCCGAGATTCTTCAGCATAATTCCCGCGATCTCCCGGTTAATGGGATTGTCTTCGGCCAGAAGAGCCCGCTTCCCGTCAAACCTCAGCTGTGACCACTCATTTTCATCCGCCTCTTCAGCGGGCTCCTGTGCTGATCCGCTGTCCACCGGGAAGAAAAGCTCAACGGTAAATACCGAGCCCACAGCGGGAGTGCTCCTCAGACTTATGGTCCCGCTCATCGCCTCGACGAGGTTCTTGGTAATGGAGAGCCCGAGCCCTGTCCCCTCGGTGCTGTGCAGATGCTCCTCATCTCCACGTGAAAAAGGCTCAAAAACAGTCTTCTGCGCTTCGGGGGAGATTCCAATGCCATTGTCTTCCACCTCGAAACGGAAGGTGGCTGTGCCTGATTTCAGCGAGGTCAGCTCGGTGAGTCTCAGGGAAATTCTGCCATTGTCGGGCGTGTACTTGACCGCATTGTTCAGCAGGTTGATAAGGATCTGGTTCAGCCTCAGCTTGTCCCCTCTCAGCTTTGTGTGCCGTACATTCTGATCGGTATAGGCAAAGCTGTGACCCCTGGATTCGCAGAGGGGTTCTATCATCTCGCATACTTCCCTGAGCGCTGTTTTTATATCGAAGGGCTCTGTGGCAAAGCTGAGCTTGCCGCTCTCTATGCGCGACATATCGAGGATATCGTTTATCAGCTTGAGCAGGTGTTCGGAGGAAGCCATTATCACGTCGAGGTGTTCCATGGTTTTCTCCCTGCTGTTATAGTCGGCCATGGCAAAACGCGTCATGTTTATAATGGCGTTGAGAGGCGTTCTGATATCGTGGGACATATTGGAGAGGAAACGTGTTTTGGCGTGGTTGGCGCTGTCCGCCAGCACAAGGGCGCGCCTCATGTCTTCAGTACGCTGTCTTTCTTTTGTCGCGTCCAGAACCATGCCCACAAACTGCTTTTCTGGCTCCCGTACAGGGTAGAGCCTCAGAACAAGGTATTTAAGAATCCCGCCAGTTTCGTAGGGGAAGTAATCGCTTACAAAATCGCTCTCTCCGTCCCATTCGGCGAGGGCTCTGTTCAGATTCTGAACCGCGCTGCCTGCTTCCGCTCCGCGGGGCGGAAGGATTTCAGGCCTGCCCTCCGCGCTGAAGACGAGGGCAGGGGGATTGGCCCCCAGCATCTTATACTCGTTGGAGGACACATAGAGGGGCCGCCTCTGCTTCGGCGAAAGAAAGAGAAAAACAGTATTGGTCTCCGACACAAGCAGGTTGAAAAATTCCTCGCGCTCGCGGATAGCCGCCGCGTATTTCCGTGAGCGTCTGTTGTACAGCCAGAAGAAACCGAAAAAAGCCGCGAAAAACATCAGAGCTATTATGAATATAAGCCGGGTGGCCTGCGCGGTAAAATGGTTCATATTCAGATTTACCGCGCTCTCTGGAACAATGTAGAAGAGGTAGCAGATCTCATTCATTGCCCGAACGGGGCTTGCCACCACATAGCATCCGGGCTCTCCGCCTCCAGAGCAGAGGAATACTGCCTCCCGCGCCTCGGCCATGGCGGTTCTGAGCTCCATCCCCGGCAGAGAGAGATTCCTCATGCTGCGGTTTTCAAAGAGGGCCAGCACATTGAATACTTCGGCAGTCTTTCTGCCCGAGGATTTGCTGATCTTTACGCCGTTCTGGCGCGTCAGATATAGGCAGCCCGAATCATTAAAGCTGTGTATGCCCAGGTTTTCAAAAAGAGTGTCCAGATTCCGGACTACAGAGACCGCGATAACAGGTCTGCCCCGCAGAAGGAGCCTTGTCTTTGCGGCGAGCGAATACTCAATGGTTGAATCGGCTATATGGAAGGATTCGCCCCTCTGGACAGTCTCATAGGCATAGCTCGAAGCGGAATCCCTGTTCTGGACTGCGGCGGACTCATCGAGGCAGAGCCCTCCGCTGCTGTAGACATAGATGCCGTCCGCGCCCCAAATGCTCTTCTGGGTCTTCAGAAAACCGAAAAGCCCTGCCTCGCTCCCGGGGCGCGCGCTTTCGATGCCGGCCGCCACGCTCCTTGCAACATTGCGGTCGGATTCAAACACCTCTTCGATGTAGGCCCTTACCTGATGGTTTATCTCGATCAGGTGGTTCGCATTTTCGTAGGCGCTGCCGCTTTTATACTGGCCGACGAAGAGGCGGAAAATGCAGATTAAAATGCAGAGAGCAAGAAAGAGCGCGGCCGACAGCCTGAGTATCAGCTTTGTCTGACGGGATTGCGCCTTTTCCGCTGCCCTCATTGTGAGTTGTATCCCCTGCCTGGAGCCTTTTGGCTCTCCCGATGTTTATCCGCCCGCTACTGGCGGATTTTAAGCCCCTCAGGCGCTTGCCGTGCGGCCTTCGCTCTTCTCGTCGTGATTCGCGCTGTAGATCTGGTCAAAACCGCGCTCGATCCGCTGGAATACCTCGCTGAGGTCCGGATCGAAATGGAGTCCTGCGTCCTGGAGAATTTTCTCCACGGCCAGCTCGTGGCTGTAGGGCTCCTTGTAGGAGCGCCGCATTCTGAGGGCGTCATAGACATCGGCGATGCTCACAATACGGGCGGCGAGCGGAATAAGCGGTCCCTCGAGATTGTAGGGGTAGCCTGAACCGTTCCACCACTCATGGTGGGACAGGGCTATCTGCTTGGCCATCGGATTCGGGTAGCTCGAAAGGATGAAGGCTCCGTTTATCGTATGCTCCTTCATTATGCTCCATTCGAATTCATTGAGAGGGCCTGTTTTATTCAATATATCATCGGGCGTGCCGATCTTTCCGACATCATGCATCGCCGCGAGAAAACCGATGTCATCGACAAAGTCTACATCGACTTCGGGCCAGCGCGGATCGCCATAGAGCTCCTTGGTCAGCAGTTCGGAGTAGAGATTGACGCGCTCAATATGCCTGCCTGTATCGTTGTCCTTCATCTTGGACGCCTCGAGAAGGGAAGCGAAGGTGCCGCGCAGGCTCTTCCTGTTTTCCTCGGTTACATCGTCCAGAAAAAGGCTGTAGGCGGAAGGGGAGGGCGAGGCATCCTCGAAGGGCCAGAGCGGCTGGACGGTCAGTTTGCTGACCACCGCAGGGCAGTCCTTCGCGTGATGCGTCACAGTGCCGCGCCAGGAAAAACCCGCCGCCGCCGAGAGCACAGAGCTCCGCATATCGCGCATCAGCTCAGCGCTCAGATTCCGCGCGAAGACCGCCGGGAAGACACTGCCCTCGGGATAGTGGAAGGTACGCAGAAGCTCGCGGAGGGGCGGATTCTGATAGACAAAGGCCAGGTCCCTGCCCAATATCGCAAAAGCGCCCGAGCGCTTTTCGTAGCTTCTTGCGAGATCGCGGACAAAGTTGGTCGACAGCAGAGCCTCATCGCTCTGTTTTTCGCGCGGCGTCTCATCGACTTCCTCGAGTTCCTCAATCCCGTCGGAGCTCTGTGCGGACTCCTCGACTGCAGGGAGTTCCTCGAGATCTTCATGGTCCTCTCCAGCCCGGGATGGGAATTGATTTTTCATTTCCTCGAGACCCGCCATTGCAGAATTCCTTTATATAGACGCGGCTGGACCCGGAGCTGTGTCTCCGGTCCGTCCCTTTCCAGCGCTCTCCGCGGCCGCGGCAGCCTCTTCGGCTTCGCTCGGTCTCAGATAAAGGGGCCCCTCATCGTTGGGTGAGGCGCCCGAGCTTTCGAATTTCTCGCGCCCCAGCGCCGCAATTCCCGGCGCGCAGCCCAGCCGTATTCTCCGGTCCAGCTGCACCCCGCCGCGTTCCGTTGCAAATTCCTCGAAGAGCGCGGCGTCCGGCCCCGTTATCAGGAGCTCTGGATAAGTATCGACGAGGGCGGCAAAACGCGCAAGAGATATATCGAGATAGTCCGAAATTCTCAGGCCTTTCATATAAAATGCCGTGTAAAATCTGCCCTTTTTGCCATCCATAACAGGTGCGACAACGCCGCCATAATACTCGAGCCCCCAAGCGAGGCAGTCAAGAGTCGGCACCGAGACCCAGGGTCTTCCGACGGCGAGCGAGAGCCCCTTCGCAGTGGACATGCCAATGCGGAGCCCAGTAAAGGATCCGGGACCTCCCGCGCAGGCGATAAGGTCGAGGTCGGCGGGCGCAAGGCCCGCTCTCTTCAGCGTAAAATCGATCAGGTCCATCAGCCTTTCGGCGTGCTTGAGCCCGAGATCGAGCTCGGCGCCCGCCCATCCGGAGCCGGCCCTGAGCCCCACGGCGAGAAGATCGCTCGCCGTATCTATAGCCAGAATATTCATCGCTCTTCTTTCTCCACGCCGGCGTTACCGCAGTCCTCGAGGATATCTTCGAGCTTCGCGCCCTCAACCTGCATAAGGCGGCTTCCATCGGCTTCGACCTGGATGCGCACCCGGGCGGCATCCCCGGGGAGGGAATCCTCGATACGCTCGCTCCATTCTACCGCCGAGAGCCCTCCCCTGTCCGCGAGCAGTTCCTCACCGCCGATTTCGGCGAAATCCTCTGGTCCGGCCAGCCTATAGGCGTCGATATGGTGGAAACGCAGTCTGCCCTCGTATTCGGAGACTATTGTAAAGGTCGGGCTTGTCACCTCGTCTTCAATGCCGAGGCCCGCGCCGATACCCTTGCAGAGCACTGTTTTGCCTGCGCCCAGATCGCCGAAGAGGGCGATAACAAGGCCGCCCTGGGCACGCCGCCCAATGCATTCGCCGAGTTTTTCCATCTCTTCTGCGCTTTTAACATGGAGCTGTTTCAGGGAAGCTGGCCTTTCCGGTCGAGGTCGAGAATTTTATCCTTTATGGAATGAATAAGAGGAACCACCGGCCAGGCTGGTGTCGCATGGAAGCTCACATTGATATCAGGACCCCCGACAGGGAGGCGCTCCACCGTAAAATTCACCGGAATCTCGCTCGTGCCGTCGGCGGCGTCAATAACCGCGACGGCATTGAATTCCTTGAGGTAGTGGAGTGGCGTCTCCTTCGCGGACAGATCTTTAAGCTCGACGACCCGCATGCTTTTTATTGTAAGGATTTAGATTGCGGCGAGTCAAGTTTCATATCCGTAGACATGCGATAGTATGCCATTCAGACTGCGCTGAGACACCTTTACAAACTTTATGTGCATCACCCCGCCCACATTTCTGTTTTTTGCAAGGCGCACAATCTTGCCGTAGGCCGAAAGCGAGCCGCTGCCCGGGTCAAAAACTATCTTGATATAGTCGCCCTCGTTGAGCGGATTGCTGCTGAGCACGGCGGCTCCCCCCGCCGAGATGTCGATGACAGTGCCCGGCATCGCGAAATCGTCTACCTTGGCATGGGATTTGACCTTTCCTCCCACTCGTTCCGGCGTCACTGTGATGTGGTAATAGGTGCAGGGCGCCTCGATCTCCTTCCTGGCATGCTGCCTTGCGGGCAGAGAGTGCACGGAATCGCTGTGGGCCAGAACCATAACCTCGCCGCTGCCTATCCGCTCCCAGCCCAGCACCCTTGTATCAAAGCGGTAGCCTTCCCGCGCCGGACCGTAGAAACAGCAGGTCAGCCTTGTGCCGCGGTGCATGCGGATGGGCTCGTTATAGGCATCCCGCGCGGGCTCTACCGCGACGCCGCCAGCCTCGACCGCCAGAATAATGCTCGGATAGCTCTCTTCTTCCTTTGTTATAAACGAAATAGGCAGGTTCCGGCCGAGCTGGCGCGTCGAGGTAATCGTCGTCCGCGATGCGCTTCTCTGCGCAATTCCCTCGCGTATGGCAAAAAGCTGGGCCTTTCTGGCCTCGCCCTCGCCTTCGTTATTGTCATCGCGTTCGATAAGCTGGTAGACATCCTTGAAAAAGCTGTCGAGATGGGACTTGTTCCTGAACACAAACTCGGGGTTGGCCAGTCCAAGCCTCCCCGCATAGCCCTCGAGGAAGCGTATCTCCTGATCGGAGAGTCCTGCTCCTCTCGCAGCCCGCCTGAAGGAGCCGCGGTGCATTGAGCCCGAGCTCGCTCCGCCCGAAAGCGAGGGGCGGCCGGCTATCGGAGTTTTTTTTGCATAGGCGTAGACAAGCAGCCCCAGCACAAGGAGGCCGAGGATAATTATCCCCATCCTGTCCTCTTCGGGGTTGTCTTTTTTCCAGTAGGTCTGGGCGAGAACAAAAGCCGAGAATACGGTGGCTATCTGCGTTTTGAGGCCTCCTCGACGGCCCTGCCGGCCGCCTCAAAGAAACTCTTCATCCGGGGAGTCACTTCATATTCGATGAGATCCCCGATCAGCACTGTATCCCTGTCTTCAAAAGCTCCAGAGAGCTTGCGGAGTATCTCATTGAGCTCGAGATAGAAATCCTTGAGTTTCTTCCCGTCGATATTGATGGCGTCGATATCCACGCCCTTGTTTTTGAGCTCGGGGAGAATGCGGATTGCCTTGTTGAAGGTCTCGATAAAGAGAAGGACAACCTTCATCGCCTCGGCGTCTTTGCCGGTCTGGAGCAGTACTGGCAGTTCGGAGAGCTCCGCGGACTCAACTTCGAATACGTGGGCGGCTTTGCGTTCCTCTCCAAGCGGATCGAGGATTTCATCGAGACGTTCGCGGAAAAGCATGCCGAGCCGTCCGGATTCTGAGACTATCTGGGTACGGAGAGCAGGGGAGGGCCGAATGGCGCCCTTTCCGTCGGCAGGCGACGCCGCAGCCTCGGCCGTGAGCTTTTCGAAATCCGCCACATAGCCGCGCTCGTCTGTCGAGAAGAAATCCGAGACAGCTTCTTTCATCCGGCTGGCCCCGGCCGCAAGGCCCTTCCAGTCGGGGCTCGACTCAAGGCCTCCAATCTCGTGTGCTGCCTCGAAGAGCTCAAGCAGGGTGCTTATTGCCTTGCCCTTTATCTCCGAAATGGGCTGGGCCACAATGTCCAGCCGGTCCAGCTCCGAGAGCGGAAGATCCTTTGCCCTGCTGTATTCAGTATCCGCGATTTCTTTTCCATCGAGTTTGAGGCCGATGATGGCAAGGCCGTTATATTCGAGCTCTGTCCCCGCAAGAGCGAGAAATTCTCCCGCCGTTCTGGCTGTTCCGCCTTCGATATTCACAGGCATGCCATTTACTTTTATCTGCATATCCATGGGCTCCTTGTATTACTGACCGCTGTTCTGTTTTGAAAAACTGTTGATGGAGCTTGAAGAGCTCTCGAGGGCGTCCATCGTCGACTCCATCGACGCATACTTCTCCTTGAGCTCGGCTTCCTTCTGGGCAAGGGCGCTGTCCAGCGAGGTGATTTTCTCCTTGTCGGCCTTTATCTGCCTGTCCAGAGTGTCGGTCTTCAGGCTGATAATGCCGCCTGTCGTCACAAAAGGCTTCAGGATGGCATCCACTCTGTAGGCTGCGCCCGAATCCACAACGAGGTCGCCGTCGGAATCCCGCCCAAAGAGGTCTCGGACCCCCGCAAAGTTGTCGCTCAGCGCCTTGTCGAGCATCTCCTCATCTATTTCAAGGTAGCCGCGCATCTTCGAGATGCTGTAGCCCTGGCTCGCTCCCGATTTGGCGCTGTCTGTCGAAATGCCGAGCTGGGCGAGCAGGCGGATAGGCACCGCTGCGTCGCCATAGGAGTTCATCATCGACTGCTGCAGCGACGTTTTCAGGAAGCCAAGGGTCGAATCGTTCGAGAGCACCCCGAGGTGCTCCTTCGCCGATTTTTTCTCATCGTCGCTGAAATAACTGATCTCGTCGACAAGGCTTTCGTCATCGCGGGTCAGAATATTGATCTGCGCCATTATGCGGTTGTAATTGCCCACAAAGCTGATCAGCGCATCCTTGACCGCCTTGCGGTCGGGCTCCACCTTGAGGCTTATCGTTTTCTCAGAGGCTTCCTTTACGCTGAGGGTCACGCCGGGTATCACATCGCTGATCTCGTTGGAATCGCGCTGCACTTCAATGCCCTCAACCGAGACAAGGGCATCCTGGGCGGTCGAAATAGCATGGACAGGCCTGTATCCCGCATTCTCGTGCGGATCATAGACACGGGCGCTCACAAGCTCAAGCCGCCTTGTCGTATCCCCGCTGCGCAGGCCGAGGGCTGCCATATCGCCGCCATAGCCCGAGAGCTCCACAGTCATGGTCTGGATATCGCTGCCATCCTGGAGCTCGGGCAGGGCAGTGGTCTGGCCATTGGCCTGTACCACATAGGCCATATTTCTGTTCTCGACACGGGGCGGCGGCTCGGGGGCTGTCCAGGCGGAGAGGGCAGTGTCAGTCGGCGCGCCCTGCACTGTGACATCGCCATAGCTCGCCGAGTTGGCCGGGCTGAGGCTCGGTCCGGGCGGGGCCGATTCCTGGGCCTGCTCGGGCAGCTGTACAAGGCGGTATTTCAGCTCGAGAACCAGCCCCTGCGTTTTTGCCGGACCCGCGAGGGCGATTTTTGCACTCTGCCCAGCCAGCACATGGAGTTCTCCCTTTTCGACGCTGGCCTGGCCGCCCTGCCAGCTCTTTGCCTGCGCCGGATCGAGCTTCTGCTCCCTTGTGGTCACTTTTTCGATAAGCCCTGCGTCAAGGCCGAGCTTTTCGGCTGCTTCGGAGAACGCAAGTTTGTTTTTCCCGCCTGTTTTGAGCGCTTCGATAACGAGGGCCTTTGTACCGGAAGTCACCGAGACCACCGAAGCCTTCAGCAGGTCTCTGCCCTTGCGGGAGAGGGAATCGGCGAAATCCTGAAGACCGCCCCCCGCATAATTGAGCTCTATGCTCTTGTCCCCGACAGCGAATCTGTAGATGCCGGCGGGCACCTTGTAGTCCTTGTCGAGGTTTTTCGAAATAAAGCGGTCGGCTGCGGCCGCGCGCTTTACCTGTATCTTGGTGGTCGATTCGACTGCCTCGCGTGTGGCGGTGGCTGTCAGGACCTCTTCGTCTGAGGATTTTGTTGTACGGGAAGAAAAGGGATTCTTAAATGAATAAAGATTGCGCGCTTCATCTCTCAGCGAGGTAAGGCGCCTGCTCATATCGGACCAGACATCCCTCTGGTCCTGATACTGTTTGAGTTCTTTTGCTGCACGGTCGCGCGGCAGCCGCTCGACCTTCATCAGGGCCTCGACTATTTTGCCG
>Ga0268360_1003381_pt1 | contig 10219 bp, 7 predicted proteins | sample BioMet11_FD_192465 | JGI IMG/M metagenome (GOLD analysis project Ga0268360, IMG submission 192465) | Sewage microbial communities from Oakland, California, United States - Biofuel 11 (Illumina Assembly) | ecosystem: Engineered > Wastewater > Sewage > Unclassified | place: USA: California... | reverse complement strand
CTGCGGCTCAGCTCGGCATCTTCATGACCTTCATCGGATGCAAGCTGTCCGGTATGTTCACCGCGGCACAGGCCGCCTCCATCGGCATCATCGGCGGTGCCGACGGCCCCACCTCCATCTTCGTCGCATCCAAGCTGGCGCCGGAGCTGCTGGGCCCCATCGCCGTCGCCGCATACTCGTACATGGCGCTGGTCCCCGTGATTCAGCCCCCCATCATGCGGCTGCTGACCACACAGTCAGAGCGTGAAATCGTCATGAAGCCTCTGCGCGAGGTTTCCAAGCGTGAAAAGATCATCTTCCCCATCGTGGTCACTGTGTTTGTGGCCCTGCTGGTCCCCTCTGCCGCCCCTCTGGTGGCCTGCCTGATGCTCGGCAATCTGTTCCGTGAGTCCGGCGTGGTGGATCGCCTGAGCAAGACGGCTCAAAACGAGCTGATCAACATCGTCACCATCTTCCTCGGAATCTCTGTCGGCGCCACAGCCACCGCCACCACCTTCCTGTCCGCACGGACGCTGGTCATTATGGCGATGGGCGTTGTGGCCTTCGGCTTCGGCACCGCCGGCGGCGTGCTTCTGGCCAAGTTCATGAATCTGTTCCTGAAGGAAAAAATCAATCCCCTGATCGGTTCCGCCGGTGTCTCCGCCGTCCCGATGGCCGCCCGTGTCTCACAGGTTGAGGGGCAGAAGGCCAATCCCGGCAACTTCCTGCTGATGCACGCCATGGGACCCAACGTCGCCGGCGTGATCGGCACCGCCATTGCTGCCGGTGTTCTGATGAGCCTGTTCGGCTAAGCCCCGGCGAATGGAGGTTATCATATGTCTATGGAATTTTTAAGCAACAAGCCCCTGCTGGTCACGGACACGATCCTGCGGGACGCCCACCAGTCTCAGGCTGCCACGCGCATGCGGCTGGAGGATATGCTCCCCGCCTGCGAAATTCTGGACTCCATCGGGTATTACTCGCTGGAGTGCTGGGGCGGCGCCACATTCGATGCGTGTATGCGCTTTTTGAATGAGGATCCATGGGAGCGCCTGCGGGCACTTCGCAAAGCCCTGCCCCACACAAAGCTGCAAATGCTCTTCCGCGGCCAAAATATTCTGGGCTACAAGCACTATGCCGACGACGTGGTGGATGCGTTCTGCGCCAAATCCATCGAAAACGGCATTGACATCATTCGGATCTTTGACGCCTTGAACGATGTGCGCAATCTGGAGCAGGCCATCAAGTCCACCAAAAAGTATGGCGGTCAGGTCGAGGCAACCTTATCTTACACCATCTCCCCCATCCACAGCGAGGATTATTTCGTCAAGCTGGCAAAAGAGTTGGAGCAGATGGGCGCCGATGCTATCTGCATCAAGGATATGGCAAATCTTCTGCTGCCAATGGACGCCTACTCTCTGGTCAAAAAGCTGAAGGAAACGGTCTCCGTACCCATCCATCTGCACACGCACAATACCACCGGCACCGGCGACATGGTCTATCTGATGGCCGCCTATGCAGGCGTGGATATTGTGGATACGGCGCTCTCCCCCATGGCCAACGGCACCTCTCAGCCCACCACAGAATCCCTCGTCGCCACGCTGAAAGGAACCGTCCGGGACACCGGTCTGGATCTGAACAAGATGAGCAGCGCAGCCGCTCACTTCCGGAAAGTAGCCGAAAGACTGCAGGCAGAGGGTTCTCTGGATCCCAAGGTCCTCCATGTGGATACCAATACGCTCCTCTATCAGGTTCCCGGCGGCATGCTCTCCAACCTGATTTCCCAGCTGAAACAGGCCGGCAAAGAGGACAAATATTATGATGTGCTGGCCGAAATTCCCCGCGTCCGTCAGGATTACGGGTATCCCCCGCTGGTAACGCCCTCCTCGCAGATCGTCGGCACACAGGCTGTTCTGAACGTCATCATGGGCGAGCGGTATCAGCAGTTCACCAAGGAGTCCCGCGCAATCCTTCGCGGTGAATACGGCAAACTCCCCGGCGAAGTCAACGAAGCTGTGCGGGCCAAAGCAGGGATCCGTCCGGAGGATGTTATCACCTGTCGTCCGGCCGATCTTCTGGAGCCTGAACTCCCCAAATACCGAGAGGAATTTAAGGACATCGCAAAGTCTGACGAGGATGTTCTGAGCCTTGCTCTGTTTCCGCAGGTCGCCCCCAAGTTTCTGGCCTATCGGGATGGCCCCCATGAAGTTCCGCCAGCGGCAGCGGCCAGGGAGGCGGCTCCTGCGGCAGCCCCCAGCGCTGTGAGAGAATTTTATGTGGAATATGAAGATTCGGTTTTTCACTGAACATTGCATGGCATAAATTACAAGTGATCAAAAGGTCTGCCGCTCTCAATTTTACGAGCGGCAGACCTTTTATCTTTGAATGAGATTCCCGCTGACGTATATTCCCATATCCCGAAAATCGTTCAGGGCAGACAGAGGCAATGATTCGCAGCAGCCTCACAAATAAATCTGATAAAGCGGTCTGAAATCTGAATATTCCGCTCTCCGGGAGCAGCCGGTCCGGCGGGTGAGAGCCACCGTTCCGACTGCCGGGAGCCATGATTCCGGCGGATGAGAGCCGGTACTATCTGGTCATTTGGGGATTCAGTCCATAGATTTCACGCATGGATTTCTGGTCTTCCTTATCTGCCGGTTTGATTTCAATGGTATAGGAGTCGTGGACAATGCGATCCAGAATGGCGTCCGCGACGGTCGCCTCCGGGAGCTTTCCGTACCAGCCTGTAGGTTCAAACTGAGAGCAGAAGATGATGGAGCCTCTCTTGTGCCTGGCGTGGATCAGTTCCAGCAGATCTCTGGCCTCGGTTTCCGTCAGGGAGATCAGCATCCATTCGTCGAGGATGAGCAGCTGTATCTTTTTCAGCGCGGCGATGGCTTTTTTGAAGCAGCCCTCCCCTCGGGCAATGTTCAATTCCTCCAAAAGCTCCGGAAGCCTTGCGTAGCGCACGGTAAAGCCCTGCCTGCAGGCCTCCATGCCGAAAGCGCAGGCGAGATATGTTTTCCCGCTGCCGGTGGCGCCGAGGATGATGATATTGTGCTGCTCCCGAATGTATTGTCCCGCGGCCAGCGACTGGATGAGATTGCGGTCGAGAAGCCGTCCCGACGTATAGTTGATATCTGAAAGCGACGCCTGAGGCTGATCCAGCATGGCTTTATGGATGTTGCGCTTCAGGCGGTTGTTGTGGCGGCTCCAGTATTCCGCATCCACCAGAAGGCCCATGCGTTCTTCAAAGGACAGACCGGCAGCGGCCGGATCTTCTTCCCGCTGCCGATAGGCGTCCGCCATGGCGCTCATGCGCATCTGAACAAGTTTTTCAAATGTCGGCTGATTTATCATTTTCTCTCCCTCCCGTAATACGCAGCGCCGCGGACATAGCCGTATTCGCTGCTCATGTCTTTGGCCGCAGGCTTCTCAGACTCCAGCTTGTCCTGTCCGGTAACCAGAATATTTTTCACACTCTTGAAGCTGGGGCAGGCTGTAAAGCTGAGCGCGCGCCTGCAGGCGCCTTCCAGCCGTTCGACGGAATACTGATCCGCTAGCTTGAGAAGGCCCATACAGCTGCGATAGCCCTGCTGCTCGATTTTACAGGAGGAAAGAATGGATCTGACGACTGCGGCGGCGGACGGGCCGATCTTTTCCGCCCATTGTGTGAACCGTTTCCCGTCCCACTGCAGATACTGCTGATGATTCTCCGGCATATGCGCCTCTACAGTGCTGTACTGCCCGGGATATCCGTACAGACGGCGGTGTGATGCGATCCGGTTCTGGTTAAAAAACACCTCCACTGTGTTTTCTGCCGGATGTATTCGTACGGCACGGAGTATTGCATTTTCTCCACCAAAATGTGATAATTGTATTGGACGGTGGCTACCTTCCACTGTGCCAGTTCAAATGGGGCGGCCGGCAGTTTTTGCAGGAAAGCTTTTTCTTGGTTCAGAAAAACACTGCTCCGGCTGCCCTCCCTTTTTGCGAAGGGTGCCCGGTTGTGTTCCTCCAGCTTTTCCCGCACGGCCTGATTCAGTTCGCCCAGAGAAAAGAACTTCCGGTTTCGCAGAGCGGCAATGATTCGCGTGGATACGACGCCAACTGTGCCTTCTGCGCCGCTTTTATCCTTCGGCCTGCGGACTCTGGCAGGTACGACAGCGGTGTTGTAATACTCCGCCAGTTCATGATACGTCCGGTTGATCTGCGGAGAGTACCAGTCCTGCGTATGGTCTACGCCGGTTTTGAGATTGTCCGGAACCAGCATGACCGCGCTGCCGCCGAAATACCGAAACATATTGACGTGCGCAGTGATCCAATTTTCCATGTCCATGCCGGAACAGGCCTCGGCGTAGGCGTACATGCTGAACGGCAGGACGCCGACGAACACAAACGCGGGAATGGCTTCCCCTGTATCCCGGTCTACAGTGTACATTCTGTCTCCGGCCCAGTCCACCTCAATGCAGTCTCCCGGCTTCCGGGGAATGTGCATGGTGGCGCGTTCCTTTTCCGCATACTGCTGGAAGTGGTAGCAGAACTGGGAATACATGAATGGCAGCTGCCGCGACTGGCGGCACGTCTCACAGTACTCCGCCCAGAGCAGCTTCAGTGTAACGCCATCCCGGGTCAGCTCTTTTGAAACCTGCTCAAAATCCGGCATCTTGTGATTGGACGGCTGCGCCTGCTTCTCCGGAAAAAGCAGAGCTTCCAGCTCGGCATCCGTCTGACTGTCCAGCGGGAATTTTAAGTTTGCTTGCTTTGCTTTCTGGACAACGGCGGCAACGGTGTTTCTGGAGCATTGGCAGCTTGCGGCAATGCTCCGCTGACTGATCCCGGCTTGAAACAAGCGCAGGATCTCTCGGTATTGGGTCATAAGTGGCCTCCCTGTAAATGATTCGCACATTGTGCGTACTCTCATTATACAGGGGTGGCTCTCATTCTACGGAATTGTGGCTCTCGCTTCCCGGAACGGTGGCTCTCTCTCGCCGGACTGCCGGCTCTGAAACGCCAGAATATTCAGAAATCCGCTCAAGCAGCCCATAGCAGGCTGGAACGGTATCCGATAATTGCTCTTGCAGACTATATTCCCTCTGCGGCCACTGATGACCTCTGGCGGAAAAGACAAGAAGAAAGCGGCAGTCGAAAGACTGCCGCTGAGTGTTGGCGCTACCTATCTTACCGGGCCGTCACCAGCCAAGTATTGTCAGCAGAGACGAGCTTAACTACCGTGTTCGGAATGGGAACGGGTGGACCCTCGTCCTAATCAGCACCAACTATGTTATTCGGTTACCCGAAAACAAACTATATTATATTGTGTTTCCCGCGCTTTGTCAAGACATTCTGTGGTGACCCGTACCGGATTCGAACCGATGTTAACGGCGTGAGAGGCCGCTGTCTTAACCACTTGACCAACGGGCCATATTGCGGTGCGTCTTGCGACACACCGTAATGGTTTGGTGCGCCTTCACGGACTCGAACCGGGGACCCACTGATTAAGAGTCAGTTGCTCTACCAACTGAGCTAAAGGCGCGTATGCAACCGCTTGCACTGAGGCTTCCGTGTACCCTCAAAACCGAACAACATGTGATCTTCAGTATTTCAGGCCATTGCCTGCATAAATTGTAGGTCAAGCCCTCGGGCTATTAGTACCGGTCAGCTGCATCCATTACTGGACTTCCACTTCCGGCCTATCAACCAGGTAGTCTTCCTGGGCCCTTACCTCATGAAGAGTGAGAGATCTCATCTTAGGGGGAGTTTCACGCTTAGATGCCTTCAGCGTTTATCTCTTCCATACATAGCTACCCAGCTATGCCCTTGGCAGGACAACTGGTGCACCAGAGGTATGTCCATCCCGGTCCTCTCGTACTAAGGACAGCTCCCTTCAAATCTCTTACGCCCGCAACAGATAGGGACCGAACTGTCTCACGACGTTCTGAACCCAGCTCGCGTGCCACTTTAATCGGCGAACAGCCGAACCCTTGGGACCGAATACAGCCCCAGGATGTGACGAGCCGACATCGAGGTGCCAAACCTCCCCGTCGCTGTGGACGCTTGGGGGAGATCAGCCTGTTATCCCCAGGGTAGCTTTTATCCGTTGAGCGATGGCATTTCCACTCACATACCACCGGATCACTAACTCCAACTTTCGTTACTGCTCGACCCGTCGGTCTCGCAGTTAGGCTCGCTTATGCGTTTACACTCAGAGGCATGGTTTCCGTCCATGCTGAGCGAACCTTTGAGCGCCTCCGTTACCTTTTTGGAGGCGACCGCCCCAGTCAAACTGCCCACCTAACAATGTTCCCTGACCAGATTCATGGCCACAGGTTAGAATTTCAGCACTTCAAGGGTGGTATCCCAAGGGTGACTCCGCTGACGCTAGGGCGCCAGTTTCACAGTCTCCCACCTATCCTGTACATGAAATACCGAAATCCAATATTAGGCTACAGTAAAGCTCCATGGGGTCTTTCCGTCTTGTCGCGGGTAACCGGCATCTTCACCGGTACTACAATTTCGCCGGGCGCGCTGTTGAGACAGTGTCCAGATCATTACGCCATTCGTGCGGGTCAGAACTTACCTGACAAGGAATTTCGCTACCTTAGGACCGTTATAGTTACGGCCGCCGTTTACTGGGGCTTCAATTCAATGCTTGCACATCTCCTCTTAACCTTCCAGCACCGGGCAGGCGTCACCCCCTATACGTCATCTTTCGATTTAGCAGAGAGCTGTGTTTTTGCTAAACAGTTGCCTGGACCTATTCTCTGCGGCTCACTTTCGTGAGCACCCCTTATTCCGAAGTTACGGGGTCAACTTGCCGAGTTCCTTAACAACGCTTCTCCCGTTGGCCTTAGAATCTTCTTCCTGCCTACCTGTGTCGGTTTGCGGTACGGGCGCCTTGGTTATACACAAAGCTTTTCTCGCCAGCGTCTAAGTATGCTTCCCTACTCTAATTTCGGTCCCTTTCGCCCGGGGCAACCAACGCCCGGGACATACCCTTTTGCTGTGTCACTTTGCTTAAAACCTTCGGCGGCTACGGAATTTCCACCGTATGTGCATCGGCTACGCCTTGCGGCCTCACCTTAGCTCCCGGCTAACTTGGAGCGGACGAACCTTCCTCCAAAAACCTTAGGCATTCGGCCATTATGATTCTCACACAATTTTCGCTACTCATTCCGGCATTCTCACTCGTATGAAGTCCACGACCGCTTACGCTATCGCTTCACCCCGCATACGACGCTCCCCTACCACTCGTCTTGCGACGAATCCTAAGCTTCGGTGTAATGTTTAGCCCCGTTGAATTTTCGGCGCAGAGTCACTCGACCAGTGAGCTATTACGCACTCTTTGAATGAGTGGCTGCTTCTAAGCCAACATCCTGGTTGTCTTAGCAACTCCACATCCTTTTCCACTTAACATTACTTAGGGACCTTAGCTGTAGATCTGGGCTGTTTCCCTTTCGACCACGAGACTTATCTCACGTAGTCTGACTGCTGATCATCAATTATCCGGCATTCAGAGTTTGATAGGGGTCGGTAACCTTTCGGTCCCTAACCCATTCAGTGCTTTACCTCCGGTAATCTAAATCAACGCTAGCCCTAAAGCTATTTCGGGGAGAACCAGCTATCTCCGAGTTCGATTGGAATTTCTCCGCTATCCACACCTCATCCACCACCTTTTCAACGGGGGTTGGTTCGGTCCTCCATCAGGTTTTACCCTAACTTCAACCTGGACATGGATAGGTCACCCGGTTTCGGGCCCTATGCATGCAACTTTACGCGCGGTTAACACTCGGTTTCCCTTCGGCTGCGGACCAGAGGTCCTTAACCTCGCTACATACATACGCTCGCCGGACCGTTCTACAAAAAGTACCACATCACCCTTTGACGGGCTATGTGTGCTTGTAGGCACAAGGTTTCAGGTTCTTTTCACTCCCCTCCCGGGGTTCTTTTCACCTTTCCTTCACAGTACTATACGCTATCGGTCACCAGGGAGTATTTAGGCTTGGAGGGTGGTCCCCCCAGTTTCCCACCGGGTTTCACGTGTCCGGCGGTACTCTGGATACTGCTCGCTGTTTCAATCTTTCACCTACGCGGCTCTCACGCGCTACGGCCTGCCTTCCCATGCAGTTCGGTTAGATCGTCCCAATGCTAAATGCAGTCCACAACCCCGGAAGAATTGCTTCTTCCGGTTTGGCCTATTCCGCGTTCGCTCGCCACTACTTGCGGAATCTCAATTGATTTCTCTTCCTCGCCCTACTTAGATGTTTCAGTTCAGGCGGTTCCCCTCATATGCCTATTTGATTCGGCATATGATGCCGGAGTATTGCTCCGGCGGATTGCTCCATTCGGAAATCCACGGATCAAAACGTATTTGCCGTTCCCCGTGGCTTATCGCAGCTTATCGCGTCCTTCATCGGCTCCTGGTGCCAAGGCATTCGCCCTGCGCCCTTTATAGCTTGACCTTAATCGTTGTGAGATCTTATTGGTTCTCGTTTAACTATTATTCGGCAATTGTAGTTTTTGTACCCATTTATAAAGTACTCAATACTTTGCTTTATCGCAGTTAATCTTTCGTTGTTCAATTTTCAAGGTGCATTGAAACATGGGGTTATTCGCTCTTCCGAGCGAACTGGTGGGCACAAGTGGACTCGAACCACCGACCTCGCGCTTATCAGGCGCGCGCTCTAACCACCTGAGCTATGCGCCCATGTGTGCAGACACGTCTGCATGGTGGAGATGAGGAGGTTCGAACTCCTGACCCCCTGCGTGCAAGGCAGGTGCTCTCCCAGCTGAGCTACACCCCCGTGTTTCGAGAAGACAAATTGTCCCCTCAAAATCGAACAACATTATGCTCTTCAACAAGCTCTTGCTGACCAGAGTAGAACAGCTTGTTTCATCTGTCCGTGCTCCTTAGAAAGGAGGTGATCCAGCCGCACCTTCCGATACGGCTACCTTGTTACGACTTCACCCCAGTCATCAATCCCACCTTCGACAGCGCCCTCGATAAGGTTAGGCTACTGGCTTCGGGTGTTACCGACTCCCATGGTGTGACGGGCGGTGTGTACAAGGCCCGGGAACGTATTCACCGCGGCATGCTGATCCGCGATTACTAGCAATTCCGACTTCATACAGGCGAGTTGCAGCCTGCAATCTGAACTGAGACGACTTTTAGGGTTTTGCTCCATGTTGCCATATTGCATCCCTCTGTTGATCGCCATTGTAGTACGTGTGTAGCCCAGGTCATAAGGGGCATGATGATTTGACGTCATCCCCACCTTCCTCCGTTTTGTCAACGGCAGTCTCATTAGAGTGCTCTTGCGTAGCAACTAATAACAAGGGTTGCGCTCGTTGCGGGACTTAACCCAACATCTCACGACACGAGCTGACGACAACCATGCACCACCTGTCTATGCGCCCCGAAGGGCTTCCCATATCTCTATGGTATGCGCACGATGTCAAGACCTGGTAAGGTTCTTCGCGTTGCTTCGAATTAAACCACATACTCCACTGCTTGTGCGGGCCCCCGTCAATTCCTTTGAGTTTCAACCTTGCGGTCGTACTCCCCAGGTGGATTACTTATTGTGTTAACTCCGGCACGGAAGGGGTCAGTCCCCCCACACCTAGTAATCATCGTTTACAGTGTGGACTACCAGGGTATCTAATCCTGTTTGCTCCCCACACTTTCGAGCCTCAGCGTCAGTAAAAGCCCAGCAGGCCGCCTTCGCCACTGGTGTTCCTCCTAATATCTACGCATTTCACCGCTACACTAGGAATTCCGCCTGCCTCTACTTCACTCAAGAAAAGCAGTTTTGAACGCGACTGTGAGTTGAGCCCACAGATTAAACATTCAACTTGCTTTCCCGCCTACGCTCCCTTTACACCCAGTAATTCCGGACAACGCTTGCCACCTACGTATTACCGCGGCTGCTGGCACGTAGTTAGCCGTGGCTTCCTCCTCAGGTACCGTCATTATCGTCCCTGAAGACAGTAGTTTACAATCCATAGGACCGTCTTCCTACACGCGGCGTCGCTGCATCAGAGTTTCCTCCATTGTGCAATATCCCCCACTGCTGCCTCCCGTAGGAGTCTGGGCCGTGTCTCAGTCCCAATGTGGCCGATCAACCTCTCAGTCCGGCTACTGATCGTTGCCATGGTGGGCCGTTACCTCACCATCTAGCTAATCAGACGCGAGTCCATCCTTCAGCGAAAATTAATCCTTTGATCACTGTGCCATGTGGCA
>Ga0268360_1003379_pt1 | contig 10225 bp, 12 predicted proteins | sample BioMet11_FD_192465 | JGI IMG/M metagenome (GOLD analysis project Ga0268360, IMG submission 192465) | Sewage microbial communities from Oakland, California, United States - Biofuel 11 (Illumina Assembly) | ecosystem: Engineered > Wastewater > Sewage > Unclassified | place: USA: California... | reverse complement strand
CGCCTCGATCACCCACCTGACGATGTTGCCAGTCTCGCCAGAGGCGTCCAGCCACGTTTGCCCTCGTTCTTCCACGGAGCGTAGAGCGGGATCAAAGGGTATCGTCCCCGCGAGAGGAAGCCCCGCGCGCCTCAATATGTCTCCGGCCTTTGAATCCATCCGGGCGTCGAGTCCCGCCTTGTTGATCACGCCAATTGCGTCCCGCTTCATCGAGGAGAGGAGTTCGATGAGGCGCTCGGCGTCCCTGATGCCTGAAGCGCTCGCCTCGACGACCACGACGGCAAGATCGCAGCCGGAGAGCGAGGCGATGACTGGGCAACCGATGCCCGGCGGCGCGTCTACCACGATGGTCATGTCGGGTCTCGCCAGCGCCATAGCCTTTTCCCGTACCTTGCGCACAAGCTTGCCGCTCGTGTCTTCTCCGGGCACGAGCTCGGCATGCACGAGGGTGAGGCCGAGTCTCGTCGTGGAGACGAGGAGCTCGCCTGCCTTTTTATCGTAGCTTACGATCGCCTTCGCGTGGCAACGGTCGGTGCAGGCACCGCAGCGCTCGCAGAGCTCGCTGATGATCTCGTAATGTCCTGCCTGAGCCAAGTTCCGTATCGCGCCGAAGCGGCAGACGGTTGCGCATTCGCCGCAGCCCGAGCAAGCCTCCGCCTCGATCCTATAGCCTGGACCGGCGTAGTAGTCCTCGCGCCGAGCCATAGTGCCGCCTAATGCAATAGTCCCGTTTGCGGCGTCCACGTCGCAGTCGGCGACGAGGCAACGCGGCCCGAGGAATGTGGCGAGCGCGGCCGAGATCGAGGTTTTGCCCGCCCCGCCCTTGCCGCTCGCGACAGCGATCGTCGTCATCGCGCGTTCCCCCGCCGGGCTTCCGCGCCCGCCGTTGCGATCTCGAGGATATTCCCAGCCTCGGCCATGAACTCGCCATCCTCCGCCCAGAGCCGCGCTGTCGCCCCTGATACGGCACGCTCTCGAGTGAACGCGAGGCGCCCGATGATGGGAATGCCGTACTCCTTGCACAGCCCTGCGATATCGGCTTTCCCGAATCCGTTCTTGTTTATGACGACCCCCGCGGCCAGGCCGCTCTCTTTCACGAGCCTGATAGCTGCCTCGAGATCGTGGCGAGAGAACTCGGTTGGCTCGGCGACGAGCACGACGTAGTCCGCGCCCTCGATGGCGTGGGTCGCTGGGCAGGAGACGCCCGGCGGACAGTCGCGGACCTGTACTTCCGGCCCGAGGCTCGCGGCGCGTCGCTTGGCTTCCTCGATCACCGCGGTGGAGCGGATGTCGCCGACGGCCATGCGTCCCTCGAGGAGTTCGGGGCCGCTCGGTCGGAAGAGCGAGGTCTCGCCTACTTTGACGCTTGTCTCCACGAGCGCCCCCGCGGGACAGACCGCGACGCAGCGGCCGCAACCCTTGCAGGCCTCCGCATTGACCGTGATCGTACGATCGATCGCGACAATGGCGCCGAAACGGCAGGATCGCGCGCAGAGTCCGCAGCCCGAGCAGCGATTCCCCTCGATTCGAGGTACGCGCACGAAGACAGACTCCGGCTCACCGACCGTTATCGCGTCCTGGAAGTAGCCCCGCGAGTCTGGAGCCTCCACGTCGAGGTCGACGAGCAGAGTTTTGCGCTTCTTCGACGAGACGAGGGCGAGGTGGGCGGCGACGGTCGTCTTGCCCGTACCGCCCTTACCGCTCGCAACGGCGATGACTGTCGGGCTAGCGGTGCTCACCTCTCGGCGGCTTCCGCGCTCTCGCCTTCAGCGAGCAGAGCTTCGGTGCGCGCTAACTCGGCGCGAAAGAAGGCCCTTCGCTCCTCGAGCGCTGCCCGCATGTTCGCCTGAGCTATCTTCTCGCCGCCAGGGCCGTAGCCAACAGCCGTCCAGCCCATGCCGCGGCCTCGCCCGTAACCCATGCGATGGCCGAATCCCTGACCGAAACCTGCGCCATAGCCGCGGCCTCGCCCGTATCCCGGATCTGTCGCGGAGTCTCCACAACGCCCAAAGCCCCGGCCGCTCATCAGACCGGCTCCATTCGGGCCCATACCGTTGAAATTAGGCATGTCATGCCTCCTTGGTGGTAATAGTGAATGCGCTGACCGCGCACAGGGAATAGAGCATATGCTCAATATTTCCTGGGGTCAGGATAAGCATATGCCAATATCCTGTCAAGGCCGAGTCGGCTATCCCGAGGGAGGCTCCGCGGAAGGCCTTGGAAAGCGCCAAGCTTCAGCCTAAGGCGGGATTATACGGAGGAGACTATGAGATTATGAATGATCATCGAGACCAACGAGCACGAGAAGGCATGGGACGCCCTTAGATTCGCGAATGCCGTTCTGATCCTGGCGCTTTAATAAACACCGTACATGAAGAGCTGGCGTCTCGACTCCGAGACCGAATGCTTAATACTTATCGTAGTATCGCACTAGGAGGATCGTATGGAAAACGTTGAAGTCAGGGCCATGCCCCGCATCGGCGACAAGGCTCCCGCCTTTAAGGCGGTCACCACGCAGGGCGAGATCGACTTCCCGAAGCAGTACGAGGGTAGCTGGGTCATTCTCTTCAGCCACCCCGCCGATTTCACCCCGGTCTGCACTTCAGAGTTTATGACCTTCGCCACTCTCGAGCCCAAATTCGAGGAGCTCGGCTGCAAACTTGTAGGCCTCTCGGTCGACGGGCTCTACAGCCACATCGCCTGGCTTCGCACCATCAAGGACAAGATAGAGTACAAAGGCATGAAGGACGTCGAGGTGAAGTTCCCCCTCATCGAGGACATCACCATGGAAGTCGCCAAGGCCTACGGCATGATCCAGCCCGGCGAGGCCGCGACCAAGGCCGTTCGCGCGGTCTTCGTCATCGATCCCAAGGGCGTCATTCGAGCGATCATCTACTACCCCCTCAGCCTGGGGCGCAACTTCGACGAGCTCTTGCGCGTCGTGCAGGCCCTAAAGACCGCCGATGCATTCGCCATCGCCACCCCAGCCGACTGGAGGCCGGGCGATGACGTCATCGTACCGACCGCAGGCTCCTGCGGCGTCGCCAAGAACCGCATGGACGGCAAGGAAGAAGGCGTTGTCTGCAAGGACTGGTTCTTCTGTATGAAGAGGATAGACAAGGAGAAGGTGCTGGGGGCCATCAGGAAATAGGCTTGGCTATCATGCGCGTTCGAGGCCGTCATGAATCTCGAGCGCGCATCTTAGCACTTATCCTTTTCACTATACTCCCAAGAACTCTATCGAGCCCCAATAGATAGCGCCGTCAGGTCCAACGATTTTCGTGTCGGCATGAACATATTCGATCTTTCCGATGAACATCTCATGCGAGCCGGTGACGACTGAGCCGACCACGCTGCACTCGATATTGACGGGGCAATCGGTCAGTATCGGCGCTGCTACCTTGAGTCCGTCGGTGAAGGCCACTTCAGCCGCGGCAAGCTTGTCTTCGTCCCTTCCGCTTTTACGCCTGTTGCACAAGTTCTGCAGTTCTCAAGGTGCTTGATTCCCACTCCTTGGCAGGTGGCACCTTGTATTGACAATATGCCACAATAGTACTATTTATGGGCTTATGACCATTACCTCCTTGATGGATGACTATTGCCCTTCTCGGTACTTTCAAGGGGAGCATGGGCTATCGCTTTATGTCGAGACTGATCAAACACGATTGCTCTTCGATACAGGACAGACGAGTGCGTTCCTGAACAACGCGGATCGCCTAGGGATCGATCTTGACCGACTCGACGCCGTGGTCCTGAGCCATGGCCACTACGATCACGGTGGCGGGCTGCTGTCGCTCTATACGAGGCTTGCTGTCGATCCCCCGCCTCTATTCGCAGGCCGAGGTTTCTCGACCAGGCGATTCTCGTGTGCAGGCTCAGCCGAAAAGGATATCGGGCTTTCTTCGCCATTCTTGCCGGAGAGAGCCTTCTCCGCCCTCGAGGTCGAGACGCTCGAGAATCCAGGTCCGGGGATATTCCTCCTCCCTTACGCGGAGAGGATCTACGACACCTGGATCGATCCTCGCTTCGTTGCAGGTGAGGGGGACGCTCGACGGCCTGATCTCTTCACGGACGAGCTGTCGCTCGTCGTGACCGGCGATTCGGGGCTCGTCATCATCACCGGCTGCGCCCATCGAGGCATATCGAATATCGTCGAGGCCGCCAGGCTCGCGTTTCCCGGTCGCCCCGTGGAGGCTATCGTCGGCGGATTCCACCTCGCGAATTGCCGCGACAAGGATCTAGCAAATGCAGTTAATGCCCTCAAGGCTTGTTCGCCGCACAGCTTGCATTGCGCTCATTGTACAGGACTCCGAGGATTCGCTGCCCTTTCCGCTGTCCTGCCCGATAGGGTTTCATGGCTTCCCTGTGGCTCGTCAATTAAGCTGTGAATCGAAGTGCGACGAGCGAGGAAGCCCGACTCTCTTGACGCACCGGGCCGATATACCCGATTATGGGCCTATGACCATAATAGCAATAACCAACTTCAAGCCCCGTTATCCGAGGTCAACATCTATTCGCCAAGGAGTTATTTCGTGAGTGCAATCCCGAAAAAGAAATATATACCAGGCATCAAGCGAGTCATCGGCGTCGTAAGCGGCAAAGGAGGCGTCGGCAAGTCCACGGTGGCGGTGCTCCTCGCCCAATCCCTCGCATCGAAGGGGCGCAAAGTTGGCATCCTCGATGCCGACATCACGGGGCCGAGCCTGCCCCGTCTCCTCGGCCTTGAGAGCTTCCGCGCCGAGTCGGACGGCGAGCGCCTCTTCACCCTAGAGAACGCCGAAGGCATCAAGCTCCTCTCCATCAATCTCTTCAACGAGGACGAGGACGCGCCGGTGATCTGGCGAGGCCCCCTCTTGGCCGGGGCCCTCTCGCAATTCTGGGATCAGACCGAGTGGGGAGAGCTCGACGACCTCGTCGTCGACTTCCCGCCTGGCACCTCCGACGTCGTGCTCACCGCCTTCCAGACTATCCCCTTCGCGGGCGTCTTCATCGTCGCCACGCCGCAGGACTACGTTTCCATGATCGTGCGCAAGTCGGTACGCATGGCCCAGATGCTGGACACTCCCGTGCTCGGCGTTGTCGAGAACATGCGCTCCCTGTTCTGTCCGAACTGCGGCAAGGAGATAATGCTCTTCGACGATGGCAACGGGCGAAGCGCCGAGCGCCTCGGGCTGCCGCTTGTCGCCTCCCTGCCCTGGAGGCGCGAGGTCGCCCAATCACGGGCCCTCGTCTGGAAGGAGCTTCCGGAGGAAGTGCGGATCGACGCCGCGAAAATTTCTTTCGTAGCCGAGAGGGCTGCCGCTCCCGAACCGAAGGAGAGTGTCCGCGATCCGGGAGAGAGCGGCTGCGAGTGCGGCAAGCAATCCTGCAGCTCCTCCTGCGGCTCGAACCCGGAAGGCGCAGAGTAGGGCGCCGCTATGCCCCGACCGCAGAACGAAAGGCGCCTCGGCGCACCGATCCCTCCGCGGGTCTTTAAACCAGCGGGCATACCGGCCCGGGAGCTCGAGGAGATCAGGCTCGGATTCGACGAGGCGGAGGCCATCCGCTTAGCCGACCTTGAAGGCCTCTATCAGGAAGCGGCTGCGCGGCAGATGGGCGTATCGCGGCAGACCTTCGGCCGCATCATCGAGGGCGCCAGGCGCAAGGTCGCCTCCGCCCTTCTCGCAGGGAAGGCCCTCCGTATCGACGGAGGGGAGATTGTCATAGAAACGGAAGGAGAAGCGAACATGAAGATAGCAGTACCATCCAGGAACGGACTCGTTGACGAGCACTTCGGCCACTGCAAGGAGTTCATCATCTATAGGGTCGAGGGGCAAAGCCTCGTCGAGGAGAAGATCATCCCCTCGCCCGAGGAATGCGGATGCAAATCCGGCGTCGCGGCCGATCTCGCAAGCGAGGGCGTGACGCACCTCGTCGCGGGCAATATGGGCGAGGGCGCGGTGCGGGTGCTCGCCTCGCACGGCATCTCCGTGATCCGCGGCGCCTCTGGCAATGCTCACGCCGCAGCGGAGGGCTTCCTCGCCGGGGCTGTCAAGGACTCGGGCGTGGGCTGCGCAGGCCATGGCGACGACCACGAGTGCAGCAATCACCACTAGGCGGCGAGATAATACTCGCTAAGCCTTTTTTCCATTCGGCGACATGACCATTGCGATTTCATTAGGAACGCTGCAAGAGAATTATCGGACATAGCCGAGATTTCTCACGCGGGCGTTGAGAAAGCCAAAGAGGGCAACTGCGAGGGCTGCGATCCCGCCTCCGTAGTACCAATAGCTGGGACTGGCATGCTCGAATATGGTTCCTGCCAGAATCAGGCCTAGAGGCGCAGCGCATGTAGAGACGCACTCAATAATTGAGAACACCCGTGCTTGCATATCATTTCTGACGGAATGCTGGATCAGGGACTGGATGGGGCCCATGCAGAGCGGCATCATGGCTCCAGCCGCGAAGAAACCGATGGCGCAGGGGAGTAATCCGCGGTTGGACATGGTACCCGACCAGAGCAGCGCAAGACCAGCTCCGGCAACTCCGGACAACGACGTCACCATACGTTTCTTATGCCCTTCCCATATCCCTATCGCTGTTCCTCCTATGAGGAAACCTAAGCCAGAGATCGCCCCTACGATACCGAATTCCATTTCACTGCCGTGCAACACGTTCTTTACGAAGATGGGCAGCAGCGAGAAGTAGGGCTTCATAATGAAGTTCATGATGGCCGAGACCAGAAGCATCCCAAGGGCGCCTGGCCAGGCGCGAAGGAAGGAGAACCCTTCCCGGATCTCTCCGAATAGCGATCCCTTCGATATGGTGTCTCCTTCGATTCGCGACGACCTCGCTTGAGGGATAGCGATGAAAAGCAGGGGGGTGATTGCGGCGAGGGCTACTGAAAGGTCGATTGCCACTACCGTTCCGATGGAACTCGCCTTAAGGAGATATGCTCCTGATGCCGGCGTCAAGAACATTATAACGCCGGATAATGCCTGGTTTATCCCAGCTATCCGCGTCAGGTACTTGGCTGGGACCATCATCGGCGTCGAAGAGATCATGGCTTTACTGTGGAAGATAGATGCTATCTATACCGCGTACGACAACATGAGGATTGGCACACAACAGACCTACAAGGAGTCTGGGCGTAAAGACATTAATTTTTCCCTCGGCGGCGGTTGTCTCAAGGACATCACCAAAGGTATTATAGAACTGGGGATTTGCTGTCCAGGCCGATGTGATCTATTCTCCCTCAGTCATCACCGCATCCATCTCTTATTCATACATTGGCGCGGAAGGTGATAAGCTCAATCCCTATGTCTACCAGGTCAGGGCCTTACCTCGGTACTTAATCCTGCCTTCTGAACTCGTGACTAAAGAGAACGCAAAGGCCTTTTATATCCTGGAGACCCCTTTCTGATCGATAGTGCGACTAGCTGAAAAATGAAATTCGGACGGTCCTGGGCTTGTAATGGACGCAGGGCCGCCCTTTATTGAGATAAGGCAAAGAGGAGTCATCTTGGCTATCAAGGTAGGAATCGTCGGGGCCGGCGGGATGGCCTGTTACCACGTGTCGGGCTTCCGGGCTGGCGGAGCGGAAGTTGTTGCGCTGGCTGATACTAGCGAAGACGTCCGTGTCCGAGCAGCCAAGTCGTTTTCGATCGGCGAGACCTATGCCGACCTAGGCGAGATGCTCACGGCGAGGAAGGACATGGACGCTATCTCGATAATTACACCGAACAAATTTCACTCTCCCCTCGCGATCAAAGCATTACGCGCAGGAAAGCACGTTTTCTGCGAAAAACCACCCGCGATGAACGCCCGGGAGGTCTCAGAGATGGCAGCGGAAGCCGATAAAGCCGGACGACGACTTATGTTCAACTTCAACAACCGTGCCCGACCGGAATCCCGTGCACTCTACGAGTATGTTCGCTCGGGCGAGGTAGGCAAAATCAACTCGGCCCAAGCGGTCTGGGCCAGGCGGAGTGGTGTGCCAGGATACGGCGGATGGTTCACTAACAAGGCAGTCGCAGGTGGCGGCCCTGTCATCGATCTTATACACATGTTGGACCTCTCCCTCTACTTCATGGGGTACCCAGAGCCCGAATATATACTAGCCCAAACTTTCGCCGATTTTATCGACGATCGCGCCTTCAAAGGTCCCTGGGGTATGCCGGATGGTGGCGGCGTCAACGACGTCGAGACGGCCTGCCATGGATTCGTAAGATTCAAGGGGGGACAGGTACTCAGCCTCCGCAGCTCCTGGGCCGAGATGACCGAGCGGGAGATAGTCACTATGGCCTTCCAAGGCACGAAGGCAGGAGGCATCATCGAACGTACCTTCGGACGAGACGGTATCGATGAAACCAGCACGGACCGCTGTGAGCTCTACACTGTTGAGCACTCGGTCCAAGTTAACAGGCATGTTCTTGTAGCGAGGGACGAGTCCATGGGTAGGCTAGATTCCGCGAAGAATTTCATATTAGCTATCGAGGGGAAAGAAGCGCCCCTCAACACTCCCGACCAGGCGATCAAACTCATGCGCATCGTCGATGCAGTGTATACCTCAGCCGTCAATGGCGAGCCAATCAAGCTATGCCTATGATAAAGCTCGACAATAACGGGACAATCCGAGGCGATTGGATCCTAGCCATAGACATAGGTGGGACGAAAACGGCGGTCGGCATAGTCGACAATGAAGGCAGAGTAATCGAGAAGTCTTTCGCTCGTACGCCCCTTGAGAATCCAACCGATCTTGTGATTCTTGTGTCGCGTCTGGCGGGAGATATACAGAAGAGGACCGGTAAGGTAACACGGGCTGGTATTGCTCTGCCGGGCGTCGTTGACTCGAGTCGGCGCATTCTGGTGCGTTCTCCTTCTTCAGGCTGGAACAATGTTCCTTTTGTGCCAATGCTTGAGGAGGCTCTCGATATGCCCGCAGAGGCCGACAACGATGTCAACGCCTGTGCATGGGCGGAATCGCATTTCGGTGCGTGTAAGGGGCTAAAAAACTTCTTCTGGATGACCATCAGCACAGGCATAGGAGGAGCATTGTTTGTAGAGGGTAAGCTCGTCCACGGCTTGAACGAAATGGCGGGAGAGATAGGGCACCTCATTGTCGCTCCTGATGGCGCGCTATGCGGCTGCGGCCATAGAGGTTGCCTGGAGGCCGAGGCTGCCGGCCCCTCCTGGACGCGGCGGGCTCTGCGGTTCCTCGATGCGGGTACAAAAGGTTATCTCACTTCCCTGCCCCGCGAGGTGATTGATGCGCGGGCAGTAGCCCAAGGCGCTCGATCGGGCGACGAGGCCTGCAGAGAAATAATAAGGGAAGTCGGAAACATGCTGGCTTGCGGTCTGTCCGCGATAGAGTCCGTTCTCGATCCAGAGGCGATAATCATAGGCGGGGGTGTGGCCTCCTCACTAGATCTACTACTCCCCTTCATCCGGGAAAGACTTCCCTCGCTCGTCCTCAGGCCTGAGGCACGGAAGACATTCATCGGCCAGAGCGAACTCGGCTACGATGCTGCTCTTGTCGGAGCGGCGACTCTAGCACTATACCCATACTAATCCACATTTAAAGGGGCAGACATGTACTCTGATCTGAAGCCGGCAATCTCTGAATACTACGAGAGGCTTAAATCGACGATAGATCGAATCTCGCGTGACGAGGTAGATCTATTCCTCAAGGTTCTCATCGAGGCATTGGAAGGTGGCAAGACGATATTCACGATGGGTAACGGAGGCTCGGCGGCTACGGCGTCTCACTTTGCCGTCGACTTCAATAAGGGGCTTTCCTATGGCAAGGCGCGGCGATTCCGCTTCATCTGTCTCTCTGACAATATCCCCACGATCACCGCCTACGCTAACGATATCTCGTACGACGATGTGTTCGTAGAACAGCTGCGCAATCTACTCGAGCCAGGAGACCTCGTTATCGCCCTGTCCGGGTCCGGTAATTCGCGCAATGTGATCAAGGCAGTGGATTACGCAAACCGATCTGGCGCGATAACTGTAAGCCTGACAGGCTTCGATGGTGGCGAACTTAAGCGAATTGCCCGCTACGGGGTTCACGTACCGCTAGCAGATATGCAAGTAGTCGAGGATCTCCATATGGTCCTTGATCATCTTGCCTATGCGGTCTTAGAGAAGCTCCTGCCCTGATTCCGCGACTTCTGTACTCTACTACGGCGGAATTAAAACGAGCTGGGCATCCCCTTTGAGGACACCCAGCTCGACTTATATC
>Ga0268360_1003376_pt1 | contig 10235 bp, 11 predicted proteins | sample BioMet11_FD_192465 | JGI IMG/M metagenome (GOLD analysis project Ga0268360, IMG submission 192465) | Sewage microbial communities from Oakland, California, United States - Biofuel 11 (Illumina Assembly) | ecosystem: Engineered > Wastewater > Sewage > Unclassified | place: USA: California... | reverse complement strand
CGGTCTTGGCCGATCCTTTGTCCACCGCCTTGTGGAGGGGATAGGACCCGTCGGCGTCGGGGGTGTTCAGCTGGTCCTGCTCGGCGAAAAAATTCTGGATGCCGCTCTGGTCGTCGGCGGCGATGAGGCTGTCGAGGGTGGGCTTGGGAGGCTCGGGGGCGGGGGTCGGGGCGGGGGCCGGTCGCGCAGGGGCTGGCTCCGGCTCGCTGGCGCAGGCGGCGGCGAACACCGCCGCCGCCAGGGCGGCGATCATGGCGGCGCCGAGCCTCCGGCCCCTCGCATCCCGCCCGGTGCCCCTAGTCGACTGGTGCCACAATCCGCCTCGCTCGATCATCGCTTCTCTCCTTAGCTGCAGCTCGTGCCCCTCGGCTTTCCGCTGAGGGCGCGACCGGAGGTATGAAGGCCTTCCCTTATTCATCGGCTTCCTGCGCCAGGAGTGTAGCGTTTTGCTGGCGCGGGTGGGCCCCCGCCCCCGCTGGGGCGACGCTCTCTCTTGCGCTGACGACCGGGCTGACCCTAGACTGAGGCCATGATCGTCGGTTCCTTCCTCCCCTTCGGCTCCGCTTGGACGAACAGGCTCCGGGAGCTGGCGGCCCGGTTCCCCGGGCACGAGATCATCGTCGAGCCGGAGCAGTCCCGCGCGGCTTTGCCCAAGCTGGACGCCATCGTGGCCCTCCAGCTCGAAGCGTCGGCCTACGAGGCGGCCGCTTCCCTCAAAGCGGTCTTCGTGCCCTTCACCGGCCTCAACCACCTGCCCGCCGCGCTCCTCGCCGCGCGGGGAGTGCGGGCCTACAATGTCCACGGCAACGCCGAGTCGGTGGCCCAGTGCGCCTTGGCCATGACCCTCGCCGCCTACGGCCGGGTCATCGAGTTCCACAACGACCTGGCGGCCCTCCGGTGGCACGGCTTCTGGGTCGGCGCCGGGGCCGAGGACCAGTGGTCCTCGATCTACCGGCGGCCGGCGGCGATCTTCGGCGTCGGGGCTATCGGCTCCGCCATCGCGAGGATCCTCAAGGCCTTCGATTGCCCGGTGGTGGGCTACCGGCGCAGGCCCGGCTTGGCCGTTCCTCCCGGCTTCGACCGCATCGAGACCGACCTGGCCGCGGCGGTGGCCGGGGCGGAGCTCCTCTTCGTCGCCCTGCCCCTCACGCCCGCCACCCGGGGGATCTTCACCCGGGAGCTCCTCCTCTCGATGCGCGGGAAGTTCCTGGTCAACGTCGGGCGCGGTCCCCTCGTCGACGAGGAGGGGCTCTACATCGCCCTCCGGGAGGGTGTCCTCAAGGGCGCTGCCATCGACACTTGGTACGTCTATCCCCAGGGGGGCTCCACCCGGGGAGAGCCCTCCCACTTCCCGATCCACGAGCTGCCCAACGTAGTGCTCTCGCCCCACGTCGGCGGGAGCTCCCGCGAGGCCGCGGGGATCAACATGGACCAGACCCTCGATAACATCGCCTCGTGGCTCCGCACCGGCGCCTGTCCTTCGGAGGTCGATCTCCGGGAGATGTACTGAACCATCGGCCTCAGGCCATCCGGCCTCGACCCTCCCGGCCGGATAGGACCGGGGGACCGCGTCTGCTCGGTCTCTGGGCATACTCGCCAATAAAACAAGCTAGAACGCCTGGCGTATCACCCTCCTGACTCCCGCTTCGGCGCCCTCTTCCCCGAAGTAATCGGGCATGGCGACGAGGAGGGTGGCGAGGCCGTGGGCCTTGGCCCAGTAGCCCAAGAGGACGTCGCGGCCCCCGAGCCCGGGGAAGAGCGTCGCCAGCTCGGCGGACAGGGCGCGGAGGAGCCCGAAGCCTTCGTCTTTCTGGCCGTGGTCCATAGTGAGAGCCCCCGACATCGCCTCCCCCTCGGAGGCGAGCTGGCCGGGAAGGACGTTGAACAGATAGAGAATGGCCGGGTTAGCGAGGTAAAAGCGGACGTAGGCTTCGCCCAGGAGGTAGATTTTTTCCCTCGCCTCCCCGGGCCCGGCCACGCTCGCCTTCAGAGCCCCGGTGAAGCGCTCTCGGCTCTCGGCCACGATGGCCGCGAGGAGCTCCTCCCTCGATTTGAAATGCCGATACGGAGCGGCGTGGCTCACACCCAACTCCTGGGCTAGGGCTCGGAGGGAGAACCCCGCCGGGCCGTCCCTGGCCAATAGCTCCAGCCCTCCTTGGATGAGCGCCCGCCTCAGATCCCCGTGGTGGTAGTTGTCCATGCCCAGATTCTATCAAAACAATGTTGACAATGCAAACATTGTTCGTTACAGTGCAGGCCAAGATGTTTCCGATGTCAACATTGGGGAGGGCAAAAATGCGAATCTTCTATTTATACGACCAGGAAGCGCCGGATCGGGACGCGGCCCGGGACGCCATCGTCGCGTGGGCCGAGAGGGGGGGCCACGAGCTCGAGTCGGCCTCGGCCGAGGGCCTCGCTCCCTGCCTCGGTTGCTTCGGCTGCTGGCTCAGGACGCCCGGCCGCTGCGTTATCCCGGGCGACCGCTGGGAGGCGGTGTTCGGCTCTTTCGTCAGGGCGAACCTCGTCGTGATGGCCGGGGAGATCCCCTATGGGAGCTTCTCCCCGGCCATCAAATCAGCCCTCGATCGATGGCTTCCAGCTCTCCTCCCCTTCTTCCGCCGCTTCCGGGGGGAGATGCACCATGTTCCGCGCTATCGCCGGGTCCCCAGGATCTTGTCCTTGGCCCTCGGCCCTTCCTCCGGCGACGGGCTCGCCGAGGCGGAGGAGGCCACCCACCTGGAGCTCGCCCGCGCCCTGTGCGACGACGCCGCCTGCCCTCGGCAGCGGCGCTTCTTCCGCTTCCGAGGGGACGGCGCGGCCTTGGCCGCCTGGCTCGACGAGGAGGCCGCGTCGTGAAGCTGCTCCTCGTGAACGGAAGTCCCCGCAGGGCCTCGGCCAACTCGCGCATCTTGCTGGACGGCCTCGAGGAGAGACTGGGAGGCGCCTTCGAGTACCGCAAGGTCGAGGCCGCTTCGGGCGTGGCATCGGCGGAGGACCTGGACGCCGACTTCATCGTCCTGGCCTTCCCCCTGTACATCGACTGCCTTCACTCGCGCCTCCTCTCCTGGCTCCTCTCCTACGAGTCCCTGGCCCGAGCCGCCGCGGCTTCGGGGGGGGATTCGGCCCCGGCGAGGCGGAGGGTCGGCCTCGTCGCCGTGGCGAACAACGGCTTCTACGAGGGAGCCCAGAACGAGTCGGCCTTGGCTATCGTAGCCAACTTCTGCGCCCGCGCGGGGATCGTGTGGCGGGGGGGCTTCGGGATCGGGACCGGAGAGATGATCGGGGAGCTCAAGGCGGTCCCCGCCGGCGCCTCCATAAAGCGGCCGGTGAGCGCGGCCCTGGACCGGGCGGCGGCCCGGGTGTCCGAGGCCGCCCCGGCGCGGTCCCCTGCCAACGAGTACTCTTCCCACGGCCTCCCCTGGAGGGCCTTCGAGCTGACCGCCAACCTGCACTGGCTGCGCGAGGCCGGGGCGAAGGGGGTGGGCTGGCGGGCCATGGTGGCCCGGCCCTTCGGGGCGCCTTAGCCCCTCTTCAGCTCGCCGACGAGGCGCCCCGCCGCCTCCGCGGGGTCCCGCCCCTCCTCCTCGGCCCGGCGTATCGCGTCCACGATGGCCGAACCGACGACGGCGCAGTCGGCGTAGCCTTCGAGGGCCAGCACCTGGCCCCTCTCGCGGATGCCGAAGCCCGCGGCCACGCGCTTCCCGGTCCGGGCGCCGAGGGCCTTCAGGCGCTCGAGACCCCCGCCGTTCAGCTCGGTCCTCCGGCCGGTCACGCCGAGGCGGGTGACGGCGTAGAGGAAAGGCGAGGGCCAGGCCGAGGCGAGGGCGGCGGCCCGGTCGAGGCTCGTGGCCGGCGCCACGATGGGCACCAGGGCCATCCCCGCGGCGGCGCAGGCTTCGGCGAGGCCGAGCTCGGGCTCGTCGTCGGGGTAGTCCGGCACGATGAAGCCGTCGACCCCGGATCGGGCTGCGGCATCGACGATGGCGCCGACGCCGTAGGCGTACAGGACGTTCACGTAGCTCATGACGAGGATCGGCGCCTCGGTCCCGCGCCGGAGCTCCGCGAGGAGCCCCAGGCAGGTCCGGGTGCCGGAGCCGGACATCCGGGCCCGGTAGTTCGCCTCGACGATGGAGGGGCCGTCGGCCGAAGGGTCTGAGAAGGGGAGCTGGGCCTCGATGAAGTCGGCCCCCGAGCCCGCGAGGGCCCTCAGGATGCGGGCCGACGAAGCCGCGTCGGGATAGCCGGCGACCGCGTGGGCCATGAGCTTGACGCCGGGCCCGGAGAAGGCGCGGGTTATGCGATCTTGTCCGGTCACGCCAGCCCCTCCCCCGCGCCCTCGGCCTTCAGGCGAGCGACCTCGCTCTCCAGGAAGGAGAGCCAGTCGGCCCGGTCGAAGTGGGGCGCCGCGATGAAGAGGTCCTTGTCGCCCCGCCCCGAGACGTTGACGACCACCAGGGAGCCGGGCTCCGCGGCCCTGCCCGCCCCGGGGGCTTCGCCCGGGGCCCGCCCGGAGCCGCCCGGCGATTCCCTGAACGCCAGGGCGAGGGCGTGGGAGGACTCCAGCGCCGGGAGTATCCCTTCCGACCTGGCGGTGCGGGAGACCGCCGCGAGGACTTCCTCGTCCAGGGCGGATTCGAAGCGCACCCTCCCGGTCTCGCCCAGGTAGGCCAGCTGGGGTCCTATGCCGGCGTAGTCGAGGCCCGCGCTCACCGAGTGGGTTGGGAGGAGGGAGCCGTCCTCGTCCTGGAGGAAGAGGGACTTGTAGGCCTGCACGATGCCGACCTTGCCCTGGCCACCCATGCGGACGGCGTGCATTCCTCGGGCCGCGCCTCGGCCTCGGCCCCGACGAGCTCCACCGGGTCGTCGAGGAAGGCCGCGAAGGCCCCGATGGAGTTGGACCCGCCTCCGACGCAGGCGTATATCCGGTCGGGCAGCCGGCCTTCCCGCGCGACGATCTGGGCCTTGATCTCCCGGCCGATCACCGACTGGAATTCCCGGACCATGGCGGGGTAGGGGTGGGCGCCCAGGGCGGAGCCCAGGACGTAGTGGGTGTCCGAGACCCGCTCGGTCCAGCTCTTCATGGCCGCGTTGACCGCGTCAGTCAGGGTGCGCGAGCCCTCCCTCACGGGGGTGACCGAGGCCCCGAACATGCGCATCCCGTAGACGTTCGGGTGTTGGCGCGCCATGTCCACCTCCCCCATGAAGACCTCGCACTCGAGGCCGAGCTTGGCCGCCGCCGCCGCCGTCGCGAGGCCGTGCTGCCCCGCCCCGGTCTCGGCGATCACCCGGGCCTTGCCCATGCGCTTGGCGAGGAGGCACTGGCCGAGGGCGTTGTTGATCTTGTGGGCGCCGGTGTTGGCGAGGCCCTCGAGCTTTAGGTAGAGCCTGACCCCGAGCTCCTCGGAGAGGCGCTCGGCCAGGCACAGCGGCGTGGGCCGCCCCGTGAAGTCCACCCCCAGGCCCTCCAGCTCGGCCCAGAATCCCGGGTCGGAGCGGGCCTCTCCCCAGGCGGCCTCGAGTTCCTCGAAGGCCGGCCTCAGCACCTCGGGCGCGTATCTCCCGCCGAAGCGACCGTAGTATCGCTCATCGCGCGACATCGTCGATTCCTCCTTCTCCGCGCCGGTCCGCCCGGCGCACTTCCCCGAACAGCGCCTCGAGCCTCGGCGCCGACTTCTTGCCCGGACTCTCCTCCACCCCGCTCGCGACGTCGATCCCGTCGGGGGCGATGGAGCCGATGATCCCGGCGACGTTCCGGGGACCAATGCCCCCGGCGATGAAGAACTCCTTCCCCGCGCTCCTCGCCATCACTCGGGCCGCCAGGGCCGCCCAGGTATCCACCGCCTTCCCCGAGCCGCCGTATGCCGCGCCCGGCTCGGGAGGCGCGGCGTCGACGAGGATGCGCGGGCAATCCCACGCAGAGCCGAGGAGCCGCTTAGCGTCGGCCACCGACCCTACCCTGAGGGCCCTGTACCAGGGGAAGCCGAAGGCCGCGCAGTCCTCGGCGGCCTCGTCGCCGTGGACCTGGGCGGAGTCGAGGCCGCAGTAGGACACGATATCGCGCATCGCGTTCGCATCTTCGTTCACGAAGACCCCGATGGCCCGGAACCCAGGCAGGCCCCCGCGGCCCCTCAGCTCCTCGAGGATGGCCTTGGCGGCTTCGGGGGCGACCCGCCTGGGGGAGGGGGCGAAGACGAAGCCGAGCTCGTCGGCCCCGCTGGACAGGGAGAGGGCTCCGTCGTCGACGTTGGTGATGCCGCAGATCTTGACCTTGACCCGCGTCATCCCCGCCCCCCTATCGCCCCGACGAAGCCCCTCGCGGCGGCCTCGGGGTCCGGAGAGGCGGCCAAGGCCTCGCCCACGAGGAAGGCCTCGAATCCGGCGGCCCTGAGGGCCGCGGCCTCTTCCGGCTTCCTCATCCCGGACTCGGCGACCCGCGCCGCCCTGTCGGGGAGGAGGCCGGCGAGGCGCGCCGCCCGCGATGGGTCGACCGAGAAGTCCTCGAGGTCCCGGGCGTTGACTCCCACGGCGTCGGGCCCCGCCGCGGCGGCCATCTCGATCTCCCCTTCCCCGTGGACCTCCGCGAGGACCCCGAGCCCGAGCTCCCGGGCGGCGGCGGCCAGCTCCCGCATTTGGCCGTCGCCCAACGCGGCCGCTATGAGGAGGATCGCGTCCGCCCCGATAGCCCAGGCCTCGAGGACCTGGTAGGGGTCCACCACGAAGTCCTTGCGGAGGACCGGCAGCCCGACCGCCGCCCGGACGGCGGACAGGTGCTCGTCGGAGCCGAGGAAGTGCCTGGGCTCGGTGAGCACCGACACGAGGCGGGCCCCCCCGCGCTCGTAGGCCGAGGCGAGGCCGACGGGATCGTAGTCCGGGACTATGAGGCCCCTGGAGGGGGAGGCCCTCTTGCACTCGGCGATCAGGATCGGGCGAGGGCGGCGGCCCCCAGGCCCCGGCCGGCCGAAGGAAGGCCTTATCGGCCCCGCCTCCCGCCGCAGGAGGGAGGGCGGTCTCTCGCGCCTCGCGCGCGCTGCGTCGGCTCTCCTCTCCCCGCAGATCGTCTCGAGGATGCCCACGGCTACTCCCCGGCCCGCTCGGCGACCTGCCGGCCTTTCCCGGCGGCCGGCGCCGCGGCGGGCTTCCCCGAGGAGGAGCCGGGGAGCCCCGAGAGCTCCCTGAGCCTCCCGAGGACCCGGAGGGCCGCCCCCGAGTCGATGGAGGCCCTGGCCGCCTCGAGGGCCGAGGGGAAGTCCGGCGCCAGGTCGGAGACCAGGATGGCCGCCGCGGCGTTGAGGAGGACGACGTCGCGCTTGGGCCCCGGCTCTCCCGCGAGGACGCTCTCGCAGATCCTGGCGTTCTCCACCGAGTCGCCGCCCTTCAGGTCCGCGGCAGCGCAGAGCTCGAACCCGTAGTCCACCGGGTCGATCTCGTAGGTCCTGGTCCAGCCGCCCTGGAACTCCGTCGCCTTGGTCCTGGCCGCGAGGCTGATCTCGTCGATCCCGTCGAGGCCGTGGACCACGAGGGCGTGCTCCACCCCGAGGTTCCCCAGGACCCGGGCCACCGTCTCGGTGAGCTCGGGGGAGTAGACGCCTACCACCTGGGCCCTCGCCCTGGCGGGGTTGAGCATCGGCCCCATCATGTTGAACACCGTGCGAAATCCCACCTCCCGGCGGGGCCCGCCGATGTTCCGGAAGGCCGGGTGGTAGGCCGGGGCGAAGAGGAAGGCCATGCCGGCCTCCGAGATGGCCCTGGCCGCTTCCCGGGGATCCATCGCGGTCGAGACCCCGAGGGCGTCGAGGACGTCGGCCGAGCCTGAACGGGACGTGATGGAGCGGTTCCCGTGCTTGGAGACCTTCGCTCCCGCCCCGGCGGCCACGAAGGCCGCGGTGGTGGAGATGTTGAAGGTCCCGGAGGAATCGCCGCCGGTGCCGCAGGTGTCTACCGTGGCGAGACCCTCGGGGAGAGGCAACTTCACCGCGCGGTCGTAGAGGGAGGAGGCGAAGCCCGTCATCTCCTCGATGGTCGGTCCCTTGATCGTGAGGGCCCCGAGGAAGGCCCCGACCTGGGACTGGGTCACGCCGCCGTCGGCGATCTGGTCCATGAAGCTCCGCGCCTCCGCCCGGGCCAAGCTCTCCCCGGAGCTCAGGCGCCTGAGCATGCCCTTTACCGAGGGGACCTCGCGCACCCCCGTGAGGAAGTTGCGGATGAGCCGCTCCCCCCCCTCGGTCCCGATGGACTCGGGGTGGAACTGGACTCCCTCGATGCGGTGCTCCAGATGCCGGATCGCCATGATCTCCCCGTCGGGGGATGAGGCGCTCACCTCGAAGCCCGGGGGGAGGCTCTCCCGCTCCACCGCCAGGGAGTGGTAGCGGATGACCCTGAGGGGGTTCGGCTCCTCGGCGAAGAGGGCCTTCCCGTCGTGGACGATCGTGTCGGCCTTCCCGTGCATGATGCGCTTGGCCCTGACGATCCTCCCGCCGAAGGCCGCTGCGATGGCCTGGTGGCCGAGGCAGACCCCGAGGATGGGCTTGCGGCCGGCGAAGCGGCGTATGAGCTCCATGGACATGCCCGCCCCCTCGGGCCTGCCGGGGCCCGGGGATACGACGAGCTGGTCGAAGTCCAAGGCTTCGGCCTTCTCCAGCGTTATCTCGTCGTTGCGGACGACCTCCACCTCTTCGCCGAGGCGCATGAAGACCTGGGCTAGGTTGTAGGTGAAGGAATCGTAGTTGTCGATGATGAGGACCATGTCAGCGCCCCGCCTTTCCGGCCGCCTCGAGGACGGCCGCCGCCTTGTTCTCGGTCTCCAGGAATTCCTTCTCGGGGTCCGAGTCGTACACCACCCCGCCTCCGGCCTGGGCGAATATCTTCCCAGCCTTGACCCAGGCCGAGCGGATCGCGATGCAGGAGTCGAAGCCGCCGCGGTAGCTGAAATAGCCGACGAGCCCCGCGTAGGGACCGCGGCGCTGCCCCTCCAGCTCGTCGATGATCTCCATCGCCCGGATCTTCGGAGCCCCCGAGACAGTCCCCGCGGGGAAGGTGGCCCGGATCACGTCGAAGACGTCCACCCCCGGGGCGAGCTTGCAGGAGACCTCGGAGACGATGTGCATGACGTGGGAGTACTCCTCCACCTCCATCATCCTGTCCACCGAGACCGTGCCCGCCTCGGCCACCCGGCCGAGGTCGTTCCGCGCGAGGTCGATGAGCATGAGGTGCTCGGCCCTCTCCTTCTCGTCGCCGAGGAGCTCGGCTCGGAGGGACGCGTCCTCTTCGGGGGTGGAGCCGCGCTTCCGGGTCCCCGCTATGGGCCTCATGACGGCCTCGCCGCCCTCGATCCGGACCATCACCTCCGGAGAAGCGCCGAGGAGGACGAGCTCGCCGAAGTCCAGGTAGAACATGTAGGGCGAGGGGTTGATGGAGCGCAGGGCCCGATACACGTCGAAGGCCGAGCCATCGAAGGAGGCGGTGAAGCGCCGGGAGGGCACGACCTGGATGGCCTCTCCGGCCGCGATGAGCTCCTTGGCGCGGTTCACGATCTTCGAGTAGGCCTCGAGGTCGGCGCTGGCCTCCATGGGCCCTATCCTGGGAGGCCTCCGCGCCTCGCCCCGGCCGCCGTCTTCCCGAGCGAGGCGGGACTCGATCTCCTCGATTCCGCGGATGGCCGCGACGTAGTCGGCCTCGGGATCCCCGTCCCCTGCGCCGCCCTCTCCGATCCTCTGGTTGCAGACGATGCGGAGGCTGTGCATGAGGTTATCGAAGACCAGGGTATAGCGGGTGATCATGAAGAGGCCGTCGGGGACGCCGGCGCCGGGCTTGCTCGATACGTCTGGGAGCTTTTCCCATAGCCTCGCCGCGTCGTAGCCAAGGTAGCCTACCGCCCCGCCGGGGAAGGGCGAGAGGTCCCCTTCCCCCGCCCAGGGCCTCGAGCGCATGAGGTCGCCTATGGCCCGCACCGGGTCCCTGGCGATGAAGCTGCGGTCCCCAGCCTCGTCGTGCCACTCGACACTCTCGCCTTCGATCCGGAGCCCTGCGACCCGCTCGACTCCCAGGAAGGAGTAGCGCCCGAAAGCGCTGCTCCCCGCGGATTCGAGGAGGTAGGAGGCTCCTAGGGCGTAGAAAGCGTCGATGGGCGTGAGCCGATCCGCCGCGACATCCTTGACGATCGGCACGACGTGGCCTCGCTTGGCGACTTTCAGGAAATCCGTCCTGGATGGTCGAATCACAGCTTCTCCTTACTGTTA
>Ga0268360_1003373_pt1 | contig 10242 bp, 9 predicted proteins | sample BioMet11_FD_192465 | JGI IMG/M metagenome (GOLD analysis project Ga0268360, IMG submission 192465) | Sewage microbial communities from Oakland, California, United States - Biofuel 11 (Illumina Assembly) | ecosystem: Engineered > Wastewater > Sewage > Unclassified | place: USA: California... | reverse complement strand
TTGCTTTTGCCTTTTCCCTGTCGTCCCCGGACGCTTTTAGACGGGGACCCAGTGGCTTTGGGGTAATATTTTGACTCTGCTTCTGGATCTTAAAATTTATAAACCTATATCAAAAACCAACGACGCTGGATACCGTCCTCAATCATGACGGTATGACTGATTAAGGGCACACCGCTTGGTAGATAAACTAAGCGATTCGCACAACTCGGATCTCGTTGGCTCTCTGCTTATGGATTCCGTCCTCAATCATGACGGAATGACTGATAATGGATCAAGGCACTTGAGTCAATTCGGACTTGCAGTATGGCTTATATATATTGGGTTGATTTGCTTTTGCCTTTTCCCTGTCGTCCCCGGACGCTTTTAGACGGGGACCCAGTGGCTTTGGGGTAATATTTTGACTCTGCTTCTGGATCTTAAAATTTATAAACCTATATCAAAACCAACGACACTAGATACCGTCCTTAAGCTTGACTGTATGACAGATAGAATCAAGGTTCTGTCCTGTCGTCCCCGGGCGCTTCTGGACGGGGACCCAGCGGCTTTGGGTCTGATGTTCTCATTTAGTTTCAAAATCATTTACACCTAATAACTCAAGATCAAAACCAACGACACTGGATTCCGTACTGTTGCATGACGGAATGACTGATCAAATGATACGCACAGTGCTTGCCGGACTTTGATCTTCATGACGGAATGACTGCTTATTGGCACTCCACTAGGTGGACAAACTAAGCTATTCGCACAACTGTTTGACAATGTTTTTGTCCTATCATTTTGCAGCCTTTTTGCAATTGTACAGCCAGGCCTCATTACTGTATGTTTCCTATCGTTTCACCACTTATTCCCCATTGTTACCGCTGCATTTACCTTGCATTCACCACGTTAATCTTATGCTTGCTTTCCGCGTATACTTTGCCTATAATTGCAAAAGCACATATTTTAGGTATTTCCACTTAGTAACATTCCAATTCAAGTCCCAATGGGGGTTTTTATCTTATGTTAAAACACCGTGTCTGTATGATTTTTTTAATTGTTCTATGCTTTGCCGCTTTACATTCCAGTGATCCGTCATATGCACAGGGTTCCGTATCGGCAGTCCAGGCTGCTGCAGATGCGCTCAGCATAAACTCTTCAGCAGGTTCGCCCGGGGATGCAATAACTATTCCCCAGGACGGAAGCGGTTTCGGAGGAGAAGGCGACACTGATACAGGACAGGGCGGCAATACAGATACGACTGTCTTTCCTTCCATAGAAGACCAGACTTCGACAGAACCTGACGTGACAATAGTCAACGAAAAAGAAAATATAGACGATAAAAAAATAGGGACTACTCAGGCCCCGGATTCCACTGTAAAAACTTCCCCGCTTCTTGACCCGCGCGAAGTACGCGGAAGCAATATGTTCAACAATCTAAGAGAAAAACTTATACGTTTCGGCTCAGATTTCTTCTCTATCAGGCGTACAAACCCTCTTACTTATGCGCCTGTCGGGCCTAACTATGTAGTTGCCCCAGGTGACGAAGTTAAGATAAACATCTGGGGGTACAGTGAGATACGGGCAAATCTCATAGTGGACAGGGACGGTACGCTGACCCTTCCGCAGGCAGGGCCTATAAACGCAGCCGGACTTACTTTCTCAGAACTTGAAAAATCTATCAATAATGCATACAGGCGCATACTTAATGACTTTGAGCTTAACGTAACAATGGGCAAGCTCCACACCATAACCGTATATGTTACGGGGCACGCGGCACGCCCTGGCGCATATGCCGTCTCTTCAATGGCCACGCTTATTGATGTGCTCTCCCAGGCAGGCGGACCCTCGCTTTCGGGAACGATGAGATCGATACAGGTAAAACGCAATAACAAAAAGATAACCACGCTGGACATATATAACCTGCTGCTTAAGGGTGACAGGACCGGAGATTCACGGCTTGCCGACGGCGACGTCATATTCATTCCGACAGTCGGTCCGCTGGTAGCCGTAGCAGGAAATGTCAAACGTCCTGCCATATATGAGATCATGCCGAAGGGCGGCAAGCTCAACGACGTCATTGCACTTGCGGGCGGGCTTACTTCCGGAGCGTACAAGGGACGTATCCAGATAGTCAGGGTAATGGACAACACTATAAGGACCGCCTTTGAATCTGACCTTCACTCACCTGTATCGGCAGCTCAGATTCTGAAGGACGGCGACCTCCTCAAGATTTTTGCAGTTCCAGGCGGCGCTATCAGCGTCCGCATAGCAGGAGCCGTCATACAGCCGGGTGTTTACACCATAGTGCCGGGCGAAACTACGCTCCGCGAAATCATCAACCGTGCCGGAGGCCTCATGTACACAGCAGCTAATGAAGGCGAACTCACGAGGGTCGAAGTCAGTCCTGACGGCCCGGTAACAACAAGACTTATGGTAAACATCAAAGATGTACTGCAGGGGTCTAATCCGCTTCCGCTCCAGCGTGACGACTATTTCTTTGTAAGAACGGTCCCTGACTGGAACATATACAGGAGCGCTAGCATATCTGGACGTGTGCTTTATCCGGGCAATTATGCAGTAAAGCGTGGAGAGCATCTTTCTTCGCTCATCGAACGCTCCGGCGGATACGCATCGGACGCATTTCTTAAGGGTGCAGTTTTTATACGTGAAAGCATCCGCACCGAGCAGCAGAAAAACATAAACGACATGGTGACAAAGCTTGAACGCGAGGTAATGGCGGCTGCAAACCAGGCTGTATCCACGGCAGTAAAACAGCAGGACGTGAACTTCGCACAGGCGAGCGTTACACAAAAAGAAAAATACATCGACACGCTGAAGAACCTGAAAGCATCCGGACGCCTTGTAATCTCGCTCCCCGGCGACTACAAACTGCTTAAGGGCAGCCCGTATGACATAGAGCTGCAGGAAGGCGACAAGCTCTTTATACCGGACAAGCCCGGAACTGTTCAGGTCATAGGTTCCGTGCTCACTCCTTCCGCTTTCGTATACAGGACGGGTCAGCCGTTCAATTCGTATATAAAAATGGCAGGCGGGTACGCATCAACGGCAAATCCGAAGAGGACATACATTATGAAGGCTGATGGCTCAACGATGCGCGCCATGGCAGGCAACAGACCGCAGGTTATTGAAGAAGGCGACTTCATTGTTGTGCCTGAAAAAATAATCTTCACTCCAAGTCTACGCAATGTGACGGACATTATGGACATCCTGTATAAGATGACCCTCGGCGTAGCTGCCGTTGACTACATCTTTAAATAGGTGCTGCGGAGATGGACGAAAACAGAAATATACATGCAAACAGGGACAATAACGAGGGAGTTTACGAGGTCTCAATACTCGACCTAATAGTCATCCTTGTAGAACAAAGATGGTTCATAGCCAAAATAACGGCAGCATTTGCAGTTATTGCGATCATATACTCACTGCTTGCCACTCCCATATACAAAAGCAGCATACAGATAATGCCGCCTAATACAGGAACACAGTCAGGAGCTGCCGCGATGCTTGCAGCAACAGGACTGGGCGACCTTGCCGGAGGTTTGGGAGCTACCCCGGCAGACACTATAGTTGGAATTACAAAAAGCACGGCTGTTCTTGACCGTATAATAGACCGTTATAACCTGCGTACCAGAAAGCCTGAAGGCCGCAGCATCGCCACACTTATAAAAAAGATGCTCTCTTCGTCCGTTAAGCCTGAACCCCAAATGCGTACAAGAGTGAGGTCAGCCCTTTCCGACAGCATACAGTCGGCTGCAGATAAAAAAAGCTCCATCATAACCGTATCAGTAAAAGATACTTCGCCTGACATGGCAATGAAACTTGCAAACGCCGTGTTTGATGAAACACAGGCCGTGATGCAGAATATAGCGGTGACCCCTTCCGCACAGCAGAGGGTTTTCCTTGAAGCACAGATAAAGGAAAACAATAAGGAACTTACAAAGGCGGAAAATAACCTTATAGCTTTCCAGCGCAAAACAGGCATGATAGGAGGGGCAGGCGGCGCTCCATCTGACATTTCAGCATTAGGCGCCCTTCAGGCGCGCATGGTGGCAAAGGAAATCGAAATAAAATCTGCCAGGCGTTTTGCAACCGGTGCAAATCCGCAGGTGAAAAAACTGCAGGCTGAGTACGACGCGATAAAGAAGCAGTTTGAAGAAAACAAAGCATCCATAGGCACTACCCCGCTCTCAGGCGTAGGACTCAAGAACCTACCTGGCGCATCCGTGGAATATGCTAACCTTTTCCGTGATTATAAATTCAGGGAAAGCCTGCTTGATATCCTTCACCGCCAGTATGAAACAGCAAAAATAAGGGAATCCCAGGATCCTGTAGTCATCCAGCTCCTGAGTCCAGCCACAGCGCCGGAACTCCGCGACTCGCCGCAAAGAAAGAAAATAGTTGTTCTTGCAACACTACTAGGTGCTTTTCTGGGCATTTTTGCAGCATTCATAAGACATTTCATGAATCTTTCTGCGGCAGATCCTGAAGTTGCACCAAAAGTCAACTTTGTAAAAGATGCATTATGGGCTGATTTCATAAAAATCAAAGGGAAAATCTTGAGGAAATAATAAGCTTTATGTTTTGAGGTGCCTTTCATTTGTCCCTTAATAAAAGATAATGCTTCTTATCCTCGAAAATAATAATAAAAAGGAGGTGATAAAAACGGATAAGTGGGAATTTTACACTGACAGCAACGGAGAGTGGCGTTGGAGAAGAATTGCTCCTAACGGTAGAATAGTTGGTTCTTCTTCACAAGGCTATAATAACAAAAATGACTGTATAGCTAATGCAACTCGTAATGGATATAAAAGTTAAATAGCTTTGCAAGTACAAGATCTTTACGAGGATAAGAAGTATTAAAATATTACTTTAACACCTGTGCTGTACATTATATTTTTTCTTCATGAACATTTTTACAGATATGTAATACAAAAAAGAAAGATTACTCTGTATTTCGGATAACAGATTTTTTATTTAATGCTTTTTGACATGCTCAGGCTTAAATTAACCTTTCTGCCCACAGGGAATAATAATATTTAACTCAAAACAACAGCTTACTGTACTCAAGGCAGTCATTCTATTGGGCTTGCACCTGATTGTCATAGTAATAGTTACCATACAACTTCTTCCTTTATAAATACGTTGTATTGACAATGTATTTATAATTGATATAATAATGCAATTAGTAATGAAAAGGAGTGGGATAAATGCCTCAAGTACTTGTAAACATCCGCATGGACGATATACTAAAAAAAGACATGGAAAAGACATGTCAGGAGCTTGGCATGAACATGACAACAGCTTTCATCATCTTTGCAAAAAAAATGAGCAGGGAAAAAAGGATTCCATTCGAGGTATCAGTTGACCCCTTTTACTCTGAAAGCAACCTTGCATACTTAAAAAAATCCATAGCACAGCTGAATCAGGGACGAACAGTCACCAAAACAATGGAGGAACTAGAGGCTCTGGCCGATGCGTAAACTTACCTTCACCCTCTATGCATGGGAAGACTACATCTATTGGCAGACTCAGGACAAAAAGACCTTAAAACGTATTAATTCGTTGCTCAATGACATCGACAGGAATGGCAGTGAAGGTATTGGTAAACCAGAACCCTTAAAACACTGCGAAGGCTGCTGGAGTCGGCGTATTGATGACGTTAACCGTCTCGTATACAGGCTCTCGGATGAAGTGATAGAAATAATTCAATGCAAAGGACATTACACAGACTGAGATAAAACATTTAGAACCATATTTAAATATATTCAGCCCTTGCTTCAGATTTCAGCGTTGTGGGTCTTTTTTTCTCAGCGTCAAAAGGTATGGCACTCCATAATTCATAGATCCAGGATTTTCTTTATCTCTTTGATTTTTTCCCCTAATTGACCATCAGCTTCCATCGCAGCTTCAAATCTTCTGCTTGCCTGGATAACACCCGAATCCGACAGAAGGAACAGGTTCCCAATCTTTTTCAGCTTCGCCCCACTGTACCGGTGAGATAAATAAATTCCGGCAAGTCTTCCCAGCCTCCTGTTATCAGCAAAAATTTTCCGAGCTGCCTCAATGATCATTTCAAGCCCGGGCCTTTCCTTAAGCTCCCTCAGTGTAGGAAGATCCCTGTCCGCAGTCCTGCAGTCAAGTTCCTTCTCCCGGATTTCCCGGACAAAATCATCGCTGCCCAGTATAGTCGAGCCTACAACACCCATGAGCGGGCTGGAGTAACCTCCTGCAACCTTCTCATTTACATACCGCCTGTAGCTCATCCGGGATTCAGGATCATCTGTGCCAAAGTAGCCAAGTATGAATCTGGTGGTCAGCCAGGTCGGTTCACTGCCCTCAATGTATAAGCGGTAACTGGACCATATGTAGTCTTCCGGGGATTTAACCATCCCAGCCCTCACCGGGTTCAGGTGCATGTAGCGGGAGAGCTCTGCAGCATAAGAGTCAGCCTCAATCAGGATAGCCTTGTAACGTCCCTGCATAAGGTGCCCTGCACGTTTGCGCTTAATGTTAAAGTATGTAGCGTAGGAACTGTTTATATACTTCATTATAAGGGAGAGATTTCCAAACGGAGTCTCAATCATCAGGTGATAGTGGTTGCTCATCAGGCAGTAAGCATGTATTATCGCTCCGTATCTTGCACACGCGGCTGCAATGTAAAAGAGAAACTGTTCACGGTCAGCTGCACTTTTGAAAATTTCCTTTCGTTCATTACCTCTGGAGGTAACATGATAGAAGGCTCCTGGGTATTCTATCCGCAAAGGCCTGGACATGTTTTCACCCACTTTATAACTACTCTTTTATTCAATACCCAAACATATTATCATGGGAGTTGAGCATTTTGTCAATTGTGTAGGTCTGACCCCTATGCTCTCAATTTTTATATATCGCCTGTAGTTCAGCCGGGATTCAGAATCATCTGTGCCAAAGTAGCCAAGTATGAATCTGGTGGTCAGCCAGGTCGGTTCACTGCCTTCAATGTATAAGCGGTAACTGGACCATATGTAGTTTTCCGGGGATTTAACCATCCTAGCCCTCACCGGGTTCAGGTGCATGTAGCGGGAGAGCTCTGCAGCATAAGAGTCAGCCTCAATCAGGATAGCCTTGTAACGTCCCTGCATAAGGTGCCCTGCACGTTTGCGCTTAATGTTAAAGTATGTAGTGTAGGAACTGTTTATATACTTCATTATAAGGGAGAGATTTCCAAACGGAGTCTCAATCATCAGATGATAATGGTTGGTCATCAGGCAGTAAGCATGTATTATCGCTCCGTATCTTGCACACGCAGCTGCAATGTAAAAGAGAAACTGTTCACGGTCAGTCGCACTTTTGAAAATTTCCTTTCGTTCATTACCTCTGGAGGTAACATGATAGAAGGCTCCTGGGTATTCTATCCGCAAAGGCCTGGACATGTTTTCACCCACTTTATAACTACTCTTTTATACAATATCCAACCTTATTATCATGGGAGCTGGTCCTTTTGTCAATTGTGTAGGTCTGACCCCTCTGACCTTTTTCCGGCAGCCAGTCCATTGTTTCCTGTTTGCTGTTCCCGTACAACCTTGGGTGTTCTGTTATTGCCCTTTGGTTTTCATCCATCGGAATAACTTTGGATGATGTCATTTTCACCGTTACTCTTCCGCCGGCGTGTTTAGGCGATGTCGAATATGTGTGCGCAGAACCAATATTAAACTTGCCCCACAAGTTTACGCAGTAAACTTCATAACGTGCACAATCGAATTCTGCCGTTGGCAGAGGCAGCAGCTCTTTTAGATCCTCTTTGTGACGTTCCGCTATGCTCTGGTCATAACGGTAGTGTGCACGGTTATGGTCTTCTTCTGACTTTTTGAGCAGATAGCGATTGTATATTTCAAGGTCCTTGACTTCCGGTATTGGGACAAGCATATTGCGTCTGTGATACCCTACTTTGTTCTCAACGTTTCCTTTCTCATTTCCTGCGTCCGGATTACAGAAAACAGCAGTAAAACCGTAATGTTCTTTAAAACGCAGAAATTTCTCTGTAAGGTCCCTGTGCCCTTCTTTAAGCACTTTTGTCACTATGGTAGATGTGTTGTCGAACCATATCCTCTGAGGTACACCCCCCATCCGTTTGAATATTGCAACAAGCCCTTCCAGTAGGCATTCCAAATTTTCCCCTTTGAAAAGCTGTATGTATCCGGCGTTACTGGAGGGGAAAGAGAGATTAAGGTATTTCCCCGAATATAGTCTGCTATTTTCGTAAAAGTCCGCTGAACCAAAGTCCACCTGGGCTTCTCCGGCCTTATGTTCGAGCGGCAGCGCCGATTTCCCGGTACGGTACATGGCTTCTTTTTTAGCTTTAACGTACTTGGCCGTTGTTCGGTATGAACACTCGAAACCTGCTACTTCCTGCTTCAGCCTGTCGAATACACGCTGCGCCGTGTGTCGCTGTTTTTTCTTCGCCTTCCTGTCATCTTCCAGCCAGCCATCTATTATTTCTTTGTATGGGCTAAGCTTTGGCTGTTCAATTTTAATTTCCGGCTTCAATAGAGATTGATTGAAGTCATCCTTGGCAATGTATTTCCTTATTGTTTTACGGTCTGTAGACTGTTTTCTCGATATTTCGCTTATAGAGTTTCCTTCCTCAAAAAAAGCTTTTCTGATATCATCAATTTTGGTCATTGTCAGCATTGTGACCGCCGGGCTATAATTGACCGCAAAAGCCGGTAAGAAATTGACCCACCCCAACCATATAGCTACCATTGGGATTGCGAAGATCACCAAGGAGGTAGCTGACATGATAAGGAGTGGGTTAATACTGATGATAAGGCATGAAGCACTATCTGGTCAAACAGCGTACGCGATTGGCAAAAACCTGGGTATATCAAAAAATACAGCAAAGAAATACATCAATGATGTTCCTAAAGAGCATGGATTGAAGAACAGAAAACGTCAGTCAAAGCTGGATCCGTACAAGCAACGGATCAACATCATGATATCTCTCGGTATTTTTAACTGCTCAGTGATAATGGAGCGTATTCAGGAAGATGGCTATGACGGCGGAATAACAATAATAAAAGACTACGTGCAGGACAAACGTCCGCCGAGAAATACTCCGGCAGTAAGGCGTTACGAGACGCTTCCAGGAAAACAGGCCCAAATGGACTGGGGAATAGTGCATTACATAGATGAAAGAGAAATAGTCCATAAAGCGCCGGGATTTGTGATGATCCTTGGAAACTCAAGGGCCAAGTACCTTGAATTCACTAAGAGGTGCGATTTCTACAGCCTTCTCCGCTGCATAGTAAACGCTTTTGAATATTTTGGAGGAATACCTGAAATCGTTCTTACCGACAGAATGAAGACTGTAATAGAAGGAAGCGAAGCTGGCAAGCCCTTATGGAACAAACGGTTTGAGGATTTTGCATCTGACATGGGTTTTATGCCTAAAGTATGCCGCCCCAGGAGACCTCAGACAAAAGGAAAAGTTGAAAGACTCGTGAACTATATCAAAGACAACTTTCTCCCCGGTAGGACTTTTGCAGACGCTGATGATTTAAACCGCCAGGCGATGATGTGGTGCCAGAAAGTTAACAGCAAAAGACACGGCACTACAGGAGAAATTCCTCTTGAAAGTCTGACGAACGAGCCGCTGCTTCCTCTTCCGCCCAAAGAAACCAGAGATAAATATCGTTGGGAGACGAGAAAAGTCACCCGCGACGGATTCATAAGTTTTGACGGAGCCAGATACGGCATTCCATGGTGCTACAGCGGCCGCGAACTGAGAGTAAGGATATGCGGAGAATACTTCGAAGCCTATGAAGGGAATGTCCGTATCGTACAGCATAAAATTGAATATACGTCAGGCAGGATAGTATGGCTCAAAGGACAATATGAAGGTCTGGCAGAAAGGAATGGGATAGCCTACCCGCTATCATATGCGCATAAATTACAAAACATTTCAGTCGAGACACGTCCGCTGGCTGTTTATGACCAGATAGCCGGGGTAATATAAAATGCTGGAACTTGAACAGGCAAGAAGATTGCTTTTGGAAATGGGCATTAAGAAAGCTGCGGATCTTCTCGATGCTCATCTGGAAACAGCAGCAAAAGAAGAAACCACATATCTAACATTCCTTTTGGGACTGCTGAATTCTGAAAAAGAGGAAAGGAAGAGGCGAAGCGAGGAAACACGGATAAAACTCTCCAGGCTGCCTCACCACAAGACAATACAGGAGTTTGACTTCTCATTCCAGCCAAGCA
>Ga0268360_1003372_pt1 | contig 10244 bp, 10 predicted proteins | sample BioMet11_FD_192465 | JGI IMG/M metagenome (GOLD analysis project Ga0268360, IMG submission 192465) | Sewage microbial communities from Oakland, California, United States - Biofuel 11 (Illumina Assembly) | ecosystem: Engineered > Wastewater > Sewage > Unclassified | place: USA: California... | reverse complement strand
TGCTGGGTGTTGATGGACAGGTTGTCCACCCGGGCGGTGAAGCCGCTGAAGCGGTCCCGCTGGTCGGCCGACATTTCGTTGTGGCGGGCGAGGATGGCCTCGCCGAACCGGTCGAGCACGCCGGTCAGTTCCTCGCGCTGGCCGCGGGACATCTGGACGAGTTCCGTGCGGTTGCGGGAAATGTCGTCCTTGAGGGCGCGGTCGAGGCGTTCCAGGGCTTCGCCCAGGGACTGGATCTCGCTGGTGATGGGCCAGATGTTGACCGGCCGGGTGCGCAACAAAATCACCACGAGCAAAATCAGGCCGCACGTGAGCAGCAACAGGAACAACACAGGCGGCACAGGGCTGGAAAGAAGCTGCAGAAGCGTCGTCATGGCACAATCACAGTGGTGTTGAGGCCACGGGAGGTGGCGTTTTGGGCACGGTGGAGGGCAAAAAGGCCTCCGACGCGGGCGCGGCAATCCCCAGGGGACCTCGCACGGCGCCGCGTGACCACGGGTGTTACGTCCCTGTGTTTCATCCCTTGGCCGGGGAGGTCAATATCGAATTGCGCATCCGGGGCTGATTGCGATGCCAGGGAGCAAAGAGGAGGGGACTTAGCCGCGCCGGGCGCGCAGCAGGAATTCAAGCAGCAGTTCCGCGAGTTGTTCCCGCGAGGTCAGGTCCCGGGCCCGGAGGAGGAATTCCCGGGCCAATTCCCGGCGTCCCAGGGCGCGCAGGACCGCCTGGCCTTCGGCCACCACGTCGCAACGCGCCATCGGGCTCCAGATACCGGGGAAAAAGCGTCCATCATCCATTCCCGTTGTATGCTGCCGTGGGCGCGCACGGTGCAAGCGACAATTCGGTGACGATCGGAATCCTGACAACAAACGGCCGGTCAATCGCAATCCGACCGCAACGCCGGGGGGGCAAGCAAGCGGGCATAGCCGGCCTGGAAAACACCGCGCCATACCGAAGACCGCCAAGGAGCCCCCATGAAAATCGATTTGCATGTCCACTCCAAGTATTCCACCCGTCCCTCCCAATGGGTGCTGCAAAAGCTCAACTGTCCCGAAAGCTACACCGAGCCGGCGCTCATTTACGAGGAGGCCCGCCGCAAGGGCATGGATCGTGTCACCATCACCGACCACAACCGTATCGAGGGCGCGCTGTCCATCGCCCACCTGCCCGGAACGTTCATCAGCGAGGAGGTGACCTCGTATTTTCCCGAGGACCATTGCAAGGTCCACGTGCTGGTCTACGACATCGACGAGGCCATCCACGGCGAACTCCAGCGTATCCGCGAAAACGTCTACGATCTGGTGGGGTATCTGCGCCAGGAAAAGCTGCACCATGCGGTAGCCCACCCGCTGTTCGGGGTCAACGACCGCATCACGGTGCCCAATTTCGAGAAGCTGTTGCTGCTGTTTCGCAACTTCGAGATCAACGGCGCCCGGGATGCCTGGCAAAACGAGTGCTTGCGCGCCATCATCCCGAGTCTGCGCGAGGAGGACATCTGGCGGCTGGCCGAACGCCACGATATCGATCCCGGCTACCCCCAGCCCTGGCGCAAGAACCTGATCGGCGGCTCCGACGACCACGGCGCCCTCTATATCGCGACCACCTACACACTGGTGGACGGCGCCAACGCCCTGGACGAATTTCTCGACGGCATGGAAAACGGGGCTTCCCGGGCCCTGGGTGCCTCGTCCACGCCCCGGACCATGGCCCGCACCCTCTACAGTATCGCTTATCAATATTATAAACACCGCTTTGGCATCGACAGGTTCCTGGACAAGGACGTGACCTTGCGCGTCATCGACCGTTTTCTGGAGCCGGGCAAACAGTCCCAGGTGGGGTTTGGGTTCAAGCTGCGCACGCGGCTGGTCCGGCGGCTGACCAGGCGCCGGCCGGCCGGCAACACGCCGCTTAAGGACCTGATCCGCCTGGAGAGCGAGTCGCTCATCCGTTCGGACAGCGCGCTCATGGAATTCGCCACGGGCGGTGTGCTCAACGGCGAGAATCTCGAAAACGGCTGGTTTTCCTTTGTGAACCGGGCGACCAATCGGATCATGTCGCGCTTCGCCCGGACCCTGCTCGACCATGTCAGCGGGGCCAATGTCTTCGATATCTTCAGCACCGTGGGTTCGGCCGGGGCGCTCTACACCATCCTGTCACCCTATTTCATGGCCTATGCCATTTTCACCAAGGACCGCCAGTTCAGCACCGAGGCCAGACGGGCGGTGCTCGGGCAGGACAGTGTGCCGGACGCCCTGCGGGTGGCCCATTTCACCGATACCTTCCACGAGATCAACGGCGTGTCCGGCACCCTGCGCCAGCAGGCCGAACTGGCCATCCGCACCGGCAAAGGCTTGACCATCGTCACCTGCGACCACGGCCAGCGGGTGTTCGAGCCGGGTGTGCAGAATTTCCGGCCCATCGGCGTCTACGACCTCGAAGTCTACCCGGACCAGAAGCTTTTCTACCCGCCGCTTCTGGAAATGCTCCACTTCGTCTACGCCGGCCACTACACCCGCATTCATTCGGCCACGCCCGGTCCCATCGGCCTGGCCGCCCTGTGCATCGCCCGGACCCTGCGCCTGCCGATTTACGGCACCTACCACACGGCTTTGCCCCAGTATGTTCAGATTCTCACCGGCGACGAGGCCATGGAGGAGCTGACCTGGAAGTTCATCATCTGGTATTACAACCAGATGGATCTGGTGTATGTTCCGTCTCTGGAAACCGGCCGGGAACTGGTCGACAAGGGGCTCGATCCGGCCAAGATGCGGCTTTTCCCGCGCGGCGTGGACACCAAGCGCTTCGATCCCGCCCATCGCGATCCGGGACTGGCCGCGCGCTTTGGCCTGGGCACGGGCGTGCGGCTGCTCTACGCCGGCCGGGTGTCCCGGGAAAAGGACCTCCACCTGCTCGCCGCGGCCTTCAGGCGCCTGGCCGCCGAACGCTCCGACGTCACCCTGTCCGTGGTGGGCGACGGGCCCTATCTGGGCGAGTTGCGGGATCTGTTGGCCGGTACGCCCACCATCTTCACCGGCTATCTGGAAGGCGAGGAACTGGCCGCCATGTTCGCCACCTGCGATCTGTTCGTCTTTCCCAGCGCCACGGACACGTTCGGCAACGTGGTGCTCGAAGCCCAGGCGTCGGGGCTGCCCATCATCGTCACCAACCAGGGGGGACCCATGGAAAATATCCTTCCAGGCGAAACCGGGGTGGTGGTGGCGGCCGGGGATGAAAACGCCTTGTACCAGGCCATGGCCGGTCTGGTCGCCGACCCCGAACTGCTGCGGGCCATGGGCCGGGCCGGTCGGGCCTACGCCGCGAGCCGCACCATCGAACAGGCTTTTGAGGATTACTGGGAGATGTACACCGATTGCGGCCCGGCCATGTCTTTCGAATCCCCGGAGAAGCCGAAGGGAAAACCGGCCAAGCCGGAACAACGCCTCGTCCACGCGGCGTAAGCTGGGCGCCGCATCCCCTTATACCGTTCCCCCTCCCCCAGGAGAGGATCAGAGAAGGCCGTCAGGATATCCCTGGCGGCCTTGTTTTTTCCAGGGTTTCCCGTGATACGAGGCTTGCAAAGGGTCTTTTGTTCCTGTGTTTTTTTCAGTTTAGTCTCTTTTCTTGACAATGAAAAAATCGAACCGTAAATCTTTCGTGTTACGAAATTTTCTATCATTCATAATTTTCGCTCCTGCTTTGCCAATCGTCGCGTCGTCGGCGGATAACCCAACCAAGGAGGCTCCATGAAACGCAGCGCAGGCTTGACTGTCGGGTTGCTCGCGGCCCTGACCCTGTGGGCCGCTCCGGCCCTGGCCCATTTCGGCATGGCCATTCCGTCCGAGGACGTGGTCATGGACAAGGCCAAGGCCAAGGTCGGTGTCACCCTGTCCTTTTCCCATCCCATGGAGGGCAAGGGCATGGACATGGCCAAGCCCGAGCAGTTCGGGGTGAAGGTCGGGGAGCAGAAGATCGATCTGCTCGGCAGCCTCAAGCCGACCAAGGTCATGGAGCACGCGGCCTGGCAGGGTGAATACACGTTCAAGCGGCCCGGGGTCGGGATTTTCTATGTGGTGCCCGAACCGTATTGGGAACCGGCCGAGGACAAGTTCATCGAGCACATCACCAAGGTGGTGGTGCCGGCTTTTGGCGAGGAAGAGGGCTGGGACGTGCCGGTCGGGCTGCCGGCCGAGATCGTGCCCCTGACCCGACCCTTCGGTAACTACACGGGCAATGTCTTTGTCGGCCAGGTGCTGGAGGACGGCAAACCGGCCCCTGGGGTGACGGTGGAAGTGGAATATTATAATAAAGACAAGGATTACGAAGCGCCCAACGATTTTTTGGTCACCCAGGCCGTCAAGACCGACGCCAACGGTGTGTTCGTTTACGCCGTGCCTTTTGCCGGTTGGTGGGGCTTTGCCGCCTTGACCGATGCGCCGAAAACCATCCAAAAGGACGGCGCGGATAAGAAGGTCGAGCGGGGCGCCGTGCTGTGGGCCAAGTTCGTGGACCCCAAGCATGCGGCCAAGAAGGGCAAAAAGTAGCGGGACAAACCGGTAGCTGATTCCGTGTCGGCCAAGGGCGCCGTTGCCTTTGACCGGCAGGGGCTGTTGCCAGGCGAAAAAACATGCCGGCAGCGGAGGGGACACACCTCCGCTGCCCGGAAAAAGGCGTGCCATGCATATTTCCGAAGGCGTGCTTTCCGCACCGGTGCTGGCCGGCGGCTGGGTGCTCGCGGCCGCGGGGACGGCCATCGGGCTCAAACGGTTGGATTACGATCGGCTCATGACCGTAGCCATTCTGGCCGCGGCATTTTTCGTGGCCTCCCTGGTCCATGTGCCCATCGGGCCGGCAAGCGTGCACCTGATTTTAAACGGCCTGCTCGGGGTGATCCTGGGTTTTGCCGCCTTTCCGGCCATCTGCGTGGGGCTTTTGCTCCAGGCCGTGCTTTTTCAGTTTGGGGGGCTGGTCGTGCTTGGGGTCAACACCGTGGACATGGCCTTGCCGGCTGTGATCTGTTTTTTGGTTTTCCGGCCCTTGCTCAGGGCCGGCGGCCGGGCCCGGATGATCGGGGCATTTTGTTGCGGGGTGCTGGCCGTGTCGTTGGCCGGTTGTTTGACCGCCCTGGCCCTGGCCCTGTCGGGTGAGGCCTTTGTTGCCACGGCCAAGGTGATTTTTCTCGCCCATGTGCCCATCATGGCCATTGAAGGCGTGTTGACGGCCCTGGCCGTGGGTTTTCTGGCCAAGGTGCGCCCGGAAATGCTGCAATTGCGCTTGGCGGACTGACCGCCGGGGAGGAGCTATGGCTTGGCGAGATTTCGGGATGAGGATCTTGGTGGCGCTTGTGGTCGTGGCCTGGGTATCGGTCCGGCCGGCTGACGCCCACCGGGTCAACGTGTTCGCCTATGTCGAGGGCGACACGGTCCACGTGGAATGCAGCTACAGCAAATCCGACCGGGTGCGCTTCGGCGAGGTCGAAGTGAGCGATCCGGCCACGGGCAAGGTCTACCTGACCGGCAAGACCGACGAAAAGGGCAATTTCGCCTTCCCGGTTCCGGCCGAGGCCCGGGCGGCCAAGGCCGATTTGCGCCTCCGGCTGCGGGCCGGCGAGGGCCATCAAAACGATTGGACGGTCGCGGCCGATGAATACCTGTCCGCCGCGCCGACCGCTCCGGCCGCGGCTGTACCCGCACCGGCCGCTGCCACCACGGCGCCTCCGGCACAACCGCCGGTCGACATGGCCGCCTTGCAAGCGACCGTCCAGGCCGCCGTGGAGGCGGGGGTGGAAAAAAAGATCGCCCCCATCCGCAAGATCCTGCTCGATGAAAAGGAAAAAGGGCCGGGGTTGACCGAAATTTTCGGCGGCATCGGCTACCTGCTCGGCATTGCCGGCTTGCTGGCCTATGCGCGCTCGCGCGGCGGGCGGTCCGGTTCGTGATCGACGAACCTCTCGCCCGTGGCACCACCTGGGTGCACGCGTTGGATGCGCGGGCCAAGCTGGCCGCATGTCTGGCCTTGTCCGTGGTGGCGGCCGTGGCGTTGCGGCCCGAGGCGCCGTGCGTCGTCTTGGCCGTGGGCCTGGTGCTGACCGCGATTTCCCGGCCGCCATTGCGGCTTTTTTTGGCACGGTTGGCCGGGGTCAACGTCTTTGTGTGTTTCTTGTGGCTGGTATTGCCTGTGACCGCTCCGGGAGACCCCTGGCGGTCGGTGTGGGGCCTGGTCATCACGCAGCAGGGCGTGGCCTTGGCCGGGTTGATTACGCTCAAAACCAACGCGATTTTTTTGTGCGTCCTGTCCCTGGTGGCCACGACTCCGGCCCCGGCCTTGGCCCAGGCCATGGCCGCCTTGCGCGTCCCGGACAAATTTGCCTTCCTGTTTCTTTTCGCCTACCGCTACCTCCACGTGATCGCCGAGGAGTATGGCCGGCTGGCCACGGCCGCCAAGCTGCGCGGGTTCGTGCCGGCCACCAACTGGCATACCTACCGGTCCAAGGCCGCTCTGGTGGCCATGGTCCTGGTCAAAAGTTTCGACCGATCCCAGCGTGTCTACCAAGCCATGGTCCTGCGCGGGTTTACCGGCACATTCCCGTCCCTGGACGGATTGTCGGCCTGCCGCCGGGATGCGGCCTTCGGGATGTGCGTCATCGTGGCCCTGGGCCTGGCTGTGGGGCTGGAACTGTGGTGGAGGGGATATGGCGTCTGAAGCCGTGCTCGAACTGACCGGCATTTCTTTTGCCTATCCGGGCGCGGCCAGGCCCGTGCTGGATGGGCTGGACTTTGACCTGCGTGCCGGCGAGCGCATTGGGCTTTACGGTCCCAACGGTTCGGGCAAGACGACCATGCTCCATGTGTTGATGGGCTTGGTGCGTCCGACCTCCGGCGAAGTACGGTTCCGGGGCCGGGTGGTACGCACGGAAAAGGAGTTCCGGGCCGTGCGCCAGGGCGTGGGGCTGCTGCTCCAAAACGCCGACGACCAGATCATCTACCCCACGGTGCTCGATGACGTGGCCTTTGGCCCCCTCAACCGGGGCCTGTCCCGGACTGCGGCCCGGCAGGCCGCCGAGGCGGCTTTGTCCCTGCTCGGCTTGGACGGATTCGAGGATCGGCTGGCGCACAAGCTTTCGGGCGGGGAAAAAAAGCTTGTATCCCTGGCCGGGGTGCTGGCCATGGAACCCGAAGCGTTGCTCCTCGACGAGCCCACCAACGGCCTCGATCCCGAGACCCGGGACCGCATCGTGGGCATTCTCGGCCGGCTCGGCAAACCCTATGTCGTCATCTCCCACGATTGGGATTTCCTGGCCCGGGTGGCGCAGCGGTTTTGCACCATCGAACACGGCCGGCTCAACCGGGATGCCCGGTTCGTGCTCCACGAGCACGTGCACGGCCATCCCCTGGGCAATCTCGACCACCGCCACGAGGTTGAGGACCACTGCGGCTCCCACGCCTGACGCCGGGCCGGGTGGCACGGCGAAAGGCCACGCCGCCCAGGGCGCGCGAAGCGTTCCGTCTTTTCAATACAGGGAGTCGGCCGGCGCGAGGCCGGGCCAGACAGCGACTGGCGGGCGCGACCCTAATCCAGGCCGAGCTGGGAGAGCAGGTCGTCCACGTCGCCTTGCTGGACCTTGGTCTGGGGACCCTTGAGGGCTGAGACCTTTTGCTTGGCCTCGGCTTCGAGTTCGGCGATGGCCCGATCCGGGGCTTCGGCCCGGGCTTTGAGCTGGATGCCGGTGGAGAGGTAGAGGTCGAAGACGATGGCTTCGACTTTTTTGATAGCCTCGATGATGCGCTTGATGCGCTGGCCGGTCAGATCCTGGAAGCTCAAGGTCGTCATGATGCGCATGAGGTCCGCGCCGAGATCGCCGTTGACCTGGCGGAGCCGATCCAGTGCGTCGGTTTGGCCGTTGCTGCCGAGCCCGGCGAGCAGGGTCTCGGACTCGGCTTGCAGGTCCATGTGCTTTTCCACGATGTCCATGATCTCGGTCGTGGCCGTCTCGGTGGTCTGGAGGATCTTGTCGAGCTGCTGGGCGGCTTCCTGGAAGAGTTGGTCGGCCTCGCACTTCTCGCTGGCCGTATGGCCGCCGTTATCGATTTTGGCGGCGGCGTTGATTTCCTTGTAGATGTCCTGGAGGCCCTGGCGCATCTCCTCGTTGAGGCGCTGGTAGAATTCGCTTTCGAGCAGCGCCCGGGACAGGCTTTTGGTCACTTCCTGTTCAATGGTGCGGCTGATGCTGTCCCGCACCTCGGGCATCACCTCGGTCATGATTTTGGCGAGCAGGCGTTCGATCAATTCTTCGTCTCTGACCATGACTGAGCCCTTAATCCCATTTTTTGACGCGCAGTTCGTCCCGTTGGCTCTGGAAGACGAACTGTACGATGGTTTCCAGATCCCGTTCACGGATACGGGTGAAATCCAGCGCATACACGGGTTGATCGTCCTGGCTGTCCAGGCGGATGATGCGGCCGATGGCACTGGCCAGGCGCAGGGGAAAGCGCGACAGGACAACAACCATTTCCACGGGCTGGCCCATGGACAGCTCGTCGGAGCAGGCAAAGCGCACACCGGCGCCGCTGATCTCGATGATGTCTATGGCCACGGGGAAATCAGCCTCGATCTGATCGCGGCTTTGCATGGACAACAGCATGTCGAGCTTGGAATTGATGGTGCAAAGCAGGGAGTAGAGCGCTTCGCTCATGCCGGCATCCCGGACTTCGCCCAGGCAGATTCCGGTCCCCATGGGCGGATGTTCGCGGAACAGCGCCAGTTCCTCGGGATCGGACAGCAGGCGCAAATGGCCGTGCAGCCGGGTGGGAATGCGCAGGTAGGTGCGTTTTTCTTCCACGAACGCTCCCGTGTCACATGGCGCCGTTTTCGATCAGGATCTCCATGGCCCGGACCGGGCAGACCTTGGTGCACATGCCGCAGGCCGAGCACTCTTCGGCTTCGAAGCGCACGAGCTGGGTCGCGGGGTCGATGCGCAACGCCCGGGTGGGGCACAGGGCCGTGCACACGCCGCAGTGGATACAGGCGGCCTCGTCACGGGAGATGCGCTGGGCCGCAGGCACCACGCCCACCCCGTGATCCTTGAGGTAGGCCAGGCCCCGGTCAAAAGCCTCCTGGCCGCCGCTGATCTCCATGGTCATCTGGCCTTCGTGGCGCGGGGTGATTTGCGCTTTGAGGATGCTGAAGCGCAACTGATAGTTCAGGGCCAGATCGCACACGAGTGGCTTGCCCGAGGCTTCGGGAGGAAAGGTCAGGTAAATGACCTTCTTTTGAATCTTTTCCGGTTGCGTATCCATCGAAAGCTTGGCTCCTTGTCTGCCGGCCCTATTTGGGCATCATGCTCTTGGCCCGGGCGGCGAAAGCGGAAGTCGGATATTTGTCGATGACTTCCTTAAACGACAATTTGGCCGCCCCGGTGTTGCCGAGTTTCAGGAAAGCCGCGCCGCGCTTGAACAGCGCATCGGGATGTTTGGGGCTTTTGGGATATTTCTCGATGATTTCCTGATAGGACAAGGCGGCATTGGCGAAATCGCCCAGCTGGAAATAGCATTCGCCGGTCCAGAACAGGGCGTTGGGCATAAGCGCGCTTTTCTTGAAATTGCGAGTGAATTCCTGAAAGATTCCCAGCGCCTGCTGGTATTGGCGGGCGTTGAAGCTCGCGAGCCCCTTGGCGTAGAGGGCGTCGGCGGTGCTCTGCGTTTCGGCACCCTGGGCCGCAGCCGTTCCCACAGCGGCGCCGGTCGCCGCGCCAGCCGCAGCACCTGCGGCCACAGCGGCCGGTGCCGGAGCCTGGTAGGCCGGTTGGGCCGGCTGTTGCTGCTGATAGTCCGGCTGCTGGTAGGCAGGCTGCTGATACCCCGCCTGGGCACCTGAGGCATCGTCGTCGGCACCGGCGGCCGGGCCATACCCAGGCTGCTGGGGCTGCGGGTAGCCGGGTTGCGGCTGGGCGGCCGGATAGCCGGGCTGCTGGGGCTGTTGGGCGGCGCCGGCCTGGGCCCCGGCGTTGTCACCGAGATCGATGCTCAGCTGGGAGGCCATGCGATGCACCTGGCCGTCCAGTCGGGTCACCTTGTTGGACAGTTCGGGATCGTTTTTGTTTTGCTGGACCTGCTGGCTCAGATCCTCGACCTTGGCGTTGAGCCGGCGCAGTTCACCCTTGGTGTTTTCCAGCTCGGCCCACATGTCGGCCTGGGTGTTGAGGGGGGCGGGGGCGTCGTTGCGCGGAGACGGACCACAGGCTCCGAGCA
>Ga0268360_1003367_pt1 | contig 10262 bp, 7 predicted proteins | sample BioMet11_FD_192465 | JGI IMG/M metagenome (GOLD analysis project Ga0268360, IMG submission 192465) | Sewage microbial communities from Oakland, California, United States - Biofuel 11 (Illumina Assembly) | ecosystem: Engineered > Wastewater > Sewage > Unclassified | place: USA: California... | reverse complement strand
GGGTCAATCACAAATTTTGTGGGATAAGGGATTTCTGACATAGTCCTTGCGGCTAGCATCAAAGAGCTTTAGGAAGAAATAATCATCATCAGGATAGCCGTAACCTTGGCGTCGTAGGGTCTTAATCTTGTTGTTAATGCCTTCAATTTTGCCAGCTGAAATATTGTAAGTGGCATGGGCAATGATGCCTTCAAAATGATTGTTGAGGAGTCTGCCGAACCACAAGAGATGAGGGTTGCTAGTAGCAAAGCAAATATCAATAATTTCTGCTATCTCGGTAGCCATCAGCGCCTCATCGGTCAGTTTGTAGGCTTCGGTCAGCTTTTCTTTGATTAGGTCTAGGGTAAAAAACAGCTTGTTCTCACGGATGAGTGTTTCATACCGGTCAACATATCCTGGCTTTCTCGTTATGTTCGGTTGTGCAAATAAGGTTCCACTCCGAGAGATAACCTTACCGGCAGCGGCTTCCTCATCCTTGCGTTGTAAAGTTTCTCTGGACGAAGTAAGGATGTATTTGGTCTTTTTAAGTGCAGCAGCGGCGTTCTTTTTACCCGCCGTATACAAGCGTGCCTGTTCGTCCTTACGGATAGCGCCAATTACTTTCTCGTTGAAGTTCTTGACGATGTGGAAGTAGTCGAAGACGGGCTGAATATGTGGGCATCTTTCCTCAAAGGCCTCCTGGAAATCTGAGTTCATGTCGCAGGCAACGGCCTCAACGCCGTCCATCCATTCTTCGCCTACATGGTCAATGAAATCGTAAACCGTGGCCTTCTTCTTGCCGTGGGCGAGCCACAGAATATGGCCGGTTTCCATGTCTATTATGAGAGAAGCATATTTGTAACCGTTATGTAGCTTGAATTCATCCACCCCAAGGAAGCGGGCCTGTTGCTCCGGCTTGATAAGTTGTTCACCATCAATGGTGTACTTTTCCTTAAGCCTCTGGAGGTCAATATCTTTTACTGTGTTCTTGCCGAGACCAGTAAGCTCAGCCACTTCCTTATTGGTAAATCCGTATGCAAGCAGGTCCCTGGTGTACTTGTAAAGCTCACAGGTAATGTTATGCCCCTCCGCCTTAAAAGGAATGTGCTGCATATGGGTATACCCACAGTGAGGACAGTAATACCTGACCTTGTCGAAGCACACGCAACTTAACTTTGAGCCGAAACAAAGATGACGGAGATTGCTCTCATAGCTTCCGTGAACATGCATTTTGCTACCGCACTCAGGGCATGTTGCATCATCTTCACTTAGCTGGAGGTCTCCCCGGAAAAGGTACATATCTCGGCCTGATGTGGTCTTTTCAATTGTCGTTTCATAGTTTGTGAAGCCTACCAACCTAGACGGAAGCATAATAATCCCTATCCAGGCATCACTGACGATGTTTTTTGTTGCTGAGTCTTGCTTAATCTTACTTTTCTGCGTATAATTCATGTGGAAACCTCGTGTTTGATTAGGTATGTTCATCCTGCGAAGATGCATCTTAATCTTACTACGGGGTTTCTTTTTATTCAATTAACAGCTTACAGCATTTGACTCTGCTGTGTCTTCAAATCCCACAAGAAAAATGATTGAGCCATAATTATCTGGCACCGGAGGAATCGCTTTGAACCAGAAGGAAAATTTCATCTTGGCAAATGGTCAAGACAAGACGGCAGATATTCGATCCTGCTGCTATAATTCAGGGACGAAAAAGTATGATGTGACCTTCCAGTCAGGCAAAAAATATGAATACAATTATAACTCTATAGAGTGGGTCAGAAACCCGGACAAGATTGATCCCGCACTCGTACATATCGCCCATGGAGACCGTGAACTATTCCACATTCAAAGCATTTTTGCTTTTCACGCAAGAAGCGGAGACTACTGGCATATTTGTTTTGAAGATGGCAGTGGGCGGACATATGAAAAGCGCAGTATTAAAATTGAAGTTTCTTGTCTGGGCGAAAATAAAGCTGGGAGCCGGCTTGATTACCTCCGCCAGTTGGCTGCCATCAATGAACTAAAAAGCGACGACGGTACCGTCCTCCTTGAAAAGCAATATGAAAAGCTGACTTTTGTCGGGCAGGACACTGCTATGGCAGTCTATCTTGACCCCACAGGACACTGCCCCGACACCCGCTCCAAGTATACACCCATCTTTCCTTTCGGTGGAAATGCCAGCCAGTTTCATGCTGTGTCAGCTGCGCTTGAAAATCAAATCAGTGTGATTCAGGGCCCGCCAGGTACCGGAAAGACACAAACCATATTGAATATCATCGCAAATCTGCTTGCCACAGGGAAAACGGTTCTGGTTGTGTCAAACAACAACTCCGCAACGGAAAACGTACTCGAGAAACTCTCCGACCCTAAAAACGCTCTGGGTTTTCTGGTGGCCCCGCTTGGAAAGGGAGAAAACAAGACCGCTTTTATTCAAGGGCAAACCGGCCTTTATCCAAAGTTATCCGAATGGAAGCAGTCCCCGGAACGTCAAGTAGAATTAAAGGGCAGGGTTGCTTCATTGTCTGTGGAGCTATCGGAGCTCTTCGCTAAACAGGAGCGCCTTGCTACGGCGAAGCAGGAACTCAACGCTCTCACGCTGGAAATGAAATATTTTGCTGACTACTGCAAGGAAACTGGCATTGACGATACCAGGGTAAAGCTGCGCCGAGATTTGAAATCACAAAGGCTCATGCAGCTTTGGCAGGAATGCTGCGCATTCTCCGATGAAGACCGCAGCATCACGCTATGGTTCAAACTCAAAAGTGTTTTGGTTTATGGGATCTCTGACTGGAAATTTTATCAAAACAACCTGCCGCGCATCATCACGATGCTACAGGGACTTTATTATCAGACAAAAAAGGCTGAACTGGAGTTCGAAATTGCCGACATAGAAAAATTGTTAATCGAAAACGATGCGAAAAACAAGATGGACGAGCTCACAAAGCTGTCCACCAGGTTTCTGCACGCTGTTCTATCCGCAAAATATGTGGAAAATCAGAGCCGCAGAGTCTTTACCGACGATGACTTGTGGCAGCATCCTATGGAGGTTCTGAAGGAGTATCCCATTGTCTTGAGCACAACGTTTTCCTCCCGCAGTTCTCTAAAAGACGCAACCTATGATTATCTGATCATGGATGAGGCATCACAAGTCGATGTTGCAACCGGGGCGTTGGCGCTGTCCTGCGCGAAAAACGCAGTGATCGTCGGCGATCTAAAACAGCTGCCCAATGTCGTAACCGACGAGATGAAACGGCGCAGCAATGCTGTCTTTTCCTCGTTTGATTTGCCCGCATGGTATTCCTTTTCCGACAATAGTTTTCTCAAATCCGTCTGCAGCGCAGTGCCCAATGTCCCACAGACGCTCCTGCGAGAGCACTACCGCTGCCATCCCAAAATCATTGGCTTCTGCAATCAGAAATTCTATCAGAACGAGCTGGTTGTCATGACCGATGATCATGGAGAGCCTGATGTCCTGAAAGTTTTTCAGACGAACGTGGGCAACCATCGTCGTGATCATATCAATCAGCGGCAAATTGATGTGACCATGCAGGAGGTCTTGCCGCAACTGAGCAGTACATCCCCAAACGAAATCGGTATTGTTGCTCCATACAAAGATCAGGTTGCCAAGATTGAAAAGGAATTGAGCAACCCCGAGATTGAAGTTCATACAGTACATAAGTTCCAGGGGCGTGAGAAAGGTGCCATTGTTTTGACCACCGTCGATGATGTGATAACGGATTTTTCGGACGACCCCTATCTTCTGAATGTCGCTGTATCCCGCGCGAAAAAGCAACTGATGCTTGTGGTTTCGGGTGACGAGCAACCGGCCGACAGCAACATCGGCGATCTCATCAGTTATATCCGATACAACAACTGCGAGGTTGTGCAAAGCGAGCTCTATTCTGTTTTTGATTTACTATACAGCCAATATACCGATGCACGCATTGCCTATCTTCAAAAGCACAAGCAGGTGTCGGAATATGACTCTGAGAACCTGATGTATGGGGCAATTTGTGATCTTCTGGATGCGAGGCCGCAGCTTTCTCTGGGCGTCATTTGTCACCAGCCGCTGAACATGCTGATTCGTGATCCCCACCGACTGAATGAAGACGAGTGCCGGTACGCGATGAACACTGCAACACACTTGGATTTCTTGATTTATCATCGCATCAGTAGAAAGCCGGTGCTGGCCATTGAAGTGGACGGATTTCATTTTCACAAACAAGGCACGGCACAGTACAATCGTGACCGCATGAAAGACCATATTCTTCAACTGTATAAGATCCCGGCATTTCGTTTTTCCACCAATGGCAGCGGAGAAATTGAAAAGATCGCGCAGGCATTGGATGCATACACGCAAATGAAATAATGCGGCACATTTTGCGTCGGCATAAACAAAGAAAACGGCGGGGCTGAGTTTTAACACTCGTCCCGCCGTTTTCTTCGCTCACAGCGCCGTCAGCTGCCTGCGCAGCTCCTCATCGCTCAGCTCGCCGCACTCGGCTTGATCCTTCAAGTCCTGGGCCTTGACGACGGCGGCGTTCCAGTCATCCACGGTGATCTTGCCTCTCTGCTTTCTGGCCTTCAGGCGATCGTACGCCTTTGCATATTCCTTCTGCGCAGGAGTGGCGGTGACACGCTCCTGCGCTTCTTTTTTGTGTGCGCCCACCTTGCGGCAGGTCCGTGTAGTCTCGTCGGGCGCGAGATTGTTGCAGTAGCAGGTGTTATAGCCGGCGGTGAGCAGAAAGTACGTTCCGCAGTTGTGGCAGGGGCGGGGGGCGTTGCCCACCATCAGCCCACGGTAAAAATCCGTGTACAGGAAATGCGTGAGATAGGAAAACTGCGCCTGCTCTGCAAGGATCACCTTTCCCTTCTCCGTCGGGTGCACCATGGGCACGAACTGGTTCTCCGTGGGGAAGCTCTGCTCAAACGGGCCTTCTCCGAAAATCCCCTCCACAGACTTCATCTCGCCGTAATACCGGGCAAAGGCGTCGGCGTAGGCACCGGTGCTCCTGCGGGCAAGAGGCTCAAAATACAGCTCCAGCATGCCGGAGACCTGCCCCCGGAAAGTGCGGAGGCTCTCCGGAAAATACTCCAGCCCCTCCATGAGCTTTTGAAACATGGCGTGTCCCTCTGTGCCAAACTCCTGCACCTCGGCCCACTTCTCCAGATCGGAAAGCACCAGCGGGAAAAGGTTGAAGGCAGTCAATGTGTCCATGTTCAAATCTCGATACACCGGAAAAGAAAAGATCAGATCCCAGACAGCGCATAGCTGCTTCTGCGCGGAGCGTGCGGCGCTGTCTGTTTTTTCTTGAAGCAAGATTTTGACAGCGGGCATCAGATTCTCAATGCGCCGGTCAAGCTCTACCAGCACCTCATCGTCTAAGTTCAAAATGTCGGTGGTGCACTGCCCCAGCGGAAAAGTCTTGCCGTTTACAAATACCTCTCCCTTTCCAAAAAGGACGGAAAAACAATCAAATGAGTCTGCCATAGTATCGCTCCCTCTGTATCCGATGAAGATTTGGGATTTCCCCAACCATGCCTGGAGGCCTTGAAACGTGGCTTTGTTTCTGTTACGCTGATTATACCAGATAGATATTGTAAAATCAATCGCAAATAGAAACGTTAAAATTAGAAAGGAGCAAGCCATGAATACCATCTTGAAAATCGAAGGAGATGCGCGGATTGGGCATCCAAGGCAAACAACATAAAATTGCTGTACTGGTTTCATGCGAAACGCTGAAAAGTAATAATTTCTTGAAAACGGGTGTACAAATCAGCGTTCTCGCCGGCTACACAGTGAGGGAATCTTTTTCTTTTCAGATTGAGGATGGGAGTAAAACAAGTGAACAACACAAGAATCGAATAGAAACGCAGCAAACAAACAACGGACATGGAGGTATCAATGAAGGAATCCATCTACAAATCTTACGACGAGCTGCCGCTGTTTCTGAACGCGGAAACAGTGGCGAAGGTGCTGGGCGTGTCGCCGTCCAGCGGGTATGAGCTGATGCACGAAAAAGATTTCCCGGCACTGAAGATCGGCAGCCGCATCGTCGTACCCAAGGAAAAGTTTATCGCGTGGGTCGAGCAAAACACAGGAGGTGCCGTGTGAAGTACAACCGCTTTCCAAAACGCGACGCCATCAAAAATTATTTCCCTTTGCCCAATGAGCTGTTCATCCTCGGGCTTAACGCCGGGGAGATCTCGGTCTACTCCTATCTGCTCTATCTGGAGAACCGAAAAACATTTCAGTGCTGGCCCAGCTACAAAACGATTGGCAAAGCGGTCGACATGAGTCAGAACACAGTGCGGAAGTATGTGCTGAGCCTTGAGGACAAAGCGCTCATCACCACCGAGTCGACGACCGTCTACACCAAGTCCGGTGAAAAGCGGAACGGCAGTCTGCTCTACACCATCCGCCCCATTCAGGAGGCGCTGGATTTGTTCTACGCCCGGCAGATGGCGCGAGTGGACGAGGAAGCGGAAAAGCAGCGTGTCACGGCGAAGCTGGCAAAGCTCGGCCATGTCAGCCCCTGTGAGCCGCTGTGTGGGGCTTTGGAGCCAGGGACAGGAACAGATCCCGCCGAGGACAATTCAGGCGGAATTGAGGCCGTTTTGGGCGAGGAACCGGGGACGAAAGAAAAAGCAGGATAAAGCCCTGGCGTCGCAAGCGCCGCCCGCCCAGTCACAACAGCCCGCAGTGCGGGCTGTTGCGGGGATGCGGAACGGGGGTCTTGAAACGACAAAAGTGCCCCGCAAGAGGTCTTGAATATTGAAAACGCCGATGTTCAGGTGCTTCCTGCGGGGGTCTTACGGAGAAATGGAGGAAAAATGAGTGACAGAGAAAAATTAGCAGTCCGGCTGGAGCCGGAGACACGGGAGCGGCTGGAGCGCTGCTACACCATGGACGGCAGCTCGAGCCGGAGAGAGTTTATTGAAAAAGCAATTCGGTTTTACATGGACTATCTGGAGGTGAACGACGGCAGCGCCTTGCTGCCGAAGGAGATCACCTCCGCGATCGATGGTCGGCTCGGACTGTTCGAGGATCGCATGGCGAGTCTGCTTTACAAGCAGTCAGTGGAGATCGATATGACCAACGGGATCATCGCCACCGCTTATGACATCGGCGAAGATGCGCTGCGACGTATGCGGGCACAGAGCGTCAGAAATGTGAAGGAGACAAACGGGCGCATCTCTTTTGAACAGCGCATGCGGGATGCGGGTGACGAGTGATGGCGAAGTTGATTGTTAAAAGTCCGTATCTCAAGTGCGGCGGCGCGGAGAAGGTCAGCGGGTACCTGCGCTACATCGGTACCCGCGAACATGTTCAGAAGCTGACCGATGACCGTCCTCCAACCAGAAAGCAGCAGCAGCTCATTGCAAAGCTCGCAACAGATTTTCCCGGTGTGAAGAAGATGGCTGAGTACGAGGACTACGCAGCTCATACGACAAAAGCTAACGCTTCGGTGCTCATCACCATGGCGCTGGAGGAAAACTGGTCTGCGGTTTGTCAGACGGACGGGTACATGAAGTACATCGCCACCCGCCCCCGCGCGGAACGACTCAGCTCTCATGGACTGTTCTCCGACGATGACAACATCGATCTCGATGCGGCGATGGCGGAGCTGGATTCCTACACCGGCAATGTGTGGACGCACATCATTTCCCTCAAGCGTGAAGATGCAGCTCGTCTCGGATATGACAATGCCAATGCGTGGTGCAATCTCATCCGCGCCCACCGCAACGACATTGCGGCGGCGATGAAAATCCCGCCCAAGGACTTTCGCTGGTACGCAGCCTACCACGACGAAGGGGATCATCCTCACATCCACATGATGGCGTGGTCGGCAAAGTCAGGACAGGCGTATCTCTCGCGCGAGGGTATCCGGCAGATCAAGTCGCAGCTCACCAACGATATTTTCAAGCAGGAACTGCTGCACGTCTACGAGCAGAAAAGCGAAAGCCGAGATGAGTTGGTGCGCGAGGCGCGGGATGCTCTGCTGGAGCTGACGCGGCAGCTGCAAACCGGTATTTGTAATCACCCGGAGGTGGAAGGTCTGATGCAGCAGCTTTCGCAAGCGCTGGATTCCGTCACCGGCAAAAAGTCTTACGGCTATCTGCCCAAGCCCATTAAAAAAATCGTGGACGAGATCGTCGATCAGATGGAGCGCCTACCGGTCGTGTCCGACTGCTATGACCGCTGGCTGGGGCTGCAGGGTCAGGTGGGCAGTTACTATGGCGGCGACGAGCGGAAGCGTCAGAAATTATCTCAGCAGAAAGAATTCCGCGCCATCAAGAACGCCGTCATTCAGGAGGCCGAGCACATCCGACTTGGCGAGATCACCTTTGAGGACGCCGGCATGGAGCAGCGGGATGAGCCGGAGGACGATCTGCGGGCCGACCGCACCCTGTGGCAAATCGTCGACGATCTGCCAAAGTCCGTCGGTATTCTCAAAACACGCTATATGCAAGTCCCATCGCGCACAGTATTCATTTTCCGTAAGTGCCCGTGTTTCCAAAAAAGCAGGCCTCCATTCAAATTACTGAATCGCAGCGATAGCGCGGCTTTCCGGCAATCTCTTCCTCGTACTGAATGGCAGCTCTCGGACAGGCGTATGTCTGATTAGCTATGCATGTTTGTCCACCAAGCAGACAAACTGCGGAGCTCGGCAAGCCGAAGTTTTAAGCACTGCTTATTTTATTAAAGTACTTTGATGTTCGAATAATGCTATTACCTGCAGCAAAACAGCCGCATGGAAAATCCACACGGCTGGCGCTGCAGGCACAAGGCCTACCGTTAATTCATTATAGGGCAATATGGTACAAATTACAAGAAAACATCTAAACGGCGCAAATTCAAGAATTGCACCGCAATAATCAAAGAAAAAGCCGGGTTCGAGCGCCCTCAAAACCGGCGGCGGGCGATAATACAAAAATTTAACTTTATAATAATAAAAGTCCGCTGAAATCGTTGATTTCAGCGGAATTTTGGTCCGAGTGACAGGGTTCGAACCTGCGGCCTGATGGTCCCAAACCACCCGCGCTACCAACTGCGCTACACCCGGATATTTACTTTTTGGGTTTCTGAAAATTTCACCGTCTGTGGTCAAAGCTGTGGTCAAATGCAATTATGGGGTACTTTTGGATGGGTGGTAAAATCCCGCAATCGACCGCGTTCCAAGGGCTTCCGGCGTTTCGGCTTCACTCGGCTCGGATATCGGCACGGCACTCCCAAACCACCCGCGCTACCAACTGCGCTACACCCGGATATTTGATTTTCGCTTTCAGAAATTTTCTCTGTCTGTGGTCATTCCTGTGGTCAAAGGCGATTTCGCGGCGAGTTTCCGGCGGAGAGAAAAGCCCGCAAACAGAGGCGCTGCAAGGCTTTCCGGCATCGGTGCGGGACGCGGTTCGGATACCGTCGCTGCGCTCCCAAAAACCAACCGCGTATCAATTACGCTGCTTCCGGACAACCGGTATCATATCATACCGCGGCATAAAAGAAAAGAGGGACAGCCACAAGCCGCTCAGGCGGAACAAATGTCGCCGCCCAATCGGTGCGCGGCAATGACATAAAAATGCAGGGAGGGAAAGCGGCACCGTGTTCCGTTCTGCGCGCGAGAGAAGTTTAAGCGAAATGTGAGAAAATATTGAGAAACCTTTCTTCGCGAAGGCGCTGAGGCCCGCACAGCCGCCGGATCGGTGAAACGCGCAGCCTGCCCACGGAAACATCGGATCAGTGACGGACGTTTTCCGCTGTGGAGCGGCAAATTTTGACTCCTGCAAGGGCCATTGCAAATACAAACCAAAAAATGCTCATGACACGGGGATAATTCCACAGGTAATCGGCAAGCCCGGCAACCATTGCGCCGCAGAGGGATGCCGCACAAGCGGCAGTAATCGTGCGCGCAGTGGAATCGGCGCAGCGGCGGACCTGCCTGGCTGCATTTTTGATATTCCACAGCATGGAGGCGCAAAAGCTGACGAATCCGAGCAGACCGGCTTCAATCCAGACTTCCAGATAAATGTTGTGCGCGTGAACAAACGGCGCCTCCGCGTGGTAGAGATTATTATCGGCGATATACTGCTGCACGGCCGCGGTTCCCAGACCGGCGCCGGAAAGGGGAGAGCGCCGGATGACTGCCAATGCAGCCTCATACAAGGGAATCCGACTGGCCGTCGAACTGTCCGAGGTATTTGTGATGGTTAGAATCCGATGCCAGATCGTGCTGGGAAGAAGCGGAACGCACAGCAGCCCGAGAAGAACAAAAGCCGGAAAC
>Ga0268360_1003365_pt1 | contig 10271 bp, 8 predicted proteins | sample BioMet11_FD_192465 | JGI IMG/M metagenome (GOLD analysis project Ga0268360, IMG submission 192465) | Sewage microbial communities from Oakland, California, United States - Biofuel 11 (Illumina Assembly) | ecosystem: Engineered > Wastewater > Sewage > Unclassified | place: USA: California... | reverse complement strand
CCGGTTGTTCGAACTGGCTGGACAAAAGTATGCTGAGGCCATTCGCATCAAACCGAATCAGCATGATGCATTCAACAACTGGGGCACTGCGCTTTGGGTGCAGGCAAAATTAAAAGGGAACACGCCAGAGGGCGACCGGTTGTTCGAACTGGCTGGACAAAAGTATGCTGAGGCCATTCGCATCAAACCGAATCAGCATGATGCATTCAACAACTGGGGCACTGCGCTTTGGGTGCAGGCAAAATTAAAAGGGAACACGCCAAAAGGTGACCAACTATTAGATGAAGCAAACTTAAAATTTAGACAAGCCGAAACATTAAGACCTGGATCTGAAGCCTACAATCTTGCTTGCCTCGCTGCTTTAAAATCACAGGAATCAGAATGCAGGCAATGGCTCGAAGTTTCAGCTCAACTTGGATGCTTGCCTTCAAAAAGCAGGATTCTTAATGATACTGATTTGGCAGCTTACCGCGACACATCCTGGTTCCATGAGCTTTTGAGCCATTGTCAAGAGTAAGGCTGAAAGTCTATATTCACATGGACAGTTATTGGAATAATAAACCAGGTTAGGGGCAGCGGCGGGCGAGGTTCTTTGAGTAGAATGGCTTTGGGTTTGAGCGGTAATGGCCTCAAAAACCTTTGTGCTGAAATATCCGCAGGCGTTTGCGTTTTCACCCCCAGTCTGGAAGGTCTTGATACTTGCTGACGTATTCCAAAAGGTAACGGAAGTCCTTGTATTGAATGCATTACCCCCTGCCCCAGTCAAGCCCCCACAGCTCAGATAGCAATTCCTTGGGCAAAAAACGGTGTGTCAGGAAAATAATTTGGTAATGCCCAGCCTGATTCGTGGAATTCACCCCTGACGCAATAGGGGCATCTATGGTGTAAAACTCCTCCTCATACTCGACGTCATGGCGAAGTTGGAAAAACATCTTGCGCATATGCTGGGGGCTGTTCTCAAAAGCGATTCCTCATTGGTTCTACATTTCTCTGCGTGTTGTCTCAAAGAGTTTCATTTATGCACCTCCTTTGCGCGATGGAACCTTGAGAACCGTGGCAAATTCTCCCAACACAGCACGGCGTTGAAATCCATTCAACGCCTCTAGGCTCAGATACTGCCGTCTGACAAAATTGACGGTTTTAAGCCAGACCAAACGTGGCATAATCTGAAATCTTAGAGAGCGCCTCAATATAGGCAAAAACCATCCGAACGCTGCATTTGCAGTCGCTTTATCTCCGCCCCCTGAGACGTGTTTTTCAACCGCTTTTCCATCCCGATCTTTTAGTGGAATCCTGCGGATTTTTCCTTCCCCGTTAATGGGGGGGGTCTGCTAATTGCGCATAAAACCTGCCATTACGCTCCCAAACGCCCACGAATTGGTTGCTTGCGTCCACTGAAAACTTTTGAGAAAGTAGGGACATGCAATTGGCGGCTGGAACAGTCGTTTGTGATATTGCTAGGAATTCCGCTTGCTCCCGGCTTCCCAGCAGTTTGTTTCACACTGCAACAGCAGCACAAAAACTAGCATAGTGGGGAATGTTAATTCTCACGAATTTGTAAGTGATTGCAAATAAACGGTTGCCGGTGTGGCGAAATGGCAGACGCACAGGACTTAAAATCTTCAATAGTAAATCTCCATCAATTGGTATCCTTTTGAACCTAGTGGTTTACGCAAGACATCATAATCCAAGAAGTTGACCTGTTTGGAATGTTTTTGACTCTTTTTTAAACGTGCGGGATACAAAAAGGGATACAAAGGTAATAATAGATTTTTAATCTTTTACGTCTGCTGGTCTTCTTTAAATTTTCTTTCTTAAGTTTAACATTTACTCCCTCATTAAAAGCGTCTTGTGTCGGGAGGTGCTTTGGATTTGAATAGAACAACATTTGATCTCACGTATGGCACTTCCCATCAACATCAACGAACTTCTTCACGGTCACGCTGTGGAATGGGAACGTGTTGAGTTTAAAGAAGGCTGGAATGCTGAAGAAATCGTCCAGGCAGTTTGTGCGTTTGCCAATGATTTTCACAATTGGGGAGGCGGTTATTTGGTCTTGGGCGTCAAAACTGTGGATGGAAAGCCAGTCTTGCCGCCGACCGGACTCCAGCCCGAACAGGTCGATGCCTGGCAGAGAAAACTCTTGGAGCTTGGCCATAAAATCCAGCCTGCCTATCATCCCATTTCAGAAGTGGTGCAGATCGACGGAAAGTTGATTCTTGTCGTCTGGGTTCCCGGTGGGGAAATGCGTCCCTATAAAGCCCCAGTTTCGCTGGCCAAGGGGGATCGAGAGGTGGCTTATTTCATCCGTTTACACGCCAATACTGTCAAGGCAACGGGTGAGCTTGAGCAGGAGATGATCTCGCTGGCTAACCGCATTCCCTTCGACGACCGGCAAAACAGCATTGCTCAAATCGCAGACCTTCAGGTAAATCTGATTGAAGGGTTTCTGGCGGAAGTCAAAAGCGATCTGCAGGCCGATGTTCACAGGCTCTCTTTAAAAGACTTGGGGCAACGAATGCAGGTTGTGCGAGGTCCGTCAGAAGCGGTTCGTCCGTTGAACGTGGGACTGCTCTTCTTCAATTCAGACCCGACTCGCTGGTTTCCGCAGACTCAAATTGATATTGTGCAATTGCCCCAGGGGGGAGGTGGGGACCAGATCATTGAGCAGATTTTCAAAGGACCGCTCAACGCCATGTTGCGCGAGGCTTTGCGGTATTTACAAAACAACATCATTACCGAATACGTAATCAAGCACCCGGATCGTGCTGAGGCGACACGCTATTTCAACGTTCCCTATCGAGCGTTGGAAGAGGCGCTTGTCAATGCTGTCTATCACCGCAGCTACGAGGAACGGGAACCCATCGAAGTTCAGATCACTCAGGACGAAGTTGTGATCACGAGTTTTCCAGGACCAGACCGTTCCATTCGCATGGAAGATTTGCGAAAGGGCAATGCGCTAATTCGTCGTTATCGGAACCGGCGGATAGGCGAGTTTTTAAAAGAATTGGAATTGAGCGAGGGGCGCGGGACTGGTATTCGCAAGATATTACATGCTATGCGCTCGAACGGTTCCCCTGAGCCCATTTTTGACACGGACGATGAACGGGTCGCCTTCATGGTCCGCCTGCCTATCCGACAGGCTCCACAGGCTACCCCCCAAGTCACCGCGCAAGTTACCCCGCAAGTCGAGTATGGTACCAATAGCCTAACAGATAAAGAGTTACAGAAACTCGCTGATGTCTTGAGCGTCCCAACCCCGCAAGTCACCCAGCAAGTCGCCCTGCAAGTCACTAAGTTACTGAAAACGGCAGATGGCGATGTTAAATCACGGAGTCAACTTCAGTCATCCATTGGGTTGCAGGATCGTGAACACTTCCGAAAATTCTACATTGAACCTCTCATCAAATCTGGCTGGCTTGCCTACACTATTCCTGACAAACCTACCAGCCGTCTGCAAAAATATCGTCTGACAGAAAAAGGAAAAGCGTGGCTGGACAGACATTGATAGGCGAGGGGCTTTTCAAGCTTGCACAGTATTTCTCATAACTTGTCAATTTGACGAGTTAAGCAAAATAGAATGCAAATAGGAAAAGCCGTTTTATTTGGCTGTTTTTACATTCCACGTGAAGCAAAGTATCCATCCCTGTAAACCAAACCTGCAACCGTTGGTTGCAGAAAGTAGGCGAGGGAAGTTTGTTTGATTTTCAGTCAAATAAAAGGCTTGTACTTTTAGAAACAATCCTATAGAAGTGTAGGGTTTATGGGTGGTTTTTATCCGGGAAACAAAACCAAGGGAAAATTGTCTAAATTGTTTTCCCGTTGGAGATTCCTGTCTAAGGCTCTCGCGTCATTTCCTTTAGTCGCTGCGTTGATAACCGCTTCCCCTGCTCATGCGCAATCGACCAACTCCGAGACTTTGACTGCGTTCATCAACCTCGTTCCGCCAATCACCGACACGAACATTCTGAACAACATTCCTTACGCCGACGGTAAAGTGAAACTATTTGGGCAGGGAACGAATTCCTATACAGATTCCTATCAGAACGGGGCTTTTGTTATTCCAGAGGGCAGCCCGCTTCAGTCAACCTTTGAGTTCAACATCACAAACACTTCTGCTTGGAATGGTGCAACCTGTTGGTTTTACGATCCCAACGGTGTTTCTACCTTTACAGCCTATGACACCAACGGCACTCCCACAAATATCATCAGCAAAACGGGGGTGCTTATGTCTGGAGGAGGTGGAGCTATTGCGATTGGAAATCTGGATCCAAACCCCAATTGCGATATAAGCGCAGGTTCCAACGTTCCATCAACGCCAAATAACCCCATTGCATACATGCAAGCATGGGCTCGTGCTTTAAATTATAATAGTTCTGTCCGTGGCCCGCCGGGTGACAGCGGCTATAGTATTGATTCAAGCACATATCCCTCGGCCAAGTTTATATTCACAGCTCCTTCCATCGGATTGCCACTGCCTACGCAGATGATTTCTGCCAATGCCGATGGTGTTTATGTTTGGATGCCGACAAACACCCCTGGTTATAAAATCCAGATTTCCTCCAATCCTGCTGACACAAATTCTTGGGTAACTCTCACCAACGCACCAACTCTGACAACAATTTACAAGACCAGTAATGGAAGTTACCTCCCTTATTCCAAAATTTCTTCCGAGACAAACATCTGGCGACTGAATTCTTCCCTGCCAGTCCCTCAAAACATTTCAAAAGTTTCTGCAAAACTTGGAGATATGGGACAAGATACCTTTTATGTCTTTGGGTTGCCCAAAAACACAATAAGTGTCTTTCGTACAGTCTTTTATCCAACTATTGACTACAAACACTAAAGCCTGCCAAATACCTCAAAATGCCTGTTATAATAGGATCATGTCGAAAGCATTCTCACTCATAGAACTACTGATCAGCTGTGTTATTCTAGCGATTGTCATTGGCATCAGCATTCCGGTTTACAAAAACCTTGTCAAAAACACACAAGATGCCATGCAAGACCGGGATCAGGTCGTTTTGCAAAAGGCCGTCGAGGCATTCCATACCACAGGCGGTAATTTAAGTTATCTATCAAATAGGCGTTCCACGTCCGAACAGGCGGCCGCCCTGACAAAGTTTCTGCGCAACGAAATTGATGACGAAACAAAAACTCTCGAGAGCAACTACCGCACAATCAAGGGGACTGTTTACAACAAGGTTTTGCCTGACGACATGATGCTGGTGCCTTACTCCTCCAACGAAGCCCGCGCCCGGGTTCGGATTAGTGGCAGTCAATTAATTTTCATTCCTGCCAATCAGGCTGCGGGAGTAGCTGGGTTCATAGCAGTTTCGACAAATTCCGAGCTTGGAAAGCAGGAACTGGCAAATTACTCACAATCGGCGAATAATAATTTGTTAAAACAAGATGTGCAGAAGATTGTTACCACTCAAAACACCGCTGGCTCCAAATACGCCGACAAGAACGCGTATATATGGAATGAGGACACTACCAACTACACGCTGAACATGGGCACGCCGACCACGGTAAGCACTGCTGGAGCCTATACGCTGACGATTGCCGTGACGCCGAAGGATGCCTACCCAACGTATTGGAACTATGCCGGAGGCTCAGCCAACGTGATGCTTTCATGCAAAACCGCTGGTGGGATTACTCGCAAACTCTCGCTGCAAGACCTCACCAGTGTAAAGGCGATCTTTGTCAATGGTTCAGACACCTGCGGCATCGCGCGTGACATCAGTCTGACCGTCACCACCGACGGGAACCTCACAGGAACAGTGAATTTTGCCGACATCGTGGCAGCCAACGGCTGGCATTCCGACACCTATACATTGCTTGTTACTGCCAAAAGCAAAACCTCAGACTTTAGCGATGCTAGCGGCGGCGCAGCCATCAACGCTTCCAAGACCACGCTCAACGTTAATGCAACACTCACGGACGCCAACCAAATCTTTGAAGATGCAAGCGACAAACTGGTTTACAGCGTCGATGACGGCACCACAAACACCCTGACAACCGACATGGTCTTGCTGACCATTGCCACTGGCGACACCGGCACGACACTTTACACTTCCCCCGGCACCTGCGCCTCCGATGACGATGTCACCGCTTTAGGCTCCTCCGGCCTAGCCCCCGTTATCAAACCAAACTAAGGTGAACATCCTCTACTGATACCTTGTGTCTATTTGCATGATATTTCCTGTAAATCGCCATTATGACAAGTTGTAAGAAATGAGATGCAAGGGGGAAATTATACCATCCCTGGGGCTTAGAGTCTGTCTGAGTGCGCCGTGACGAAGGCGCACTCAGACAGACTCTTAGTAAATTTGTGGCGCTGAAGTGATAAAGCATCTAACTGCTCCATGAAGTAATTCCAGGATAGCCGGACATCTCCCAAGGCTATACAAACTGTTCTTGTATGCACTTTTGAAATAATCGACCGAGTTTGGTTATATGGAGTTCAGAACCGATAGAGCCAAATCGCGTAGCGCCCGCATGCATAACGGAAAAACCAGACGGCAAAAGAGGCATCAAAAGAGACTCCGCAACAACATCTTGCGCTAGTGGAAGTGATGCAAAAGCTCCCAGGTCATCTGCATATCCGTTGTCAACACCTCTTGCTAAGCGTCGAAATTGATCGTATGTAATTTGTCCTCGAACCATCGCAGCGAAAACCTTAGCCAACATTGCCGGTTTCTCAAGATCATCCAGTCTTCCAATAACTAATACCAAGGCCTCACCAAGTCGTTTGGCATTGCTCGAATCGAGTAACTGCCCGCTCAAAAATGCTTCTCTCTCTGTTTGCGAGAACTTCGGACATGCGAGGAGAAACCTCGCCACCTTACGCAGAAAAAGCTGATCATGGATCGTTTCCCAGCTTTTGTGGCATGCGACTATGGTCTTCAAAACTGGAATTTCCTTCAGAAGTCCATCGTCCATAAAGTGATCAAGGCCGATCTCCATTAATTCGACTGAAACATCACTTATTTCAGGGTTGCACGCACCTTTCACAATTGCCATTCCAAGATTCTGCTCGTTCAATTTTAGGGAGAAATTCATTCTCTTTAAGTCTGAAGTTCAACTAGCAATCATGATGCTGTTTGCCTGCCATACCAGAGCTTTCTACGCTTTCACCAACGTAACAATCAACACTACCAAGTGAAAGCATTTTTCGAATGCCGAATAAAGCTCAATCTTTAGGGACATTTCTTTAGAAGTAAAAAAGATCCCGCATCGGAATATCGTATGGGGGAACTGGGCTGCCTACACGCAGCATTCACCACTGAATTCGAAGGTTGCTTTCAATGACAGCAGGTCTAAAATTCCATCCATATCATGGAATGGATTGCACCAACGGAGAAAGACACGCTCACAGACACTTTGGAACGGCAACTTTGGGAGGCTGCCGATCAATTTCGCGCCAACTCTGGCCTCAAATCCCAGGAGTATTCCGCGCCGGTTCTTGGGCTCATCTTTTTGCGGTTTGCCGAGGTTCGATTTGCCGCGCAACGCGCCAAGCTCTCGAAAGCCGCCACATCCTCACGTCGGGGTTCTCGCATCGACGATCCGGCCGAGTATCAAGCTGAGGGCGTGCTTTATCTCACGCCCAACTCCCGGTTTGACCATCTTCTCGCTTTGCCTGAAGCCGCAGATGCTGGCAAGGCGCTCAATGACGCCATGCGCGACATTGAGAAGCACAATCCGCAACTCCCCGGCGTTTTGCCCAAGACTTACAACCTTTTCACCAGCACATTGCTCAAGGAGTTGTTGAAAAAGGTCTCTGAAATCCCAGCCAGCGTGGATTACGACGCTTTCGGACGTATCTACGAATATTTCCTTGGCGAATTTGCCCGTACCGAAGGTCAAAAAGGTGGCGAATTTTACACTCCCAGTTGTATTGTCCGGTTGCTTACGGAGGTCATCGAACCCTATCACGGGCGGATTCTTGATCCGGCTTGTGGATCAGGCGGCATGTTCGTTTCGTCAGCGCGATTTGTGGCGGAACGCAAAAAGAATCCGTCGTCCGAACTCGCCATTTTCGGTGTTGAGAAAACCGATGACACGGGACGCCTTTGCCGGATGAATTTGGCGGTTCACGGGCTCGAAGGTGAAATCCGCCACGGCGGCAACGTCAACAGCTATTACGACGATCCGCACAATGCCATTGGGCGCTTTGATTTTGTCCTCGCCAATCCCCCGTTCAATGTCAACGCCGTGGATAAGGAACGCCTCAAGGATTCTGTGGGACCAGACCGACGCTATCCTTTTGGTCTGCCGCGCACGGACAACGCCAATTACCTTTGGATTCAGCTTTTCGATTCTGCGTTGAACGATAAGGGCCGAGCGGGATTCGTCATGGCCAATTCCGCCTCCGACGCCCGCTCTTCCGAGCAAGACATTCGCCAACAACTCATTCAGAGCGGTGCGGTGGATGCCATGGTCGCTGTCGGCCCGAACATGTTCTACACCGTTACGCTGCCTTGCACATTGTGGTTCTTGGATAAGGGGAAAGCGGCATCGCCACGCGCCAAGTCTGTCTTGTTCATTGATGCCCGGCATATCTACCGGCAAATCGACCGTGCCCACCGGGAATGGACGCCTGCGCAAATCAGTTTTCTGGCCAATATCGTCCGCCTTTACCGGGGCGAAGAACCCGACCTCACATTGGGCGACGGCGAGACCGAAGCCAAGCTCAAAGAGGTGTTCGGCAAAAAGCTCAAATACACCGATATCCCCGGTCTGTGCAAAACCGCCACGATCAAGGAAATCGAAGCCCAGGGCTGGAGCCTCAATCCCGGACGCTACGTCGGCGTTGCTCCTGACAAAGAAGTCAGCGACGAGGATTTCAAGGAAAAGTTCGCAGCCTTAAACGAGGAATTGGAAACGCTCAACGCCCAGGCTCGCGAATTGGAATCGACTATCGCCAAAAACGCCGCGGAGATTTTGGAAGCATGAAAACTGAAATTGTACAATCCCTTACGTCCACCTTTGAGGCTCATGCCCAACAAACCGAGAATGGTATTGAATTCTGGTTGGCGCGGGACCTCCAATTCCTTCTAGGCTATACCAAATGGGACAATTTTATCAATGTTGTCTCCAAAGCCAAAACCGCCTGCGAATTATCTGGCCATCAGGTCCATGACCATTTTGCCGACGTCAGGAAAATGGTTGATTTAGGGTCTGGCAGCCAACGCGAGATCGACGACATGATGCTTACGCGGTATGCCTGCTACTTAATTGCCCAAAATGGCGATTCAAAAAAGCAGGAAATAGCCTTTGCTCAAACCTATTTTGCCGTACAGACGCGCCGGGCTGAAATCATTGAGCAACGATTACTTGAAGCCGAACGTGTCACCGCACGCCATAAACTCAGCGCCACAGAAAAAGAGCTTTCTGCTGTCATTTACGAACAAACAGGTGGCAATGATAACTTTGCCCTAATTCGTAGTAAAGGGGATCAAGCTCTCTTCGGAAAGACAACTCTGGACATGAAGGCCCAATGGAAAGTGCCTGATAATCGGCCCCTCGCTGATTTTGCACCTACCATCATTCTTAAAGCCAAGGATTTTGCTACAGAGATTACCATTTTCAACGCCCGGCAACATGGGATGAAGAACGAATCCGCCATTTTCCATGAACATATCGTCAATAATCAAGCCGTGCGAAAAACCCTTCTTGAACGTGGTATTCGGCCTGAAAGTCTGCCCCCTGCCGAAGACGTCAAGAAAGTTGAACGTCGTCTTGCTTCGGAAGAGAAAAAATCCCTAAAGAATCCTGATGCTTTGACACCGGAAGAATAAGCATGGAAAAGCACCCATCACCTGATCTCCCCTCAAAAGGCCAGTTCCTCATCTACCAGTCCGAAGACGGGCGGATGAAAATTGACGTGCGGCTCGAAGGTGAAACCGTGTGGCTCACACAACAGCACATTGCCGACCTGTTCCAAACCACGCAGCAGAACATCAGCCTGCACCTTCAAAACATCTACGACGAAGGCGAATTGCAGCGCGAGGCAACTCACAAGGAATTCTTGTCAGTTTCTTCGCACGGCGACACGCCAAGAGCGGTTAGGGATGAGAATTCAGTGGTCTCGATATGTTCAGGGCCAAAGACCCGTTTGATGCCAGCCTGGGGCAAAGCCCCATAAGCGCTAACTTGTTATGGTAAGTTTTTCGATTTGATATTTTCGCTTTCTCGGAGATTCCCGCAATTCGCTGGCTATCTTTTTCCAATGCGTGATTGTTTGTGCCAAGCTGAGCCAAGGG
>Ga0268360_1003364_pt1 | contig 10275 bp, 6 predicted proteins | sample BioMet11_FD_192465 | JGI IMG/M metagenome (GOLD analysis project Ga0268360, IMG submission 192465) | Sewage microbial communities from Oakland, California, United States - Biofuel 11 (Illumina Assembly) | ecosystem: Engineered > Wastewater > Sewage > Unclassified | place: USA: California... | reverse complement strand
CGCCATCTTATCATGATATGCGCGCGCTTTTTCTGTAACTGCCATTTCAGATCGCTCCTTTCAGTCTATGCTTACGATCTCATACTCCATACTGCCGAGACCCAGCTTCGCCGCCGTTTCCACCGTGTGGATACCGTGGCGGGATTCCATTCGCTCTATAAGTGCGGCCTTGCCAGGATCCGGGGAGGCGTAGATTGCGTCCACACAGGCCTTGTCCAGCGCCACGGGGTCCAGGGAAGCAAATATGCCGATGTCGGCCATCTCGGGGTCGTGGGGGTGGGAATCGCAGTCGCAGTCCACGGACAGGCGGTTGGCAACGTTGATATACGCCATATTGTCCGCCCCCATATAATCCGCCACGGACCTGTCGGCGTCGGCCATGCACTCCAGGAAAGAGTCGTGATCCGCTGTCCAGATCTTGTCCGGGTCGCCCACGCCGTGGATAATCGCTTTTCCGCGGGCCGAGGCCACTCCGATGGACATATTTTTCAGTGCCCCGCCCAGGCCGCCCATCATATGGCCCTTGAAATGGGACAACATCAGCATGGAGTCGTAGTTTTTAAGATGCGATCCCACCACGTTCTCCTTAAGATGGGTACCGCCCTTCACGGGAATGGCCATCTCGCCGTCCTCGTCCATAATATCGCAGGGTGCGATATCCGTAAATCCGTGATCTCTGATGGCCTGCCAGTGATCTTTGGATTCGTGGCGCCTGCCGTCGTAGGCGGTGTTGCACTCCACTATAGTGCCGTTCAGCCTCTTCACCAACGGTGCGATAAGCTCGGGGTGCAGATAGTTGTGGCCGCCGGGCTCGCCTGTGGATATTTTCACCGCGACCCTGCCCTTCAGCGCCGTGCCCAGCGCGTCATATATGCGTGCAAGTCCTTCAGGGGAGATATCCTTAGTAAAGTATACTTTTGAACTCATTTTTCGCTCCTTTCAAGCTGCTGCCCTGTTTGTTCCTTCATCAGCGGCAGTATATTACCTGAAGTTAGCTCCAAGTCAATAGTATTTTTCAAAAAAGCCGCCCTTTCGGGCGGATTTTTTTATGCCAGCCTGCGCAGGGCGGCATACATCTTCTGCGGGTCGATGGGCTTGGCTATATGCCCGTTCATCCCGGCTTCGGCAGAGCGCTTAACATCGTCGTCATAAGCGTCTGCCGACATGGCTATTATAGTGACTCTTTCAGCGTCAGGGTGACCGCTGGCGCGCATGCGCCGCGCGGTCTCGTTTCCGTCCATCTCCGGCATCCTGATATCCATGAGGATGGTATCGAAGGTACCCGGCCGGGATGAAATGAAGAGTTCCAATCCTTTCGCGCCGTTTTCCGCGCAGGTAACGCTGACGCCGCGCATCTCCAGCAGTTTTTTCGCAATCTCCGTGTTCATCGGGTTATCCTCGCACAAAAGCACGTTCAAACCGCGCAGATCTTTCGCGCCGGTGCCGTCCGCATCACGGACGCCCAGACCGTTGTCGACCTTTTCAAAGTCCAGGCACACCGTTATTTCCGTGCCCTTGCCCACAGTGCTTTTCACCTCGATGGTGCCGTGCATCAGCTCCACCAGGCGCCTGACAATGGTAAGGCCGAGACCGGAGCCCTGTATCTCCGCCGTCGCCGGGGTACGCTCCTGAGTAAAAGGCTCGAATATTTTTGGCAGAAATTCCTCGCTCATACCGCAGCCGGTATCGCGCACCGTGATCCTGCCGTGGACGCAGTTTTTCTCCGTTCCCACGCATTCCACCGCCAGCGCCACCTGGCCGCCCTCTGGCGTGAACTTTACGGCGTTGGACAGCAGGTTAATGAATATCTCCTGCAGCCGCAGAGCGTCCGCGTTAATGGTGGCCATAACCGGGGAGCTGTTTTCAAACGTGAATTGTATGTGCTTTTCATCCATCGCGGGCTTCACGGAGGATACAACCTTCTGGATGATCTCCCCGCAGGGCACCGGTTCCGGCTTCAGAGTGACGGCCCCGGTTTCTATCTTTGACAGATCCAGCGTGTCGTTTATCAGCGAAAGCAGTATATTTCCCGCTTTTTCGATCTTTTGCAGATAATCCGTCACATCGGCTGTATGTCCCGACTTCAGGGCAAGTTTGGTATAACCCAGCACCGCGTTCAGCGGCGTGCGCATGTCATGGCTGACGTTGGAGAGGAACTCAGTTTTCATCTCGTTGGCGTGTTTGGCCTCCAGCATGGCAAGGCGCAGCTTTTCCGTGCGCTCCTGTTCCTGGGCGAAGGCATCGGTTATGTCGGTTCTGGTAAACAGTATCTCGCTGTTTTTATCGTTCAGGAATCTGAACGACAGCTGCTTGTACATGCCGCCTCCGCTATTGCCGCGGCAGCGGAATGAGTAGCTGTATTCCTTCTCTGTTTTCAGTACCTCCTCTATGTGGTCCAGGGCGATGGCGGCAAGCCCGTCGTCCAGATCTTCCGGATACATAAGCGCGGTGAGCGCACCGCTCATGGCCTCATCAAAATCCGCCATGCGCAGGTATACGGTGGAGACTGCCTTCGGAGATGTGTACTGATACTCTATCCTGCGGGTCTTAACATTGATAAGGGCGATATAGTCGTATTCCCGGTTTGTGACGGCGGAGATGATCTCCTCCTCTTTCTGCTCCCACTCCTTGTCCACCGAATATGCCACGGCCTCGATATCGCCGGTATCCGGGTTTTGCAGCATATTGAGATAAGTGGTGACAAGGTGGGCCTCTCCGCTGTCAACCTTGCGGTGATAGCTGAACGAGACATGGGTTATTCCTGCCGCGAAGTCCCTGAGGAATCTTTCTCTGTTGAACTGCACGGCGAAGTTTTTCGCGTCCTCGGGATCCGTGATAATTGAGGCGATATTGTTGAAAAGCTCGTCCGCGGTATCGGCGCGGAGCAGCTGCTGTATATATGTTGAGTTTCCGTGCTCGCCTCCGCAGCGGTTGGACGTGAGATTCAGGCGGAAAGTGCACAGCGCCTGAGGATTAAGCGCCAAAAGCTCGCCCAGCGAGCGCTCATATTTCCGGCTTTCAGCCTTCTGGGCCGTAATATTCTGGCTGACTCCGTATGCCTTTACCGGAATCCCGTCATCATCCAGCACTGCCGAGAAGGTGACTCGGCAGCATATGGGCGGTATGCCTGGACCCATATGCAGCCACAGCTCCCTTGTCACCGTCGGTGTGCCTGAGTTTATCTCTGCAAACATATTTCTGACTTTCGGTCTGTCCTCGGGCACGAAATATTCAAGAACGCTTTCCGGCACATTTTCAAATTCTGTTGGCAGGGGATATCTGGCGCAGTATATGGCAGGGGTTGTAATGGTGCGGGAAGCGACATCATATCTCCATACGCCGAGTTCCGCTCCCTCAACGGCCAGCCTGTACATGCGCCGGCTCTCTTGAAGGTTGTTCTGCAGTTTCTGCGTCTGGGTAATGTCGTCCACATACTGTACAAAGACGTCTCTGCCCTGCCAGTTCATATGCTCGCCGGATATGCGGTTGTATGTGTCCGTTTTCGGAAAGTAGCGCTCCTCTTGGTACAGCTCTCCGGGCTTTATCCTGTCGAGGAAGCACCAGCTGCACGGCTCGCTCTCCCCGCGGATATACTCGTAGCATTTTCTGCCGCGATAGTCGTCAGGGGTGCCGCCGTTGAGTTCACACGCGGCTTTGTTGGCATACAGCATCTCGTGCGTATGCCTGTCGCTTATATAAACAAGCCTGGACGACCTGTCAAGCATAAGTTTGAAAATATCCAGTTCGCCTATATTGTCGGTGCCTTCCCCTTCTTTGTGCGTGTGCGCAGACTCAAGGTCCTTCATACGATCCATGGCTGTTCACCTCCCGGCGCAGACTGACGTGCAAAGCTCAGTACGCAGCCATAATATAGCTGTTTTTGCCCTTCTCCTTAGCCTTATACAAAGCGCTGTCGGCCATCTCCACATATTTTTCAACGCATTCCCGCCCATCGGCAAAGCATATGCCGATGCTGCAGGTCATGCCCGGCCATTTGCGTTCCGCCAGAGCGTGGGTGGCGCCGAGGATCAATGCTGCCTTCTGTTCGGCAAACTCCGCTCTGTCCACGTCCTTCAGCAGCACCATGAACTCGTCCCCGCCGAAGCGGCAGACCACATCGTTCTTCCGGCACGCTGATTCCAGCACGGCGCCTATATCCTTCAGGCGGTAGTCCCCTTCCACATGGCCATAGGTGTCGTTTATCTTTTTGAAATCGTCTATATCAACGAACAGTATGGCAAAATGAGCACGTTCATCCTTGTCGTGCAAATAGATCCGTGCGGCTTCAAGTCCGGCGGATTTATTCAGAATACCGGTCAGTCCGTCCTGCCGGCTCATGTTGTAATACTTGCTTTTCAGGCTCTCGCCCTGGACCCTCAGCTTGGTCATCATCAGTATTACCAGCACGGCCATAACAAGCGCCGTGGTCACCTCGAAAAGCTCATGCGGCCATACCTGACGCTGTTTGAATTCGACTGCAAGACAAACAAATGTAATATAGCTGGCAAACGTTATGGTCAGCTGCCGGCGCACAGGAAGGATAAACATTACCGGCCCCGCCACAAGAAACAGCGGGAAAAACGCCGCCGGGATATCCGGGTGTGGAAACACGCTTATGGCGATTAGTTCTGCCATGGTGGCAATGTATGTCGCCATTGTCAGCGCCATTGCCTTTTTTACCTCTACCGGACCGTTTCTGCGCGCCTTGTCCGTCCATATCAGCAGCGCGGCGAGCACCAGCACATACACGCCGTAAATCAGCGAGTAACGGAATAAAACAATATGTAAAGGACGATCCCTGCCCAGCACATCGTACGCACAAGTTCGATGTTTCTTGCCGCTATCTCGGCACCGTAATCGGAAAAATAGCACCTCTGTGCCTCGACAGCATCTTTTATTGTCTTACTGGCTTTTTTCATCAGCGATTCTCCATATTAACGAAAATATCCGAACCGTTGTAAGTCGCCTGATCCATAACGGATATATTTTATTCTTGTTTGTTCATTTAGTCAATCAATTATGCAAATTATGCGAACATGCAGCTCTTTTCGGTACAGTAGCGCCTGCGACAGTTCCGGCGCGTGCACAATGTTATTATAAACTTAAAGGAGGTCAAATCATGACAAAAAACAGGACCATTTATCTGGCCGGCGGCTGTTTTTGGGGTATGGAAAAGCTGATGCGCTCCATATCCGGAGTGACTGACGCCGTCAGCGGCTACGCAAACGGCAGCGGAGAGGCGGATGCCAGCTATGAAGCCGTGTGCACCGGCCTCACCGGTTTCCGTGAAACCGTGCGCGTGGATTACGACCCGGCGGCCATCACGCTGGACGCGCTGCTATTTGCATACTATTCGGTTATCGATCCGTCCCTTGAAAACAGGCAGGGCCCCGACATAGGCAGCCAGTACCAGGCAGGCATTTACTATTCGGATCCCGCCGACATCCCTGCAATAGACCGGGTCACGGGGGTGGTCAGGTCCCGGAGCGGGGAATTCCACGTGGAGATAAAGCCCCTCAAAAACTTTTTCCCGGCCGAAGAATACCACCAGCGGTATCTTGAAAAGCACCCAGGCGGATATTGCCACATACCGCCGGCCAAAATGCGCGCCATCGCCGCCTCAGCGGTGGATCCCGGCAGGTATCCGCTGCCCGGCGACAGCGAGCTGAAGGCAAGGCTGACGCCGGCCGGTTACCGGGTGATCCGGGAGGGCGCCACCGAGCCGCCGTTTTCCAGTCCCTACTGGGCCAGCGGCGAGACGGGCATATATGTGGACGCCGCCACCGGAGAGCCTCTTTTCTCTTCCCGTGACAAGTTCCTCAGCACCTGCGGCTGGCCCGCGTTTTCAAAGCCCATCGAAGAGCCCTGCGTGACGGAACGATACGACGGTTCCTATGACATCGACGGTTCCTTCCGCACCGAGGTGCGCTCACGCGCGGGCAACTCACATCTGGGTCACGTTTTCCGGGACGAACCCGGCACGCCCACCGGCACCCGGTACTGCATAAACGGCGCAGCTTTGCGCTTTGTGCCATATGAAGACATGGAAAAAGAGGGCTACGGCTATCTGCGGAAAATCTTTGAATGATCGAAAATATTGAAGCTCCCCGGCCATGGCCGGGGAGTTTTCGTATTGTATTCATTTACTCATTGGCACACAAATGCGCATCGTTTTGCGGAACATTCATATGCATCCTGACCGATTTTGTATATACATTTCCTCCGTTTGCTGTTAAAATGTAACTAATGTTCAAGATTGAGCATTAAGCACGAAAATTTTGGGGAGGAAGACACACATGTCAAACAAAAGCGATATTTCAAGAGACGCATGGATGCTCAAGGGACCGCTGGCAAGGAGGGGATACGACTGGTGGTGGCATTCTTTCACCGCCGAAAACGCACAGACCGGAGAAACCAAGCCCTTTTATGTGGAGTTCTTCACCTGCAACCCCGGCAGGGCCAAGGATGATCCCGTAATAGCCTGGAATCTTCCGGAAGGAAAGAAAAAGCATGTTAAGCCCTCTTATCTTATGGTCAACGCCGGCTTCTGGGGCGCCGAGCACGGCCAGCTGCACCGCTTCTTCCCCTGGAAGGATGTGCGCGTGTCACCTGTGGTGCCGTATTCCATCGAGGCGGACGACTGCTATTGCAGCGAGACCTATACACGCGGCAGCATAAGCATTACCGAGGCGCAGGCCAAGGCCCATCCGGAGTGGATGTGCGACGCTGGCTCCATGAGCTGGGATCTGAAGATAGACAAGAAGGTCGCCTTCCATGTGGGCTATGGCGCGTCCAAATTTTTCCGCGACATCAATTCCTTCGAAATGTTCTGGCACGCGGAGGGCATGAAGTCCGCCTTCAGCGGCGAAGTGACGCTAAACGGCGTAAAATATGTCGTTAAGCCGGAGACCTGCTACGGCTACGCTGACAAAAACTGGGGCGGCGATTTTACCACCCCCTGGGTGTGGCTGTCCTCCAACAATCTTGTCAGCAAGAAAACCGGAAAACGCCTTACCAACAGCGTGTTCAACATAGGCGGCGGCCGGCCGAAGGTGTTCGGCGTGGCGCTGGACAGAAAGCTGCTGGGCGAGTTCTGGTACGAGGGCAAAAACTATGAGTTCAACTTCTCCAAGTTCTGGACCGGTTCCGGCACGCAGTTCGACTGCGAGGAGACGGAGGACGAGATACACTGGCACGTGGTGCAGACCACGCTGAATGCGAAGCTGGACACCGTCATCAGCTGCAAGAAGAAGGATATGCTGAATATAAACTATGAAGCCCCCAACGGCACAAAGCGCCACAACCGCCTGTGGAACGGCGGCAACGGCACCGGCACGCTGAAGCTGTACCGCAGGATAGGGCCGAAGGAAGTTCTGATAGATGAAATAGCCACCGAAAACGTGGGCTGCGAATTCGGCGAGTACGACAAGTAAAGAAGGAAGAACAATGATAACCGGTAAAAATATAGTTCTCACAGGCGCCAGCAGCGGCATAGGTCTTGAAACGCTTAAACTTCTCATGAAGGGCGAGGGCAATCGCATTCTGGCTGTGGCCCGCCATGTTGACAATCTGCGCGGCATGGGGCCCAACGTCATCCCGTTTGAGTGCGACGTGAGCTCCGCCGAGGGCGTGGAGACGATCTTCGCCAGGGCCGAGCAGATGTACGACAAAATCGACATTTTTTACGCCAACGCCGGCTTCCCCTATTACGAGCAGTTCAATTACACCGACTGGGACCGGGTGGAGGACATGTTCCGCACCAACACCTTCTCCCCCATTTATACATACTCCCGCTATGTCAAGCATCTCGGCGGCCGGGACGGCATCCTTGCCATGACCGTCAGCGCCATCGGCCAGATGGCCATGCCCGGCTACGCGATATACTCGGCCAGCAAGTTCGGTCTGGAGGGCTTCCAGCAGGCCATAAGACTGGAAAAGCCGAAAAATCTACAGATCACCTGCCTGTACCCCGTGGCCACCGACACCAACTTCTTCAAGGTGGCAAATGAGCTGAAGTTTGAAAAGCCCTTCCCCGTGCAGAAGCCGAATGTGGTCGCCCGCAAGATGGTTGAGGGCATAGAGTTCGGCAAACCCTTCGTATTCCCCTGCACGCTGTTCGGAGTGGCCAAGGTGCTGATGACGGTGGTACCTCCGGTGCGCACGCTCTACTGGGATCTGGAAAGCGCCAAGCTGCGCCGCTTTGAGGCCAAGGTAAAGGTGCAGCAGGAGCGCATCCGCAAGAGCGTCGGCGAGGTTCGTCAAAGCGCTGAAGAGCTGAGCCAGACTGTCCGCGAGGCCGGCAAGACCGCGGCAGAGCTGGGTCAGAGCGTTCTTGATGCGGGCCGGTCCGCGGCAGAGCTGGGCCAGAGCGTGAAGGAGAAGATACATGGCATATGATATGCTGTTAAGCCCCATGAACATAGGCTCCATGACCGTGCGAAACCGCACGGTCATGACCGCGGCGGAGATGAGTCTGGGGCAGACCAACGGCATGCCCACGGAAAAGCTGATGGCCTATTACGAGGAGCGCGCGAAGGGCGGCGTGGGTCTCATCATTCCCGGCATCTGCCGCGTGAACGACATGGGCGCCGCGTCCACCTTCACGCAGCTTGCCATGAGCCATGATTACCATATCGCGCCCATGCGCGTTTTTGCCGACCGTATACACGCCCAGGGAGCCAAGCTGTGCATACAGCTGCACCATCCCGGACGTCAGGGCTATGCCAGCTCCATAAATACGCTGCCTGTGATAATCCCCATAGTCGACCGCTTCCCCAAGGTGCTGGACGTGCTGTTCAAATGCACTCCCGCCCTTTTGAAGCTGGAGTCCATGGGCATCTGCCAGTCTGTGCAGGCCCCGTCGAAGTGCGAGCTTTCAAATCACGGCGCCACCCGCATACACGCCATGAGCAAACGCGAGATACACAATCTGCAGCGCGACTTCATAAACGCAGCGGTGCGCTGCAAGAAGGCAGGCGTTGACGCGGTAGAACTCCACGGCGGCCACGGCTATATGATCCAGCAGTTTTTAAGTCCGAACACCAACCTGCGCACCGACGAGTACGGCGGCTCCTTCGACAACCGCCTGCGCTTTGTCACCGAAATAATCCAGGGCATACGCCGTGAATGCGGGCCGGACTATCCGCTGATAGTCCGTCTCACCGCCGACGAGATGTACGACCGCATCGGCAAGCCAGGCAAGGGCTACGGCCTGGAGGAGGGCAGGCGCATCGCCAAACGCCTTGAGGAACTGGGCGTGGACGCCATAAACGTCACCAGCGCCTGCTACGACGTGTATAACAGCTGGCTGGAGCCCACATCCTTTGAGCCGGGCTGGCGCGCCTATCTTGCCAAGGCCGTCAAGGAAACCGTATCCATCCCTGTCATAGCGGCCAATTTCATGCGCTCTCCCGACCAGGCAGAGAAGCAGCTTGAGGAGGGTTATCAGGACTTCATCGGCTCCGCCCGGACCTTCATATGCGACCCATACTGGGTCAAAAAGATCGAGGAAGGCCGCCCTGAGGACATAAAGCGCTGCATCGGCTGCCTGAACTGCATCAAATCCTTCATGGAAAACGCCACAGTGGGCAAAAACGGCGAATGCGCCCTGAACCCCGCCGTGGGCCGGGAAAAGGAACTGAGTGAGCTGCCCCATGACGGCGGCGGCCGCAGGGTCGTGGTGGCGGGCGCGGGCCCCGCAGGTCTGATGGCCGCGGAGACACTGGCCAGACGCGGCTTTGCCGTGACCGTGCTGGAGAAGGCCAAAAAGCCCGGCGGGCAGGTAAATACCGCCGCCGAATGCCTTTTGAAAGACAAACTTGGCTGGTGCGTGGAGGATCTGATGACCTCCGTGAAAAAACTGGGCGTGAAGGTAAAAACCGGCGCCGAGGCCGACGCGGAAACCATTGCCAAACTGGATCCCTACGCAGTGGTAGTGGCCACCGGCGGCGTGCCCGTGGTGCCCCGCTCCATTCCAGGCGTGGGCGGGAAACAGGTCTGCACCGCTCCCGACATCATCCATGGCCGCGTAAAGCTGAAAAATCAGCGCGTGGTTGTGGTGGGCAGCGGCATGACAGGTCTGGAGACCTCCGAAATCCTGTGCAGAGACGGCAACCAGGTCACCATCATCGAGATGGCGGACGACATTGCTCCCGGCAACTGGTTCCAGCTGACGGACGACGAGCTTGAGCGCCTCCGTCCGGAGCCGGTGGAGTTTCACACCGGCCGCGCCCTCACCGCCATACTGCCGGACGGCGTGCTGACGGCAGACAACAA
>Ga0268360_1003355_pt1 | contig 10301 bp, 10 predicted proteins | sample BioMet11_FD_192465 | JGI IMG/M metagenome (GOLD analysis project Ga0268360, IMG submission 192465) | Sewage microbial communities from Oakland, California, United States - Biofuel 11 (Illumina Assembly) | ecosystem: Engineered > Wastewater > Sewage > Unclassified | place: USA: California... | reverse complement strand
CTTCGCCAAAATAATTCCCAATTGAAATTTTATCCCCTATCTGGTAAGGTTTTTCAAATGTAATTACCAGCCCTCCGACAATATCTGAAAAAAGGTCTTTAAGCCCAAATCCAATAGCTGCACCCAGAAGTCCAGCCAGTAGAAATATTTCCGGTCCGAAAATCTTGAATATTTCTCTAAAGATGAAATAAAAAGCTATGAGGTAGATTACAAATTTTATGATAGGGATAACTACTTCTACTTTTATTCTGCCAGTATGGCTCAATTTTTCTGAAAGTTTTAATAAGATAATGGTAATGACCCTGCCAAGAACATATGCAATTAAAAAAATCAGAGCCATAGTTATGAGGGTTTGCGTATCAACTGACTTGAAAATTTCTAATAATTGCTCCCTGCTTGTGTTTCCGTCTACCACTTACCACACCAGCCTCAGTTTTTCCATATATGTAGTAACACTGCTCAGGGCTTCAGGCCTGACACGATAAGAGTCATTTTCATCTTTTAAAATAAGTTCCTGGCTTAAGAGCTGGTAGAGAATTTTGTCCACGCTCGACATGGAGCCCATTATTTCGGTGATTTCAGATTTTGTAAGACCCTGATAAGAAAGAATAAGGCTCAAAGTAAAAGCCTCTTCATATTCAAGGTCTACTTCATACGAAAATTGGCCTATATTTTTAGGCTTCATAACAGGATAGTCAAGACCAAGCTCCCAGATTCTCAAAGCAATTCCTGGGTTGCCTTTTGATTCCAGGTAAAGCTTTTCAAATACCTGGTCTTCAGCAGCTTCTATTTTTTGTTTTTTCAGAAGGCGATTCTTGAGATAAGAGATATTTATTTTAGGAACAAGAATGAAAATTTTTTTGCCCAATAATGCTAGCTCTAAAGGATATTTCATTATATAGAAGAAGGTTTCTTCTTCGGATTCTTCGTCTTTAGCAAATTTTATCTCATCTTTTTCATATCTGTTGAGAATAAAAAGTCTGAGATTTTCCTTTTCAAAAGCAGGGAGGAAGATCTGTACCGGAAAATATTTCCCAAGCCCGAAAGCTTCGTTTAAGAATTTCCAGGAATAAATGTTCCAGGTAGTGATAAATATCCTGTTCTGAAAACTAATCATATCCAAAAACTCATAAAAGATATCAAAACCACCTGGCTTTCTCATATACAGGAAATGACAGTTATCAAGAATTACAATTTTTTTTGTATCATCCGGGAGGAAAATTTCGTTTTTATTCTGTACAATTTTCGAAAAAGTGATTTTTGCTGCCCTGTTTAAATTTATTCTCTCTATTTTGTCGCTCAGGGTAGTTTTTCCTTTAAGAGGCTCGGCTACAATGGCTATATTCAGCTTTTTTCCCGTCTCAAAATCAGCAATTGTTGACTGGATTTTCTCGATCTCCTCCCTTAATCCGAGAACTTCCACAAAGTCCTTTTCCCTGGAACTGCTATGCTGAATACCCACCATATTCTCCATATTATATTTTGCTTATTGCACTTAATGATGTGTCTCTTCGCTGTTTCATATGGGTCGAAAATAATTATATCCTTAGTTCCGCGTTTTTGGATACATAGCTTTCTATTGACACCGAATTGTGTTCTTAAGTTTAAGCTCACGAGTTCTTTCTGTCTCTTCGTTGTTTTGTGTGGATATTCCCATAATATTCTCATAAAAACCAATGCGGTCTTGAATTGAAAATTATTTTATCCATAGGGAATGACGAAGAGCCATATTTCTAATATCAAAACCGTGATCTTCCGACATAACAGATTTGGAATTTTATGCTTTTAAGCACGAGCAACAGATTAGTATGAGTTTTCTCTGTTCTTGTCACATTCTGCATTTTTCATTTTCTGCATTTTTCATGTTCTTCATTTTTCATGTTCTTCATTTCTGTCATATTCTTCATATACACTGTTATGTTTCCGGTTATGTTTCCAGTCATTGGAATATTCTCTATATCTCCTGTCATATTCTGCATTGTGGTTATATGACCCCCAGTTATGTTTCCGGTTATGATTCCAATCATTGGCATGTTTCTCATATTTCCGGTCATATTTTGCATTCCAGTCATTCCAGTCATTCCAGTCATGTTGCAAATCATGGTTCCAGTTATACTTCCGGTTACGTTACCCATATCATTGATCATTATATTCTCAGTAATATTTCCGGTCATACTTCCAGTCATACCAGTCTGCGCTTGCGTTAATCCAAGAGAAAGAGCTAAGCATAGGATTAGCAGAGGAATTTTCAATATCACTTTCATCCTTTACCCCCAAACAAATTAGATCATTTGAATCTGGTGAATAAAATTGGTTTCGTTGAATAAAAATAATTATATATTAATAAGTAAATAACAATTGGCCGTTTATAAATAATTAATCTTTATCAATTACAGAAACTATTTTGATTTTTACGGCAGAAGGACGATTCAAGTTCAGATGTTTTGAAATATACGCCAAATGGCGAAAACAGACAATTTGGTAGCTTAAGCTAGAAATCAGCTTATGGTTGTATAGCCAGAAAAATAGAGCTGTATGGCAGGCTACTTATGCGAGGCACAACGTTATTATATAGAAGTCAATATAATATTTTATAGATATAAATTGGAAACGAAATACTGGTAGGCACAGCACTAAGAAATCCTTAAGGTAAATCTGCGGTTCATGTCTAAATTTAGATGCGGGGGTATAGTTAATCGACGTTCTGAACCTTGCTCATTTCCTGAAGATCTCAGATTCATTCCTCAACGTACCAGGTATATCACTCCTTTAACCTCAACTTTTTCACGTAGAAAGTTCGATGAATCAGGAGTTCCGATGAATCAGGAGTTCCGATGAGTCAGGAGTTCAGGACTGATACAAATATTGTTTTAGAAATACCGGGCTTTGTGATTTTTAAATCGATCAAAATTTTTTGTATTCTAATCGAAAACGATAGCTGTGCAATGGAGAAAATAAGGGGGGCTGACGTACTTTATGTCCAGGGTGTATAGGAAACTATTTTAGAATAATCTCACAGAAAGTGCCTCAACTGCGGTACAGCCTGAAGAACACCGAGTAGAAAACGAGGCATACCATTGACAAAAGTCGTAGAGATCTCTCCAACCACGAGACACGAAGGCCACTCCAAGCTCACCCTGAAAGTGAATAATGAGGGTATTGTCGAGCGAGGAGACTGGCTCTCCATCACCCCGGTCAGGGGTATTGAAAAGCTTGCTATAGGTAAAACAATGGATCAGGTCCCAAAGATTGCCTCCCGGGTCTGTGGTATCTGTCCTATTGCCCACACCCTGGCGGGTATTGAGGCTATGGAGGCTTCGATTGGCTGCGAGATCCCCACGGACGCAAAGCTCTTGCGGGTCATTCTTCATGCAGCAAACCGCCTCCACAGCCATGCTCTGCACAATATCCTGATCCTCCCGGACTTTTACATCCCTGGTACGGAAACGAAGATCAACCCGTTTTCTAAGGAGCAGCCTTTAAGGAGCATTGCAACGAGGATCTTCCGCATCCGCGAGATTGCACAGACCATTGGAGCCGTCGCAGGAGGAGAGGCTATCCACCCTTCAAACCCGAGGGTTGGCGGGATGTACCGTAACGTAAGTCCTAGGGCAAAGCAGAAGATTGCCGACCTGGCGAAAGAAGGCCTTGTCCTTGCCCACGAGCAGATGGAGTTCATGCTTGATGTAATCAGAAACATGCAGGACCGGGAGTTTGTCGAGATTGCAGGCAAGCAGATCCCGCTTCCCAGGAAGCTTGGATACCACAACCAGGGGGTAATGGCCACAGCTCCAATGTACGGCTCATCCAGTCTGGACGAGAAGCCCATGTGGGATTTTACCCGATGGAAGGAGACTCGACCATGGGACTGGTACATGGGTGAGGAAACCGTCGATCTTGAGGACCCGAGCTATCCTATTGGCGGCACCACGAAGGTTGGCACCAGAGTCAATCCTCGGATGGAGGCCTGCAACACTGTTCCGACCTATGACGGCCAGCCTGTTGAGGTCGGCCCGAGAGCAAGGCTTGCTACCTTCAAGCACTTTACCGAGAAAGGCACCTTCGCCCAGCACATCGCCAGGCAGATGGAGTACACCGACTGTTGCTACACCATCCTCAACTGCCTTGACAACCTGGATACTTCGGGCAAGGTCATTGCTGACAACATCCCTCTGGGAAACGGATCTATGGGCTGGGCAGCAAACGAAGCTCCACGCGGGACCGATGTCCATATCACACGGGTGAAGGAGGGGAGGGTGCTGCGGTACGAGATGCTTGTACCCACTACCTGGAACTTCCCTACCTGCAGCCGCGCTCTGACTGGAGCACCCTGGCAGATTGCCGAGATGGTTATCCGCGCCTATGACCCGTGCGTCTCGTGTGCAACCCATATGATAGTGGTGAACGAGGAGAATAGAGTAGTTGCCCAGAAGCTTATGCAGTGGTGAAGGAAATGGAAACTTGCGGATTTTGGGGGACCCGCAAGCTCAGGCTCACCGTTAACAAGCTCTTCGTAGGGAGTTACAGGACTGTTCACTCTTGGATCTGACCGAGCCGATCCAGTATATTAAGGACGATATCTGGATCCGGGTCCTTGCATACCAGCAAAAATACATTTCTGCTCTCGAGATGTGGTCACCTCAAGATGGTCATACGGATTACAGACGAAGTACAGAGAGCCATTTCAGACACTGTATCCGAGACGCTGAAATCCGAGATACTGAAGAGAACCGGATGAATTATGGGACTGCTTAAAAAGGTGGAAGGTACAAAGGAGGCGAAACCAGTGGCAAATAAGATCAAGCTCGGACATGTACACTTGAGCGGCTGTACCGGCTGCCTCGTGTCCGTGGCCGATAACTATCAGGTTTTTCTCAAAATCCTGGACGATTATGCCGACCTCGTCTACGGCCTCACGCTTACCGACGTTCGGCATATCCCGGAGATGGACTTGGCACTCGTCGAGGGATCGGTCTGCATCCAGGACCATGAATCGGTGGAGGATATAAAGGAGACACGGAATAAGTCCAGGATTGTTGTGGCCCTCGGCTCCTGCGCAAGCTATGGTAATATCACCCGTTTCAGCCGTGGCGGGCAGCATAATCAGCCTCAGCACGAGTCTTACCTCCCGATCGGAGATCTCATTGACGTGGATGTTTACATTCCAGGATGTCCTCCAAGTCCGGAGCTAATAAGGAACGTTGCTGTCATGGCGTACCTGCTCCTTGAAGGAAATGAGGAACAGAAGGCCCTTGCGGGAAGGTACTTAAAGCCTCTTATGGACCTTGCGAAACGCGGCACGACCGGATGTTTCTGCGATCTGATGAACGACGTGATTAACCAGGGCCTTTGCATAGGTTGTGGCATTTGCGCTGCATCCTGTCCAGTGCGGGCGATCACGCACGAGTTCGGGAAGCCGCAGGGGGACCTTAACCTCTGCATTAAGTGCGGCTCCTGCTATGGCGCCTGCCCGAGGTCGTTCTTCAACTCTGATGTGATTTCTGAATTCGAAGCAATCGACGAGATAATTGCTAAAGCGCTTAAGGAAGGTGAGAAGGATGATTGAAGATCCGTATCTCGGCAAATATGTGACATGCGTCTCGGCACGGAGCACGGACAAGGAGATCCTCAAGAAAGCACAGGACGGTGGAATCGCCACCACCCTCATGGTTTATGCACTTGAGCAGGGGATCATCGACGGGGCTATTGTGGCAGGCAAGGGAGACCTTCCCTGGAAACCCAGGCCGTTTGTTGCGATGAGCCGTGAGGACATCCTCAAGGCACAGGGGGCGAAGTACAACATCAGCCCCCAGATCTCCTGGCTCAAGGAGGCAACCCGGTCTTTTGGCCTTGACAAAGTAGGGGTCACCGGCGTCTGCTGCCAGATGCAGGCGGTCAGGAAGGCTCAGCTCTATCCCATCAACATGCGGGATGTCCCAGGAAAGATCGCTTTCACAGTAGGGCTCTTCTGCATGGTGAACTTCCCATATGATTCCATACAGGCCCTTGTTGAAGACCACGCAAATCAGAGCCTCAGTTCCGTGAAGAAGATGGAGTTCGGGAAGGGAAAATTCTTTGTCCACACCGAGCGCGGAAATGTCACTACCGTCCCTCTCAAGGAGACGCATAAGTACGAGCAGCCAGGCTGCCATGTCTGCCTCGATTACGTTTCCAATCTCGCTGACATATCGGCCGGCTCGGTTGGAAGCCCGGACGGATGGTCCACAGTCTTCATCCGCACAAAGGTAGGGAACGAGATCTGGTCAAAGGCAGTCGCTGAGGGATTGTTCGAGACAAAGCCCATCGAAGAGGTCAAGCCCGGTCTTGGGCTCGTCATGAAGCTCGCGAAGGAGAAGATCGACAGGAATAGGAAGACGCTCGAGGAGCGTAGGAATTTTGGGGTTAATAAGGCGTTAAGGAACCCTTATGCCTAAACTCTTTCTTTTTTATTGTCAAAATTATTCGCGTTGTTTCATAAATATAAGGATGGAATTGTTCTCATCCCCAAATTATGATTTCACCAAAGGTGTATCAAAATTTTGGTTAAATTTAAATTAATTTTGTAGTTTTTTACTATTAAATCGAGTTTACCGTTTTAAATAAACATATTTTGTTTTTGTTTTCATACTATTATTTGCGGCTAAAAACCAATAATATTTAATTTAAGAATGTTTAGAGTATTTATCTAAGTTTATTATGTGTGTATAAATAAAAGCAGTTGCGAGGGCTATAATGGAGAATACTTTTGAATTTACCGACGAGTTGATAACAAAACTATGCAAATGTATTAAATTAGGACATACATATCCTACTGCATGTGGAATTATCGGTGTTCCGTTTAATGAGTTTGTAATATGGTTGAATGCAGGTGAGACAGGAAAAGAACAGAAATATATCGATTTTTATAATAGGATTAAATCAACAAAGTGTGAAATTAAACAAGCATGTGGAATGAATATTCATCAACGCACTGTTATACTAAAATCATATTGCAATAGAGAGAAAGAAATAGAAGAATACTGTAAGTATCTTGGTAGAGGTCCATTTGAATTAGATGAATTTGATGCCGAAAAAATGATTTCTGAACTAAAATTAGGTTACTAATTTTTCCAAAATGTTCATATTTTATCTTTTGCCAGCGACCACCCGATATCTGCTCACTTCGTGAGCATGCGGGCGTGGAGGGGAGTTTTTAGATGGATTCTGTGTAGTCTACGATGTTGGGATAAATTTTCATTAAACTCTGAAGCCATTCCGAAGATCAGTTTTTACAACTAAACAATACCAAAAATTACTCTTCATAGTGTCAGATATGGCCGATCCTGCAGAATTTATTCATATGTTTTGTTATAAAACCTACGTATCTTCTCTGTTTTAGAGACAGTTTATAATACATATCTATGTTCTTAATGGACCTTAAACAAATGGATAAAACAAAATTAAAATAGTACTAAAACAATCAACTGGAAATTAAATTTCATAGTGAGTTTAATTGGAAACAGTAGAAGATTGGCAGGTCTGCTTTTCAATCTAGTTATATATCTCAATGAGTGGAGGTCACATATACTTTCTCTATAGCATCAATTACGACATTGATTCTTAAATTGTTTAGAGGATTAGGAATGAATGATAAAATAAAGGCAATAATTACTTTATTAGGAGGAGCCTTCGGTGTGGAGGACAGTTCCTCCTCCTATGTAGTAATTAGTAGAGCAGGTATGTTTTGACGTAAACCCACATGCGAAGGCAAAATTGAGGGTTAAAACCCCTCCCTCCACTATTTTTTAGGTCAATGTGCCTAAGTTCCATAAAGTTTGTTTTATCGTTTATGCAGAGGCTTTGGGTAAAACCTCTAGATTTTAGCTATTTTAGCTCAATTTTAAGAACATTTTTACTTGGAAATAAGTGAAAATACGGAGCTTTTATCTAAATCAATATAAAATAAAAATCAAACATCACCTTCTCCTTCGATAAATTGGTCTATTTTTTTACCAGTTCTTGTTTCTAGATAATAAGACTCTTTTTATGATAGCTGCCGATTTTACTTTTCTTCTTTTTTTCAAGCGACCGCCCGATATCTGCTCCCTTCGTGAGCCTGCGGGCGTGGAGGGAAGTTTTCAGATATATTTTCAAAAGAAATTTGGCAACTCTTTAAGAGTCAATAAGACGCTGCAGGACCCTTATGTCTGAAAAACATATTTTTGTCGTCAAAAGTTCGAAGGAAGGACTTTAAATTAATTGATGGGTATAATAATTAAAAAACGGATCTAATAAATGGAATAGGCAATAAAATCAAGATTCCTTCAAGAGAAATGGAGATGGTACATTGACAGAAAATCCATTACAGGTTATTGTGGACCAGGACCCTCAATTATTTGCCCTGCTTGAAAATACACGCGAACTTGCTTTTGTGGAGGACGGAATACCTCTCAAGTATAAGCTCCTGCTTGCAATGTCCCTGGATGCAGCTAATGGTGCGGTAAACGGAGTAAAATTCCTTGCAGTTCAGGCTATGCAGGAAGGGGCGACAAAAGAAGAAGTAATGCAGGCAATAAGAATAACGCAGTACATTTTTGGAGTTGGAAGCGTTTATACAGCTTCTGAAGCCCTTAAGGACATTATGTAAAGAAAGTAAAAAAGATCGGGAAAATTTAATTATAGAGCAATTTATAAAATCAGGAATAAGATCATTGAAAATAGATCTGCCGCAAATGCGGCAGAATATTAAAACAAATGAGAAAATTACTTACTTTTTTTAGACTGGGACCCCCATGTAAGTTTTATGAAGTTCCTCTGCAATATCTTCAGCACTATTGTACTTTTTGTCAGGAAGCATACCAAGTTCCCGCAGTATATCCGGAATTGCTTTACTTTTTCTTGCTTGTTCAATAATCCCATTCTTTTCTATAGGAAAATCCAGATTTTTAAACATTTTTTGAATTTCAATAGGAAGTTCGGTAATGTATCCAGCTTTCTTTTCAGTTTCCATTTTATTTCCCCTTTATTTTTGTTTAGTCTCCTTATTCCCTGGCGACATCTACAGCTTTTCTGTACTCCTTTTCCGAAGAGTATTATATTTGTAGAGTGTTGCCCATAGCGTTTTTATTTATAACTTAACATATTCCTTCTTTGCAAAATATCAATACTTTTTGAAGTTTCAGAAGGAAAATGAACTTTTTTAGTAGGAATTATAATGGCGATTTACTATTTAAGCATTAACATTATTCTGTAATAATATCTTAAAAATTAATACTCCAATTTATTTTGGTAACAATATATAGTTTAAATTAGAAATTTTCAATGATATTTTTAAAACAGAAATGAATTAAAATGTGTGCACTTAAAGAAAGAAGATAAAAATATTAGAGACCTGATTGGTAACGATACCCTCTCGCATTTTTTTTATTAACTGTACAATACTGTTAATACCTTCCACAACTCCATTAGTGACCCTGGAATCAAAATAGTTTAGGATTTCATCCCAATGACTTTTAACGGTATTAGCAACCTCAATTATTGCTTCTAATCTGCCATGAATTGCCCAAAAATACCATTTTTTAAGATATTGTTCAGCTTCCTCTCGGCTTTTGCATTTCCCAAACTTTTCAAGACTTTATTTTATGTTATATGCTCTTAATGTATTCAGTTTTTGATTTTGGAGTTTTAAAAGCCTTTTTTTCAAGAAGCTACTCAGTTAGCTGAGTGGTAGTTCACAGATAGGAATATAGGTAAGCTAATTATATTACTCCAACGAAAAATAGATAAAAACAAATATACAAAAATAACAGAAATACCGGATTAGGTGTCGGAAAAAATTTGTCAGAAATAATAACGAAAGCACGGAAACTGCAAATCTATTCGACTTGAGATCTTTAAAAAAAGCAAAGGGGAAAGTACATGGGATTATTCAAAAGGATGGAAACAGTATTTAAATCGAAGATGAATACAGTGCTTAACAAGATGGAAGACCCCAGGGAAACACTGGACTATTCCTATGAGAGGCAACTTGAACTGCTTCAGAACGTGAAAAGAGGAGTTGCGGAAGTTACAAGTTCAAAAAAGCGCCTTGAACTCCAGCGTGCAAAACTGGTTCAAAATATCGACAAGCTTGAAGGGCAGGCAAGAGATGCAGTTGCCGCTGGCAGGGAGGATCTTGCAAGGCTGGCCCTTGAGAGAAAAGCAGCCCTTGCGCAACAGATCGAAGGAATCGACAGGGAAATTGCAGATCTTGAAAAGCAGCAGGAAAAATTAATAGCCTCGGAAAAGCGCCTTTCAACGAAAGTGGAGATTTTCAGGACCCG
>Ga0268360_1003348_pt1 | contig 10323 bp, 8 predicted proteins | sample BioMet11_FD_192465 | JGI IMG/M metagenome (GOLD analysis project Ga0268360, IMG submission 192465) | Sewage microbial communities from Oakland, California, United States - Biofuel 11 (Illumina Assembly) | ecosystem: Engineered > Wastewater > Sewage > Unclassified | place: USA: California... | reverse complement strand
AAAAAAAAAAAGACTACTGCCTGATACAGAAAAGGTTATAGAATGCTTGAGCCGTATGAAGGGAAACTTTCACGTACGGTTCTTAGAAGAGGGAGAGCGAGTAATCGCTCTTTCTTATTCAACGTCGACATAAGAAATTTGGTAAGCGTTCCGGGAGTAAATTGACAACACTTGAGCTATTGAAACTGGGCATTCTGCGCCTGTTAAATGCAAGCGGTGGAGATATGAACAACCCGAATGACCCCAGACATCGGGCATGGTGGGCTACTCTTGACGAGGAATACTACAGCCATGTGCGTAATAAGGCGAACTACAATGGAAAATATCTCTACGAGATAGGTTTCTGGAACGCACTCAGTCTTGTTCTCAGCCACCGTGCAGTGAATAAGATCATCCATTATGGGACTTTTTATCATCTTATTCATTTTAACCCGAATGCAGCAGAATGGGTTATTTTCTGGCTGCGTGGACTGCATCCGGACGATGAACTGGTTGGCATAAAACAGGGTACTGAGTCTCTTGTTCAGGAGTTAGTCCGCAAATTGGACTCCAGACCCGAACATTCGGTCTCATTGCATCTTAATCACAGATTAACAGCCCTCTTTTCCCAGCCTGATGGTAGGGTTTTACTGGAATTCACTACTGACAATAAAACTGACAATATAACTGACAATAAAACTGACAATATAACTGACAATATAACTGACAATATAACTGACAATATAACTTATAATAAAACTGACAACAAAACTGACAATAATGTAGTTAAGGTACTGGCAAAGCATGTTGTGCTGGCATTACCTCGCTGTCCTCTGATGCAGCTTCGTCCTCAGTTGCCTGAACATATTGGAGAACTGGTGGATTCTGTAATCCCAATTCCACTGGTAAAATGTTTCTTTGTTAATGAGAATCCGTGGTGGAATGAATTTACACCGCCACAGACACGAGCTTCGTCAACTCCGGCAAGAGAAATCCATTACACCTTCAGGAAAGACGGGAATTGTAAACGCGGGATTGTAATGGTTTATTGTGACCCGCCCAGTATGCGCTACTGGACGCCATTTGTACGACAACAGGAACATCTTAAGGCAGAATTGAATCTCGATAAACGTCTTGTTGGAGGCTACCTCCAGTATTTACGATCAAGTCCTGACAATAACGACGTTAGAAAAATAGAAGCAGAGGCTGAATTAATAAGTTGTTTTGGCATAAGAGACTGGAGCCGTGAGCCGTTTGAAGCGGGTTGTCATATATGGAAAGCTGGCATCCGTGCTGAAGAGGCAATAAAAAAGTTAACTGCGTTCTCATTACAGGGTTCACCGCTATCAAATAAAAATATCCATATATGTGGTGAGGCTTACTCGGATTTCCAGGGCTTTATCGAAGGTGGTTTGCGCACGGCTCTCCAGGTTATAAAACACATTACCTGAACTTAGAGATCGTTTTCTGGCTTTGTAAAGATTCCTTATTTTCTTAATAGTTACCCTTCTGCGTTTTCTTAATAGTTACCCTTCTGCGATATTCGTCTCACTTCAGGCAAGATTTCTCTTTTGACCGGACTCCATAGAAAAGATCTTATCTATTAGTAACAGTATAAACATATTAAATCAGTTTTTTATTACAAGGAGTTGAACTAAGATGACAAAATTATGTCCAATGCGTCCTAATTCTCCCATCGGAAACAGAGCACCTGACTTTGCAGCATGCCTTGAGGAACAATGCGCATGGTTCGATAATGGAGAATGCGCAGTAAAACCGTCTACGGGCTGGCGTGTTCGAGTGAAAAGTGGTTTGTGAAATATCCTCATTGAAACAGGTTGTTTTCGGGGTTATTATCGGGGTTATTATCGGGGTTATTATCGGGCAGGATACGAGAAGAAACGCAGAAACGCATTCAACTTTATAACTGTATGATAAAATATTGCACATTTTTCGAGTTGGAAAATTATCCATCGAATTTGAAGAGGATATGTAAAAAGGAGTAAAAAGAGATAGATTACTATTTGCCAATTCTCTTCTTTTTCTGCTATTTTGTAAGACCGCTCTCCTTCGTCGAGCGTGATAAAAACGACATGGGATAGCGAATAAGGTTACATGGGTCAGAATTTATATTCAATTTTCCAACCTTCTACTTTTGCCAAATACATCAATTATATGACAACAGGCAAAAATAAGAAATGACAACGACATTGAGGACTATTTTCATGCGTCTTCAACTGTACAGTTGCCCTTAACTATACTACTGCCTTTAACTGTACTACTATTGTACTACTGCCTTTAACTGTACTACTATTGTACTACCGCCCTTAACTGTACTATTGCCCTCAATCTGTGCTGTTGCTTTCTACTGTGACTGTGCCGTTGCATGAGACCTGCCAGCTTTTGACTCTCTTTACACTGGTCTTTATTGCTTTTGCAAGCTCTAGAGGGTCGGCTTCTGCCAGGGCTTCTACGCTTGTAATACCGGCTTCTTCCAGTTTTACTGCTGTGGCTTTTCCAACGCCTTCCAGGTCCTTAATTGATTTGGGCTTTTCTTTTTTGGGCTGCTTGGCCTGTTCTTCCTGCTGGGTTTTCTGCCATTCTATGAAATTGCACTGAGGACAGCCAAGGTCCCAGGGCCGTTTTCCTGAATTAATTATACGGATATGGTGCAGGCCGTGAGCTTCACAGACCTTATCAGTAACTATAATCTGTCCGCTTCTGGGCAGAGGGAGGGAAAAGGTACAGTTAGGATAATTGTTGCAGCCTATAAAACGGCCTCCCCTTTTCGAACGCCGGATAATAAGTTCGTTTCCGCAGCCTGAGCAAATGCCTATGATTTTGTCTTCCCTGAGGCCTGCCTGGAGAGATTCCACGATTTTTTCCCGGTTTTTATCGAGTTCCGAGAAGACCTGCTTTAATATATCCCGCGATTCTTCAAGAACAGCAGACTCTTTGATCTTGCCTTCAGCAATCAGGTCCATGTTTTCTTCAAGCAGCTTTGTCATGTCCGGTTTTGTGATAGTAGGGGAATACTTCTCAAGAGTATCCATTACTGCAAAAGAGGTATTCGTAGGCTGCACAGGATTTCCGTGGATGTAGGCCCTGGAATAAAGCTTGCTGATTATCTCATGTCGCGTTGCCTTTGTTCCTAGCCCGAGCTCTTCCATAATATTGATAAGTCTTCCCTGCCCGTAACGGCCTGGAGGCTGGGTTTCTTTATCCAGCATCTCTGTTTTAATCACTTTAAGGGACTCGCCTTCATGAAGTTCAGGGAACAGCCTGTCTTCAGGCGCATTGTAAGGATAGTACCATCTCCAGCCCGGTTCAACAAGCCTTGCCCCGTTTGCCCTGAACTCTTCTCCGTTGATGTCGAGCCTCAGGCGCATAGTTTCCCACTCGCTTGGCCCGGCAAAGGTCGCAAAAAAGCGCCTGACTACAAGTTCGTAGACTTTCCATTCTTCCTCTTTTAAGTCGGACTCTTTTGCAAGGGAAGCCGGAAAAATAGGTGGATGGTCGGTAGTTTCCTTTTTTCCTCGCGTAGGGGTGAGTTCGGCTTTCTCAAGAAGGGCGTCTGCGTATTCTTTAAAGGGGCCTTCTTTGAAAATCTCAATCTGCGCCCTCAGGTCAAGGGTCTCAGGATAGACCGTATTATCAGTTCTGGGGTACGAAATATAACCATTGGTATAGAGAGATTCAGCTATGCGCATCGCGTTTGCGGGGCTGAGCCCGATTGAGTTTGCTGCGCTTATGAAACCTGTGGTATTAAACGGAGTCGGGGGCTGGTCGGTCTTTTTCCCTTTTTCGATTTCCTTTAATTCGGCCTTTTTTCCCAGTTTTTTGAAGACTCCTGTTGCCTCCTTTTTATCCAGGAAACGGCGGGTTGAGTGCTGAGTTGAGAAGGTTTCTCCGTCTGTATTTTGAAGTTCGGCATAGATTTCCCAGTAAGGAATTGGGACAAAAACATTCCTTTCTTTTTCCCTGTCAACAATAAGAGAAAGGGTTGGCGATTGTACCCTGCCTACGGAAAGGAACATCTTCCCTAGCCTGCCTGCAGCAAGAGAAATATAACGGGTAAGGGCTGCACCCCAGACGAGGTCAATAACCTGTCTGGAATGGCCAGCGTCTGCGAGATTAAAATCAACATCTGTTGCATTTGAAAATGCGGCATCTATCGCCTTTGGGGTTATTGCACTGTAGCGCACCCGGTCAAAAGGAACATCCTGATTCACCTTTTTTATGATATTGAGAGCTTCGACTCCTATAAGTTCTCCTTCTCGATCATAGTCAGTAGCAATCGTAACCCTGCTTGCCTCTTTTCCCAGGCTTCTAAGGGCAGTTACGATCTTCCGGTTGATAGGAGTTGTTATGATGTCGGCGTCGATAAGAGTTTTAGCCTCCACTTTCTGCCAGTTATTGTACTCCTTGGGAAAATCGATCCCCACGATATGGCCCGACAGCCCTACAACTACAGTCTCCTGCTTCTCTCCATCGGACACAATCTCATACCGGTATACGTCTACTCCGCTGACTCTATCTTTCTTTGGGTTTTTTGGAGCCAGAATCGCAGCTATCCTCCTTGCTGCTATATTTTTTTCCGTTACAATAAGGTGCATCTAACACTCCGGTATAATTTTTTAAATTCTCTGGAGGAATACTAGCGTACCCCAAAACTCCTTCCAGTCTGAGACAAAGCCTGCCTCCTAATTCTTTGAAGTTTCCTTTTCCAATATATATTTTTGGATTGAATCATAAAATACGCTGTCATCCGTAACTATAATTAGGCTCAGAGCTCTTCATCTGCCTTTCAAGAGTCTTCATCCATCCGTTAAACTCTTCTACTTATCTGTCCTTATTCCTCTCTTCATAACTCTATGGGATACGATTTTCTATGGGATATTTTTCCTGTTAATTCTTTCAATATTTTAAGTCTTCCCAAATTTTTCAGCTATTTTTTAGCTGTATTTAGCTGTTTTTTAACTGTATTTAGCTGTTTTTTAACTGTATTTAGCTGTTTTTTAACTGTATTTAGCTGTTTTTTAACTGTGTTTTAGTTGTATTAAGCGGTATTTAACTGTGTTTTAGCGGTATTAAGATGTATTAGGGTATATTAGGGTATATTAGGATGTATTAAGAATTATTAAGAAGTATTAAACTGTATTAAGATGTATTAAGCTGTATTTAACTTTATTTAACGGTATTAAACTGTATTTAGCTGTTTTTTTAGTACTTTTCCCCAGTACTTTCCTTTAAAGATGCTCCCTTATCTTCAATCAGCCTGAAAGCGAGTTCTACGGCTTCTTCCGGATTTTTTGCCCTGTGAACGCCTTCGATTTTCCAGCCTGGTTCGACCACGACTACAGGTTTCCCCATCTTCAGACCCAGAGCTATCTCCGAAAGTGTTCCGTATTCTCCATTAACCGCAATCAATGCATCCGAGGACTGCGCTATAAGAGCATTTCTGGCATGCCCCATTCCGCTAACAACCGCGATATCTATCCAGAAATTTGCTTCTTCCCTCAGGGCTCCGGGCAAAATCCCCAGGGTTATTCCTCCTTCCTGCTTTGCTCCGTATGCAGCAGCCTCCATAACTCCGCCCAGACCTCCGCAGAGCAGAACCGCCCCTCTTTTTGCGATCTCTCTTCCCACCCTTTCTGCAAGAGCCCTGACCTCGCTGCCGCAAGCCCCTGCACCTATAACTCCTATCTGTTTTCTGGCCTCTGCTTTCACAGGTACGTTCATTGCGCAAACACTCTTTTCTTCATTTCAGGTCTTTTAAGAGTATTTTTCTTTGAATAAGCCCGAATTTGCTGGCTTTCAAAAACAGTTAAAAATGGTGGATATTCAGAAATGATGGATAATAGATAGTCAGAGATAATAGACAATGGATAGTCAGAGATAATGGACAATGGATAGTCAGAGATAATAGACAATAGGTAGTTAGAAGTAATGACTCTGAATTTCCACGATCTCAGTACTGTTCTTTGCGGTTGCATACTCTTCAAGCGGTTCCTTATTGAGTTCAAGAAAACTGTGCCCCCAGTTAAACTTGGAGAGGACTTTTTCAGCCTGTTCTTTATGCCCCAGAATGTATAGAGCTGCTGCAAAAGCTTCGGCTGAATTAAGTTTGAAGGGCCTTCCGAAATTTACAGGATTGCCTGCAAGCAGGTATGGAAGGGCCCTGTGCTCAAGGTTCAGCTTCGCAAGTTCGGGAAAAACCCTTTCCACTTCTTCCCAGGAGCAATCGAGTACGATGATCCCTTTTCTGTAATCGTCGGCAGGAGAAATGGCTTTCTCTGCAGTAGGGTCAAGAAGGATCGCTGACCTTGGCAACCTTGAGATCCTGTCGTAAAGACGAGCAAGGTCAAAGCGAGCCAATTTCCTTCCGGTGCATTTTTTCGGGTCACACTGCCCGGCATGATAGATATAAAGGGGAATATCCCGTTGATTTGTCGGATTCATTACTGATCCTCTGGACGATGAGATACTATTTAAACAGCTTCCTTATTTACCTGTTTTCTCTTTTATCTGCTTGCCTGCGGAATGTTATCGAACATTTATTATTAACTCGAAAATATTTTGAAAACAAATAATAAAATGGTTTATATATAATAATTAATATATTATTAATTAGACCACTGCTTCGTCTCTGGTAAAGCTTGAAGATGGGTAAATATTGAAAACTGATATTTTATAGTATACTATCTTCGTGATGTTGATCGATAAATAAACATTTTACGTTAGCCTGCGTCATACCTGTAATTCGTGATGGAAAAAGCGTATTCATTAAAATTGTATTTAGTAAAAGTGCATTCAGTCAATGTTCTTTAACAGCAATGTTATGTGGTATTTATGAAATGAGATTGCACAATTATGGCTGGCTCCATCGATGAATTGAACCTGGAGAAGGAGACTATTCTTCTTTGAGAGGGGGAAGGATATATTCTCTTTGACTCTGGCTATTTCTAAGTGTAAATAAGTCATCCAGAAACAGGAAGTCCCATATAGGGACAAAAAATATTCCTTTGACGGTGCTCAGGCCTATATTCCAGCCGCAGGGAGTACTGGTTGAAGAACTAATGTTTGGGGAGTGGACTATATGGAACAACCAGCTGATGTTACGGAACAATCAATTGAATCTGAATATGAAATTGGGTATGAAATACTGCAGGTACCCTGGTGGGTGGTTCTTCTGGAAGGGATCATTGCCATACTTGTAGGAGTATTCCTCCTATACAGGCCTGCAGCAACCACTGTTTTTCTTGTACAGATTCTTGGTATTTTCTGGCTGGCAGAAGGGATTCTTTCTGTCATAGGGGCTCTGATATTTTCGGGAAATAGGGTATGGAAATTGCTTTCGGGTATCCTGAGCATTATTGCAGGAGTTGTTATACTGACATACCCAATCTACAGTCCTTTCATAGTCCTTACATTATTCGTTATTTTCATAGGGGTATGGGCTATTATCAACGGGGTCGTAAAAATTGTCCTGGCCCTTAAAGGAGGAGGGTGGGGAATAGGAATCATCGGTGTCCTCACCATAATTATCGGCCTGCTTCTTCTAACCAATTCTCTGGTAGGGGTCCTGTTCTTACCATGGATATTCGGTTTTTTCCTTATTCTCGGAGGAATCGGGTCACTTATCTGGGGATTAAAAATGAGAACCTGACGCAGGCTATCGCAGGACAGGGGGGATTTGAGTATGGAAAGACCTATTGGTGTCACAATACTGACTTTTGTAGCTGTTGTTCTGGCGTTTTTAAACGCTATTGTAATGCTTCGGTTTCTCGGCTTTTTGCCCTTTTTAGGGGTAATCGAGGGCCGTGTTTTCAATCTATGGTATGCACTGCTTTATGGCCTGCTCGCCTACATATGGGTGTGGCTGGCTCAGATGCTCTGGCAGGTGGACCAGCAAGCCTGGATGTTTCTGGCTATTATTACGATATTCAACCTGTGCATTGATTTTGTGTTACTGGTTACAGGAGGTTCATGGTATGATGTGAATTTATCAGTTCTCACGAATACCCTAATTCTCATCTATATCATGCTGCCAGGTGTAAGGGAAGCATTCAGAATGGGTTAACGAGCGAAGATGCAGGTGGCATAGATTACGGTTCTTAAGTAATGAAAAAAGTTTATGCCTTCCTGCTTCTTCTTTAATTTCTGGGTCTACTGGCTGTAAACATAATTATGTGAGCTTTTTCCTGCAATAAACAGAATGAAGTAAGCTTCTTCCTGTGGATAAACAGAATGAGGTAAGCTTCTTCCCGCAGAGATTACGCCTTTATATTTTACTATAGGAGGCGTTGACATAGAAAGAAAGACTGTACTTGCTGCTCTCGTGCTTGCAATGTTTGTGCTTGTTATTGATACGACGATAATGAATGTTTCTATTTCTACACTCATTAAAGATTTTGGCACTAACGTTGCCACTGTCCAGGCTGCCATTACACTCTATTCTCTTGTAATGGCATCACTTATGATCACCGGAGGAAAGCTTGGAGATATCATTGGCCGAAAAAGGGCATTGAGGACAGGACTGATCATCTACGGTACCGGTTCTTTCCTGACTGCAATCAGCCCGACAATGGCCGTGCTGTTTATAGGCTGGTCAATCCTTGAAGGGCTAGGAGCTACCCTTGTAATGCCTGCCATTCAGACGCTTGTGACCTCAAACTACAGCGGAAAGGATCGTGCACTTGCTTACGGCATATTAGGGGGAATCGTTGCAAGCGCGATTGCACTCGGGCCCATTATAGGAGGCTGGTTGACAACAGAATATACCTGGAGGCTTGCCTTTGGCGGGGAAGTAGTTATCGTGCTCATAATCTTGCTGTTAAGCCGGTATATTCTGGATGCACCCCTTGAGACTGAAGAGAAACTCAGGCTGGATATAGTCGGCTCTATAATCTCTGCGCTGGGAATGGGGCTTATTGTCTTTGGGATATTACTGGCAGGGACCTATGGCTGGTGGGAGGCGCGTCATTCCTTCTCAATAGGAGGAATTGAAATTTCTCCGTTCGGCCTTTCTCCTACTCCAGTATTTATTTAAGTAGGAAGCATTGTCCTGGTGGGTTTTGCCCTCTGGGAACTTCATATCATTACTCAGGGTAGAATGCCACTCGTAAGGCTCGATGTGCTCAGGGACCGCAGGGTCACTTCAGGCATTTTTGTACAGATGGTTCAGACCGTTCTTATAGGAGGTTTCCTGTTCAGCATGGCTCTTTTCCTCCAGATAGCCCTGGGCCTTAATGCTATGCAGACAGGCTTTCTCTACCTTCCCCTTTCCATACCACTTTTAATTGCTTCGCTCACATCATCTCGGTTATCTTCCCGCATAGCCCCAAAGCGCATTATTCAGGTCGGGCTACTTATACTTATATTAGGGCTGTTACTGGCTATTGCAACCATTAATGTGGAGGTCAAAGGGTTTGCCCTGCTAACAGGTTTTGCCTTAATAGGCATAGGCGCAGGAGTTATAGCATCGCAGATAATGAACCTCGTCCTCTCCCAGGTAGTTCCTGAAAGGACAAGCGAGACAGCTGCTCTTATGAGCACTTCCCAGAATTTGGGCATGGCTATCGGAACTGCCCTGATGGGTTCCATAGTTATTGTGGGCCTGGTTGGAGGAGCTACTAACCTCATTAATGACAGTACTGCTATTCCAGAGGATCTCAAGCCTTCCGTGATATCGGCAGTAGAGGATAACGCCCTCTTTTTGAGCGATGAAGAACTGACAGCTATCCTGAAAGATACTCCTCCTGACCTTTCACAGAAGGTCTTGAGAGTAAACGAAATCGTCCGCATCCACGGGATAAAAGCTTCCCTCTGGGGACTGGTGGTTTTTGCAATACTTGGCATAATTGTCTCAATCTTTCTGCCACCTGAGATCCTGGTTCCTTCGCAAACTGAGATATAAAAATGTCAATAGCTCGAAAGAATATGAAAGGATTTAAGGTTGGATGAATTTTTTGAAATACATTGCAATGAATATGCTTTTTCTATTTTATCCATATTATTGAGAGTAAAAACACGTCTATCCATTTTCTGGCAATACTATTTGAAAAACAGAACTTTTCTACTAAGCAAAATCCTTGAACTAATCTATTAAGGAATTTAAATTTAAGGATGAAAAAATATATATTTATCCTTTATAAAGTAGGGATGATGAGATCTAACCTGATCACAATTCTTTTGTCCTCCGAAAAAAGGACTGACCTGCTTCTCCTCCTCAAAGAAAAGCCTCGAACCATTGAAGAGATCAATAATGAGCTTGATACGAACTCAGTCGCGATCCTGCCCCAGCTTAAAAAACTGAAGGAAAAAGGGCTCGTGATTCAGGAA
>Ga0268360_1003345_pt1 | contig 10333 bp, 11 predicted proteins | sample BioMet11_FD_192465 | JGI IMG/M metagenome (GOLD analysis project Ga0268360, IMG submission 192465) | Sewage microbial communities from Oakland, California, United States - Biofuel 11 (Illumina Assembly) | ecosystem: Engineered > Wastewater > Sewage > Unclassified | place: USA: California... | reverse complement strand
AGCGGTACGAGGAGACGGCGAACGCTTTCTTCGACGGGGTCACCGTCGCCGACCTGATGAAAAAAGGCGGCGGCGGGGATTACGTGATCTGAACCGGCACAGCCTGAAAACAACGTCAACCCTCTGCGGTTCCTCAATCTCTGAGAAACTGCAGAGGGTTGATGGCTTTCAGTCAATTCTTTTGCTGCGTCTTTCCCGCACAGATTCAATGATGAGGGCTGCAATCCAAAACAGTATCATCCGCGCAATGACATGGACAGGCGTAATGAGATAGTCGGTAAGCGTAAACACGGTGTCGGTAATGCCGAAACCCGTTGATATCGCCAACAAGCCAATGGCCAGTCCCGCCATATATGTCAGCTTCAATTTTTCCGATACTGCGCACTTGCCGACCAAAATGATAATTTCCAATAACAGAAAGCCGAAAACGGACACTGTCAGCATGATTGCATCCATGGTTTCCCACGCACCGGCCAGCCGCTGACGCAAGGCAAAAACAGCCATTGCTTCCGGGGGCAGCCCTGTCCCGCCTTTGATTGCAAAAAAGCGGTTGGCGCTCCAGCGCAAAGCTGAACTTGCGGCGGTCAGGACTGTTAACAGAACAAATACTGTTATTGCCGCTGCCTTGATCCTTCGCATAGATGCGAGCGCACGGCTGCGGCCATAGATGAGCCCATCCAAATCAGTTCCATATATCCCGCTTAACCGCACCAACATATCAATGTCCGGCCGCGTTCTTCCGGATTCGTAGCTTGACAGTGCCTGGCGAGTAACGCCAACCTTGTTGGCCACCTGCTCTTGCGTCATTCCGCTGCTCGCGCGGAGCTGACGGAGATTGTCATTGATCGACACGGGAACCACCTCGCTTCAAGTATAAAGACCGGTGCTGCCTTGCGTCAAGCAACGATCTGTTGCATTGGGTTTTTCAAGCTGTTTTGAAAGCGCAGTCACATTTTTCACACTTGCCCCGATCCCGATATTATATTATGAAAAAATATATGGAAACAGCGCGGTCTTAAAGCATCTGATCTGCTGTAAGACCGCGCTGTCTGGCGGAGAAGGAGAGATTTGAACTCTCGCGCGCTTTTAGGGCGCCTACTCCCTTAGCAGGGGAGCCCCTTCGGCCACTTGGGTACTTCTCCAGACGATATGAACTTTCCGAACCACTCTCTCCCCCACCGCGGCCGGACGTTCCGGCAGCCGTGGCGGAGAGAGTGGGATTCGAACCCACGGACGGTTGCCCGTCGACGGTTTTCAAGACCGTTCCGTTATGACCGCTTCGGTATCTCTCCGTATAGGTCCGGGCGGCCGACGCTTCTGACGCTTTGTTATCTTACCATACGTCCACGCCTTTGTCAATGCGATATGGCCCCGCGCTTCCCACGTTTTTTTCGCGCGCGCACGTATTGCGCAATCCGCCCGCCGCGGATATAATGGCCTTGCGGCGATGCGGCTCCGGGCCGTTTTCGCTTCTTCCCGGGCTGTTTTGTGAAAAAAACACAACGCGGCGGCGGAAAGATTCCCGTAATTTGTCGGTAAATTTTATTGATTAGCACGCTAATGTGTTATACAATGGATCCTATACTTTTCAGGGAGGACATCATGGGCAAAACGACGGCGACGGACACCGGCGGAGCGGTCACCTCCGGACTGCGCGCGCTCTACGAGGAGCTGGGCTATGCGCGCTGGCGGGTGAGCCGCTTCGAGGAATACGATTTTTACGCCAGGAACCGGAGCTTTCTCTCCGGCGGCGGCATTCTCACCTTCACCGACACGGACGGGCGCCTCATGGCGCTCAAGCCGGACGTGACGCTCTCCATCGTCAAGAGCGCGCCCGGCGGCGGCGGGCTGACGAAGGTGTATTACAACGAGAACGTCTACCGCGCGCCCGACCCAGCCGAGGGCTTCCGGGAGATCCCCCAGATGGGGCTGGAATGCATCGGCGGGCTGGATCTGTGCGCGGTGTGCGAGGTCGTGATGCTCGCGGCGCGGAGCCTGAACGTCATCAGTCCGGACTATCTGCTGGACATCTCTCATATGGGGCTCGTTCCGGGGCTGCTCGCCGACTGCGGCGCGCCGGAGGAGCTCCGCGGCAGGCTGCTGGAGCTTGCCGCCGCAAAAAACGCCCACGAAGCGGCGGAGCTCTGCCGCGGCGCGGGCATGGCGGAGAAAGACATCGGCACGCTGCAGGCGCTCATCCGTCTGCGCGCGCCTCTGGCCAAGGCGCCGGCGGCGCTGGCCGCTCTCGGCCTCGGACCGGAGGCGTCCCGGGCGGCGGCGGAGCTTCGGGAGCTGGCCGCCGTGCTGGACGGCTGCGGCCTGGCGGACCGGATCTATCTCGACCCGTCCATCCAGTGCGATCTGCACTACTACAACGGCGTGGTGTTCCGCGGCTATGTGGGCGGCGTCCCGGCCGGCGTTCTCTCCGGCGGGCAGTACGACAACCTGATGCGCCGCATGGGCAGGCGCGGCGGTGCGATCGGCTTCGCCGTGTACCTCGATATGCTGGAACGGCGGGACGCCGGAGGCGCGGAGGGCGTGGATACGCTCCTGCTGACGGAGGACGGCGCCGATGCGCTGGAGGTTCTGAAATATGTCTCCGCCTGCACCGCCCGGGGCGAGCGCGTGCGGGTCGATCGGGAAATACCGGAGGGGCTGGGCTACCGCAGGCTCGTCCGCGCCGGGAAAGGCGGGTTCACCGGAATTGAATGACATGATCGGCATCGCGCTCCCGAAGGGGAGGCTCGGCGACGCCGCCTACGGCATCTTCGAGGCGTCCGGCTTCGGCTGCCCGGAGATCCGCGAGGGCGGGCGGAAGCTCATCTTTGAAAACAAGGAAGCGGGGCTGCGCTTCTTCCACGTGAAGCCCTCGGACGTGGCGATCTACGTGGAGCGCGGCGCCGCGGACATCGGCGTGGCCGGCAAGGACATCCTGCTGGAGTATGCGCCGGACGTGTACGAGCTGCTGGACCTGGGCATCGGCAGGTGCCGGATGTCCGTTTCCGGGAAGCCCGGCTTCCGTCCGGAGGGCACGCTGCGGGTGGCCACGAAGTTCCCGCACATCGCGCGGGAGTATTACGCCCGGCAGAGCCGGGACGTGAGCATCATCGAGCTGCACGGCTCCATCGAGCTGGCGCCGATCCTCGGGCTCTCCGACGTCATCGTGGACATCGTGGAGACCGGCCGTACGCTGCGGGAGAACGGCCTGGACGAGCTGGAGCAGGTGGCGCCCATCAGCGCCCGGCTCATCGCAAACAAGGCCGCGTACAAATTCAAATACGAGCGGATCAGGGCGCTTGCCGAGCGCATCGCCTCCGATCTTGCAAAGGAGCGGAAATGATTCGGATCTATGCATGGGGCGAGGTGCCCGAAAAGGAGATCTTCGCCCGCGGCGGCAAGCCGGCGGACGTCTCCGCCGCCGTTGCCGCGATTCTGGCCGACGTGCGGGAGCACGGCGACGCGGCGCTTATGAAATACGCGGAGAAATTCGACGGCGGCGCGCCGGAAAAGCTGGAGGTCCCGAAGGAAGAGACCGCCGCGGCCGTCCGCGCCGTCGGCCCGGAATTCATGGACGTGCTGACCAGGGCGGCCGCCAATATCGAGCGGTTCCACCGCCGGCAGCTCAGGGAGGGCTTCGAGCTCCCCGGTCCCGACGGCTCCGTGCTGGGCCAGCGGGTGCTCCCGCTGGAAAAGGTGGGCCTTTACGTCCCCGGCGGCACGGCCAGCTATCCCTCCTCCGTGCTCATGAACTGCATCCCCGCCCGGATCGCCGGATGCCGGGAGATCGTCATCGTCACCCCGGCCAAGGGCGGCGCGGTCGCGCCCATGATCCTTGCCGCCGCCTCCGTGGGCGGCGCCACCCGGGTGTTCAAATGCGGCGGCGCGCAGGCCGTGGCCGCCCTCGCCTACGGGACCGAGAGCGTCCCGCAGGTGGACAAGATCGTGGGACCCGGCAACGCCTACGTGGCGGAAGCGAAGCGCCAGGTATTCGGCCGCGTCGCCATCGACATGATCGCCGGTCCCAGCGAGATCCTCGTCCTGGCCGACGGAAAGAGCGACCCGGAGTTCGTGGCCGCGGACATGCTGTCCCAGGCGGAGCACGACAAGATGGCCAGCGCCGTTCTGGTGACGGAGAGCCCCGCGCTGGCCCGGGCCGTCGCCGCGGAGCTGGAGCGGCAGCTTCCCCTTCTCCCCAGGGAGGAGATCGCCCGCGCGTCCATCGAAACGAACGGGAAGATCATCGTCGCGCCGGATCTGCGCGCCGGGGCGGAGATCGCCAACCGCATCGCGCCGGAGCACCTGGAGATCTGCACGGACGAGCCCTTCGCCCTGCTGCCCATGATCCGCAACGCGGGTTCCGTTTTCCTTGGGCGCGACTGCCCGGAGGCCGTGGGCGACTACTGGGCGGGCTGCAACCACACGCTGCCCACCGGCGGCACGGCGCGCTTCTCGTCTCCCCTCTCGGTGGACGACTTCATGAAGAAGTCCCAGTACATGTACTACACCGCCGGGGCGCTGCGGGAGGCCGGGCCGGACATCGGGCTCCTGGCGGAAAAGGAAGGGCTGCGCGGTCATGCGCGGAGCGTGGCCGTCCGGCTCGAAAGGAGCGGAAAATGAGCGGTTTCCTCAACTCCCGATACGACGGGTTCGAGGCCTACGTCCCCGGCGAACAGCCGCAGGACAAAAAATACATCAAGCTCAACACCAACGAATCCCCCTATCCCCCCTCCCCGCTGGTCGCGGAGCGGGTGAAGCTGGCGGCGGGAGCGCTGAATCTCTACTCCGATCCCGAGAGCGCCGCGCTGCGGAAAAAGGCGGCGGAGCTCCTGGGCCTCTGGCCGGAGTGCATCCTTCCGGTGAACGGCTCGGACGAGGCGCTGAATTTCGCTTTCATGGCCTTCTGCGGCAAGGACGCCCCCGTGGCCTATCCCGAGATCAGCTACGGCTTTTATTCCGTCCTGGCGCGGCTCCACGGCATCCCGGCAGAGGAGATCCCCGTGAAGGCGGATTTTTCCATCGACTGCCGGGATTTCGCCGGTCTGGGAAAAACCATCGCCATCGCCAACCCCAACGCACCCACGGGCCTTACGCTCTCTTTGGACGAGCTGCGGACCATCGTCGAGAGCAACCCCGGAAACGTGGTGCTCATCGACGAGGCCTACATCCGCTTCGGCGGCGAGAGCGCGGTGCCGCTGGTGAAGGAGTATCCCAATCTTCTGGTGGTGCACACCTTCTCGAAATCCCACTCCCTGGCCGGCGCGCGGCTGGGCTTCGCCATCGGCAGCCCGGCGCTCATCGCCGACCTCAACATGATCAAATACTCCACGAACCCGTACAACGTCAACCGCATGACCTCCGCCGCGGGCGTGGCCGCCATGGAGGACGAGTATTACTACGAGGCCAACTGCCGCCGGGTGGCGGCGACCCGGGACGCGCTGAAGGAGCGGCTCCGCGGGGCGGGCTACGACCTCACGGATTCCCGGGCGAACTTCCTCTTCGTCCGCTGCCCCGGCGTCTCCGGCGCGGAGCTGTACGCCGGCCTGCGTCAGCGGGGCGTTCTGGTCCGGCATTTCGGCAATCCGAGGATCACCGATTATCTCCGCGTCAGCATCGGCACGCCCCAGGACATGGATGCGTTCTTCGCCGCCGCGGAGGAAGTCAGAAACGGGAGGTAAGACCATGAGAAACGCACAGATCAGCCGCAGGACCGCCGAGACCGACGTCCGACTCGCCCTGAACCTGGACGGCACGGGAAAATCCGAGGTCGCCACCGGCTGCGGATTTTTGGATCACATGCTGACGCTTTTCGCCTGCCACGGGAGATTCGATCTCTCCGTCTCCTGCCGGGGCGACACGAACGTGGACTATCACCACAGCGTGGAGGACATCGGCATCGCCCTGGGCGACGCCTTCCGCCAGGCCGTCGGGGACAAGGCCGGCATCGTCCGCTACGGCAGCGCCCTCATCCCCATGGACGAGGCGCTGGTGCTTTGCGCCGCCGACATTTCCGGCCGGAGTGGGCTGCGCTACGCGGTGACCATCCCCGCGCAGAAGATCGGCGACTTCGATTCCGAGCTCGTGGAGGAGTTCTTCACGGCCTTCGCCCGCCGCGCCGAGATCACGCTGCACCTGCGGGAGCTGGACGGCGAAAACTCCCACCACATCGCCGAGGCGGCCTTCAAGGCCTTTGCCCGGGCGCTGCGGCAGGCCGCCGCCGTGGATCCCGCCGCGGGCGGCGCGATCCCGTCCTCGAAGGGCGTTCTATGACCGCGATCATCGACTACGGCGTGGGGAACCTGTTCTCGCTGCGCTGCTCTCTGGCCGCCATCGGCGAGGAGGCCGCCGTTTCCGACAGTGCGGACGGGCTCCGGCGGGCCGACCGGCTCATCCTTCCCGGCGTGGGCGCCTTCGGCGACGCGGCGGAAAAGCTGCGCGGGAGCGGGCTCGACCGGGCCGTCCTCAGCGAAGCGGCCGCGGGAAAGCCGCTTCTGGGCATCTGTCTCGGGATGCAGCTCCTCTTCGAGCGCGGCCTGGAATACGGCGAGCACGCGGGCCTGGGGCTCATCCCCGGCGTCGTGCGGCCCATCGCGGACGTGATCCCGAAGGGGCTCAAGATCCCCCACATCGGCTGGAACGCGCTGTCGCTCCGGGGCGCCTGCCCGCTTTTTTCCGATACGAAGGACGGCGCGTTCGTCTACTTCGTCCACTCCTACTTCGCCGACTGCGGCGAAGAGTACGTCAGCGCGTACACGGACTACGGCGCGCCGCTGACCGCCGCCGTCCGGCGGGGGAACGTGTACGGCTGCCAGTTCCATCCCGAAAAGAGCGGAAGCGCGGGGCTTGCCATCCTGAAAAACTTCTGCCGGCTGGAGGAGGGCGGAAAATGCTGATACTTCCCGCCATCGACCTCAAGGACGGCCGGTGCGTCCGCCTTGTGAAGGGCGATTTTTCCACCGTCAGCACCGTGGCGGAAAGCGCGCTGGGGACGGCGCTGGACTTCAGGGCCGCCGGCGCGGCCGCCGTCCACATGGTGGATCTGGACGGCGCGCGCTCCGGCGTGCGGAGAAACGCCGCCATCATCGCCGAGGTCGCGGAAAGGTCCGGGCTTCGGGTGGAGCTGGGCGGCGGACTGCGCTGCATGGACGATCTGGCCGCGGCGGACGCCATGGGCGTCTGGCGCTTCGTCATCGGCTCCGCCGCCGTATCCGATCCGGGCTTCGTCGCCGAAGCGGTCAGGAAATACGGCGCGCGCGTCGCCGTCGGCATCGACGCGAAAAACGGCCTCGTCCGCACCCACGGCTGGGAACAGAACGCCGGTCTGGACGCCGTGGAATTCGCAAAGAAAACGGCGGCGCTCGGCGTGCGGACGATTATCTATACCGACATCGACACGGACGGCACGCTGGCCGGCCCCGCGGCGGGCGCCATCGAAGAGCTGGCGCGCTCGGCGGGCGCCGACATCGTAGCCTCCGGCGGCATCGGCTCTCTCGGCGACGTGCGCCGGGTCATGGAGGCGGGCGCCCGGGGCTGCATCATCGGCAAGGCGTACTACGCCGGCCGGGTGGACATCGCCGGGGCGATCGGGATCGGAGGCGCGCAGTGCTTACCAAAAGAATAATCCCCTGTCTCGACGTGAAGGACGGGCGCGTGGTCAAGGGCGTCCGGTTCGCGGGCCTGGCCGACGTGTCCTCCCCCGTGGAGCTGGCGCAGTACTATTCCGACGCCGGGGCGGACGAGCTGGTCTTTTACGACATCACCGCCTCCGCCGAGGGACGGAAGCTCTTTACCGGCGTGCTGGCGGAGGCGGCGTCCCGCGTTTTCATCCCGCTCACCGTGGGCGGCGGGATCGGCTCCACGGCGGATTTCGAACGGGTGCTCAGGTGCGGCGCCGACAAGGTCAGCGTCAACACGGGCGCCATCCGAAACCCCTCTCTGATCCGCGAGGCCGCGAAGCTCTACGGCGACCAGTGCGTCGTCATCTCCGCCGACGTGAAGCGCGTGAACGGCGTTTTCACGGTGTTCGCCAAGGGCGGGCGGGAAAATACCGGCATGGATGCGGTGGAGTGGATCCGCCGCTGCGTGGGAGAGGGCGCCGGCGAGGTGGTGCTCAACTCCATCGACACCGACGGCGTGAAGGGCGGTTTCGACCTTCCGATGCTCCGGGCCGTGTCCGACGCGGTGGACGTGCCGGTCATCGCCTCCGGCGGCGCCGGCGGCGCGGAGGACTTCGTGACGCTCTTCAAAGCGCTCCCGCGGGTGGACGCGGGTCTGGCCGCCTCGATCTTCCACTTCGGCGAGGTGAGCATACCGGAGCTCAAAGGGCTGCTCCGGAAAAACGGAATAAATGTGAGGCTGTGAAAATGCTTGAAATCAGCGAACTGAAATTCGACGAAAAAGGGCTCATCCCCGCGATCGTCGTGGACGAGGACAGCGGAAAGGTGCTGACCCTCGCCTATATGTCCAGGGAAAGCCTTCAGGTCTCCATGGCGAAGGACCTGACCTGCTTCTGGAGCCGCTCCCGGCAGGAGCTCTGGCTCAAGGGCGCCACCAGCGGAAATTACCAGCACATCGTCTCCATCACCGCCGACTGCGACCGCGACGCCCTGGAGGTCCGGGTCCGCAAAGACGGCCCCGCCTGCCACCTGGGGACGGATTCCTGCTTCAACGACCTTCTCTACGCCGGGCAGGCGCAGGAGGGCTTCTCCGCCGACGGCCTGATGGAGCTCATCGCCGGGCGCAGGGCCGCCCCCAAGGAGGGCTCCTATACCTCCTACCTCTTCGCCAAGGGGATCGACAAGATCCTGAAAAAGGTGGGCGAGGAATCCACCGAGGTCATCATCGCCGGCAAGTCCGGCGACAAAAAAGACACGATCTACGAGATCTCCGACCTGGCGTACCACGTGATGGTGCTGATGACCGAGATGGGCATTTCCCTGGACGACATCAGGAAGGAGCTCGCCTCCCGGCACGTCATCGACCACAAGGTCAAGCAGGAAAAAATGACCTGACGGCAGGCCCGAAAAGGAGGCTTCGGCCTCCTTTTTTCGTCCCCGCGGTTGAAAGCCGACCCCGGTTGTGGTAAGATTCCCCTATCACTTTAACTGGAGCTGATCGTTTGACTGCCATTGATCTGTCGATCCTGGATTTCATCCAGGCGCACTTCCGGTGCGGTTTTCTGGACGCCTTCATGCCGTTCGTCACGAAATTCGGCGAGAAGGGGCTCTTTTGGATCGCGCTGACCGTGCTGTTCCTCTGCATCCCGAAGACGCGGAAGCTCGGCGTCGCCATGGGCCTGGCCCTCGCGCTGGACTTCGTCTTCACGAACCTGCTCATCAAGCCTCTGGTCGCCCGGGTGCGGCCCTACGACATCAACACCGCGGTGACGCTGCTGGTGGCGAAGCCCACCAGCTACTCCTTCCCCTCCGGCCACGCCGCCGCCTCCTTTGCCGCGGCCACGGCGCTCTGCCGCGGGCGGAAGGACTACGGGATCCCCGCCCTCATCCTCGCGGCGCTCGTCTCCCTCTCCCGGCTCTACCTCTACGTGCACTATCCCAGCGATGTGCTGGCCGGCACCGTGATCGGCATCCTCTGCGGCTTCGCCGGCTTCTGGCTGGCCGGCAGGCTTCTGGCGCGGCTGCACGGCAGGAAGGATAAAGAATGATCCTGACGCTTTTTCACGGCTTCTGCATGGCGCTGACGGGCTGCGTGCCGGGCGTGTCCGGCGGAACGGTCGCCTTCATCATGGGCTTTTACGAGCGGTTCCTGGGCGCGCTCCACAACATGACCTCCCGGGACAAGGCGCTGCGGCGGTCGTCCTGGGGATACCTTATCAAGCTGGGCGCGGGCTGGATCCTGGGGATGATCACCGCCGTGCTGGTGCTCTCAAGAGTGCTGGAAACGAACGTCTACCTGCTCAGCTCGGTCTTTCTGGGCCTCACGGCGACGGCCATCCCCTTCGTCGCCTCCGCGGAGCGGAAAAACCTGGCCGGCAAGCCGCTGAACCTGATCTGGACGCTTCTGGGCGTCGGCATCGTCATCGCGCTCACCGCGGGGCGCGCGGCGCTCTCCAGGGGCGGCGCCATCGACTTCTCCTCCCTGACCGCGGGCACGGGGCTCTATCTCGTGCTGACGGGCATGGTGGCCATCACCGCCATGACGCTGCCCGGCATTTCCGGTTCCACGCTGCTCCTGATCTTCGGGGTCTACGCGCCGGCGGTCTCCGCCATGCGGCAGATGCTGAAGCTGAACTTCTCCGGGCTTCCCGGCGTTCTCGCCATCATCGGCGGCATCGTGCTCGGGATCGTGGGGACCACCCGGCTCATCCACATCGCCC
>Ga0268360_1003337_pt1 | contig 10384 bp, 14 predicted proteins | sample BioMet11_FD_192465 | JGI IMG/M metagenome (GOLD analysis project Ga0268360, IMG submission 192465) | Sewage microbial communities from Oakland, California, United States - Biofuel 11 (Illumina Assembly) | ecosystem: Engineered > Wastewater > Sewage > Unclassified | place: USA: California... | reverse complement strand
TCGGGTTCGCGTCCCCGGAGGGAATCCCGGGCCGGCACGGACCGGAAAGGCCACAGCCACGGCAAGTGGCGGAGGGAGAGGGATTCGAACCCCCGGACAGGTTGCCCCGCCAGTGGTTTTCAAGACCCTTGAGGTGCCCTTATACCCGATTCCTTTCGCTTCTACCCAGTCCAGCTTTAGCCTAATTTTACACGATTTATTGTCTATTGACTTCTAAGGCCGTCTCTCCGATTGTACCCGAAATGTGGGGGATAGTGTGGGGGATGCTGTGGGGGAAACCGCCCTCGGTTGTGGGGGAAGGGTTGCCCACAAAAGGAGGATAGGCAATGCCGCGCCAGCAACGCCAAGCCACGAAATATCCCGGGGTATTCTTTATCGAGGGAACCGCCAAAGATGGCCGAATCGAGCGCATTTACTACATTCGCTACCGACAGGGCGTCAAGATGGTTGAGGAGAAGGCCGGGCGACAATTCGAGCACGACATGACGCCGGCCCGGGCGGCGCGCATCAGGACCGAACGCATCGAAGGCAAGGCCTTGTCCAACGAAGGCCGCCGAGAAGCCGCCAGGGCAGCCAAGGAAGCCGAGGCCAACCGCTGGACCGTCGCCCGCCTCTGGGAGACCTACAAGGCCCAAAAGACCGTCTATAAGTCCGTGCGCCAAGACGAATACCGATTCCAAAAATATCTTGCTCCGCACTTCGGCAACAAGGAGCCGGCCGAAATCGCACCCCTGGATGTGGATCGGGTGCGCGTCGCCCTAACCAAGGGCGGTTCCAAGCCCCAAACCGTCAAGAACATCCTGGCTCTTTTCAAACGTCTTGTCCGCTTTGGCGAGCACAAAGGTCTTTGTTCCGGACTCGGATTTCACATCGAGCTTCCGAAGGTGGACAACCTCAAGACTGAATTCCTGACCACGGACGAGTTGCAGAGGCTGTTCGCATCCTTGGATGCGGAAACCAACATCCAGGGGGCAAACATCCTGCGCATGTGCCTTTTTACCGGTATGCGCTTCGGAGAGATATGCAAGCTCACTTGGGCGGACCTCGACTTCGAAAGAGGGTTCATCCACTGCCGCGATCCCAAAGAAAAACGCGAAAAGGCCCTGCCCATGAATGACTTGGCCCGTGAGCTGCTCATGGGGCACCCTCACACACCGGGGAGCCCCTTCGTCTTTCCCGGCGCCGGCGGGAAAATGCGGACCACGAACCGGGACACGGCGAAAAGGATTCGCGACCGCGCCGGCCTGCCAAAGGACTTTCGTTACCACCACGGGTTGCGACACACGATGGCGAGCTACATGGCCAATAGCGGCCAGGTGGATTCCTACGTAGGCCACAAGGCCCTAGGACATGCCGATCAAAAGATGTGGGCGCGCTATGCCCACCTACAAGATCAGACGTTGCGGGAGGCTGTCCAGGTGCCGGCGGACATCTTCAAAGCCATTCTGGACGGCAAGGCCAAGTCCGCCCCCAAGGTGGTCAACATTGCCAAAACGAAGGGGTAGATCACACCAGACCATAGCCTGGGAGAAACGATATGAGCATTCAGTATGTGACAGACGAGCAAGGCAACCCGATTGCCGTTCAAGTGCCAATCGCGGAGTGGGATGCACTGCTTGCCAAGGTTCGCGCCCTGGAGCCAGACCGCAATGACACGGAATACTTGCTAGGGAGCCCTGCCATGCGGGAACGCCTCTTGGCGTCCATGAAATCCGAAGATCACATGCCGTGGGAGGCCGTTCAAGATGCGCTTGGTCTTTGAGCGCAACGGTTTTGATGACTTGGCGTGGTGGACGAAGACCGACCCCAAGAAGGCGAGGCGGATTATCGAGCTTATCCAGGAGACGGCACGTGATCCGTTCCAGGGCAAAGGAAAGCCTGAACCGCTGAAGCATGACTTGGCGGGTTGCTGGTCCCGTCGAATCGACCAAGAACACCGGCTTGTATACATGGTGAAGGGTGAAGAAATCGTCATCCTGGCCTGCCGGTTCCATTATTCACTGTAGGGACTCTTCCAGGGCCTAGAGGTGGATTAGCTACCCGCCTTGAAAAGCCGCGACCCTGGCGGCCTGGCCCTGGTATAAATACGGGGGAAACCAAGTTAGGGACTTGCAATGAACGATGAGGAATGGGCTTACTGGGTTAACCTAGAGGTCTGGACTTTAAAAGAAGCAATTTTGCTTCTTGAAAAGAAGAACCCAAAAGATATCAATTTATCACTCTCAGATTTTTTTCATGAAATAGAAGACCTCGCAATACGTGCCAACATAGTCGGAAAATTGCGAACAGTTAACAATAAACCACTTTGCCGCTGCATGAGGACCGCAACAGTAGAAGAAGCAAAAAATATGACACGCCCCGGATCACGTCATACACCGTTTCATTACTGCAGAAGGGATGTGTTTGAGAATGAAGCATCAAATGAAGCTGGAATAAGGCCGGTAGTTTTTTTGATGTGGGCACAGGACAACGACTTGCCACTCAACCAGCATCTTATGTTGGCACTAGACAAAACCAATACATACGATTCCCTGTCTAAACCCCAACCAATCAAAAACTCCGTAACAGACAAAATAAGATGTCAAGCAATTGCGCAATGTCTTTGGGACGACAATCCAAAGCGCACAATTGCAAGTATTATTACTGATAAAAAAATACAAAAATTTGGCAATGGAGCACAGTACGAAGAAAAAACCTTGCGTGGGTGGGTGAGGTCTGTAGACCCGAGACCACCGAGCGAAAAGACAGGACGTCCCAAAAAGGAAACGCCACCCGATTCCTAGAAAGGTCCTTTCTACCCTAGACGGGTATTTTTTCCAACCAAACATCTTCCTATTTCTAAGGCCGTCCTTATGGACGGCCTTTTTTGTTTCGAAATCCATAGGAGGTCTTAACGATGTCAGGCAGCGATACCATTTCCCACATCCCGGCCGAGGTCCTTTCCGCGACCGCCAGTCTTACCGACCTGGAAGTCGCACAACTGCTCAACTGCTCCACTTCGGCGCTACGTAACGCACGGAGTTTCAAAAAGGGTCCACTCAAGGACCTTGCTTACTTCAAAATAGGCCGGAGTGTCCGCTATGCGCCCAAGGATGTCTTAAAGTTTCAAGAAAGATTTCGTGTTGAGCCCAACAACACGGAAGCAGCATAGGAGATCACCATGAAGAGACGCCCCGCCGAAATCCTTGGCTTTGAAGTTCTTGGCGACGCCCCATGCTTTAATATCGCCTGTTATCGCGTGAATCACCCCGGACCCAAAAGTGATCCTCTCTATGAGGGACAACTTGCCTTCGTCTGCCCTTTCTGTGGCGATGTACATTTCCATGGTGCCGTTGGGTCAAGACTGGGTGACGGCAATGGAAATCGGTCACCCCACTGTCTGACCAGAAGCCTCTTGAACAAGTACGGATACAACCTGGTTGAACAAGAGGACCCATACGCGGCAGGCGACCTACCAAAGCGGCTACTTCATGCGGCCGAAGCCCATCACCTGCGTCAGTTGCGGAACAAATAGGCCTCCCCTCCATAATCACCAAGCAAGCGCTGAATGCGCGACTGTCGCAAATACGGAGCAGGGCCTATGGCTGGACCATCAAAGAAAGACCCCCAGGAAGCGGCGCGCCGGGCCGAGGCCCGAGCCAAAGCCGGGCAGGCCAAACACGCAAAGCCGGCCGCGAAGCCGGCGGAAGTGGTCTTCACGCCCGAAGAGCTTTTGCGCGCCGTCTCCGAAGAAGAGACTGGGTTAGCCAGACTTGCGGTCAAGGCGCTGAAAAGCCGTTTCGCCTACGACATGCAGCGCGGCGTTTTCCTCGAACTGATCCCAGGTGGAGGCTACTTCGTCGAGGACCATGCCGGGCAAATCAAAGTTGCGCTGCAACAGGTTTTGCGGCCCCAGCTCGAACGCATGCGGGATGCCCTCACCGAGGAGGCCTATCGGGCGGACAACGCCAAGGAGGACCGGGCCCGCGCCGAAGCCGCCCGGAAAAAATACGTCTCCGCGCTCAAACGCCTTTCGTCCAAGCACAGTTTGGACAATCTGGCGGACCTCATGCGCACCAGCCGGGATTCCCTGGCCAGGGACAATGCCGACTTCGACCGGGACCCATGGGCGCTTCATTGCCTCAACTGTCGTGTGGACCTGCGCACCGGCCAGGACCGCGAGGGACAGCACGAGGACATGTGTACCAAGTATTGCCAGGCCGTGTGGCGCGGGCTGCATTACGAGCACCCGGCATGGAACGCCTACATGGAAAGCCTGCTTCCAACCGACATGGCCGAACATTTCCAGCAATTCGTTGGTTACGCAATTACTGGAGATCAGCGAAAAGCCCTTGCTTTACTCATTAGCAAGTTCAGCGACTCGGGGAAGACGTTGTGCTTGGAGACGCTCAAAAGCACCTTTGGCAACTACGCCGGCATGCTTCCGGCGGCACTGTTGATGGAAGACAAACGCGGCAAGGGGCTGGGCCCCACGCCCGAGCTTGCCGCGTTGCAAGGGCTGCGGCTGGCCTTCCTGAGCGAGTCGGGCAAAGCGGATCATTTTGATGTTGCCAAACTAAAATGGCTAACCGGCGGGGACACCCTAGTTGCCCGCGGGCTGTTCGCCAAACCCGTTAGCTTCGAGCCGACGCACACTATATTTCTCGCATCTAACCACCTGCCCCGGATCGGGATTGACGAAGACGCCATGTGGGGGCGCATCCACGTTTTCAAGTTCCCCTTCGCCTTCAAAGATCACCCGACCAAGCCGCACGAGCGTCCCATCAACCCCGACCTCAAGGACCAGCTTCGTCAGGAGGAGGTCAAAAGCGCTGTATTGTCCTGGGCCGTCCGGGGCTGCCTCGCCTGGCAAAAGAACGGGCAGAAATTCAACCCGCCGCAATCTTCCCGGGAAGCCTTGGAAAATTATCGCCTTAGCGAAGATTACTTGGAGGGCTTTATCCGCGAACGGTGCCTGGTCGGCGCGGAATACCGCGAGCAGGCCGGACCGCTTCACGAGGCGTATTCCGCATGGCACACCGATGAATTTGGCGCAAGCTCCAAGCCTCTGGGAAGACGGAAGTTTTGTGAAGCCATGGCCGGCAAGTTCGAGAAACAGGACGATGGACGCCATCACCACTACCTCGGGTTGCGTCTTAAAAGCTCATTTTGAACTAATTAACATGAAATATCAGCATATTAACTGGACATTGGCCATGAAAGAAATCGTGTTGGACGGGCCGCGACTGGCGCACTGGCGCAAAAAAACCTTCATAAAATCAAAGAGAACGACAGTTCGCCTATCTCCCTACTTATACATAAGGAAGAAAAGGGAAAAAAAGAGGGGTGAAATATATATAAGAAAGGGGTGCGCAACTGGCGAATGTCGCACATTCATAAAAAACAATAAGTTAAGCCCGCGCCTGTTCGCCAGTCGCTCCGGTCCGGTCCACGCCCTTGCCATGGTTTTTGAGGTAACAAGCTGATGTCAAACGACATTCTGAGCTTGTACCAGGGTATGGGGTTCATCCCGAAACAAAAGACTGGCGATGAATGGGCCGGGCCCTGTCCTGATCCGGCCTGCGGTGGGCGTGACCGGTTCTGCATCTGGGCCGGCGGCCAAGGGAAACACGGCCTGGGCCGGTTTTACTGCCGGGGCTGTCACCGTCAGGGTGACGCGATTCAATTTCTCCGGGACTTTCAGGGCATCGGCTATAGCGAAGCTTGCCGCGTCCTGGGCCTTACCCCATCCCGTCCGTCCGGCCATGGCCCCCGGCGCGAGGCGACTTCACCCGCCCCGGCCGCGCCGGCATGGACCCCCAAGGCCGGCGAACTGCCCAATTCCCGTTGGCAGGTCCGGGCGCGAAAGCTCATCCCCTGGGCAGAGAAACAGCTTCAAGCCGACCCGAAGGCCTTAGCCTGGCTGGCATCGGAACGGGGCATCACCCCCGAGACCGCCGCCCGTTTCCATGTTGGTTGGCTGCAAAAGGACCTCTACCGCGATCGGACCGCCTGGGGCCTGCCCCAGGCATATAAACCCGATGGCAGACGCCGCATGTTGTGGCTGCCCCACGGGCTGGTCCTGCCGGTCCTCGACGCCTCGGGTAACCCGGCCCGCATCAAATTCCGTCGCCCCAACCCGGGGAAGGACGAGCCCAAGTATCTTTACCTGCCGAGCGAACCCAAGAACACCGCGCCGCTTGTCATCGCCGGAACGGCCGCCGCCTGGATCGTGGTCGAAAGCGAGCTGGACGGGCTGCTTCTGGCCCAGGAAGCTGGCGATCTAGTCAGCGTGCTGGCCCTTGGCTCGGCTTCCTTGCGGCCGGATGCCGAGGCCCACGCCCGGCTTGAGGCCGCGCCCTTTGTCTTGGTGAGCCTCGACGCCGACGACGCCGGAGATAAGGCGGCCTGGACGTGGTGGACAGATCACTATCCGGCCGAAAAAATCCGCATCTGGCCCGTGCCCGAGGGAAAAGACCCCACGGACGCCTGGCACGCCGGCTGGGACCTGCGGGCCTGGATCGAAGGCGGCCTTCCCCCCGCGCTTTCACCAATGCGGCCGAATATAAGCGCTGCCCCCGCGCCGAGGCCCGAGCCCACCGGGCAAGGCGAAGACACACCTCGTCACGCGCCGGCCGAAGCCCCGGTCACCCCGTCCACGTTCGCGGCCAGCACCTCGCCGGAAATGCCGGCGCGACGACTGGCGCGCCCCAAGAAGTCCACACCCACCCCGGAAATGGTTCGGGCGTTCAAGACCGGCCGTCTCTGGATTTTTGCGCACCTGGACGAGCTGCTTGCAGCCGGTTGGACCCGCGCCGGATTATTCCGAGCCGGAAGGTTCAAGTTCCCCTGCGGGTCATGGGGCGCAGCTTGGCTATCGGCCTGGACGAACCCAAGGCTTGCCGGGGTGTCCATGGCTTCAGACGGCACCATCGTTTTCGAGTTCAGCGAGATAGGTCGGACTGTCCGGCAGACTGTGGCACCAAAATGAAAGGAGGTATCATGGGCAGGATTATTCTACACCGTACAGGGGAAAGGTCTGTAGCCTTCGAAGGGAAGCGAATCTTGTTTGAAGCCGCTGACGTTGGCTGCGCCCACTTTGAGTTTCACGGCTATGTCGCCCACTCCCCAGTGAATTGCTTTGTCATGGCCATTCATGAACGACGTCAATGCGGAGACACACGAGACGTCGCCGTATTCGATGACCAGGCGTCGCTTGAGAAAGGCCTTGCGGCGGCCAGGGGGGGCCTTTCCGCGCTTAAGATGGTCTTTGACCTCGCATCCGGCGCGGACAAAGTTCTCGATTGTGAGACCTGCCCCCGAGCAAGGAGGCCGTATGCTCAGTAAGGCCGTGCTCCCATCCGCCCTGGATAACATTCAACGGTTCCTAAGCCCCACGGCCTGCCGGAGCTGGCTGCTTGGCCAGCTCCACCCGGCCGGGCCCGTGTGTCCGACCTGCGGCCAGGCGGTTGACGATCCGCGCGCCGCACGGCGGTTCTTCGCGCAGCGCGCCGTCAGGTGCGAAGGCTGCGGGGCCCGGTTCACGGCCTTTACGGGAACGATCTTCAGCGGTGCACAAATGCCGCCGGAGGACATCGCGACCATGCTTTTGTTGTTCAAACTCGGGCAGCGTGACGCGGATATCGCGGAAGCCCTCGACATCAATCGAAGCACAGTGACCCGATGGCGCCGCGTCCTCAACGACCACGGGGCAGGACTTTGACGCGGGCCACGGACACGCCCGGGGCCTCGACGGGCCGGTTGTTCACGCCCCTGCCGAGCGGCCCTGGGACAATCCGACAAGCCGGGGCACGGTGTAACCTTCAGCAAATCATAGTGATTTCCATTTTTCCACGGGATTTTTTCCATTCCACAGAGGCGACCACCGGGGTGTTTGTGACCCCTGCGAAAACGACCAGAGGAAGGACCCGCGATCCAGCCGAGCCGGTGACCCATTTTCACTTTTGCTCGGGAGCATCGGGAAGGGGGAGGCGCGGGGAGGCGCGGCAAGGGCGGACACACGGACCGGATGCCGGGGCGGAATCGGATCGACAGGCAACCCGGGGCCAGACAGGAAACCAGCCGGCCAAGCCATGACCGGCCACAAGGGAGAAGCGACATGCAGACTTTTAGGCTCCCCAGGAGCAGTGACGCGCCGCTTGTCTTTCGCGGCGAAATGATCGTGTCCCAGTCCTTCGTGGATGAAAGCCCCGCCTACTTCGATGCCCAGGGGCGCTACCGCTCGGGGGTGAGCATTTGGACTTGGACCCAGGAAGCCCGGCAACAGGGAAGACGACACAAAGGCCGCCTGACCATTCAAACGCTTGGAGCGGGCTGTCTGGAGGCCAGGCGCGCCACGCCCCAGGCAATCGTAATACGCACGGGAGACAATCATGCAGGACTACACGCTTCCGAGAACAAATGAAGCCCCATTGACGTTTCGCGGAGATTTGATCGTGGAACAACTTTTTACCGCTGTCTACGTCATGGAGTTTTACATTGACGAGGACGGCCAGCTACGAGCCGGCAACAGCGTTCTGAAGACCACCATCGGGCTTTACCGCACCAAGGACGGGGACTTTGTCTACCATGCCCATGGTCGCCACGTGCCCCCGCTGTGGCCCGAATTCGCAATGGGTAGACGGGAAACGGCCAGGGAGCACAAGCGGTCTTTGCGGTATATTGAGCGCCTGCAACGCGGCGACCTGTTCAAGCCTGGGCCCATGCGGTTCGGCGCATCGTGACGGTTCTCACTGGACAGGCCGGACACTTTGCCACATGGAAAGAATAAGACCGGCGAGGTTGCGCCATGCTGCAAGAGATTCAACTTAACGTTGTGGAGCGTGAGCCCCGGGTTGACTCCCGACTCATTGCCGCACGCCTGGGGACGGATCATCGGTCCACCTTCCGGCTGTTGTCCAAGTTCAAAGCGGAGTTCGAAACACTTGGAAAGGTGCGATTTGAAATCGCACCTTCGGCTTCCGGTCAACAGCAACGATTCGCCTTCCTGAATGAGGACCAAGCGGTCTTCTTACTCACACTGACCCGGAACACGGAAAAGGTCGTAGCTCTGAAGCTGGCCTTGACCAAGGCCTTCAAGCGAGCCCGAGACGATGCCCTTCGGTTGCGCCAACTCCAGCTTGACCCCGAGTGGATGCGCGCCCGACAAGAGGGAAAAACCATGCGCCGGGCTGCATCGGAAGCCATTGATGCTTTCGTGACCTACGCCAAGTCCCAGGGAAGCACTCACGCCCACCGTTACTTCGGCACCATCACCCGCATGACCTGCCGGGCGCTTTTCACGTTCGAGCCTGGGCAAGAGAAGCGCATGGGCCTAACGGTCCGTGACCACCTTGACGCATCCCAGCTTGCCGCCCTTGCCGTGGTGGAAGATACCGTGGTCAAGGCGCTGCATGCCGGCATGGGCGAGGGCTGGCCGTACAAGACGGTTTACCTTGAGGCTCGGAAGCGGGCCCACGCGGTGGCCACCGTGCTGGGCAAATCGCCGGTCCGGGCCTCGGCCCTGCCTGCATCCGAGCCCGCGAGTGGTAAGCGGCCCCAGCCTCGGGCGGCCGTTCAACTGCCCTTGTGGGAGTCCCGCATGGGGCGGGCCTGACGCGGGCACAAATCAAGGCGGCCGACCGGGTTTGCGTCGTCCTTTGGCTGGACCCGAAGTTCAAGTTGTACGACCACGGGTAGTCTGGAAAAAGAACTTGCTGGATTTACAGGCGGAAGAGAATGAATGATAGAGGGCTTAGGGCAGGGCTCTAGCAATCGCCAGGAGAGCCAACGCCCACAACGGGCTTACTGTTTTCACAAGCGAACCGGCGACGAAAGCTACCCATCCAAAGACTACTAAAGCGACGTTCAGGATATTTTGGAGCATAGTGTCCTTTCCCTCCGGGTTGAGAAGCTCCCAGCTAAAACGACTACTATCACCAACCTGCCCGCACAAACGTGCCCTAAGCCCTCTATCGAGTGGGAAAAGTAATGTCGCCTTCCTGTCTGGCAAGAGTCAGCACGGCTTCTGTCCTGGGAACACACCGAAAATTTTTCTTCATAACACGCGCACGCGGTTCGGCAACGGCTAAAAATAGCCGATTTTGTGGGAGCCTCTGAAGGCGCACCATTGCTTGATCTTCAGCTATTTAGCCTCCCATTCGCCAAAAAGCTTCCCACTTTTCCTCAAAAAGAGGCTTATTTTAGGGACGGTCTTCACTCGTCAAAGTTTACATAACACCCATTACGTGACATATTTTTCGTTTTTACCACCAATGAACGTCTTGACCGAAAACAACCATTAGCTTAGGACGATTGAAACGAAAGGGAGGTGGTGCCCATGGTGGAGAGGGTGACAATTTCTCCCGAGGAGTTTGCCGAGGCGACCGGGACTTCGCCGGCGACG